>Ga0209588_1000253_pt1 | contig 14159 bp, 16 predicted proteins | sample Rivendell_Oct201_10_FD_188351 | JGI IMG/M metagenome (GOLD analysis project Ga0209588, IMG submission 188351) | Vadose zone soil microbial communities from the Eel River Critical Zone Observatory, Northern California, USA -... | ecosystem: Host-associated > Plants > Roots > Rhizosphere > Soil ...
GAAATTGATCAGCACGGCGCCCATCATCAGGCGCGGCAGAAGGATGCGGGCGGTGTACTGCGAGCGCAGGCCGTGCCCCCACATGATCCTGAACGAGCCCCACATCGCCACCAGCACCAGCGCCGAGTCGGCCAGGAACTGGACCGACGGCTCGTAGCGTTGGATCGTCGAGTTGGAGATGAATTCCTTGCCGGTCTCGAAGTTGGTGGTGCTGAGGATGAAGCGGCTCCACACGTTGAGCACGAGGCCCAGGCTGTCGTTGAGCAGATTGACGACAACATCCTTCGGATGCATGAACGGCCACAGCAGGTCTGCGATCTGTGTGAGCCGGACGACGACCGCCTGCAGCTCAGCGAAGAGCTGATCCATCAGCGGCTTGCCGGCGCCACCGAGTCAGTCAGGATGCCGACAAGCGAGACCGCGACTTCGACGCCGATCGTCCCGACGACGATGCGCTGAATCCATTGCTTGGCGGCAAGCGCCGAATGGGACTCGACGGCTGTGATTTTCCAGATGAAGGCGAAGATGAAGGCGAGCGATCCGACCGACGCAACCAGCGCCTGCCCGATCCGCGTCCACGTCTCGATCAGAAGCTTGATGTCCTCCACACCCTTGGGCATGGGTGGCGGCGTCGAAGCGGCGGCCACGAATAGATCCAGCACGGTTTACCTCCAGAGCTTTTCGACGCACGCTACCGGCGGACCGCCCGCACGAAAACCCTGGGTGTTAAGAGCGTTCACCTGATGAAGCGGCGCTCACTGCTCGCTTGGTCGGGCGTAGTCTTGCCGCGTGGAGCAACATTCGACCGGCATGCAAACTCTGCCGTGCTCGATCTGCGGCAAGGAGGTGGAGCTGCCGGCTGTACTCGACGAAGAACATGTGGTGGAAGACGGAAAGGTGATCCGCTCGACCTTGGCGAATGGCGAGCTCGAAAGGAAGCTAATTCCCGTCTACTGCCTGGATTGTTTTAACACCGCCGTTAGGAAGAGCCGGGAAAGCGAAGCGGGCCCAACGAACGGCTGACGCCTGGCCAGCGAAATGCGATCGTAAGCAAATTGTGTCTCGGGTCTGCTGTCTTGATGACATGCAGAGCAACGCGAAGATGAAGGCGAATGATCCGACCGAGGCCACGAGCGCGCGATCCGCGTCCACGTCTCGATCAGAAGTTTGATGTCCTCCACGCCCTTGGGCATCGGTGGCGGCGTCGAAGCGGCGGCCATAAATAGATCCAGCACGGTTTACCTCCAGCGCTTTTCGGCGCACGCTACCGGCGGACCGCGCGCGCGACAAACCCAGGGCGTTAGGGCAATTGCCTGCGCAGGTGCGGCTACACCCAGGGCATCGATGGGTCGATCCCAGGCTCGGCCCTGCTCTAGTGGCAGGGCAGAGCCCGGGCATGGTTACGACTTAGCTATCAGTTCTCACAGTCGACGTCCTGGTCAGACGATTGGGACTCGTCCTGGTCGCAGCCTCTTTCTCGCAGCTGGACCGCTGGGATGTAATAGGGCGAGGTGCCTGGCGTACCGACTGACCAGCAGCCACTGGTCGGGGAGTCCTCTCGGAACAGACCGAGCCCAGCAGCCCCATTGTCACAGTACGAATAGCCATGGCTCGAGTGCACGAACAGCGTGCCGTGTTGTCCCGGATCGCTGCCGGCGGTGACGTTCGTCGGGTCCTGAGTCAGACCAACGTTCAGCGAGTCATAGAAGCACCCTTGAGGGGTCGAGGAGCAGGCGGTGCCCCGGCCGATCGGGCTGTAGCCGTAGTCCGAAGTGTTGTAGGAGATTCCGAACACGACACTCTTAGGCAACGACACGCCCGCGAAAGCGAAGGTGATATTTGTGGCCTTTCCGTTGAAGCATTTCTGCAGAGCAGCGTCCCACCACTTCCCCGCATTGGTCCCGGTGCAGTGGGTGTTGTTTGCCGACGGACGGTATGGCATGGCGAACGACTTTGTGCTCCTTGCGATCAGGCTGCCGGCCACCGGCGGCGTGCCGGTTGCCGCGTTGTAGATGCTGAAGGTGATCGGCCACGTGAAGCTGGCGCCAGGAGTCGTCTCACAGTTGCCCGTATTCCAGTGTCCGCTTTCGCACGCCCAAGAACTCATCGTCACGACCACGCCGCCGACGTTTCCGGCGTGGTCGAGGGTGATCTGGTTGCCGAGCTCATCGGTGCCTGTCGCTTCGAAGCTCGCGCTGGGTAGGTTCCCGACCGACGCCAGAGGCACCGTGCTTTTGTAGAGGTACGGGTTCGACGCCGAGGCGGCGGTGGCGGGCATGAGGGCGGCCGCCAGGACGAGGGCGAACACCACGAGGATATGCATTCGTCGCTTGTGCATCTGTCTTCCTCCCTAAAGAAGCTCGGTTGGCGCCGACGCTGCACGTTCTCCCATAACAATGGCAGCAACAGCCACTGGCGTCTGCTCGAGGGGCATCAACTCGTTGTCGTACGCCAGGTACAGCGGGTGGACCGGCTCACCGCCTTTGGTCAACCCGAAAACCCGGATGTCACCAAGGCGCCGCAGCAGGTCAAGCACCTCGCGACCTCGGCTGCGCAGAGCTCCATGAGCGCCCCAGCAAGGCACTATGCACTGGGAGCCGCGCGCTGCAGCGGTGAGGTATGTGAAGTTCTCCGGCCCGATCGGATCGACAGCTGATTTCAGCGCGTGGGGATCGGTGACCCTGAACGCAAAGAGATTAGTCAGGATGAGAGAACCGAAGGCTTGACGACGGGCAAAGCCGATCAACCTCCGCACGGTCGGATCGTCGGAGGACTCGTCGGCCGTTGAGGGATTGAGGCCCACGAAGTTCACGAGCGCGTGATTTGGATAACCCGTCGAACGCACCAGCTGATAGCGGTAGACGCGGTCCTCGGAAAAGGTCGCGTCACGGGCCACGTCTTTCGGCAGATCTGCCATTTAATGGGTAACGCCCCGCAACAAATTGAGCTCTTCGAGAGTCGCCGCGCCGACGGCGGCAACCAGGGGCTCGAGCCGGGCCGCCAGTTCCAGCCTCGGTACTGCGAAGGAATCCCACCGGTCGTCGCCCGCCGCGCGGCATGAGAACTGGAGGGTGATCCGGTCCGCGTGCGTGGAGCGCTCGTGGTAGGCGAGGCGGTTGAAGTCCGCGGAGGGAATCAGCCAGAGTCTCCAAAGAACGTGCTGCTCCAGATCGAGCAGACATACGAGATAAAGAAGACGAGGGCTCTCCGGGATCGCGTCCGCCGGATAGTTGGCGAAAGCGACGACCCGGCCTTCGCGGTCGGGGTGTGTCGTGCCCTTGACCTGAAGCCACAGGGCGCCGTAGCCGCCCACCTCGGCGACGACCAGGTCGCGGTGGTCTACGTCAGGTTCGAGGCGGGACGCGATGAGCCGGCCGTCGGAGCCCGCGAGGATCTCGGCTTCGACCATCAGCTCGACGAGGGTCCCGAGCGTGGTGCCCTCGATCATGCGGATCAGGTTAGTTCAGACCGCTTGATCGGCACGCTTGGCGCCAGACGGGTGTAATCCGGGTCAATGACTGGCGCGTTTGGCGCCAAACGAGTCGAACGCGCTTTCTATTAACCGCGGCGCACGCGGACTTCGACGCCGTCCAGCAAGATCTCCAACGCTGAGGCGGGCTGGGTGGTCGGGTTTGTTTCTTGCACGCCCCTCTCCCCGACCCTCTCACCTGAAGGGCGAGAAGGAGAGACCTGTGTGTCGAGCGTGAGCTGCACGACACCACTGTTGATTCGCAGCTCGTAGCGATCCGCCGCTTTCGTTGCTCCCTCGCTTTCCCAATGGATGTCGTTGATGACCGCGGGGATCGAGTAGTCGTCCAACTTCAACCGCAAAGCACCGCTGTGACAGTCGGCGATCACCGCGACGCCCGGCGCGCGGTGCAGAGCGACCCCGACCACGCCGCTGGAGATGTCGATCGGCACGATGCCGCGAGGCGGAGGCAGGAAGCACTCGACCTTCGCCGCGCCGCTGTCCACCTTGATCTCACGGACGTCGACGCCGCTTGCATCGAGGACCGTGTTCCACGTCGCGCCGTGCACCTTGAAACGCCACGGGTTGCGGGGGTTGAGCTCGATCTCGCCGAGTCCGACACCGCGGAGTCGCCGCACCACGACGGTTTCTCCATGCACGACAGCCGAAGGAGCGGCGGCGCCCTGGTCGGTGGCGACTCTGATCAGCGAGTCCATGTCGAAGCCCGCGTGCACGACAACTCCGCGCGAGCCGGAGTCGATCGCGATCCATGCCGCGGCATCGTCCCCCAGGACTGAAGGTGCCGGCCGCTTGCGGGCGGTGATCACTTGAACCATTGCCGCCAGCGCGACCTGACCTGCTTCGGCGGGCTGCAACCCCGCGGCTTGCAGCTGAAGTTTCAGGTCGCCATAAGTACCGCTTCGTTCGAGCGCGTCGGGGACTTCGAGAAGGATGCGATCCGCGTCTTTCTGGGCCGCGACCCGGCTGCTCAGGGCCAGGCCCGCGTCGAGCACGGCCTGGCGCCAGCCGGCCGGTCGGTGCGTGGCGGGCACCGTGGCCAGGATCGAGTCAGCCAAGAGCTCGACAAGCTCGCGGCGGTCCCGGACGTGCCAGTACAGCGACGCCGCCTTGACGTTGAGCCGGTCCGCCAGGCTTCGCATCGACAGGGCTTCGAGTCCTTCGTCCTGGATCAGGGTCAGCGCCGCTGAGACCAGTCTGGCCCGGCTCAGACCAGGCGACTTTTCGGATTCTTTCTTGTTCACACTTGCAATCCTAACACCGTTAGGGATATGATGCCGACTGTCCCCACTAACACCGTTAAGGAGTATAAGTCATGCAAGCGAAAGTCAGGAGTCAGTTTCGGTTCAAAGGCCCGGAGATGGAAGGCGGGGTGGCCCGCTGGTACGCCAGGCTGCGCCGCTCGGGGAACCAGATCGAGGAGTACCGGAAGCAGGCGGTCCAGCTGACCGGAGGCCTGCCCGTGGGCGCGAAAGTGCTCGAGGTGGCGCCCGGCCCCGGTTACCTGGCCGTCGAGATGGCGCGCGTCGGACGAGTTCAGGTGACAGGCCTCGACATCAGCCGCACGTTCGTCCACATCGCGAGCGAGAACGCTCGGGAGGCGGGAGTCAGCGTCGACTTTCACCAAGGCGACGCAGCCGTCATGCCCTTCGAGGCGGAATCGTTCGACCTGATCGTCTGCCAGGCCGCCTTCAAGAACTTCATACACCCGGCCAGTGCTCTGGACGAGATGTACCGCGTCCTGCGCGAGGGCGGGACGGCGGTGATCCAGGACATGAGCAGTGAGGCTTCCCACGCCGACATCGAGCAGGAGGTACGGAAGATGCAGCTCGGATGGTGGAGCAGCTTCACGACGAAGGCGACATTGGAGATGCTGCGGCGCCGGGCTTACACGCCTGCTCGCTTCGAGCGTCTGGCCGCCGAGAGCGCCTTTCGGACCTGCGCGATCACCACAGAAGGAATCAGCCTGGAAGTGCGATTGACCAAAGGAGCCGGCGGCGATGGCCACGGTTCGTAACCACCCCTGGCCGCGTTGCAACTGCCGCCGGGGGTCCCGGTGCAAGTCGTGACGATGGTCCAGGAGGCAAGCGGCGGTAGCCTAACCTTTAACTGTGGCCAAAAAACTCGCGGAGTACGAGGCCAAACGAGATTTCAAGAAAACTCCAGAACCCGGCGCCAAGGTCCCCCGCAAGGAGACTAAGGCGAAATCCCCACGAACTCAGCTGCCAAGCAGTGAGTTCGTGGGGGCCCCTTTAAAGCCGCGGTTCGTCGTCCAGGAGCACCACGCGCGACGGCTGCACTGGGACTTCCGGTTGGAGCGCAACGGCGTGCTGGTCTCATGGGCAGTCCCGAAGGGCGTCCCGATGGACCCGAAAACAAATCACCTGGCTGTCCACGTCGAGGACCATCCTCTCGACTACATCGACTTTCACGGCGACATTCCCGCGGGCAACTACGGCGCGGGCAAGGTCCTGATCTGGGACAACGGAACCTACGAGACCGAGAAATTTTCCGACCGCGAGGTCATGGTCGTCCTCCACGGAAAAAAGCTGAAGGGCCGCTACGTTCTGTTCCGGACCAACGGCGAGAACTGGATGATCCACCGCATGGATCCGCCGCAGGATCCCGAGCGCAAGCCGATGCCGGACCGCATCGAGCCGATGCTCGCCAAGCTGGTCAAGAAGCCGCCGACGCCTGACGACGCATGGGGCTTCGAGTTCAAGTGGGACGGCATCCGAGCCGAGGCGTACGTCGACGGCGGCCGCGTCCGCCTGCTGAGCCGGAGCGGAGAAAACGTCACGGCGCGGTACCCCGAAATCCACGCAATGGGAAGGGCGCTCGGGTCCAAGGAGGTCATCCTCGACGGCGAGATAGTGGCGCTGGACCACAAGGGCCGCCCGAGCTTCGAGGAGATCCAGCAGCGCATGGGCCTCACGTCCGAGACGGAGATCCGGCGGAAGGTGAAGGAGGTCCCCGTCACCTACTTGATCTTCGACGTCATGTGGCAGGACGGGCACTCGCTGCTGAAAGAGAGCTACGCGGACCGGCGCAAGAAGCTCGAAGCGTTGAAGTTGAACGGCGCCTCGTGGCAGACGCCCCCATGCGAGAGAGGAGGCGGGCCGACGATGGTCCAGGCGAGCCGCAAGGCGGGGCTCGAAGGGATCATGGCCAAGAGGCTCGACTCGCCCTACGAGCCGGGCAAGCGCAGCGGCGTCTGGCAGAAGATCAAGAACCGCATGGGCCAGGAGCTCGTGATCGCGGGCTGGCTCGAAGGCGAGGGCAAGCGGCGCGGGTATCCTGGCGCTCTGCTGGTGGGCTATTACGACAGCGGTGAGTTCGTTTACGCGGGCAAGGTCGGCACTGGCTTCACTGACGAGATGCTCGAGAAGCTCAGCAAGCTGCTGAAGCCACTGGAGCGGAAAACAAGTCCGTTCGACCGCGGCACGCCGCCCAAAGGCGCGCACTTCGTGAAGCCGGAGCTGGTGGGCGAGTTCGAGTTCGTCGAGTGGACCAAGTCCGGCCAGCTGCGCGCGCCGGCGTTCAAGGGGCTGCGCACGGACAAGCCGGCGAGTGAGGTGGTACGCGAAGGTGGCTAAGAGCACTGAGGTCGAAGTCCAGATCGAGGGCAGGACGCTCAAGCTGACCAACCTCGAAAAGGTCCTGTATCCCGAGGCCGGTTTCACCAAAGGCCAGGTCATCGACTACTACACGCGGATCGCGCCCGCGATCCTTCCACACCTTCACGACCACCCGCTGACGCTCAAGCGCTATCCAAACGGAGTCGACGCCGAGTTCTTCTATGAAAAGAACTGCCCGAAGCACCGCCCACCTTGGGTGCAGACGGCCACAGTGTGGAGCGGGGGCAACAACCGCGACATGTTCTACTGCCTGTGCCAGGACTTGCCGACGATAGTGTGGCTCGCCCAAATCGCAACACTCGAGTTCCACACGTCGCTGTCGCTCGCGTCGAACCTGCCCGAGCCGCGGACGCTGGTCTTCGACTTGGACCCGGGGCCGCCGGCGACCATCGTCGAGTGCTGCAGGATCGGATTGATGCTGCGTGACGTGTTTGCGGAGCATGGCCTGGACTGCTGCGCGAAGACGTCAGGGTCGAAGGGTTTGCAGCTGTACGTTCCGCTCAACACGAAAGTCACGTACGTGGAGACAAAAGTGGTGTCGAAGGGACTGGCGCAATTGTTCGAGGAGCAGCACCCCGACCTGGTCGTGCACAAGCAACTCAAGGAGCTGCGCACCGGTCGCGTTCTCATCGACTGGAGCCAGAACGATCAGTACAAGACGACGGTGAACGTGTATTCGCTGCGCGCCCGCGCGCGGCCGACAGTGTCCACGCCGGTGACGTGGGCCGAGGTCGAGAGCTGTCTGAAGAAGAAGGACCCGAGCCTTCTCGTGTTCGACTCCTCGCAGGTCCTCGCGCGCGTCGCCAAGCACGGCGATCTCTGGGAGCCGATCATCAAGAAAAAGCAGAAGCTGCCCAAGTCGCTGCTCGAAGCCACTGGTGGAGGCGTCGCCCTCGAGAAGATGGCCAACCGGCGGCGGGGTGGCCCAGGACGGTTCCGCAAGCCACCGGCAAAATGACCCGCCCGCGGGTCGTGATCGCGGGTGCCGGCTTCGGCGGTCTCACCTGCGCGCGAGGCTTGAAAAACGCGCCGGTCGACGTGCTGCTCGTCGACCGCAACAACTACCACCTCTTCACGCCGCTCCTGTACCAGGTCGCGTCGGCTGTCCTCGACCCCGGCGAGATTGCTCGCCCTGTGCGGCAGCTGATCCGGCCTTTGCGCAACGCGGACTTCCTTCTCGCGAGGGTCACGGGCGCCGACTTCGACCAGCGTCAGCTGCTGACGGACCATGGACCGTTGGCTTACGACTACCTCGTCCTGGCCGCAGGCAGCCAGAGCGATTACTTCGGCAACGCGTCGCTGGCGCGGCACGCCTTTGGCTTGAAGGATCTCGATGAGGGCCTGGCCGTGAGAAACCGCGTCTTGATGCGCTTTGAGGAAGCCCGGTGGACCGACGATCGCGAGCGGCGGCGAACGCTGCTCACGTTCGCGGTGGTCGGCGGCGGACCAACCGGGGTCGAGATGGCGGGCGCACTCGCCGAGCTGACCCGCCTGGTGTTGAGCAAGGACTATCGCGATCTGGACCTCGGCCTCGTGCGGGTGGTGCTGCTGGAGGCGGCGGGCTTTGTGCTCGCCCCGTTCGCCGAGCCGCTGCGCGAGGCCGCGCGCCGGTCACTGGAGAAGAAAGGCGTCGAGGTCCTGCTGAAGGCCAAGGTCGCCGACGTGACTCCGGGCTCGATCCGCCTCGAGGATGGACACGAGATTCCCGCTTCGACGGTCATCTGGACTGCCGGGGTTCGCGCTTCGGAAGTCGGGAGCGTGCTCGGCCTCTCGCTGGGCAGGCAGGCACGCGTCCAGGTGCTGCCCACTCTGCAGGTGACGGGGCATCCGGAAGTGTTCGTGATCGGCGACCTCGCAGGCCCCATGGATGCCGGCGCACCCCTGCCGATGCTGATCCCGGTCGCGATGCAGGAGGGCCGGCACGTTGCCGCCACGATCAAGGACGTGCTGCGCGGGTATGGCGCAACCAATTTTCAATACAAGGATCCGGGAATCATGGCCACGATCGGTCGCAACTCCGCGGTGGCGCAGCTCGGGCCGGTTCGCCTGACCGGATTCCTGGGCTGGTTGATGTGGCTTGGCGTCCATCTGGTGAACGTGATCAGCTTCCGCAGCCGCTTGATCGTCCTCGTGAACTGGGCCTGGGACTACCTCCTCTACGACCGGCCCATCCGTCTCATCGTGCGGGCGGCCACTGATAAAACGGACGGGAAGGACTGAAGTATCTTCAGGCGGACATGAGGAAGGGACTCGTCAGCGTAATTGCGCTGGCGTTGCTTGCCGGCTGTCAAGGCAATCAACCGCAGGTCGACGCGGCGCAGACGCTGCGCGCCGCAGGTGCCGCGATGGCCAAGCTGAAAACTGTCACGGCCACTCTCAAGTTCACGAAAGGCACGATCACTTTTCAGACCTATACGCTCGCCTCCGCGAAGACCTCGGTGCGGCTGCCGGCCGACAGCGACACCTTCTACACGGTGAAGAAGCAGGATTTCTCGATCTCACTAGAGGTCCTCATCTCCGGTGGACACGTGTACGTGCATTTACCCTTCTCGTCATTCCAGGAGTACACCGGAAGCGAGGCCGCGGCGTTGCCGGACCTCGCGAAGCTCTTCGACCCGGCCACAGGATTGCCGGCGGTCATCCCGGCCGGCCGCAGCCCCAAGTACATCGGGGCCGACAAGCTCAACAACGTGGACACGCAAAAGATCGGTGTGACGTACGGCGCCGACCAGGTCAAAGGCATGCTCGCGCAGCTCAGCTCGAGCGGTGACGTGAGCGCGCAGATCTGGGCCGGCACCTCCGACCACTTGATCCGCAAAGCTGTGCTCGACGGCGCTTTCGGCGATGGAGGCACGCCTGCCACAGTCGAGGTCGACATCTCTGGGTTCGACACCGCGGTCAACATCACGCCTCCTTCTCCTTGATTCCCCACGAACTCGGAGGCTTCGCCTTGAGTTCGCGGGGACCCCTGATGTAGTGTCGCGGCCCGCCCTGCTTGCACTGGCGGGGGCCGGACTCTTCATCGCCGCGCTCGACGCCTACGTCGTGGTGACGCTGCTGCCCGCGATGATCGGCGACGTCGGCCTGACCATCGAGCATTTCGAGCAGGCGACGCCGATCGTCACGGGTTTCCTGGGCGGCTACGTCGTCGCCATGCCTTTGCTCGGCGCCTATTCCGATGCGCGCGGGCGCGCGCCGGTTTACGCCGCCTGCACGGTGGCTTTTGCTGTCGGATCGGCCATAACCGCGACGGCAGGCTTGTGGAGCTTCGCCGGCTTGCAATGGCTCGTCGCCGGCCGCGTGCTGCAGGGCGTGGGAGGCGGCGGACTCGTGCCGCTGACGCTGGCCCTGGCGGCCGACCTGTACCGGGACCGCGCCCGCACGCTTGCACTCGGCTCGGTAGCGGGACTCCAGGAAGCAGGGAGCGTGTTCGGCCCGCTGTACGGCGCGAGTCTCGCCGCACTGGCGGCCACGGCCGGCAGCTGGCGCTTCGTGTTCTGGCTGAACGTACCGCTCGCTGCCATCTTCGGGGCGGGCCTCGTGATCGCAACACGGCGCGCCGCTCCGACACCGGTGTCCGCCACGTCGTCGATCGACTGGGTCGGCGCGGCGCTGCTGGGGCTCGGGCTTGGGCTCCTCGTCGTGGCGCTGTACCCGGACGATCCGGATCATCGAGCGACGAGCGCTCTGCTGGTTCCTGCCGGGATCACGAGCGTGGCCTTTCTTGCCCTGTACGGGTGGCGCCAACTGCACCGGCTCGAGCCATTGGTTCCGCGCGAGCTCCTGCAGAGCAGGGCGTTCATCGGCGCCGCGGTCGCCAACGTGCTGATCGGCGCCGCGCTCATGGTCGCGCTCGTGGACGTTCCAGTCCTCGGCCGCCTGGTGTTCAGCCTCGACCAGCTGGGCTCGGGACTCTTGCTCTCGCGTTTCCTCGCCGGCATCCCGGTCGGCGCCGTGCTGGGCGGATGGCTTGCCGGCCGCCTCGGAGGACGCGTGGTGGCGGTGGCCGGCATGGTGCTGTCGGCCGCGGCTTTTCTTCAGATGTCGACCTGGCCCGCGAATGCGCTCGCGCTTCACCTCGGGCCGCTGCGCCAGGCGGACGTTGCGCTTGCCGCATGCGGACTTGGCTTCGGCCTTGTCATCGCACCGCTGACCGCCGCCGTCCTCGCGCTGACCCGCGACCAGAGCCACGGCCTCGCCACGAGCCTTGTCGTGTTGGCGCGCACGATGGGGATGCTGGTCGGCCTTTCAGCCCTGACGGCGTTCGGCCTGTATCGCTTTCATCAGATCCTCGGCACTCCGGTGGTGACCGACCCGGACCTCAAGACCCGAATCGATCATCTCGCGAGGCTTGTCGCGGCGGCGTTCCTGCAGGAGTACCGCGAGATCTTCATCGTCGCCGCGGCAATGTGTGCGCTATCTGCGGTGGTCATGTTCGCCACCATCAATCAGCGCTTGCGGGCGACGGCGATCAGGTAGGAGTGGTGGTAGCGATAGGCATCGTCCGGGTCGCCGAGACTCTCCATCGCCGATTCCACCTCCGCTTCCAGCTCGGTCCGGTAGCGAGGACCCAGCGCGCGGATGAGCGTGTAGGGAAGCGGACCGGCAGCGGTCATGAGCTCGATCCATTCGTTCGCGTCGCGCGAGCGGCCGCCGGTGACCATCTCGGTCACCCGTGTCACCTCGAAGTTCGCGCCGTCCAGGATCTGCGGCAGGACCTCCGGCTCGCCGAAGAGCGAACGCTCCGAGCTGTAGCGGGGAAGGCTGAGGTAATGGCGGCGGGCGAGAGGCGCCAGGCCCTGGAAGAAGAGGTCCTGGGCGCGGGTGCTGAGGCTCCGGCGCTGAACGGACACCGCCAGGCGCCCGCCCGGACGCAGCACCCGATGCGCCTCAGCGAGGGCGTCCGTGGGATCGGAAAAGTAGGCGAGCGCCTCGCCCATCGTGACGAGGTCGAAAGTGTCAGGTTTGAAGACGAGGCGCTCCGCGGCCATGCCGAGGAACTGGACGTTCTTGAAAACTGACCTGCGGTCGCCGCTCCCCTTCGCGCGGGCGATCGCGAGCATGTGGTCCGAGAGGTCGATGCCGATCACGGTGCCAGGGCTGACCCTTGGCGCCACGAGATGGGCGACCAGCCCGGTTCCGGTCCCGACGTCGAGCACCTGCTCGCCCTTCTGCGGGTTCGCCCAGTCGACCAGCCTGGCGGCGACCCTTTCATGCTGCCCCCCGGCCCAGCTGTCGTACGAGGGCGCGATCTGATCGAAGAAGTCGACCAGGTGGTCGATCATCTCATCCGAGGCATCCGGGTCCATCAAGGTGGTCGAGCGCTCCAAAATCTGGATCTTGGGGCCGTCAAGCCTGATCCTTAACCTGCTTCTACCCTGTTACCATGCAAGCTCGCTCGCATCCAGAGCTGCTTGATTGTGGAGCGCAAGTACGCTCAGCGATCAGAGTTTGACTAAAAGTATGGAAGGCACGGACAACGCAGTGGAGGATTCCCATCATGGCCAAGACTGAAGAGACCACGACTCAATCGCCCTCCGGCTCCCAGAACGGCGGCACCAACGTCGTCAATCTGGGCCCGCGCGACAGCCTGCACGGCCGCCTGGACATCCAGGGCGACCTCAAGATCCAGGGCAACGTCGAAGGCGAGCTCAAGGCGAGCGGAGACGTGACGGTCGATTCGACCGCCGCCATCCAGGCTTCGATCGAGGGCGCGAACGTGAGCGTCCGGGGCCAGGTCAACGGCAACGTCACCGCCCGGAAGCGCCTGACCCTGGGGGGTTCGGGCCGCCTGAACGGGGACGTGAAGGTGGCGCGGCTGACCGTCGAGGACGGGGCCACGCTGAACGGCAACGTGGTCATGTCGCCGGAGAAGGGCTAAGACCCCAGTTTTCGACTTTCGGCGATTACCCGAGTGCCGGCTCCCGCGGGTTTGAATGTCGGAAATTGTCCGCGTGTGCGTGCTCCCGCGGGTTTGGAGATGCGCAAAGCAGACTAGCTTTGGCGGACGATAGTCGAAATGAGAGGCCGCGGCCACCGAGCACCTAGGCGCGCCGCCGTGCCCCCGCGGCAGTTGAGCTGGTTGTCGATTCGGGTCGAGCTGGTCGAGGGCCGAGGTATGCGTTACTGGCCCCGACCTGGCCGGCTATTCGCGGCGTCAAAGATCCATTCGTTTTCGCAACTGGCAACCGCAATCGATGATGCTTTCGCGAGGTGGGATCGCTCGCACATTCATGAATTTCAACTTTCTGACGGAACGCGGCTCGGGATCCCGGACCCTGATTTCGAGGAAGTCATCGACGATTCAAGCGCAAGGCTGGCGCGCCTTCAGCCCGGCGAGGAATTCACGTATGTCTTCGACTTTGGCGACGACTGGACGCACATTTGCACTGTCGGCACGAGCGCAATAGATCCCGTTCAATCCCTGGGTATCGTGGCGGAAATTCCCACCCCTTACTTCGGGTGGGGTGTAATGCCCGACCAGTACGGCAGGCGCTGGAGTGACGATGACGGGGTGTCGGAGCCCCCGCCCGACCCTGCTCCCCGTAACGATCTGCAGAATGGCTAGGAAGCGACTCGAAGACTTACGCGCGGCTACTCGCTAGCTTCGGCGTTCGGCGCGCGTGATCGAAGGTAAGACGACAGTCTCCAGGTAGCGATGGACCACGTCCATTGAGTTGTGGACGATGCGCCACTCGATCTGCTCGAGGATCACCTGCTCCCGGTTCAGCTGGGTCAGGTGGTTTCGCCAGAAGCCCGTGTCGAGGTTGAGCCCAGGAAGCTGGGGCCGCGGCGCAGGTTTGGTCACTTTGGCGACGTCAGGCAGAGGGCTGGTAGATGTGTTTGTCGGAGCCTCGGCGATCGCGAGCGGCGCGCTCATGGCGTGCCGCATCACGGAGGCGGCGACGGCATTCCAGACGACCACCAGCAGCACCCCCAGGACGACGCATTCGGCGATCACGATCCAGGTCAGCGGTTTTCGGAGAAGGTTGCGCATGACGCCAACCTAGGACGGCCGAGTCGGGCCGGAAACC
>Ga0209588_1000255_pt1 | contig 14073 bp, 16 predicted proteins | sample Rivendell_Oct201_10_FD_188351 | JGI IMG/M metagenome (GOLD analysis project Ga0209588, IMG submission 188351) | Vadose zone soil microbial communities from the Eel River Critical Zone Observatory, Northern California, USA -... | ecosystem: Host-associated > Plants > Roots > Rhizosphere > Soil ...
AGTATGTTGCAAACAGGTGGGAAACGTCGCCGATCAGAAACCAACTGTTGAGGAGTCCTGATCCTGTGAGTGTCGCAACCGCAACGTATCCCATGCCGGAAAAGCGCATCAGGGTCTCATTCAACTCGTCGCCCGGTGCGGCTTGTCCCCTCTCTCTGCCGTGCAGCAAGAGAATGTAACCGAGCGGCAGCAGCCCTCCCAGCCATGCGCCGGCGGCGAGCAGGTGTGCCGCATCCGACATGACATGGATCGCGCCAGCGGCTCCCTCTTCGATTTGAGAATGACCCACTCCCGCCAATGAGATTAACAGCATCGCGGTCGGAACCGGCGTGATCAGATCCCGGCGGCGACCGAATTTTGAAACGACGCGATTCCAAAGCAGCCCGACCATGATGATCGAGAGGACAAGCCGGACGGTCCACACCCTGCCAAAGGTCGTTTCGTTCAATACCGTCCACACCACCTCACGATCGGCAACGTCGGCCAACGTGCCGCTCATGCTCGCGACCGCGAAAACGAACCACAGGACACCGCTGAGCAACGCAGCAACGGCGGCTGCGAGAAGCACGCCCTGCCGCCATCGAAGCAACACGATCGGTTCGGCGTCCGCATATGCGTACAGCGGAAAAAAGGACACACCGGCAAGCGTGGTCACGGCGGCGTAGTGCAGAAGCCGCGCGACGACCAATCCAAGATCGATCATCAGCGGGCCACGCTGAACCAGTAGTTACCTTTGACTCGGTGGGTGTCGTCGGACACGGCATGCCATTCGACTTTGTAATCGCCTGGCGGCAACTGTTCTTTGACCGGCACAACCAACACTTTCTTGTCGGCCGGGTCGGTCGCGGCCTTTCCGGTCGAGATCATTTTGCCGGTTTGGTCCTTCACCTCGACGCCACAGAACTGCGGAATGACGCCTTCGTTAAATGTGATCCGTATCTGCTTGGGCGGCGTCGTCATGGCCGCTCCAGCAGCGGGCTCGGCCGATTGGAGTTCCGGATGAGCATACGCGGCGCTACCGAACAGGCTCGCCGCGATCATGGTAACGGCGGCCATTGAAGTCATTTTCGACACTTGTTGTTTCCTTTGTTCGCTGAGTTGGTGGAATCGTAATTTCAGTGCACATCCAGGACGAAGATTAGACCTCCTCCGCCGCGCGGAGACAGACGCAACGGTGGAGCGGGCACAACCCCTCATCATTGGATCCGATGAATCGTTGTGCCCCGCCCGCGCTTTTCGTTATTTTGCCTTCTGCAGCTGCGTGATCGTGATGCCCGCGTTGGCTCGCTCTGCCTCGAATTGCACCTTGTCGCCGACCTTCACCTGCTTGAGCATCGCCGGATCCTGGACGCGAAAGACCATCGTCATTCCATCCTCGTCCATACCGAGGTTCTTGATCGCTCCATGCTTGAGTGTGATCTTTCCTGCAGTTTCGTCGATCTTCTTCACTTCGCCATTGACCATCGCCTCCTGGGCGAAGGTTGCGGACGAGACGAATAGCGAGAGCGCAATGACGGCCGCTGTGAGTTTGCTGTTCTTCATGTTTCTTTCCTTTTGAGGGTTTTCGATTACTTGACGACGACGGTGCCGATCATTCCGGCTTCCCGGTGACCGGGTATCAGGCACGCATATTCAAACTCGCCAGCCTTGCTGAACTTCCAGATGACTTCGCCGGTCTCTTTGGGAGCAAGCTTCCTGGCGTTCGGGTCGTCGTGCTCCATGTCCGGATTCCTTTTCATGGCGTCGGCGTGCTTGAGATTCTCTCCCGTGGTCGCCAGGACGAATTCATGGTCAAGCTCTCCGCTGTTGCGCAGCATGAACCTGACTTGCTCGTCTTTCTTGACCCCGATCCCGCTCGGGATGAACAGCATCTTGCGGCCCGCTTCCGTCATTGTGACCTGCACGATCCTTGCGGGCTTCTTCGCGTCGCCCGGTTCGCCGGTCGAAAACGTGTCGCCATGCGCTTCGCCTGCGTGATCGCCGGCCGCTTTCGCGGGTGCCGACGCCAGGAAGACAGCCAAAGCCGCTGCTCCTGCCGGTAACAATAGTTTCATTAGTGGCTCCTGTTGTTTGAAGTGGTCCATGCTGTTCCGGCGATGCCTACATCCCTTTCATTCCTTTCATGGGCATCCCCTTCATCTCCATGGGCTTCGATCCCTTCTGTTTTTTCTGGTTGTCCGGGTTTTCCTGGCGTGCCGGTTCGGTTGCCGGCGTGTCGATTTCGTAGGCGACCGTGCCCTTCGGAAACTTGTAGGGACCGGGGTCCTTGTAATCGTCGCGCGCAAGCCCCTCGCGTATCTTCATGACGGTGAACATTCCGCCCATTTCGATCGGACCGAACTGTCCGGAGCCGGTCATCATCATCAGCGTGTTGTCAGGCATCGGCATTTCCATCTCGCCCATGGCCATCCCCGTCGACCCCATCACCATCGCGTCGGGTGCGAGCTTGCCGACCGCTTTGGCGAGATCCTTCTTCGATACGCCGATGAAGTTCTTCACGTCGTGACCCATGGCGTTCATGGTGTGATGGGACTTGTGGCAGTGAAACGCCCAGTCGCCCGGGTTATCGGCAAGAAAATCGAATGCTCGGATGGCGCCGACCGGCACGTCGGTCGTCGTCTCCGGCCATTGCGCGCTTTCGGGAATCCATCCGCCGTCGGTGCAACTCACTGCAAACTTATGGCCGTGCAGATGGATCGGATGGTTGGTCATCGTGAGATTGCCGATGCGAACGCGCACGCGGTCGCCGAGCCGGACCGGTAACGGATCGATACCGGGAAAGACGCGGCTATTCCACGTCCACATATTGAAATTGGTCATCTCGGTGACCTTGGGCAGGTAGGTGCCGGGATCGATATCGTAGGTGCTCATGATAAAGACGAAATCGCGGTCGACCGGGCGGAAGGATGCGTCGCGCGGATGCACGACGATCATTCCCATCATGCCCATCGCCATCTGGACCATCTCGTCCGAATGCGGGTGGTACATGAAGGTGCCGCTCTTGGTGAACTGGAATTCGTAGACGAAGGTCTTACCGGGTTTGATATGCGGCTGAGTGAGCCCACCGACGCCGTCCATGCCGCTCGGCAAAATCACTCCGTGCCAGTGCACAGTGGTATATTCGGGCAGCTTGTTGGTGACGAAGATGCGGACCTTGTCGCCCTCGACGGCCTCGATCGTCGGACCTGGCGCCTGGCCGTTGTAGCCCCAGAGAAATGCCTTCATGCCCTCCGCGAATTCGCGCTCGACCGGCTCGGCAACGAGGTGGAACTCCTTCCAGTCACCGTTCATCCGCCACGGCAACGTCCAGCCGTTAAGGGTAACGACCGGCCGATAGTCCGGCCCGCTCGATGGATAAAGCGGCGGCTGCATCGTCACCTTGTCCATGATCGGTGCTTCGGGGATATTTGCCGCCTGAGCACGCCCGCTGATCGCCGTTGCACTTGCGAGCGCGGTGGCCGTGCCGAGAAAGTTTCGTCGCGATAACATGGCCAACTCCATCTAAAGTCCGCCGCCGCCCGCTTGAGCGGTGGTCGAAGCACGTGGTCCTCGTTGAATTTCACTGGTGCCGCCGCCGTTGACGGCGGTCTGCAATTCCGATTGCGCCAGCCAGAAATCGCGCTTGGCCTCGATCGCTGCACGCAATCCAGCGATCCGCTGCCTTGCCTCCGTCAGCAATGCGAACACGTCCACTTGCATGCTCGAGAAACGGAGCTGCATCTCGTCCGAAATGATCTTGCGCAGTGGCAGGACTTCGCGCTGATAGTGACCGGCGATGTCGTATGTCGAGCGGTAGACCCGGAACGCGTCGCGCGCTTCGGAGCGGACGTTCACCGCTTTTTCAGTCAACAGGTTGAAGGCTTGACTGTAGGTCTCGGCGGCCTGCCGGACGCGGACCTCGCCCCCATCGAAGATCGGGATCTGAAACTGCACGTCAAAGCCGCGTTCCCGAAAAGCAATGCCCGTTGGATCGACGGTTTTTCGGTCGACCCCCGCGAGATCCAGCAGCGTGACGAAACGTGTTGCCTCGGTGAGGTTGAGCGACTTCGCAAGCGCTGCAAGTTCGATGCGGGCGATCTGCAGATCGATCCGATGCTCGACCGCGTCGACCTCTATGCGCGGCAGCGACATCGGCCGGCGCGGCAAGATGGGCAGCTTCTGTGGCAGCCGGATGCCGATATCCCCGTCCCACAATCCGAGCAGACGGATCAACCGCTCCCGGGAACTTGTCGCATCCTGACGGAGCGTTGCGAGTTCGGCCGTTGTCTCGGCATAGAAAACCTGCTCGCGGGCCTGATCGAGCTTGTTCAATGCGCCGGTCTGGCCGAGTTTCAATGCAAGCTGTGCTGTCGACTCCGCCGTGGACTTGGCGTCGGTCAAGAGTCCGACCAGTTCGTTGGCTGCGACGGCGCGAAAGTAAGTCCGCCGGACTTCGGCGGCGAGCCGCAGCGTCTCCTCGGCCGCACGCAACTGTGCCTTGTGAAATCGCTGCCGGGCAATCTCCGACCGGAACGGCAAGGTCGACAGGGCTAAAATGTTGCCGACGACCTGGCGCTCGGCTTCAAGCGCACCATTTCCGGCGATGCGGAAGATCGAGAACGTCGGATTTGGCGGCAGGCTTTCCTGAACCAGGTCCGCTTCGGCCAAAGCCAGTTCGTTGTACGAAGCTTGCAGACCCCGATTGTTCAGGAGCGCAATCTGTACGGCCGCATCTACCGTCAGGCTTCGGCGAAGAAGGTCTTGTACGGCGCTCTTCGCCCAGTCCGCGTCGTCCTCCGTGCGGATAGACACCACGTCCTTCTTGATGGTTTCGCCGGCGACGTTGGCGACAACAGTCATTCCTCCGTCTGGCGAGAATGTCGCGCATCCGGAGAGAGCAAGAGTCGAAAGCAGCGCAGCCACAAGGGCAGGATTTTTGTACATCGCTCCCCCTACTGGTTCGATTTCGACGTCGGAGCGACACGTTCGTTCTGCTCCCGCCATGACGACGGAGCGGTGGGACGGAGGCTGGTATAGGGAGCGATCGTCGAACGGTAGCCCACACCGGCGACCTTCGCGCCTGGGTCGGCGGGGTCGGCACTCGCCTGCGGTACCGTCGTCGGCATGCATCCGCCGAGTGCGAGGGCCGTGACGGCCATTCCGATGGACGTTCGAATTTTGATACTGGATAGTCTTTCCGCCACCGAATGAACGGCGGAGAGAATCGTGCCAAGCTGCGCAAGCATGACTATTTCCTGAATTGACGATGGACCACAGGCGCGCGTGCCCTCGGCGGGCGCGGCACCACATCATTCCGTCAGGTCAGGAGATGGGAGGGCGGTAATGCCGGGGGGGCGCGTTGCCGGCGGCGTTCCTATAGTTCTCGGAATCACACACGGACGTCGGCGCGGAAGGCTTGACGATATCGACTAGCGTCGCCGGAAGCGCGGTGACGCACGTCAGCCCGCAGCATTGTCCAGCGGACGAATGCGGAGCTTTCTCAGGGAGCGGTTTTGCGTTCAGCGCCATTGACATCCAGCGATGGTCACCGTCGGATTTCGCATGCGAATGCGCGGCGGAATGGTCGTGACCATCCTTGTGGACATGCTGCGTTTCGCTATGCACGTGGACCATGCCGGGCACGTGACTGGCGTCGGTCAGGCATGGCGCAACGGCCTGTGAGCCGGGCAGCGCAAAAGAGATCGTCGGCGCTAATACGCAAAGCAAATAGACTAATGAAAGCAGCCACCCTGCTTTCCATCTCCTCGCTTTCGTCAATCGCAAAACCATCCCGGAACCAATCAACCTGTCGGCCGCCTATCGGAGCATATATACTCGAACAGAGTTCGCGCCAAGCCGGAACTCGGAACTAGCCTCGGATCCGGCGACTTCTGTTGAGCAGGCTTTGCTTTCGATGAGATCTAGGTCTGAATCGGCATGCCATTTTGACTTTTTTGCAAACCTCCTTTCAGGCCTGCCTCGTCAGGCCACGGGTCGTCGTTTGGCAAGCTCACGGTAGAGGGCCTCAGGTGTGACACCGATCTCCGAGGCAACCGTGGCGCCAGTGTCCCCTTGGTGGCAGCGAGCAATCGTTAAATGCAGACCAGGCGTCGACCCGTTCGGCGACCGTCTTCAGGGATAGTATCTCAGCTTGAGCCCGTGCGCGGTGGACCTCGTGTGCCAGATGGCGCGTGAGGGCGGATGCCAGGCCAAGGTCGTCTTTAAGAGCGGCTCGGATCCGTCGCAGCGACACAACGCGCAGCACTGAGTGTTCGGCTGCGCTCGCGTCACAATGATATCGATCGGCGAAGAGCGAAGCCTCGGCGAGAATCGCACCTGGGCCGGCGCGTTGCAGGGTCAACTGAAAACCGTGCGGCAGTGCCCGGATGAGCCGCAGCGCACCAGTAGTGACCAGGAACAGAGACGTGACGGGATCGCCGGCCCGAAACAGAGTCTTGCCGGCGGCGAGATGCTGGTCGCGCTGGGTGAGCTTCCAAAGCTTATCGACTAGGGGTTCTGACATGATCGCGATCATGTCAGGGGCTACCGTTTCGTGGCAAGCCTGTAATACTCCCGACTGAGGACGTGAAAATGATCCGCGCGCGCCTGACCAACTTTTACGTCGTATTGGCGATCCTCGCGTTCCAGCCGGCAGCGGCGCAGGATCACGGCGGGGCCGCCATACCCGGCCACTCACTCGGCGCGCCGGCGCCCGACGCTTCGCCCTATGCCGGAATGGAGAAGCGCGGGGTGAAAGCCCTCTCCGATCAACAGATTGCGGACCTCAAGGCCGGACGCGGGATGGGCTTCGCACTCGCGGCCGAGGTCAATGGCTACCCGGGGCCGTCACACGTGCTCGAGTTCGCCGATGTGCTTCAGCTCTCGGACAAGCAGCGATCAAGGACAACGGCGCTGCTCGAGGCAATGAAAGCCGAGACGATCCCGCTCGGCGAACGAATTATCGCGGCGGAAACGTCGCTCGACAGGTTATTCGCCGAGAGGCGCGTGACCCGTGCATCGCTGGACGCGGCAATTTCGACGATCGGCACCACGCAGGGAGAGCTGCGGGCAGCACACCTTCGCTACCACCTCTCAATGATCGAGGTCCTCTCAACTGCACAGATCGCGCATTATGCTACACTGCGCGGATATGGTGAAAGCCGAAAATAGCGTCGATGGAACGCGGCGGGCAGTAGGAGCGCGACCGGACCAATAGCTCCAAAGTTCGACGGCGAAACTCCTCCGTGATCATTGCAGAAAGATAAAGGAATAGGCGGCAGTAGTGGCACGGATGTTAGACGAAGGGCTCGCCGCTTTTCCGCGCATCGAAGCCCGCTATCGAAAATTGAGGGCCAAGCTCGAGACCCGGCGCCAACCGTATTCGACGACGACCAAGCCAACATAGACATTCGCTTCCAGTGGACACATCTAGTCTAGCTTTGCTGACCTCGTGATCATAACCCTACGATTTTTGAACCATGCCGACTGCGCTGTTTCTCACTACTGATGAGGTAGCCGAACGCTATCGAGGAGAGATCAGTCCAGGGACGTTGCGGAATTGGCGCGCGCTGAAATTCGGACCGTCTTTTTTGAAAGTTGGCAAGGCTGTTCTCTATCCGCTGACGGAATTGGAGGCATGGGATCGAAAGAACCTCGTCATCTGTCGTGCTATAAGATTACACAGCGGGACTGAGCTTGAGGCAGCAGGATGATCACGAACAGACACCTATTACCGCGCCCAGACAACGATCCCAGCGCAATTGCATTCGCCAACAAAGCTCTACAATATCAATACCGTAGTTGTTGAAAGTAGTTTGGTGCACAAAGATCCCACTTGATACCCCACTCGCACGGTTGGTCACGGCTGATCCCGCAATCGAAGTGATCGAGCGTGATATTGCGCTTCCGCATATTTGGAACTGGCTGAATCTCACGATCGCGGCTGGTGCCATAATCTAGGTTTCAGGTCATAGGAGTTGGGGCAGCTTGAAGCGATATAGCCACCTGCGTCAGACCGGCGACAAATATGCGGGTTGGAAGTGGCTCCCACTTGTAACATTACGCAAATTGGAAATTTGACGCGGTTTTTGGACCTTCGTCGGTGCGCGTGCGCTAAACCTTCCCGCCGTTCGCAACGGCGCTTAACTTCTTCGAAAGCCAAGGTTCAGAAATGCTCAAGTTGCTGGGAGCTGAAGCCGCGGGTCTCACGAGGGCCGAAGAGGGCAAAATCCTCGCGGCGGTGGAGCAAGATTTGGAGGTCTTGCGCGAATTCAACAGGCGAGTGGATCGACTTGAGCGATCCGGTTTCAGCAAGCGTTATGAAAGCGAAATTCCGAACGTCATCGCAAAACTGGAGGACGTCACTTTCGAGAAGGTCGAGGGGCCACGCTTTTCGATCGTTGCGCGCATTCATTCTTGGATTGAGGACTTCAGCCAAGACGAAATCGACGCGTTCGTACTGAGCTATCGCATTTTCACGCAACGCAACGACCGGCTCTCAATCGCTTCTCTCGCGAAGATTTATGAAAAGGATTGGATGTCCGAGAATGCCCGTGAATGTTTTGAAGATGCCCGACGTCAGCTCAATGACCATCTCGACAGTGATGCTACGGTCGAATTTCCCGGAGGCAGAATCTCGGTGCGCGCGCTTGTCGACATCATCATCTATGGCGGGCTGGCGCACAGCAATCAACAAAAGTCGCAGATATTTGAGTCTTGGGAGCCCTCAGGCTTCATGGGCTTCATATGGGCCGACTTTATGGCTTACGCGCGCGACGCCGTCGATACGCTAAAATACATCCGGGGGCTCAACCAGGGCCTGATGGATCACTTGGAGTCCCACGGATTGGCCCTTGAAGCAGTCCCTGCATTGCCGCCTACCGACATTCGCTAATGGTAGCCATCTGAAGAGTGGCCACAGCGTCCGGGATGTATTCACCTTGGAAGTCTCCGGAATTTCGCAATGTTTTCAAAGGCCGTTCCGACATTTCGCAGCTTTCTGGGCGATTGAGATCACTAAGGAATTACTCTTTGTCGGAATGGCGGTTGCGAGCCCATGCGCGTCCTTTTCAAGCCATTTGACGGCGGCTACGAGCCTACTCCACACGACCGATCAAGAGTCCATCTGGGACCGATCAAGAATCAATCGGGCGGACTCGATTCCGGAATAATTACAAGCATTGAACTTTCAGCGCCTCGCCGCCAGCATCTTCCTACTTGAGAAACGGTGATTCTCACGGTGACCAAATTGGGCCTGTCGGAAACTTTGCTGTGGCGCGCCCGCGCGGGACAGGCTCGCCGGGTTGCCGGGATGTTGTCTCCGCGAGATGCTGCGCTCCTAGAAGCTATGCCAGAGAATGCGAAGACTGCGCCCGCGCAGCCTCCACCGAAGGCGCTAGAGCCAATACGCGTCCATCGGTCGACATCCAACGTAGAGACGACGAGAACTTTAGATCGGCAGTGAGGTGTCGGCTGCCAAATCAGGCCGCATAAGCTCGCCGCCCAAGTGGGTATTCCATTTCATTTTCATGGAAGATGGATTTCTTCTTCGGTCTTCGTCTGAGCGTCATAGACTCTAACCCGCAACATCGGAAAGCGTTTTTTAGCTCCGCGGCGCCCGTTCAAGCCCCCTCTTTGGTCTCAAATTCGGTCTTAAGACGGCCGTCCACTTCAAGCGCATACCCCATAGTCGGCAGTCCACTGACCACTGCACCCATTCTGTATTTCTCCCGATTGTCGACTCGTGCAACGCTTCCGGAGTCTGGCAGATGCTTATGGTCGAGCCCAGTTCGTGTTCCGGCGGCAAGGCGATCCAGAGCTGAAAGCCGCGCGTCCGGCCCGCTTTGTCGAGGCCGCCGCCGTGCCACATGCCGCGTCCAGCCTGCATCCATTCGACACCGCCGGCCGGCAGTGTGCCCCGGACGTTATCCGGAACACCTATCGCCGAAACCGTTCTCGATAGTCACTGGGTCCGGTGCCGATCCGCCTTACGAAGGCCCGCCGCATTGTATCTGGACTCGCGAAGCCGCAGCGCGAAGCCACTCTTTGCAATGGAGTATCGCTTTCCTCTAGCAGACGCCGCGCCGCATCCACGCGCGCCATCTCGACAAAGTCCGCAGGCGTAATGCCCGTCTCGTCCTGAAACACCCGCGAAAAATTGCGCACGCTCATGGCAGCTCGTCCCGCCAGGGACGTCAAAGTAAGATCGAGCGGGAGATGCTCAAGGATCCAGTGTTGCACGGACTGAATCCGTCCCTCGTTTGCGATTTGCGCCGCGAGGTGCGCACTGAACTGTGATTGACCTCCGGGGCGCTTGAGAAACACCACCAGCCGACGAGCGACCATCAACGCGAGATCCCGACCGTGATCGTCCTCGATCAACTTTAAAGCAAGATCGATCCCGGCTGTGACTCCGGCGCCCGTACAGAGTGAGCCATCTTCGACATAGATCTGGTCCGGCACGACCTTGGCTGCCGGGAAGCGTTCGGCGAGTTCTGCCGCGTGTTGCCAGTGCGTCGTTGCATTCAATCCGTCAAGCAGGCCTGCGGCGCCGAGAAAAAACGCCCCGGTGCATACCGAGCCATATCTCCGTGCCTTCGGTGCGCGGCGGCGCAGCCAGGCGTGAAAATCTCTGCTCGAATAAGCGAGTGCGAAGTCAGGCGTTCCGGCAACGAGAAGTGTATCGATAGCCTTGGAATCGTCGAAAATCGAACTATCCGCAATCAACGACATGCCGCCTGCCCTGATCGTTCGGCCGGCATCGATGGCCACCAGCCGGACATCGTAGTGAACCCGGCCGGATGATTGACGGTTTGCTTCAAGAAAGGCGTCGAGCGGACCCGACACGTCCAGCGATTGCGCGTTCGGCGGCACGACAATGGCAATCGACCTCCGCGCCGGTTTCGCACTCATCTTTCTTCATCCTTTCTTTGCGCGCTCTTCGAGCGCCAGAACCTAAACCCTGCACGGCCGGATATGCCGTGTCTTTGGCCAGAATCGTCGGCTTCCCGTTGTTGTGGCCAGGCTCACACAATTCTATTTCCTGATCAGTGGAAAACACAGCACAACGATGGAGCCCGACAATGTTAAAAAAACGCCTACTCACGATTTCGTTCTTGTTGCGGCTGATGGCGATATCTACAGCGGCCCACGCCGGTTCAACGATCACAGACAAAAGTTACTGGCCGGATGAGGCCAGGCAGACCGCACAAAGCTCATCTGTCAGCTCGCAAAGCGACTTTAATTCTTCGCTCGCATACGACGGATCAGCATCAAGTTTGCAGCTGGCGACGAATACGAACGACGGTGGATCCACCCGACGCTATCACGGTGGGCCAAAATCCCCGTGATGTCTGCATGAGCGTGACGTTCACCGGGTTCTTGGCCGGAATCGTCGGATGAGAAAATTGTGGCCAACCTAATGTGAGTCTATCTCCTCCCCAAAATACCAACCAGGAACGCAACGATGTATCAACTTCACTATTTCCCGGCGAATGCCAATGCAGCGCCTCACATGCTGCTTGAAGAGCTTGGCGCCAAATATGAGCTTCGGCTCGTCGACCGGACCAAGGACGCTCAGAAATCCAAGGAATATCTCAAGCTCAATCCGAACGGGCGTATCCCGATCCTGGTCGATAACAGTCTGGTCTTGTCTGAGGCCGCTGCCATCGTGCTTCATCTTGTCGATCAACATCGCGGAGCCGGGCTTGCACCGAACGTCGGAACGCCAGAGCGCGCAAAGTTCTATCAGTGGCTGACCTTCCTGACGAACTCGCTCCAGGAAGAGTTGATGATCTGGCAATATCCGGAGCGGCTGGCCGGTAAGGACGCGATAGTGAAGGAAGTGGTCAAGCGCGGCGCAGAAGCGCGTGCCGGCAGCTTCCTCGATGTCGTCGAAGATCATCTCAAGGCGAATGGCCCACTGTTCCTCGGCAACAAGCTCAGCGCTGTCGATTTCTATCTCGTCATGCTCTGCCGCTGGGCGCGCCCGATGGCCAGGCCGCCCCGCTCGCGTCCCAACATCGCAAATCTCCTCGACAAGGTAACGGCTCTACCGTCGGTGCGACGCGCCTACGAGCGCGAAGGCATTACCGACGAGATCTGCTGAACAATCAACCACTCCGGCCGTCGGAGACCTGTCTCCGCCATCGGTGGAAAGGATATTGCAATGACAATCGACAGCACCAGCCGCAACACACCCGACCGGATGGGCTTGCCCTTCGTCGGCACCTGGGGCCCGCAGCGAGACCAGCCGAGAGAAACGGTGCTGCGCGTGGGACGCTAGAGCTCGACCTCATCGATCGGACTGCGAAGCGTGGCAAGCGGACGATCGATCTGCGGCCGCGCGAGTTCCAGTTGCTCAAATACATGATGCAACGAAGCGATCAATTGCTGACGCGGGCGACCCTCTTCAAGGAGGTGTGGCACTATAAATTCGTTCCTGAAACCAACCTTGTCGATGTTCATATGGGTCGGCTGCGTCGCAAGGTCGACGGGTCAAATGAAGCCCCCATGATTCGCAATGTCCGCGGCGCAGGCTTCGTTCTAAGTGCGACCCCATCGCAAGCTTCACCGACGAGAACTGCTGAACGATCAACCAATCCGGCCGTCGGAGACCTGTCTCCGCTGTCGGTGGAAAGGATATTGCAATGACAACCGAAAACACCAGCCGCAACACACCCGACCGGATGGACTTGCCTTTCGTCGGTCTGGCCACCTTCGCTCGCCAGCCGGCATGCCCCGATTGGGACAAGCTCGACGGCACCGATGTAGCCATCCTCGGTATCCCGGTCGACACGGCATCAAGCTATCGCGTCGGCACGCGATTCGGGCCGCGGGCAATCCGCGAGGTTTCCATGTTCCACGGCTTCGGGCCGGAGGGCGTGTTCGATTTCGAGGATGAGGTCACCTACCTCGCGGCCGGAGAAGTAAGGATCGTCGATGCCGGCGACAGCGACGTGATCTATGCCGACACGAAGCGGAGCCTCGCCAATGCCGAACAGGCCGTGCGCGCGCTGCTCGACGCCAAGACCATGCCCTATATCCTCGGTGGCGATCACGCGATCACCATGGCAACGGTGGCCGCCTTCTCGGACCAAAAACCGATCCATATCGTCCATCTCGACGCCCATTTCGACTTCATCGACGACCGCAACGGCATCACCTGGGGACATGGCAGCCCGATGCGCCGCGCCTCCGAGATGTCGCATGTCAAGGGCATCACCACGCTCGGGCCACATAACATGGCCGCCGTGAGCCGCAAGGATTGGGAAGCTTCCAAGGTCTACGGCACCCAAGTCGTTCCGCTGCGCAAGGTCCGGGCTCAGGGCGCGGTCGCATCACTCGCACATATTCCGAACGGCGAACGCGTCTATGTTTCGATCGACATCGACAGCTTCGATCCTTCGATTGCGCCGGGAACGGCAACGATCAGCCACGGCGGTTTCACCTACTATGAAGCCAAGGACCTCCTACGCGAAGTCGCGAAGCGGTTTGAAGTGGTCGGCGTCGATTTCGTCGAAGTTTCCCCGCCCTACGATCCGTCCGGCATCACGTCGCTGCTCGCCGCACGGACGAGCCTCGATTTCATCGGTTCGATCTTCCACGAACGCGCCAAGCGGCGCGCCGAGGTCGATCACGGCACTGGCCCGTCCGGCCCGTGATCACCGCTACTCTGAAATAATCCATTCAACCATCTGACCACAGGAGCACTCCAATGAACGACGAATCCAAACGACCGCCGCTGGCCCATGCATCGGGCACGCCGGTCACGGACAATCTCAACATCCAGACTGCCGGGCCGCGCGGGCCGGCGCTGTTGCAGGACGTCTGGTTGATCGAAAAATTGGCGCATTTCGCCCGCGAAGTCATCCCTGAGCGCCGTATGCATGCCAAGGGGTCCGGTGCGCACGGCACCTTCACCGTCACGCACGACATCACGCGCTACACCAAAGCCAAGATCTTTTCGCAGATCGGCAAGCAGACCCCGATGTTCGCCCGCTTCTCCACCGTCGCAGGCGAGCGCGGCGCCGCTGACGCCGAGCGCGATATCCGCGGCTTCGCGCTGAAGTTCTATACTGAAGAGGGCAACTGGGA
>Ga0209588_1000258_pt1 | contig 14028 bp, 14 predicted proteins | sample Rivendell_Oct201_10_FD_188351 | JGI IMG/M metagenome (GOLD analysis project Ga0209588, IMG submission 188351) | Vadose zone soil microbial communities from the Eel River Critical Zone Observatory, Northern California, USA -... | ecosystem: Host-associated > Plants > Roots > Rhizosphere > Soil ...
AACAAGACCAGGTTATCGAGGATCATAATTCGGAAAGTCCGAAAAGTATATTCATAACTTAGCCGATTATACGGATGATGTGAATGCTCTAGTTTCGATTGCGAAGGGAGCGCTCACATGAAACTCGATCACGTCACCATTCGAACCCGGGACTTGCAGGCGACACGGAGCTTCTTCCTGAAGGTCTTCGATCTCAAGGAAGGCGAGCGACCGCTCGCCATCCAGCGCATTCCCGGTCACTGGCTCTATTCCAACGGCCATCCGCTCGTCCACATCATCGGCTCGCAAGGATACGGCATTGATCGCGCAGCCGAGGCGATCGATCACGTCGGTTTGCGAATGGAAGGCTACGCCGACTTCCGCAACAAGCTCGATCAGCTCGGCATCCGCTACACGCCGATGGATCTCGCCGACATCGGGGAGCGGCGGCTGTTCATTCATGCGCCCGGCGGCCCACTGCTGGAGGCCGTCTTTTCCGAACCCGTCCCTCAGAACAACTGAATCCTCGAAGGAGTCCTGGTCATGTCACTCAAGTCGAAAATGCCTCTTCAGATATGGATACTTACAGTTTCCGCCTTCGCCATCGGCACCGCGGAATTCGTTATTGCCGGTGTGCTGACTCAGGTCGCCGGTTCGCTCGGGATTACCGAGGGTCAGGCAGGCAATCTGATCACGGCCTACGCGCTGGCCATTGTGGTCGGCGGCCCGATCCTGACGCTGTGGCTCGCCCGTTTTGAAAAGCGCAAAGTCCTTCTCGGCCTGATGGCGCTGTTCATCGCAGGCAACCTGATCGGCGCTCTCACGGCGAATTACACGCTGCTCCTCGTCAGCCGTGTGATCGCAGGCCTGACGCAAGGGCCGTTTTACGGCATCGGCGCGGTTGTGGCGACGAAGCTCGTTTCCGACAAGCTCGCCGGCCAAGCCGTCGGGCAGATGTTCGCCGGGCTTACCCTTGCAAACGTGCTCGGCGTTCCCGCGGGAACGTGGATCGGCAATGCGCTCGGCTGGAATATGACCTTCCTCGTCATCAGCGCGCTGGGTCTGGTCGCGACTGTGGCGATTGCAATCTTCGTTCCCGCTCAGGGACCGGACAACTCGGCACTGAGCATCCGGGGACAACTCGGCGCATTCCGCGACCGCAACCTGATTGCAAGCCTTGCCATCACCGCTCTCGGCTGGGTCGGCTTCATGACCTTCTACGGTTATATCGCACCGGTCGCACGGCTCGCGGGTTTCAGCGCCGCGGACCTGACCTGGGTGCTGGTCATTGTTGGTGTTGGCCTCGTCATCGGCAACACGCTCGGCGGCCGCACGGCGGATGCGAACCTGCGTCTGTCACTTATCCTGTGGCCGGCTGCGATGATCGTATCTCTGATTGTCGCAGGCTTCGCCGCGTCATTCAAATTCCCGTTCCTCGCCGCCGCCTTCGTATTCGGCATCGCGTCGTTTGCCAACGTGCCGCCGATGCAGATGCGCGTCATGAGGTATGGAAAGGCCGCGCCGGAGCTTGCCGCGACCGCAAACATCTCGGCCTTCAATATTGCGAACGCACTCGGCGGATTGATCGGCGGGGCCATCGTCGACAGCTCATTCGGAGCGAGCGCAATCCCCTTTGCCGCGGCTGTCATACCCGCGATTGCGCTCCTCTTTATCCTGTCGCAGGAGCGCGGCGGCAGCGTAGGCCCGGCCTTGTCTCGCCCCTCCTTGAAGGAGGCGACATCATGACCACGATTTCCACGACAAGCGGTCTGATAACCCTAATCAATGTGTTCACAGTTGAGCTGGCAAACCAGCGACGGCTCATTGAACTTCTAACCGAAGCCACGGAGGTTTCAGTGCGTCGGGCGCCGGGCTTTGTTTCGGCCAGCCTCCATCGCAGCACAGACGGCACAAAGGTCACGATGTACGCACAGTGGCGGAGCATCGAGCATTACCAGGCGATGCGCCAGGACGCTGGCCCACTTCCGTTTCTTCAAGAAGCGCTCACGATCGCCAAGTTTGAACCTGGCATCTACGAAGTCGCACGAACCTTCGCGCCTGCCGGCGAGCCGAACTGAAGCGAGGACGGTCCAATAGGGCACTAAGCGTCAAATTTTTCCGATGGTAGCCGGCGCTGGGTCATTTGGAGCTCTTCGCCGGAGGATCACTTAGCAAATAGCCGTCGGCCAAAATGCAGGAGTGCCTACGATGCGCTGGTTCGTGAGGCCAACGAGTTCCATCAGGACTCGCATTAGCGCAGCGACAATCCCGAGGCTAATCACACTCATCGCCCAGATGAGGACCAACCAGCCGATGCGTCGAGGCCATAACCTCTTTTCCGGACGTCCGCCAGCCGTCATCAATGGTAGCCCCCGCCGGCTTTCACCTTTCCGCGAAAGACGAAATAGGACCACGCGGTGTATCCAAGAATGAAAGGTATGATGAAGAGCGCGCCTACGAGCGTGAAGCCCATGCTCTGCGGTGGAGCGGCGGCCGCTCGGATCGAGATGTTCGGCGGGATGATATTCGGCCATAGACTGATTGCGAGACCACTGTAGCCGAGAAGGAGCAACAGCAGCGCAAGACAGAACGGTGCCGCATTCGGCGCCCTGTTCAGAACGCGTAGCATGGCCCAGGCAGCCACCAGAACAAGAAGCGGTACAGGGGCAAGGAAGAAGAGGTCAGGAAAGCTGAACCAACGGGCGGCGATCCCCGCGTGGTTGAGCGGCGTCCAGACGCTGACCACCCCAACACTGACAAGGACGGTGAGCGTAATCGGGCGGGTCAGTGCGATCATGCGCCGCTGCAAACCGCCTTCGGTCTTCAGGATCAGCCACGTGCTCCCAAGAAGCGCATACGCCGCCAGAAGAGCGATGCCGGTAAACAGGCTGAACGGTGTCAGCCAGTCGAACGCGCCGCCCTGATAGGAAGGACCGGTGACCTTGAAACCGTTAATGAAGGCGCCGAGCGACACGCCCTGGGCGATCGTAGCGACATATGATCCCCAGGCGAACGCCTTATCCCAAAACGGACGATGGGCGGCGTCGGCCTTGAATCGGAACTCGAACGCAACGCCGCGCCAGATCAGGCCCGTGAGCATCAGCACAAGCGGGATGTAGAGGGCACTCAAAAGCACGGCATAAGCCATCGGAAATGCCGCCAGGAGACTTGCGCCGCCGAGGACGAGCCAGGTCTCGTTGCCGTCCCAGACCGGTGCCACAGTGTTCACCATCGTGTCGCGGTCCTCAATGCTGCGGACAAACGGGAGCAGGATGCCAATGCCAAGATCGAAGCCATCCATGACGACATACATCATCAGACCGAAGCCAATGATAAGCGCCCAAAGAACCGGAAGATCGACGCCCATCGGGTCATTCCTTGACGAGATCAACTGCGGGATCGACATGATCGGGGGCGGCCGACAGCGGCCGTGCCGGGCGGCGGTGGAGCATTTCTTCCGCCTGGCCGAGCGATGCGTCAGGACCTCGAGCCACCAGCTTGATCATGTAGCTGATGCCGGTTCCGAATACAGTGCAATACACCAGCACAAAGATTGCGAGTGTCGCCGAAAGCACCTGCGGCGAGTGATTGGAGACAGCTTCGCTTGTCCGCATCACACCGTAAACTACCCAGGGCTGGCGACCGACCTCGGTCGTGAACCAGCCGGCGAGGATCGCGATCAGACCGGCAGGCCCCATCAAGACAGCGAATCGGAGAAGAGGTCTCGATCGGTACAACTGGTGCCGAAGACGCGCCCAGCCGGCCCATAGGCCGAGTAAGACCATAAGCATCCCGAGCCCGACCATGATCCGGAATGACCAGAACACGACCGTGGAGTTCGGTCGATCCTCAGACGCAAATGCCTTCAGACCCGGGATTTGCCCGTCCCAGCTATGGGTCAGTATGAGGCTTCCGAGGTGCGGAACACTGACAGCGAAACGAGTCGTCTCAGCCGTCATGTCGGGGACGCCGAACAAAATGAGCGGAACGCTCTCGCCGGGTGTGTTTTGCCAATGCCCTTCTATGGCCGCGATCTTGGCCGGTTGATGCTTGAGCGTGTTAAGGCCGTGCTGGTCCCCGATCAGGATCTGCATCGGCGCGACCACGAGCACCATCCACGTCGCCATCGACAGCATGGTGCGAACGGCCAAAGTGTCGCGGCGCCTGAGCAGATGCCACGCGCCAGAAGCCCCCACGAACAACGCGGTGGCCAGATAGGCGGCCGCCACCATGTGGGCCAGCCGATACGGGAAAGACGGATTGAAAATCACTTGCAGCCAATCGACTGGCACAACGCGACCATCGATGATCTCAAATCCTTGCGGCGTTTGCATCCAGCTGTTGGAAGCGAGAATCCAGGTCGCCGAGATCAGCGTGCCCAGCGCAACCATGATGGTAGCGAAGAAGTGTAAGGTAGGTCCGACCTTGCTCCAGCCAAACAGCGCAACACCCAGAAATCCGGCTTCGAGGAAGAAGGCAGTCAGCACCTCATATGCGAGCAGCGGCCCAGTGACGCCGCCGGCGAAAGCCGAGAAATAGCTCCAGTTGGTACCAAACTCGTAGGCCATGACCAGGCCGGAGACGACTCCCATAGCGAAGTTCACGGCGAAGATTTTCGACCAGAAATGGTAAAGATCGCGGAAGACCGCGACTTTCTTCCACAGCCACAGACCCTCGAGAACGACCAGATAGCTCGCGAGCCCGATCGTGATGGCGGGAAAGATAATGTGGAAAGAGACGGTGAATCCAAATTGAATTCGCGCCAATTCCAGGGCACTTAGACCAAACACCGGGTGCTCCTCCATTGTGGTCGCGAGAATGCTGTTGGCGCTATTAGCGCTATTGCCTCCAATGCTGGCGCATAGCGCTGGAGACTCCATTCCCCCCAAAAGGGGGATAGCATCGTCCTGCTTGGGGAATGGACACGGCCGGCGGTCGTTAAAGCGACCAAGCGTACCTGATCAATCGACGCGGGCTGCTAGATGCGCACCTTGCTCGCACTCGGTAGCGACGCGACTGCACGACCGAATCAGAATGCATTGGCCGTCTTCCCTTTCGCTGCACGGTCGGTTTTAATGTCGGCCCTTCCCCGAGGCGTCTCGGCCACAAGCAGAGAACTGCGCTGCCCGGTAAGATAGCTCCACAGCCATTGCGCCTGGACCCGCATGCGATTTTGTAATTGCGGGAGGAATATCAAGTGAACAAGCGCCCACGCCAACCAGGCCAAGAAGCCACTCATCCGAATTCGCCCCGATTCCATGATCGCAAAATTCTTGCCTATCACCGCCATGCTGCCCTTGTCAGAATATCGGAACGGACGAGGTGGCTTCTTTGAGCCTGCGAGCTCCGCAGAAATCAAGCGACCGACATACCGCCCCTGCTGGATTGCGACCTGGGCGATGCCCGGCAGAGGACGACCATCCTGCGCGACAGCGGCCGCATCGCCGATGACGAACACACCCGGAGCATCCGGCAGGTTCATAGATGGACCGACGTACACGCGCCCTGCCCGATCAGTCTTTGCGCCGAGCATCTCTATTAGAGGCGACGCGGCAACGCCCGCCGTCCATACTACCGTCGCACATTCGATGCGATTTCCGGCTACGACGACACCCTGGGCATCAATCTGATCCACCTTTGCGCCGGTAACGACTTTGACACCAATTTTCTCGAGGCGTTTGGTGGCTTTACGCGAGAGGGATTCTGCGAAGCTCGCGAGGACCCTCGGACCTCCCTCGAGCAACAGGATCGACGTTTTTGCAGGATCGATCTGCCTAAAGCTTGAGCGCAGAGTGACGCTCGCCAACTGCGCCAATGAAGCTGCCAATTCCACACCGGTTGGGCCGGCGCCGACCAGAACAAACGTCATCTGGCGCGCGCGCTCATCCGGGTCTTCCGTTAGTTCCGCCAATTCATAGGCGTTGAGAACTCTTGATCGGATGGCCTCAGCGTCCGCTATGGTCTTCAGGCTTGGAGCGTATCTCGCAAACTCGTCATGTCCAAAGTAACTCGACTGCATGCCCGCCCCTATCACCAAATAATCGTAGGACAGTCTTCTCGGTCCAAGGGCCCGACAATCGACATCAATGGACCTGGACGTGAGATCCAGGCTGGTGGCCTCGGCGAGCATGACAGAAATATTTTTTTGCCGTCGTGCAATCTGGCGAATCGGCGCGGCCACCTCTGCAGGCGAAAGCACTGCGGTTGCCACCTGGTACAAGAGCGGCTGAAAGATATGATGGTTCCTTCGATCGACGAGAACGATGTCTGCGTTGCACTTCCGCATCGCCCTCGCCGCCGCAACCCCTGCAAATCCGCCGCCGATGATCACAATGCGCGGCCGCTTGTTGGGTTGAGATACTCCTGCGGCGAGTTCCAGCGCTTCTGCTATTTTGCTCATTGGCAAACCTATGTCGTATGGGCCCTGACACTTTCCGCAGCGACGTAAAACGCGGGCCGATTAGAATCACCGCTTTGCCCGCAACGCTTGTCTCGCGGCCGTTTCTCGGATTCACTCCGTAATTTTCACGTACCCTTCCTGAACGAGCTGAGTCGTTCTCGCCATGGCATCGGTGTTGACCTTGACGTCGGGAAGCAGATCGGCGTTCCCCCAGTTGTGCATTTTTGCAGTCGCGCCACACAACTCAATGTGCACCCCACGTTTCACCAGGTCAGTGACGAGCTCCTTGTAGGGATTGCCGGTCGCTATGTTCCGTTCGGCGTTGTAGGCACGGTCGTTCAAGGTCACGTGGCCAGCGTTCGTGTGAAAGACGGCGATGACCTCCGACTTGGCGTTCCAAACGGCGATGTCGTTCTCGATAAGCTGAAGGTGGAAAATCGAAGCAGGCAGATCTCCTTCGAACGCCAAGGCGCCAATGCTATACACCGTCTTCACGTTTGCCAGCTTCACCGGGATATCAATGAGAAGGAGTTTTTCTGAACCAGACATGTCAAAGTCCCTTTCGAAAGCCGACGCTCTTACGCCATGGAGAACGCAATTCGCGCCGGCGGTTGAAGTTCTGAGCGAACGGCGTCAGACGCCTTGGTAAACCAGTCGCGTGAAGAACGCCGGGGTTATGACGAATTGACCCCACTTCGCGTCGTACGCGGCGGTCGGCTTGGCGGCGATCGTCTCGTCGAGAGACCGACCCTGCTGCTTGAGTTTTGAGACGTTCTCGTGGATTGCGAAAAGCATGTCGCGATAGGCCGAAAGCTCTGTCTTGTTGCTCACCGGCTTGCCATGACCGGGGATCACGATTGTTCTGCCGGTCGCGGCTGCGAGATTTGCCTCGGCAGCTTTGAGCATCCCTTCGATGTTTCCGCCGGTCGAGTAATCGATGAACGGATAGACGCCATTCCAGTACGTATCGCCGGTATGAAGAATATCTGCTTCAGGGATGGTGACGGATATATCGCTGTCCGTATGCGCGGGACCATAATATTTGAGGGCAAGTGTGGAGCGATTCAGGGTCAGGGTCTTCTCCGACGAGAAGACTTCGGTCGGAATCGCTGCTAGCGGCGGCGAAGGGAAGTTGAAATCCCAGTCCTCGACCCGCTGGGCAACCAGGAGATGCTTGCGGGTGTTCTCATGGGCCAGAATGGCCACCCCTTCCGCATTCAGCCATTGATTGCCGTCAGCATGATCGAAATGCCAGTGGGTGTTGATCAGATGTCTGATCGGATCGCGGCCGAGGCCGTTGGCGGCCTCCAGGATTCGCTGGCGGGACGCGGTGATTCCGGCATCGATGAACACCTTGCCATCGGCACCGGTCAGGACGGCGATATTGCCGCCAGAGCCCTCAAGGATGCTGACGTCGCCGCGCAGTCTATGGACCTTGATGGGCGCCTTGGCGGCGTCATCACGGATCAGATCCACGATATTGCGTGCCTCGGCGTAGGCTTGCGAGGGGCTCAACCAGCCGCCTGTGGCTGCAAACGTGGAGGCGGCCATGCAACAGAGGCAGAAGCCGCGACGTGATAGGTTGTGTTGATTCAGTGTGGTCATGGATTCCTCCAAAGAGAGGTTAATGACGACGTCTGTCGTCCATGTTCTGCGTGCCCGGAGAGTTCCCCTCGGGTCGGCGCCGTTATCCGACGCTGCCCGCATGTTTGCGCGGCATTCCAGCATTCACGGTCTGGCTGCGCAGTTCGAGAAGGCCAAGCAACACCTCGTCACGCTCCGCCGCCAATCCGTCGATGGAGCGGGATCCCGCCTCGGCGCGTACGCCATCGATGAGCTTTTGCTGGAGTTCGGACGTCAACTGGGGCGAGCCGAGAACTTTCCACCAAGCCGTAATGGGACCGGTGAATTGTTGGAAGAAGTGCTCGATACCGCCCTGACCGCCGCCGAGGTGATTGAGAAGGACCTGGCCCATGATGCCCCAGCGCAGTCCCGGCCCCCAGCACAACGCGGCATCTACATCGGCAACGCTGACGACGCCTTCGGCGACCAGGTGATACACTTCTCGCGCCAGCGCGGCCTGCAGGCGATTGGCGACATGTCCCGGCACTTCCTTGTGAAGGCGGACCGTCTGTTTCCCCAGCGCCGTGTAGAATTCTGAAGCGCGCTGAATCGTGTCTTCCGAGGTCTTTGCCCCGCCGACGATTTCGACCAGAGGGATCAAATGGGGCGGATTGAAGGGATGTCCGATCAGACAGCGTTCGGGGTGAGACGGGCAAGCTGTCTGGATCTCACTCATGGTAAGACCCGACGAACTCGATGCGATGATCACATCGGGTGGCAGCACCTCATCAAGCTGCCCATAGAGTTTCCTCTTGAACTCGATCCGCTCGGGCCCGTTTTCCTGAACGAGATCCGCTCCTTTCACCGCCGTCACCAAGTCGGCATTAAACGTCAATCGCGACTGCGATGCATTTGGTGCCAGGCCAAGCCTTTTCATAGCCGGCCATGCCATGTCGACAAAGCGCCTCAGCGAGGCTTCCGCATCCGGCGCGATATCCGTTGCCACGACGTCCAGGCCTTTGGCAAGAAAGAGCGCAGTCCAGCTCGCGCCGATGACGCCTGTGCCGATCACAGCGATCCGGCGAATATGCCTTTCGGTCATAACCATTCTCCTCGGACGAGTTTCAGATTTCGGCGTACACGATGCCGGTGAGGTTGCCCTGCGCGTAGAGGAAGTTTCGCTCTTCCGTCCCATCGAGTTTTGCGGAATAAATCGAACCGGCAAAATCGGTTACGAACATCCGTTCGCCAGGAACATCCAGAGCGATGCCGATCCCTTCCATCAGGTGAGTTAGAACGATCTCGGGTTCGTCGGGCTTGACGTCTACCGAGGCGCGATTCACCGTATTGCCGCGCGGAGCATCGCCACGATCCGTCCAATAGAGAACGCGATGCTTGAGATCGAGCTCCAGATCGATCGGTTCGGGCAGGCGATCAAAAAACACTTCGATGTCGGTGCGGTTGGCCGCAGTCTCACCCTCCGGGATCTCGATGTTGGCGCGAAAGACGCGGCCCTTTCCCGCATTATCGGGACCCTTTTGCGTCCAGTAGATTTGCTTGCGCTTGGGATCGATCGTAATTCCGACGCACCATCTAGCCTGGTCGAGCCGCTCTGTGTCACCGCGACCGGCCTCAACGAGCGTTTCAAGCTGTGAACCATCGAGGTTGCAGCGCATCACGCGCATTCCCTCCCGATCACACCAATATAACTTGCGGTCTTTCTTATCGAGATGAATCTGCTTCGGCGTGAACGTGCCGCCCGGAGATACGATCACCTTGCGATTCTTCCCATCGAAATCCACTCGCTCGATCGAGCCATCGTTCAGGCTAGGAATTCCCATGTTCGTCCAGTAGATGTGACTCGCTTCGGTATCGACGACGATGCCATCGGGGTTACGGCAATCGGTGACGATGGTCTTTCGGTTCGAGCCATCCGTGTTCATCGAATGAATACGGCCGCCGCTTAGCTCGATGACGAACAAGCGGCCGCTTGGAAGCTTGCCGCCTGATGCAGTTTTTGATTTGGTTGATAGAGCTTCGGTCATATTTCTCTCCTCGTAACCTCCAGGAAGCCATGCCTTGGAACCGAACACCTAAGCCGCCGGCGCTTGTGCAATTGCTTTCGTGACGACGCCGCTCGCAATGAGACGTTCGATCTGATTGGAATCGAACCCCAGCTGTTTGAGGATCTCTTCGTTGTGCTCTCCGATTTCCGGTGCGCGCCTTGCAGGCACCTTCCTTACATCGCGCACCTGAATTGGACTGCTGACCGTGAGCTTCAAGTTCGCTCCGGCGCCCTCGAGCGGAACGACAATATCGTTCTCCCGCAGCTGCGGATCATTGATGACATCGACTGGTGCCCGCACGACGCCGAACGTAATGTGACCGTGGTCGAAGATCTCCCGCCAGTGTGCCATCGGCTGCGCACCGAATACGTCGTCGAGAATTGCTGCCAGCTGCTGGGAATTCGCCGCCCGCCTGGTCGAATCGGAAAATCGCTCATCGGTCAGGAGATCCGCTCGGCCAATTCCCTTTGCGAGCGCTGGCCACCTGTCCGGCGTGAGGACAATCAAGAACCAATCGTTATCGGAAGCCCGATACACGTTGAAAACTGCATTCGGCGGATTTCTCCGGTCGTGCAACGGGAAGAACTTGGCTTCGCATAGCGCGGCCTGGACCGACACCGCGCAGGCCCAGATACCTTCGGCAAGAAGCGACGTTGTGACATTCGAACCTTTGCCCGTCCGCTCACGACGGTACAGACCCGTGACGATCGCCGAATACAAGCCGACCGCCGTCGCATGATCTCCGCTGCCCGCTACCGGCAGCGTCGGCGGAGCGCCAGCATCTCGCGTCAGCGACAGTAAACCACTTCGGGCCCAGTACGCCGTGATGTCGAACCCTGGAAGGTCGGCATCCGGCCCCTTATCGCCGTAGCCGGTCACGTCGGCATAGATCAGGCGCGGATTCCACGCCGCAACATCTTCGTACGTCAACTTCAGCCGCTTGCGCGCGGGATGTGGGGTATTGACGATCAAGACATCCGCCCACTTCGCGAGGCGCTGCAGAATGTCGGCGGCCTCGCTCGATTTCAGATCGAGCGCCAATCCTCGTTTGTTCCGATTGTTCAAATGCCATGGATAGTTATCCTCGGAGCTAGGCTGCGGTGCGATCTTGTACGCGATCCGCCAGGTGTCGCCCGTGGGCGGCTCGACCTTGATAACGTCAGCGCCAAAGTCGGACAAGATCACCGCTGCACCTGGGCCGGCGATGAAACTCGCAAGGTCCACCACTTTCAGTCCCGAAAAGATGTTATCCGTTGTCATTTTCAATCATTCCTGTGTTGTCTGGCTGCGGGCGCGCATCAGCGCCCGTGAAATTGTGGAGTGCGCTTTTCGAGGAAGGCCGACGTGCCTTCCTTTTTGTCTTCCGTTGCGGCGCAGATGCCAAAGTACGAAGCTTCGAGAGCAAAGCCCTCACTTTGGCTTGTCTCGAGCCCTTTGTTTGCGGCCTCGAGCGCCAGCTTGATGGCGATCGGGGCGTTGGATGTGATCTGCTTCAGAATCGCTTCGGCGCGTGCAATCAAATCCGCGCCTGGAACGACTTCATTGACGAGCCCGATGCGATAAGCCTCTTGCGCGCTGATCATCTCTCCGGAAAGGATGATTTGCAGCGCACGACCCTTGCCGACCAGCCGCGGAAGGCGTTGTGTGCCACCGCCACCAGGAAGCAATCCCAGCTTCACTTCGGGTTGCCCGAACTTCGCGTGTTCAACGGCGATCCTGATCGTGCACGCCATCGCGGCTTCGCAGCCACCGCCGAGCGCAAACCCGTTGATCGCGGCGATCACTGGCTTGCCGAGATTTTCGATGAGATCGAGCACTCCCTGTCCGAAGCGGCTGGACTCCTCGGCCTCGAACGCGTCAACATGCGCGAGTTCGCTGATGTCCGCGCCCGCGATGAATGCTTTGTCGCCGGTGCCGGTGAGAATAACCCCGCGCACCGACTTATCGGCTCTCGCGTCCTCGAACGTAGTCCGCAAATCCGTCCAGGTCGGCGTGTTCAGCGCGTTGAGCACCTTCGGACGATTGAGCGTCACGTAGGCGATACCGTCCTTCTTCTCGTAGAGGACGTTCTGCAGGCAAAGAGTGGTCGCACTCATAGTCTTGTCTCCTGTTGAAAGCCGGCTGTGCATGCTCTCCGCTTTGGCCGTAGCGAAGACAAACGTCAGCGGGTCACACGAAGGCGCTGATGCCCGTCACGGCCTTGCCGACGATCAGATTTTGCATCTGGAACGTGCCTTCGTAGGAATAGAGCGCTTCGGCATCCGCAAAGAAGCGAGCGACATTGGATTCGACGACAATGCCATTGGCACCGAACAGCTCGCGCCCCCACGCCACCGTCTCACGCATTTTGGCTGTACAGAAGGACTTGGCGAGCGCCGCATGATGATCAAACATCTTGCCCTCGTCATCTATCTGCGCCAGCCGAAGCATCATGCACTGGCAGGCTGTCACATTGGCGAGCATTTTGGCGAGAAGGTCTTGTACCAGTTGAAAAGAGGCGATCGGCTTTCCGAATTGCAATCGCTGCTGAGCGTAGGCGAGCGCATTCTCATACGCGCCCATTTGGACTCCCGTCGACAGCCACCCGACGGCAAAGCGCGTCATGCGCAGAACTCGCGCCGTGTCACGAAACGAGTTGCCTGCCTGGAGGCGATTCGCTTCTGGCACCTTGCAATCCTTCAGTGTGATCAAACCGTTCTGGACCACCTTGAGCGCGATCTTGTGCTCGATCTTTTCGACGCTGAAGCCCGGCGTCGTCTTGTTCTCAACGATGAAACCCTTGACCTGGTTGTCAGCGACATCGCGCGCCCAGATGATCGACACGTCACACCAGGGAGCGTTGCCGATCCATTTCTTCTGGCCGTTGAGAACCCAGGTGTCGCCCTCGCGTTTTGCGGTGGTCGTCAAACCGCCGCCTGCGCCGGAGCCAACCAGCGGCTCGGTCAGACCGAAACAACCGATCTTTTCCATCCGCGCCATCGGCGGCAACCACTTTTGCTTCTGCTCTTCCGATCCATCGAGGTAGATCGAGCCCATCGCCAAGCCGTCGTGGACGCCGAAGAAGGTGGCGAACGATGCATCGATACGAGCCAGCTCCATCGCGACGATGCCGAAGAGCATCTGGCTCCCGCCTCTGCAGCCATAACCGTCAAGACCAAGCCCGCCGATATTCAGCGCCTTGAACGCTGGCAGCAGTTCGAATGGAAAGGCATCGTCGGCCCAATACTTGTTGATCACAGGCGCAACGTTGGTCTCCATGAAGGCGCGCACCTGCTTCACAAGCGTCCGTTCCTCGGCGGTCAAGGCGTCCGTGATCGTATAGAAGTCGCTGTTCGGCGCAGGCAGTGGCTTTCGCTCTTTGGCGTCTTGTCTCGACGCTGCGGTTGCTGTCGCCATCTCGGTTCTCCTTGCTGTTGGATCGGCCTGAATCCCGTCGACGGCTCTGGTCGCGGTCGCTTATGCGAATGTTGACGCATGGCGCTAGAGCTGCCAGCCCCCCAAAAGGGGGATCACGCAGGATCGTTTTGGGGGACAGAAGGAAACCGGCAGCTGGAGGATCGATGAGGGCGAGCGAGCCGGCCCGGCGCCTCTTGCCCACCGTCGTATGGAAGGTCCTGGCGAGTTAGCGAGACAACCACCAGCGGCAGCGCATAAATTCGTGCGCTGTATTCTACGAGTTTTGAGTTGAAAACCTCGTTCCGCGAACCACTTGCTGCGGCGGATCAGACGCTCGCTTTCGAACAACGACGAGTTGACAATGTCCCAACCGGAACACTTTGAAATGCTCGTCCTCGGTAGTGGCGAACGGCCGCTTTGCGGCCACAACCGGACGTTCCCATAAGGTCAGTTTCTGACCCTGACGGACATTGATTGCCGAAGTGCGACCCAGGCAACGTGGTTCCGAGCACGGCTTGCGTGCGGGCGACGCCGAACTAAATCGTTGTCACTTGCGGAGAGCGAAAGTCGGTTCGTGACAGCTTCCGGGTCCAATCGCTCTTCGGAAAGGAGATGGAGAAAACG
>Ga0209588_1000259_pt1 | contig 14003 bp, 15 predicted proteins | sample Rivendell_Oct201_10_FD_188351 | JGI IMG/M metagenome (GOLD analysis project Ga0209588, IMG submission 188351) | Vadose zone soil microbial communities from the Eel River Critical Zone Observatory, Northern California, USA -... | ecosystem: Host-associated > Plants > Roots > Rhizosphere > Soil ...
CTCGAGGCCCTTCGCCTCCTCGACCGTGATCACGCCGTCCTTGCCGACCTTGTCCATGGCGTCGGCGATCTTGTCGCCGATCTCCTTATCACCATTGGCGGAGATGGTGCCGACCTGCGCGATCTCCTTCCGGCCCTTGGTGGGCGCGGAGATCCGCTTCAGCTCCTCCACCACCAGCTCGACCGCCTTGTCGATGCCGCGCTTCAGCGACATCGGGTTGGCGCCCGCGGTGACCGACTTCAGGCCCTCGCGGAAGATCGCCTGCGCCAGCACCGTCGCGGTGGTCGTGCCGTCCCCGGCGATATCAGAGGTCTTGGTCGCCACTTCCTTCACCATCTGGGCGCCCATGTTCTCGATCTCGTCTTCGAGCTCGATCTCCTTCGCGACGGTGACCCCGTCCTTGGTGATCGTCGGGTTCCCGAACTTCTTGTCGATGACGACGTTGCGACCCTTTGGACCGAGGGTGACCTTCACCGCCTCCGCCAGTTGGTCCACACCTCGCTTGAGCCGCGAGCGGGCCTCTGTATTGAATTCGAGGTACTTGGCAGCCATCTATTCCTCCCTCGCTCAGCTGAGCTTCGCAATGACGTCGGATTCCTTGATCAGGATGATCTCTTCCTCCTCCAGCTCGACCTGCGAGCCGGTGTACTTCCCGTACACGACCCGGTCGCCGACCTTCAGCTCCATCGGGACGCGCTGGCCCTTTTCCATCCGGCCGGGCCCGACCGCGATGACCTCACCCTGGATCGGCTTCTCCTTGGCTGTGTCCGGGATGTAGAGCCCACCTTTCATCTCCTGGGTCTCTTCCATCGGCCGGATCGCCACCCGATCTGCGAGCGGGAAGATCTTCAGCTTGGACTTCGTCGCAGTAGTCATGATGCTCCGCCCCCACCTGAAGTGGACCCGCCCAAGTGGCTTAGCAGCGAATCTCAGTTAACCAGTAGAAGTTACAGATTGGTGAGTGTATATTGATGTACTTAACTTGTCAAGTACACATTGCATTGTCCGTTTCCTGTCCAAATGATTCACCTATTACGGTTAATGAGCCAAGTCGGCCCCCAAGGAGGAATCTCGTGGATGTCCCATTTGTGATCCGGCACCGGCTCGAGGAATTGGGGTTGGAGCAGCGTGATCTCGCCCGCGCGGCCCGCGTGACCGACTCCTACATATCTCAATTACTGACTCGGAAGAAGGCGCCCCCCGCATCGAGCCGCACCGACATCTATGCCCGGATCGACAAGTTCTTGAAGCTCCCGAGCGGGGAGCTGGCGAAACTGGCGGACCTCCAGCGCAAGGAAGAATTGAAGCGGGAATTGGGGGACGAGCCCGCGCCCTTGTTTGACGAAGTCCGCGAGCTGATCCTGCGCAAGTGTAATCCCGAGAGACGAGAACACGTCCGCGCGATCTTTGAAAAGCAGCCCTTCGGCGAGCTCGAACGCCTGGTTACCCAGACGCTGCTGGATGTGGTCAAGCGCGTGGCGAAAGCCGAACTCGAGAATGATTACTGGCTCCGCATGGTGGCCCAACTCAGTGGCCGCAGCTATGAGGAGATGCGGGTCGTCGTGCTCGAGTTCCTCGATACGGACATCTTCCACGTGTCCGCGGAGAACTGCGTCGGGTTCTTAGATCCGCTCATTGAATCCTGGGATATCGATCTCGCGACGTTCGGTCTGGAGATTGTCTTAAACCACCGGGTCGTCCCAGGGCAGGCGAAGCGATTCGACTTTGTCGAGCGGGAAGCCGAACCGCCCGTCAGCGAAGAACCGGGGCTCCAGGAATTCCTTCAGGATCCTTCTCTCAGCGGCACCGCAAGCGCGGAGGAAGTTGAGTTTCTCAAGGGGCTGACGTTCAAGTACAAGCGACCGACACCCCTCTATTATTACCGGGAGTTACAGAGCTTCAGAGACCCGCTCCATTTTCGCACCCCATAGCCGCAAGGAAGGCAGCCGTGAGGGACTTTGCCTTCGGGCAGACCTACACTCGGGCGGAGATCCGTCATGCGGGCGCGAGTCTTCGCGACGCAGCGTGAGTTCATACCGTGCTTCGTGAAGGCGGATACGAACGCCTGGGAGTACGTAAGTCGCTTCTGCGTGCGTCGGGTCATCTCGGACGTGGTCGAGCGTAGGGCCAGGGCGAGGGCCGCGTCCAGGCCGCCGAAGGACCTCTCGATGGTCCTGTACCTCCGGGGTAGGTAAAGCGCTCAGATCCATTCGACCTTGAACCCGCGCTCGAGGAACCACTTCTCAACGTCCCGCTCGCTCTCAAACTGGGGCATCTCCACGAGCTCACCAGCAAGGTGGCGAGTCGCGAGCTCCTCCATCTCGTAGTCCTTCATCCCATCGCGACTAGACCACACGATCTCGCCCGTGTTCGGATCGAAGAAGGCGCGATCGTTTGGGTTTGCTTCAAGCGAGCGACGCCCGACGATCCACGGCGCGTAATCAGGATGCCAGAGGAAAAACCCATCGGGGTCTCGTTGCAGCCTCAGAGTCTTCATGCGACAGCGGGGTCACGGTGACATTCGTCACCACATAGGACATGACCGGCCACAGGAGATGGAACAGCTTCCCTCGGCGCGGAGTCGGCGGGCATTCCCATCGCTGGATTATACTCCGCCTAGCCGTCTGCCTAAGGAGCGGTCCGGTGGAGTGAGTTGAGCAGCGTTCAGGGGTCCGTTCGTTCCATCAGACGAACCGCCTGATGCACGTACAGGGGCCGTTCCAATCGGAAGTCTTGGAAGAGAAAGCCTGCAACTAGGGTTGCCGGCCTCCGAGGGTCGCCTGCAACTGACGTAGCACTTGCCCTAGCCGGGCAAGGTCCGCTCCGTAGCGCGCCCAATCGCCGGCGCGCTGCGCCGCGACAGCGCTCTGATACAACTCGACCGCCTGGCGGGTGAGATCAACGGCGCGCCCGTTGCTGGGCCCGACGGCGGGAGACGGCTCGGCCGCCACCGCGGTGGCGCGGGCCGCACCGGAGAACAGCCGCGCCAACCCGGCCTCGAGCGTCTCCTCCATCACCACCTGGTTCTGGTAAGCGACGACGACGCGCTTCAACTCGGGAATGCCCCGCCCTCGGACCGCAGGTAGATCGGCTGCACGTAGATGAGCGACTCCTCGATCGGGATGACCAGCAGGTTGCCGCGGATCACTTCGGAGCCGTGCTGGTCCCAGAGCGAGATCTGGCGGGAGATCTCGGGATCCTGGTTGATCCGGTTGACGATCTGGGCCGGCCCGTAGACGAGGCTCTGCTTCGGGAAGCGATACACGATCAGCTGGCCATAGTGCTCCCCGTCGTTGCGCGCCACCATCCACGAGGCCAGGTTGTCCTTGCCGCTCGGCGTGAACGGTGCCATGAAGATGAATTCCGCTTGCCGCTCCTCGGGCAGCCGCAACACGATGTGGCGCAGGAAGGGATCCCGCTGTTCACCCGACCGCGACAGCACCGGCCTCTGCCACTGGTCCTCCCGGTGGTAGAAGATGTCCGGCTCCGCCATGTGGTAGGTCGCGTACATGTCGGTCTGCATCCGGAACAGATCTTCGGGATAGCGCAGGTGCGCGCGCAGATCTGCCGGCATCGCGTCGAGCGGCTGGAAGATGCCAGGAAATACCTTCGCCAATGTGTGCGCCAGCGGATCAGCCGCGTCGGCTAGGTACGCTGTGACGGTGCCGTCGAAGGCGTCGATTACCACCTTCACGCTGTTGCGGACGTAATTCGTGCCGTCGGCGAGCGGTTGCGCGTAGGGGTAGCGGCGGGTCGCGGTGTAGGCGTCGAGGATCCAACGGAGCCGGCCCGAGTCTCCGACCACGAGATAGGGGTCGCCGTCGAAGAGCAAGAACGGCAACGCCGTGCGCGCCCGCTCCCGGATGTTCCGGATGTACAGCGCGCGGCTGTCGTCGGTGATGTCGCTCGACAACAACACGTTCAGGGAGCCGAAGTAGGTTGCGAGCACCAGCCGGCGCAGAAACGAGCCGACCGGGACTCCGCCCTTGCCCGAGTAGGACGTGTAGATGTTTTTGTCGCCCGACGGGTAGTCGAACTCTCGCTGGTGGGTCCGGGCGAATACCCAGGAATCGGTCAGCTCGCCGTAGTAGATCTCGGGGCGCGTCACCCGCAGCGACACGCTGGACACCGGCGGCAGGTCCTTGATGAACAGGACTGGCAATCCCTCCGCTGTCACCTGGTTCACCGGCCCGAGAGTGAGTCCCATCCCGTGCGTGAAGGTGAGCCGCTCGTTGATGAACGTCCGCGTGGGCAGCGAGGCCGAGTTCAGCTCGCGCGGTGAGAGGAGCACCTGGCGGTACTGCCCGTCGATCCAGTAGCGGTCGTCGTCCACCGAGACGAAGTCGTAGTAGGTGCGGATCTCCTGCAGCTGCCCGAACGTCTGCAGCAGCGGCTCGCGATCCCACAACCGGACGTTCAGGATGGTTGCCTGGTTCGCCCCGATGTCCCGCTGGGTGAGCTCGGTCTCACCGGTCAGATCGCGCGTCACCACCTTGTCCAGCCCCCACGCCCGCCGCGTCGCCGCGATGTGGGAGGCGAGCTGCGGCGTTTCCTTCACCAACTCGTTCGGCGCCACGACCAGTTTCTGGATGATCGCGGGGTACAGGACGACGCCGAGCAGCGACACGCCGAAGTAGACCCCGAGCGCGAGCAAGGTTGCCCATGCTAGACGCTGGGTGCGGGTCGGCCACAACACCAGCGCGCCCCCGGCCACCGCCGCCACCCCGGCCAGCCGGAGGCCGGTGAGCGTAGCGTGGAGATCCGCGAAGCTCGCTCCCACCAGCGGTCCCGTCGTCGAGTACAACAACCCCGGGACTCGAACGAAGTACACCCGCAGCGCCGCCAACAGGAACAGGAGGGCGATCAATCCGGCGAGGTGCCACCGGGCCGACGGCTCTACAGTGACGCGGCGCCGTAACGCGACGACATCCTGGCGAAACACGTACAGCGCGATAGTCGCGAGTAGCGCGACCGTCGTGAGCACCGTGAGAAAGGCGATGGCGCTCGCCACCACCGGCACCGTGAACACGTAGTAGCCGACGTCGCGGCCGAAGACCGGATCCGATACGCCGAACGGTGTCCGGCGCAGGAACTGGAGCACGCCAAGCCATCCACCCGCGGCCGCCAGGCCGAACAGCAGCGCCAGGCCGAGTGCCGTCGGCAGGGCCAGCCGGCGCAGCAGGTGCGTCACGTCGAGGCCGGCGGCCCCCTCGTTGAACCGCAGGACCACCGCGTCTGGAACGGCGCCGCGCTGGGCAAACCGCAGGTTGGTATAAAGGAAGGCGAACGCGACAACGCCCGCCCCTACACCGAGGAGCGTCTTAGCCACGAGCCGGGTCGCGAACACACGTTCGTAGCCCAGAGCCTGGAACCAGGGCCACTCTGCGCCGAGCGTGACCAGACTGGGCAGGAGGAGCAGGAGGAGGACGGCCACGAAGACCAGAACCAGCAGGCGGCGACGACGCGGCGGAGGAGGTCTCACACGAAGTGCCGTCGGGTGAGCAGTCATGCGAGTAACCTAACCCTCAGGCTCGAGGTGACGAGGTGTGTCGTGAAACCCCTTCGGCGACAGGCGGGACGCGCGTAGGAAATGGGAACGGAAACGACAGAGCGATATCAGGGATCCGGTGCCCGTACCGGTTCCTACTTCGGAAGGGTCCTTGACCGGCTGATGGACGTACAGGGGGGTTGTAGAGTGAAGAAACGGCCCCTCCCCAGAAGAGGGACGCCCCGCCGGCCGGAGTTCGACGCCTGCATGGCAATCGGCGTTATCAGCGGCTCTTAGCGACGTCGGCCCGGCGTCACTGCCGTGGCGGCGGCTTGTCCGGTGCCGGCCTCTTCGGCCGCGGCGCGGGCTTTACCGCGTGGTCCGGCTCCTCCGGGTCACGGTGCGGGCCTGCGGGTTTTCCCTGCCGCAAGTTCTGCCGCTGCACCGGCTCGAGCGGCCGACCCGGATCGGTCTGCTGCATCGCCTTCTGGCGCGTCGGGAACGGCAACGTCGCGGGCGCCGGCGGATTGCGCGCGATCACTGGCGGCGGCACTTGCCGGCTCGGCACGCCGGGACGCGGCGCCGGCACGCCCGGCGGACGCTGCAGCACCGGCCCGTTGCGGATCTGCGTCGGCACCTCCGGATTCTTCCACGGCGTCACGTGAATCTCTGGCCGCGGCCGCGGCGCCACCACCGGCGGCTGCACCGCCGGACGCCCCGGGCTCGCCGGCCGCGCCCATCCCGCCGCCTGCGGCAACGGCTGCACCCGCGGATGCGAAATGATGGGCGCGCGCGTCACGTCGACGTCCGTCACGCGCACCACCCGCCGACCCACCGGCTCACCGGCGCGGAATACGTCGCGGGGGACCGCCGTCACGCGCGGCCGATTCACATAGTGCACCTCGCGCGTCGGCACATCGGTCACATCCGGATTCACCCGCTCGCGATACTCGCGTCCGTGATGGTACCAGGGGTGATAGGGTTCCCTCGGCCCCAGCGGGAACCAACCCTGCACGCCGCCCCGCCCGACACTCACGAAGACAACCAGCGCCGGAGCGTAACACGGACGCTCCACGACGCGGCCCGGCGCCCACACCCAGCGGTCGTGCCAGAACACCCAGCGGCCGTAGTGAAACGGCACGTAGCCCCAGGGCGCGTCGTCCACCCACGTCCAGCCCCACGGATCGATCCACGCCCAGTGGCCCGCGCGGTACGGCGCCCAGTCCGCCTCGACCATGGTGGGATACCACACCGGACCGTAGTCCGGCACCGTCTCCCACGAGCCCGCGCGGTCCAGCTCATCGTAGCCCGGCACGTTGCGGCCGACGTACTGGGCCGACACGGACGCAGCGAGCGGCTGGTCGCGCCTCGCGCTCCAGCGGTCGAAATCGTCGGCCACCGGTGGCGCGACGCTCGCCATACGAATCGGGTCGGAGCCCGCGAGCTGTAGCGCGCCGCCGCCCTGGACCGACTGCAAGACGTCGCCCGCCACCACGACGGCCATACCGCTATCCACGCTGATCGTGGTGGTGCTGTCGGCATCGGAGACCGCGATCCGGTAGGCGCCGGCCCGCCGCAACAGGAACGCGCCGTTTGGCGTGTCGACCTCGATCGAATCGCCGTGCGACAGATCGTACACGGTCACGCGCAGCATGCCGCTCGACATGCTGACCTGCAGGAAGTCGTCGGTGAGATTCGCGATGGTCAAATCGGTCGCGGCGCCGAGGCGGACCGTGCAGTCACCTGCCTCGAGCTCCGCCCGGGCGTCCTGATCGGCGTAGAGCCGGTCGCCCGACGTGAGCGTGTAGTTGAGGACCGCGTCGCTCCAGCTGCTCGCCGCCGTGTCGCCGGACGGCTGGAACGACACCCTCCCTTCGCGCACGCTCAGGCGCGCGACTCGCCCCGGCGGGTCGCCGCTATCCGTCGGCGGCACGGGCGACGGCGCCGGCGCTTGGAGCGCGATCAACAGCGCAAGGGAAAGCATCATGCGGTCCGCCTTTCTAGTGATACGGAGAGGGGGCGATAAGCGCGGTGTCACGCCGCGGCCGGCCGCCGTGCTCCGCGTTGCTCGATGCGCTCAACGCCTTCGCGACGCCGAAATCCGTGACCATCGCGCTGCCGCCAGAGAGCAGCACGTTCTCGGGCTTGATGTCGCGGTGCACGATGCCGTGTTCGTGCGCATACGGGAGCGCGGAGGCGATCTCGCGCAGCATGCGAATGGCATGGTTGACGGGCAACTCGCCGTGCCGCGCGAGGCGAACCCGCAGCGACTCGCCGTCCACGAACGGCATCGTGAAGTACGGCAGGCCGTTCGACTCGCCCGCGGTGAGCAGCGGCACGATGTGTGGATGCTGGAGCTTGGCCGCAAGGAGGATCTCGCGCTTGAAACGTTCAAGCGAGACCTGCGCCGCCGTCTCCGGCGGGAGCACCTTGATCACGACCTTGCGGTCGAGCGCGGTCTCCTCGGCGACGAACACGCGCGACATCCCACCGCCGCCGAGTTCGCGCTCGAGCGTATAGCTGCCGCTCAGGGTCGCTTGCAGCTGGTCGCGTAGATCAGCAGAAGAAGGCAGGCGTCACTTCGAGTTGAGGAGGTAGGAAGTTAGCCCCGCATCACCGCGTCTGGAAGAATGAAGAGACGCTGCTTCGTTCGTATCAGAAGCCCGATGCCGAAACTGTGAAACGAGTGGTGTCGCATCCGACGCGGCGGATTGTGAGCTGCTGAGTCGGCCTCACAACAGATCTCACAACGCGGCGTGCAGCCGAGGAGAAAGCCCCATCACAACGAAACGCACAACACGCACCCTTCATCGACTCGTGCGGGTTGCCTGTTCTATCTCGTCATAGTGGCGGGCTACCCAGTCGTCGAGCACCGCGATCGCCTTTGCAAGGGAGGATCCGAGCGGCGCGAGCGAATACTCGACGCGTGGTGGTATTTCGTGGTGATCATGCCGCCTAATCAGTCCGTGTCGCTCAAGCGGGAACCTTCACTCGCCTGATGCCTACTCCCAACGGCGGGACGATCGCGCCGACGGGCAATCGTTTCGCGATCGGCATGGCGACGATCGGCCATTGGGTGAACGGCCGAATGGATCACGAGTGGCTGTTCTGGGACAATGCGGATTTCATGAAGCAGATCGGACTCGGACAGTGACTCCCCTCATTCCCGGACGTTCCCGGCGATTCCATTAGCTTAGAGCCGCCGTCGACTCGGACGGTGTCCCCGGTGATCCAGCGCGCGTCGTCGGAGGCGAGAAACGCGACGACACCGCCGATGTCGTCCGGCTGGGCAAGGCGCTTGAGCGCCTGCATGCCCAGCGCCGCATTGCGCCCAGCGTCCGTCTTGGTGAAGCTCGACATGTCGGTCGCGACAACGCCGGGCGCCACCGCGTTGACACGGATGCCGCGCTCACCGAGCACCGCCGCGAGGTGCTTCACCAGCGTGTCGATCGCGCCTTTCGTCGCCGCATAGGCGGCAAGCGTCCCGACAACCGCATGGGCCGCAAGCGACGAGACCAGGACGACGCTGCCGCCCGTCCCAAGGATCGGGAGCAACTGCTGGACGAGGAAGAACGGCGCGCGGACATTGACCGCGAAGAGCTGGTCGAAGTCCGCGACCGTCGTCGCCTCGATCGTCGCTGCTTTCGAGATACCGGCATTGGCGACGAGGATATCCAGCCGGTCGCCGACCAGGGCGCGAACCTGCCTCGCGAGCTGGTGCGGACCGTCGGGCGCGGACAGATCGGCGCCAACGGCGTCGGCCCGACCGCCCGCCTTAGCGATCTCGGCAACGACGGCTGTAGCCTCGGTGGCTCCGCTGCCGTAATGGACCACGACCTGGGCGCCGGCCTTGGCGAGAGCCAGCGCGATGGCGCGGCCAATGCCGCGCGAGGCGCCCGTCACGAGCGCGGTCTTTCCTGCGAGATTGCCGATCAGCATTGGCGAGCGTTTGTCCGAAAGACTGCTCATGACGTCACTCCTTTCCCTTCGTCCGGAAGCTCTTGACCAGCGCGGCGGCAGAAGCGCCCTCGAGCGCCAGGCCGTATCCGACCTCTCGAACCAGTCGCTCTTTGATCGGCTGCACGAAGTGGATGCGCGTGTTGCGACGCGTGACCTCCGGCTTGGCGAGCAGGTTCTTCGCGATCTCCTTTGCCCGCGTGAGCACCCGTCCGCGCGGCACGATTTCGGCGACCACGCCGAGATCCTTCGCCTGCCGGGCAGTCATCGGCTGCGGGTCGAGCAGCATCGCCTGCGCGCGGCCGGGGCCGACGAAATAGCTCCACAGCGTGAACACGCCGTCGCCCGGGACGATCCCGCCAGCAAAATGGGGCAGATCGTTGAAGGTCGCGTCCTCACCCGCGACGATGAGATTCGCGAGCAGCCCGTATTCGGCATGCACGTGCGCCTTGCCTTCGAGCGCCCAGATCATCGGAACGCGGATGTTGGCAATGTTCTCGAGGATCTGCGTTCCCTCGTCGTGCACCTTCGAAAAGACGTCGGGATCGGAGACGTCGCCGAACGAACCGAAGTCGATGCCCGGCATGAAGTCGCCGCCGGCGCCGGTGAGAATGACGACCTTGTTGCCGCGATCGCGCGCGACGTCGTAGAAGGCGTCGACGAACGACTCGTGGTCCTGCGCCGTGAAGGTCAGCGGGCGGCCGTCGTTGTGCAGCGACATCACGAGGATGCCGTCTTCGCTGCGCTCGAAACGGATGTTCCGGTACTTCGAGAAATAGCTGGGCTGGCTTCGATCGATGCTGGTCATGGCCGGCTCCTTTCGTGCGTGGCTACTGTCGCACTCAGTGCCTGGAGCGCCTCGTTAGCCGCGGAAAACCCCGCATAGGGGGCTGTCTGGAGCAGCGCCTCACGCAGCTCGTCGACGGTCCACCCGAGGTTCAAGGCGCCGCGCAGGTGCGTCTTGAGCTCCTCGTTGTGACCGGTGGCGGCGGGATGCGGTACTTCAGCTCGAGACCGGGCCGGTTCCAGATGCCACCCCAGACGTGCTCGATGGCGGTCTGGAAGAACGGCCCCAGAAACGGATCGCCTCCGCCGGGTGCCGTCGGCTTGGCGGTCGGTGCACCGAACACCTGTTGACGGATCTCTGGGCCGCTCGGCCTTGCGTCCTGTGTCGCGGCGTTCATCGCTTACTGCTCCTTTCATTGGACTGATCATTGGAGGGCTGATCATTGGACTGAACGGTCCAAACATAACCTCGACGCAACTGGACTGTCAAGTCCAAATTGGGTATCATTCAGGTCATGGGGAACGCGAACGTACCCGCAACGGTGAAGGGGCGCGCGACACGCGTCCGGATCCTCCAAGCCGCAGCCGAGCTCCTCGCAAAGAAGGGCGCCGCCGGTATGAGCCTGGACGACGTCCGGGCACGCACCGGCGCCAGCCGCAGCCAGCTCTACCACTACTTCGATGACCGCGACGACCTCGTCCACGCCGTCATCGACGTCACCACCGACGCCGTCCTCGGCAGGCAGGGCGAGCTCCTTGACCACCTCGACTCCTGGGCTGGCATCGACCGCTGGTTCGACTTCATGGTCCAGCACCAGATCGAGCAGCAAGCGCGCGGCGGCTGCCCGATCGGCTCCCTCGCCGGCCAACTCGCCGAGAGCGACCCAGCTGCGCGGGCAGCGATCGCCGCAGGTCTCGAACGCTGGGAAGCGCACCTCCGCGACGGCCTCATCCGCATGAAAACCCGCGGCAAGCTGCGCAACGACGCCGACCCCGCCGCGCTCGCCACTGCCACCATGGCCAGCATCCAAGGCGGCCTCCTCCTCACCCAGGTCCGCCGCGAGCCCAACCAGCTCCGCACCGCCCTCAACGCAGCGCGCAACAACCTCCGCCTCGCCGCCACCTGACCGCGCGCGCACGATGCGGGCGGAAGTGGGCGAGGGAGCGGAGAGGCTAGAAAAAGCCCCACAGCGAAAGTCGCTGCAGGGCTTGATCTTCACTCAAGCGGGACGGCGGGATTTGACGCGTCCGGCCCAACCCTAGAACGGACAAGTCCCCGGATCCGGCGCGTCGATCCTGAGTGTGGCGCCCTGCGGCGCCAGGTAGACGACGATGTTCTCGGCGAGCGCTCCGCTCTCGTTGCGCGCGATGTGGGGATGCTCGCCGACGTCGAGGTACCCCTGCCCCGCGGTGCGAACCATCGGTGCGCAGGCTGGATCGTCGGACATGTAGAACGTCATCGTCCCCGAGACGACTTCAATGAATACGGGGCCGGGGTGCCGATGCCAGCCGCTCTGACCGCCCGGTTGAAAGACAATGCGCTGCACCGCAATGTCCAGATTGGGCGTCGCCTTCACCTCGGCGTGCCAGCCGTCGGACATGCGCTTGACCTTGAACGTTTGGTCGGACGGATCACCGAAGGTTGCGCGGCCGAGCAACGTTGACTGGCTTCCGGATGACAGAGTGAACAGAGGGGCTGGGGTGGCCGCCTCGGTAGCAGTCCCGTCACACCCCGCCGAGACTATCGTGAGAGTGAGCGCCCCCGCGAGCGCAGCTAGCCGTGCCGACATGTTCCGCCTCCTTGCAGTGAGATTCGATTCGCGAGGCTCTAGGGTTGCGCAACTCTCTGACTGAGACCATGGCGCGCACCTGACTTCTGGCAGACCTCCGGCTGATCTGCTAAATGGTGTGGTCATGGCGGTTCTCGTCCGGTTCGGTGAGTTCGAGGTCGACCTTCGCGCAGGCGAGCTCTTCAAGCAGGGGATCAAGATCCGGCTGCAGCAGCAGCCGTTTCGGGTCTTGGCGCTGCTCCTGGAGCACCCCGGCGAGGTGGTGACACGCGAGGACCTGCGCCAGGCGATTTGGCCCGCCGGGACATTCGTTGAGTTCGATGTCGGCCTCGACGCCGCGATTCACAAGCTCCGCAGCGCCCTGGGTGACTCGGCCGAGAACCCGCGCCTGGTGGAGACACTGCCGCGTCGCGGCTACCGTTTCATCGCGCCGGTCGATGGCGTGTTCGGGGCGGAAGCGGCGCGGAGCATGCGTCCGTATGCGGCCCCCGCCATCATCGCGAGTGCGGTCGTCCTCGCATCCATCGCCGCCCTGTGGCATCCCTGGAGCCGTCCCGCGGCAACTCCGCCCGGGGTCGATGTCGCGAACAGCCTCGCCGTGCTGTATTTCGACGCAAGAGACACGGCCGACGCCTATCTCGCCGAGGGCCTGACCGAGGACGTCACGACCCTCCTCGGCAGCGTGGCGAGCGTGCAAGTAAAGTCCCCCGGCGCGGTGCGGCGCGCGCAGAGAACGTGGCCAGGCGACGCGCCGGCGATCGCCCGTACGCTCGGGGTGCGATACCTGCTGGACGGCAATGTGCGACGGGTCAGCGGGGGCGTCCGAGTGTCGATCCGGCTATTGACCGGGGCCACGGCGGTCGCAGCTTGGGGCGACGTGTTCGATCGGAAGCCGGACGAGCTGCTGGCGTTGCCACCGGTGATCGCCCAGGCAGTGGCGTCGCGCGTGGGAGGAAAGGCCGCGTCATCGGACACCAGTGCACTCGGCACGCTGCGCACGCGTAGCCCCGTTGCCTACGACCATTATCTGCGGGGCAACTTCTTTCTGGCGCGACGGTCACCGGGTGAGACCGCGCGGGCGCTCGCCGAGTATCGGGAAGCCGAACGACTCGACTCCGGGTTTGCCGCGGCTATCGGGCGAGCGGCCTACGCCCACGCGATCGCGCGCGGCAATTACTATCGGCTGCCTGACGCACCGATCGAAAGCCTGGCGATCCGCGGGCTCGTCATCGCCAACCGCGCGCTGCGTCGCGATTCGACCTCATCCGACGCCTGGATGGCGCGCGGCTACCTCCTCGCCTTCGCCAATCCCCGCACCATGGAGGGCTCGGTGCAAGCGTTCCAGCGGTCCATCGTCCTCGACCCCAAGAACGCAGAGGCGCACCATCAATACGGCTCGATCCTGAACTGGCTCGGGCGGCACGAGGAGGCCGATCGAGAGCAGCGCGCGGCGCTTGCGCTCGATCCGGGGCGCGCGATCTCCTTCGTCGATCTGGCCTGGACTCACGTTCGCGACACGAAGCTCGCTGTGGTTCTAACCGATAGCGCCGTCGCTCTCGACCCCGCCTCGGCATTCTCGCGCCGTTGGCGGGCGTTGGCCCGGCTTTGGGCGGGCGACCTGGCCGGAGCCCAGGAGGACGCTGAGTTGGCCAACCGGCTGCAGCCCGGGGACGTCGTCATGGAAAGCGTGTTCGCCACTGTCCTCGCCCACGCGGGAGACAGCGCCCGAGCTCGGGCGCTGATGGCGCACTGGCCGGGGCGGAACGAGCATTGGCTCATCATGGCGGCCCTCGTGGCGGTGGGCGATACAGCGGCGGCACTCGACCGCTTGGAACGCGCGTCACCCGTCCCCTACCTCTGGGCCGGGCTGCGCCGGCCGGAGTTCGACGCCCTGCATGGCAATCCGCGTTATGAGCGGCTCTTGGCGAAGCTGCGGCCGGCAGGGGCGGTGGGGCCGTAACGAGGCCAGCGTGCAGGTCGGT
>Ga0209588_1000261_pt1 | contig 13939 bp, 12 predicted proteins | sample Rivendell_Oct201_10_FD_188351 | JGI IMG/M metagenome (GOLD analysis project Ga0209588, IMG submission 188351) | Vadose zone soil microbial communities from the Eel River Critical Zone Observatory, Northern California, USA -... | ecosystem: Host-associated > Plants > Roots > Rhizosphere > Soil ...
ACCACGACTACGTACTCTTCAGCGTCGAGTCACCCTCAGCCGTAGCAGGCCTCGAGCAGGCACCCACAAAACTGCCTTACTATCCTGGAATCCCCGACGGAATCTCCCGAAGCGTAGTCGTCGCACCCTGGAATGATCCCGTGTCTCTCGAACGGGTCTTGAAACGGAACGCGAGCGACCTTGCCGCCATAATCACAGAGCCAGTGATGGGCAGCGCAGGAGTCATACCACCGAAAGACGACTACCTGAAATCTGTCAAAGAACTTGCAGAGAAATATGATGCTCTCTTAATCTTCGACGAAGTCCTAACCGGTTTCCGAATCGCCCCAGGTGGCGCGCAAGAATTCTATGGAGTCAAGCCGGACCTCGCATGTTATGCTAAGGCGCTAGGTGGAGGCACACCGATCGCCGCAGTCGCAGGTCGACGCGACGTGATGGGAATGATCGGTCCCGGCAAGATAGGCTACGGTGGTACGTACAATGGAAATTCGATGTGCCTTGCTGCCGCAAACGCTACGCTCGACGAACTGTTCAGAGATGACGCGGCCGCGATCAGACACATGCACCTCGCTGGCGCAGAAATCATGGAAGGACTCAGAGAACTATTGTCCCGGTACGATCACGACGGTATTGTTCAGGGAATGGGTCCAATGTTCCAACTCTACTTCACCAGCGCGCGAAAGATCCAGAACTACCGCCATACGTTGCAGAGTGATTTCGAAAAGTTCCGTAGATTCCGGAATCTAATGCTCCGTCGAGGAGTCTACTTCCATCCTGACGGGACAGAACGGATGATGATTAGTGCCGCCCATGATGACAGTGACGTCGAGTCGATCTTGAGCGCAGCTGAGGACAGCCTCAGAGAACTCAAGAAGCCTAACTAGGCCTTCTGTCTCTTACCTGATTTTTCGACATTCAGATAGAAGCGACCCCGGAGACTCTTTACTAGTTTTCCGACAAATGATAGAACAACCGATAAGAACCCACAGATGAACGAGATCGATCTGGAAAACTGGCCGGAATGTCGTACACTAGACTCCAACACCGCGAACTCTCCGTACTGGTAGGAGTACTGGTCGGTATCCTCCTCGACGTCTTCGCAACCACAACCGACAGTGTGACAAGTTTCTCGTTGACCGACCTTGTCATCTTCGTTACCATTCCCGCATTGTCTGGCGCCCTTGCAGGCTTTGCCGATCCAGATCACGCTATCGGGAACGGCATAATGGTCGGAGTAGTCGCGGGTCTCGTCTACGTTGTGATTAACGCTCTAAAGCTGCCGGTGAATGTTGGAGGCGACACCGTACTGTTTCTAGCCCTAGCCGTCCCAGTCTGGGGATTCCTAGGTGGTACGGGCTCGAGGTTCGCCCATCGAACTCTCACTACGACTCAGGAAGAGACTCTGCAAGTAGCGCTGAGAACTTGCCCAAACTGTAAGACGGTAAATCCGCCTGATGCGCTGTTCTGTAAGAACTGCGGGACTAAGCTGCCTCGCAATTCTAAAGCTTCAGGATAACCGCTTCATCTTAGACCCCGCCAAGTCTGCCTTAGACTGACGAAGGAGTCCGGCATCCGATGCCGCTATCTTTCGGTATCCTTTAGCGAAAATAAGCCAAAGAACGCTCCCAACTTCTTCATGGCGGATTCCGCTAAGCTGGTTCTACGCTCGGATGATTCCTTGTACATGTAATTGTCAATTTGACTCCCGCGTGTACGCTACTCTTTTTAAGGAATAAAGTCTAATCCCCAGCTACCCTATTTATGCAAAAAGGTAGGTCAATCCCTCAAAATTGTCCCGAATAGACGAGAACCTACATCGCATACTGAAAGATCACGGTTTGACCGAGTACGAAATCAAAACCTACCTCAAACTGATCTTCGATGGCCCCGCAACACCTTACGAGATTAGCGAGAGCGTCAAGATTCCCTATGCCCGCGTCTACGGGACCCTCGAAGGACTAGAGAAACGAAAATGGATCAGAGCAAGACCGGGACGCCCAGTCATCTACGAATCGAACCCGCCTAGATCCGTTGCTGAGCTGGAGCTTGAGCAGAAGCAGTCCGAGATGGAAGCCTTCACCAATCTCATGCGCAAAGACTTGCAGGCGATCTACGAACGTCGAGAGGTTGTGAAACATATCAGCCTCTGGGTCATCCATGGAGGAGACAAGATAGCCGACAAACAGAACGAACTCATCGCTACCGCTAAAACCCGGGCCTATCTTCAACTTGCAACACTTATCCCGCAGGACGTTGAAGATCTACGAGCGCCGATCAAGGCCGCTAGGGAGAGAGGCGTTGCCGTAAAGATAGTGTCCTTCTTGAATCCAAGATTCGTCGATCAGAAAAGCCTGTCAGCGCTTTCTGAAGACGCCGAGGTTGCTGTCATTCAAGAACCGAGCGAGGAATCGCCTCGTCCTATGAACGTCTGCTCTGTTGATGGGAGAGACTCGATAGTGACGTATCTCTGGAACCTTGACATGCCTGCGGAGGGAGGCTCGCGAATAGCCTTCAGATTATCCGATGAGGAATACGCGGGGGTAATGGAGAGATACTTCGAGTACTACTGGCTCAAAGCCCGTAGAATCTAGACAACTGCTCTCATTGATACATTCCGAACCGACTGAAACTTCAGGTCGGGCCGGCTAGAATTCTGGTTATGAATTACTGAGTTGGCTGAGGCCTCTGTTGGCCCGGAGGCGCTTGGGCACCGGGTTGCCTCGAGTCGAGCTGGGCCATTATCATCATCAGTTTCTTCGACTCGTCTAGCTTGCGGATCATGTTCTGCAGCTCGCCTCTGTAGTAGTCTTTCTGCTGGCTATAGTCCTGGTCGTTCATGTCGCCTGACTGATACCTTCCCTGTAATGACAAATATCCTGACAGTGTGGTTCCGCCTAGTTGTTCCTTCAATTGGCCGAGACTCTTGTTTACCAAATCATTCAACTGGGCAGCACGCTCGTTCAGCGCTCTACTCACCTTGGAAATCTCTTCCTTGATCATCGCGGTCCGTTGTCTGAAACTGTTCAGCTCAACGACCACTTTCTCGATTCCTATCTCGCTCACGATATTACACCGGATTGAATGTGACATTGAACGATAGAGCACCAGTTATGCAAGTCGTAACCCCTCCTATTGAATACGGGTGACCCGTCGTTAGGCCGAATTGACCGACAGCCTAACCTTCTAGTAAGACCCCGTCATTTGTCGATGCTCGATTGCCTTGTACGTCTTCGAGAAAGCCACTGATCTGACTCATCACTTGCGCAATGGCATGCCGATCTATCCAAGCGATCCCACGCCGTCGTTCGAAAAATGCTCAACTCTACAGAAGAACGGAGTCAATCTGACCAAGATCATTATGGGTTCACACACGGGCACCCATCTCGACGCCCCCAGACACTTCATCCCAGACGGGATAGGCATAGACCGGATTCCGCCGGACAAGCTGATAGGAGAAGCGTACGTGGCTGACCTGTCTAAGAAACCGATCGGTAGCGGAATAACGTCGAAGGATCTTGGGCGCGAACTCGAAGAGAAAATTGTGAAGGACGATATTGTCGTCGTCTATACTGGTTGCAGCGAGCATTGGGGCGAGGAGTCGGTCAACCGCGACTACACGTATCTTACTGGGGACGCGGCCAACTATCTTGTCTCGAAGAGGGTCCGAGCGGTTGGAATCGACTTTCTCAGCGTTGAGAAATTCAAGGCAGCAGACCCCGTGGTACACAAGACGCTCCTGGGCAATGGGGTCTTCATCATCGAGTCTCTAAGCAGCGCGTTGAAACAATTCGTTGGCAAGAGAATTCTCATGATATGCATGCCCATCAAGTTGCAAGATGGGGACGGAGCACCGTCGAGAGTAGTAGCCGTACCTATTCGCGAAGACTGAACATCTCTCACAAAATCTTCTTTCTAGTACTCTTAAAGCACATCTCAATTGAAGGGTTGACTCTTGACCATGAAGAAGCTCGAAGGCATCATAGCGCCAATGGCCACAGCACTGACTCACGACGAGAAGATCGACGTGAAGACTACCCGGACTCTGGTCGACTTTCTAATTGATGGAGGGATTGACGGGCTGTTCCCTTTGGGGACGAGCGGCGAGTTTGCGCTCTTTGATCGCGAGGAGAGGAAGACGGTTGTGGAAACGGTGGTTGATCAGACGAATGGTCGGGTCCCGGTGCTCGCCGGTGTTTCAGATCCCAGTCTGGAGAATGTCTTGGCTTTTGCAAAGGACGCTGAGGATGCAGGTGCGGATGCCATCGTCGCGACTCCTCCATACTATTACACTACTGGCGAGGATGGACTCTTCGGCCACTTCGAGACTATTGCTCGGAAGAGCAGCCTGTCTCTTATCTTATACAACATTCCCGAATGGACCCATCTATTCGTTCCTACAAGCGTCGTTGAGCGACTGGCTGAGAAACAGTTGATCGTTGGCATGAAGTATACTGAGTACAATCTCCTGAACCTCCTCCGGTTTCTGAAGGTCGCTGGAAAACGTATCGCCATTTTCACGGGATCTGATGCTATGACTTTCACAAATCTCGAATTTGGCGGAAGCGGGGGAGTTATCGGAGTCGCCAACGTCGCCCCCAAGCTATCGAGCGCAGTGTTTGACGAGTTCAAGCATGGAAACCTCGAGGTCGCGCGCCAAGCTCAGTTGAAGCTTCTTCCGATAATCGAGGCGATCAGTGTTGGAAGATTTCCCGCCGGATTGAAAGAAGCAATGAGAATAGTCGGGATGCCAGTGGGCCCTGTCAAGAGCCCGCTTCAGGGTCTCACTGAAGACGAGCGAAAAAGTGTAGCAGGCTTTCTCAGAGAAACGGGACTGTTGAAAGAGGGAGCTTGAGAGAGATGGCTACGCAGAGAACCGTCCGACGACCAGCGAAGCGTTACCAGATATTCATTGAGGGTGAATGGGTTGATTCGGAGAGCGAGGAGAGGATTGACGTGGTCAACCCCGCCACTGAGAGAGTGATCGCCTCCGTTCCTAAAGCGAATCGGGAGCAGGCAAAGGCCGCGCTTGAGGCGGCTGAGAATGCTCAGCCGAAGTGGGAAGATCTCGGGCCCCTCCGACGGGCAGGTTTTCTTTTCAAGACCGCTCTGCTGATACGGAGGGATAAAGAGAGGCTAGCCAGACTCCTCACTTCAGAACAGGGGAAACCCTTGTTCGAGGCTCGAGGCGAGATTGATGGTGCTGCATCGAATTTCGAGTATTATGCTGAGTTTGCGCGTAGGATCGAGGGAGATGTTCTTCCTAGCGATAATCCTAGGCAGACGGTTATGATTCTAAGACTCCCGATAGGGGTGGTCGCGTCGATCACCCCATGGAACTTTCCATCCGCGACGGTTGCTAGGAAGCTTGCTCCTGCACTGATTACTGGGAATACTGTTGTGACGAAGCCGTCGAGCAACACGCCTCTCGGTACGATCGCGATGGTTGAGCTGATGGAGGAGGCTGGTTTTCCGAAGGGAGTTGTGAATGCTGTTACTGGGAGCGGATCAGAGGTTGGTGATGAGCTTGTGACGAACAAGATTACAGGATTGGTTACGATGACTGGGAGTACTGATGCGGGACGGACGATTATGGAGCGTGCCTCGAACCATCTTCCAAAGCTGATCTTGGAGCTGGGCGGGAAAGCGCCGTTCATTGTCTGGCACGACGCCGACATACCCTGGGCGGTGAAGTGCGCGATATGGGCACGGTTCTGGAACTGCGGCCAGACCTGCATCTGCTCGGAGAGGATGTATGTCGACGAGAAGATCAAGGACAAGTTTGTTCCCGCGTTCGTTCGCATGGCTAAAGATCTCCGGCTAGGAAACCCGTTGGAACCTGACACGGATCTTGGACCGATGGTCAGCAAAGAAGAAAGAGAGACCAGCATGAGTTTTGTCGAAAAGGCGAAGGAAGAGGGAGACAAGATCATCATCGGTGGTGAGAAACCTTCTGCCCCCTCGAAAGGATGGTTCTTCGAACCAACCGTCATAGAGGATGTGAAACAGAAATCCTCACTTGTTCAGGACGAAATCTTTGGACCAGTCGTCCCCATACTCGAAGTGGACAGCTTCGACAAGGCCATCGACTATGCCAACGACTCGAAGTACGGGCTCGCCTCTTACATCTTCACGAAAGACAGCACGCGAGTCCTAAAGGCCATGAACCGGATCAAGTTCGGCGAGTCCTACATCAATCAGGTTGGGCCAGAACAGCTCCAAGGAGCCCACACGGGCTTCAGGCAGTCCGGACTTGGCGCAGAAGGCTCAAGATACGGACTAGAATGCTACACTCAACTGAAAACTTGTTACGTCGACTGGAACGACAAACCTAGCCTGTCCTATCTCTTCCCATACAACTCGAAGTAGACATTGAAACTCATCTGCGGGCTGCAAGAATCGTGATGTCGTTCACATTCGTTCCCGTTGGACCCGTTATCACTAAATCTTTGAGTTTTGAAAAATAATGATAGGAATCATTGTTTCTGAGAAATTGTTCGGGATACATTCCGAGCTTCAGTCCGCGCATGACTGTTGTTCCATCGGCGAGAGCGCCTGCTGCATTAGTCTGACCCTCGATCCCATCTGTCGCGAACGACCCGACGACAATTCCATCTGAACCATCAATTTTCGCAGCCGCAGCGAGAACGAGCTCCTGATTCCTACCACCCTTACCTTTTCCCCGGACCGTCACAGTTGTTTCTCCTCCAGCGACCAACGCGGCTGGCGGTGCGAAAGCTGGGGCGTTGTCGCGAATGTCTCTTGCAATCGCTCCAAAGATTCGGCCAGCTTCTCTAGCCTCGCCAGCGAACTGGATCGAGAGAGTCTGGGTCCTGTAGCCCGCTTTCGTCATAGCTTCAGCCGCGGCCAGACATGATTCGCGATTGTTCCCAACAATTAGGTTGCGTACTTGCCTGAAGGCTTTGTCTCTCCTTTTCGGAGTATCAGGTATCGATCCGGCGAGGCCGTCAGTGATGACCTTGCGGGCTCTGTTTGGGATCCGTTGCCAGAGATGATATTTCTGAAGAACTTGTTTGGCATCGTAATAGGTCGTTGGATCTGGAGCCGTAGGCCCTGACGCTATGGCTTCCAATTTGTCTCCAACAACGTCTGAAATTATCAGACTCAACACAGTTGCCGGATACAGTCTCACAGCGAGTCTGCCTCCCTTGACCTGGGAGAGGTGCTTTCGTACAGTGTTGATCTCCTCGATGTTTGCGCCGGACTTTAGCAGTAATGCAGTGACTCGGGCCTCGTCTTTCAGTCTCATTCCTTGAGCCGGCAGGGGCATTAGAGCAGAGGCGCCGCCGGAGAGCAAGACAATGATCATATCGTCTCGAGAAACATTCCCTATCAGGTCCAGCATTGCGAGGACGCCGGCCGTGCCTTTGCGTGTTGGAATCGGGTGGGTCGCTGCGTGATATTTTATTCGACGACCTTGGGGTCTCGGCCGCAGATAATCTGGAATTATTACCAGTCCTCTTGTGATCCATTTTCCGACTAGCTTCTCAACCTCCTCAGCCATGTATCCTGAAGCTTTGCCTCCACCTATGACGAAGATCCTTCGGTAGTCTTTCAGCGGAAACTGAAGCTTGTCAGCACGGAGTGTTTGTCCGTCTATTCTCAAGTGTTTTCTTATGATTCTCGCAGGGTCGGCGGCTGCTAGAGCTTCGTCCATAGCCGCAAGAACATCACGATGTAGCTTGTCCAGTCCGCGTCGGCGATTAGTCCGGGCGCGGACCCTGATCATCTCTCCAGGCTAATCCTTCCAGGTATCTTTGACGACCCAGACGGGCTCATCGGGGTTGAAGTATTCCTGTCTCTTAGCCCGATGCTCTTCCAGGACCTTCTCGTCCACTTCTACTCCTATGCCTGGCCGCGTCGGTACCTTCGTCTGACCATTCTCTACTCTTGACTGATCTTTCACAAGTTGTCTCTTCCAGGCGGGGAAGCAATCGTAGAATGATTCTTGGATGAGGAAGTTGGGAAGGGCAGCGTCGAGCTGTATCGTCACTGCATTCTGGACTGGTCCGAACGCATTGTGAAAAGCGATCTCTACACCATACGCCTCGGCCATAGCGGCAACCTTACGAGCTACTGTGACTCCTCCAATGTTTGTCACGTCAATTTGCAGATAGTCTGTCAGATTGTTGGCAAGGACGAACGCCGCTTGTTCCTTGGTGAGGATCCTCTCCCCTAGAGCAACCCTAACATCGGTTGCTTCTCTGTATTTTCGAAGCCCTTCGAAGTTATCAGGATGGACTGGTTCCTCCATGAATAACGGGTCTAAATCGCGAAGCTTCTTGGCGATTGCAATGGCTGCGTTGGGGTCGAACCTTCCATGGTGTTCTATCAATAGCTGGACTTTGTTGGCCGTTGCTTCCTTGACAGCCTTTACCCGCGCGTAAGCCGTTTCCAATCCTTTCGCATCAATTGAGTCGTAGTGTGTCCCGAAGGGATCGAACTTCAGAGCAGTGTAGCCCATCGCTGCGAATTTCTTGGCTCTGATGCCAAACTGTTCGGGCGTCACGCATTTGTCGTACCAACCGTTCGCGTAGACCCTGACGCTGTTCCTAAAACTGCCTCCGACGAGCTGATGGATCGGGGCGCCAAAGTGCTTCCCAGCAATGTCCCAGCAAGCGATGTCGAACGCGCTAAGGGCTGTTGTCGATTCGAAGGAGACGGGGAGATAGAAATCATGCTTGTGCCACTCGTGAATGTTCAGCTCCATGTCCAGCGGATCCTTTCCCTTGTACACTCGGCCCACCTCGTGCAATGACTGGATTACGGGTTGGACTCGTAGAGTGGGGACTGCCTCTCCATAGCCGATGGTGCCGTCGGAGGTGGTGAGTTTTAGAAGGATGGAATTTCCGGCCCAGGTGGCACTTCCTTGTGACGAGGGCTCGCCGAGCTGGTAGACTTCAAAGTCGGTAATTTTCAAGATGAGGCTGCGATGCTTCACGCCGGGACCTTTTGACATTTCAGTATGGGCCCCAACTCCAACTAAGACGTCAAGGCTTTCGTCAGAGAAGTAACCTATCGTCCAAATGATCCTGACCTAATCCTGACCAGCCCCTATTAGCCTGCAACTCATGAGTCATCTACAAGTCTTATTGCCCTTGTTTCAAGAAGATCGTTCCGACGCCACCGAGGTTTTAGAGCTGGCTAAGGTTCTCTCTCCATCAGAAACCTCCTGGAGACGTCTTCTATGGTATGTTTTGGCGGGGTCCCGAGGTGGCCCGAACAGAGGCAGAATCATCAGCATGTTACGAGAAGGGCCTAAGAATGTGAACCAGCTCGCTGAGGCTCTCGACGTTCATTATAGAGTAGCTGAACATCACATCCGGGCTCTTGAGAAAAATCATTTGGTCTCCCCATCGGGTAAGCGATATGGACGGCTGTACTTTCTCTCCCAAGAGATGGAGGCCCATCTTCCCATCTTTGACGAGATCTGGGGCAAGATCCAGCCGAAAAATCGGGAGGTGAAAAAGTAATGGATCCACTAATGGCCGCTAGTCTTTACACGGCTGCAATCAGCGCCGCGTTACTAATGGGACTAATCATTACCTATGCCAAGGTTTACCGAGATACACGAGCTCAGTTCAGCCTAGGTTTAACGATCTTTGCAGCAATCCTGTTCGCGCAGAACACACTCGCAGTCTACTCATTCGTGACCATGTCACCATTCATCGGGGACCCTTTCCTGCCATACCTTCTAGGCATCAACATCGCCCAAGTTTTAGGAATACTCGTCCTTTTCAGGACAACCCTCCGCTAGAACTGGCCCGAATCTAGACCAAACGTCCACCACATCTCGCCAATCGCTCAAATAGACTCCGACCGACACCGCAGTAACAACTCAGAAAAAAAGGAGGTGGAATACAAAATGAAAAAGCAGAATTTGATCGCTATCCTTGGACTCTTCGCACTATTCATCGTAGCATTCTCAAGTGGTAGAGTAATCGCACCGGCTAACGCGCAAGGGGTCGTTGGAGGAGTCTACATCATGACCAACTCCGCCAGCGGCAACCAAGTCATTGCTTACAGCAGGGGACCTGACGGCATCCTATCCTGGCAAGCAACATTTGCCACCAACGGTCTCGGAACTGGCAACGGCCTAGGCAACCAAGGCGGCCTAGTCCTTAGCCAAGATGGTCAGTGGCTAATCGTAGTCAACGCTGGCAGCAACGACATCTCATTGTTCAGAGTCAGTCATAATGGGTTGACTCTAACTGACAAAACCAGCTCCCAAGGCTCTACACCCATCAGCGTAACAGAACATGGAAACCTCGTCTATGTGCTGGACGCTGGCGGACTCAGCAACATTGGCAACATTGCAGGCTACTCTCTCAACGACAACGGCCAACTCTCCGCAATAGCCGGTTCTGTCCAGCCTCTCAGCGGCGTGACAGCTCCAGCACAGATATCCTTCAACCCCAGCGGCACAGTCCTAGTCGTCACAGAGAAGACTACTAACAAGATCGACACATTCACTCTGAACAGACAAGGCGTCGCTTCAGCCCCCAACGTCCAAGCCTCCGGTGGCGCAACACCTTTCGGATTCGGCTTCACACGTAGCGGCACGCTGATAGTCAGCGAAGCGGCGGGAGGACCATCAGGTACCAGCGCAGTATCGTCCTACGCTATATCCGACAATGGAGATCTCACGACCCTTAGCGGATCCGTCCCTGATACTCAGCAGGCGGCCTGTTGGATAGCCGTTACAGGCAACGGACAATTTGCATACACCACAAACACCCACAGCAACACAATCAGCAGCTACTCAGTCAATGACGGAAACATCAAACTGCAAGACGCTGTTGCGGCTAGCACAGACCACGGCCCCCTAGACATGGCACTGGCAAGAAATAGCCATTTCCTCTACGTCTTCAACTCTGGTAGCCACACGATCGAAGGATTCAGCGTCAACGCCAACGGCAGCCTCACGTGGATAGACACGATCACCACAACAGGAGCCGACGGACTAGCAGCAAACTAAACCAGGACCTGTTCATTCAGGTCCACCTCTTCTTTTTTCTATTCCGATCAACTGAAATTCCCGTTTCCACGGCCTCCAACAGGTTTCATCTTCACTCGTCAGTCCAACGCGACCCAAAATACGGTTCTTGACCAGCCTTGTTCTTCGGAAACAGAAAGTCTGACAGCTGCTGAACGCTCCGAAACTCGTAGTCAGGATGCTCCGTCGTAGGGTCCCCACGATTCTCGGGACTCCACAACGCCGCCCCAGTCAAGACCCCAGCTTGTCTCCCTGCAGCCATGTCAGCAGGTGAATCCCCAACGTACATTGACTCTTTCGCATCGGCTTTGATTCGGCTCAGCGCCAGAAGAATACCCTCAGGGTCTGGTTTGCTCTTCTGGATATCATCCGCGGTGATGCGCACTTCGAAGAATCCAGATAGTTTGAAAGGGTTGAGAGTGTATTCCATCATGTTCTTCTCCACTCCCGTGAAAAGAGCCAATTGCAGTCCAGAGACTTTGATCTTGCGTAACAGTTCTGTGATACCGGGAAATACGAGTCCGCGGCTGGAGACGTGAGATCGATAACATTCGTAGTAGTCTGACACTGCTCGATTTTGAACATCTTCGGATAGATTTCTAGTCATATCAGTGATGATAGTATGTGCTGGGGGTCCAAACTTGGAGATTACGTCTTCAAGGGTCAATGAGGTCTTGAGATATTTGCGAGAGATCTCGTTCTCGCAGTGATAGATCACAGGAAGACTACTAACTAGGGTGCCGTCCATGTCAAAGATGATAGCCTTTGGCCGCGCTTCATTCTTGATGAGTTCTTTCTTGTTCAAATTTCGAATGACGCCTATCTCGTGTAAAGTACGGCCACTCTGAGATTTGCGGGTCTGATCCCAGTCGGCGGATTACTGTTTGTGAATCATAGGGAGATCCTTGACATAGAAGTAATCGTCAATCTTCAGAAGAAGAGAAGCGACTTCCAGCGTTCTCCAAAGAGTGGTCTTGAATATGGATGCCAGCTCCACAACATTTGCCCCGTACATGTCAGAGCATCCGCCTTCCCCGACGCCCATGCTAGTCTGGTTATTGGAGTGTTGGCCCCTAAGTTGCGTCATAACGTCAATCGGGTCAAGGCCAAAGTTGAATGCTAGCCACTTGGGTATTGTCTCTAGAGCATCAGCGAACGCGTTAACCGCGAGCTGCTGTTTGCCAGAAAACCCAAGAGCGAAAGCTCGCAACCGCAGCGCAAGCTCGACGAAGACAGTTCCTCCTCCAGGCACAACCTTCGACCGGGCACGTGAGTGCTTGAGCACAAGTAGCCCCTTTCTCACGACTTTCTCGAGTTCTTGAACGATTTCAGGGGAACTTCCTCGAAGTAGGAGGGTGGCTGCTCCGTCGCAGTGAAGAATCGCGATCTGCTCGGGTGGGATCTTGTCAACCTCCAACATTTTCGCCACCCCGATGTCCTCCTTCACAAGGTAATCAACAATGCCGGCGATTCTGGCGCCGGTTACTCTTGCGACTTCATCAAAGTCTCGCTTCTCGACCATCTCTAGTGCAAAAATTCCCTCCCTGCTGAGGCCGTCCGCAACCCGCTCGTCAATCTTGGATCCACACAAGAGCACACTAGCGCCCGCCGACTTGACTCGCTGGACCATTCCGGCTCTGAGAGCGCTCTCCTCTGACTTGAACTGGCGAAGTTGTCCTGGTTCCGTAACGCTCAGCTTGGCGTTGAAAGGGCCTTCATCTATTGCCAATTGCTCGGAACGTTTCAACACCAGTTGCTTGTACACTAGTGCAATTCTAGGCTGATCGATCCGATCAGGCATCGAGCGGTGCCTTTTCTCTTTCTTGATTATGATCCCACGTACTAACCGTGAGTCTTCGGTTACTCCTCCGAGCTTTTTCTCGATCTTGATTCTTGCAAGGTCCAAGCCGTCCGTATGTTCTACGAGACTCGCGGCTTGAGAGAGCTCCTCACGCAGTCTCCTATTCAGCAGCCCTCTTCCGCAATCGATCACTCGGAGCAGACTGTCTTGGAGGTCTCCGGAGTATTCTGAAGCGATCTCGTCGATAATCGAGATCGACTTCTTCGCCGCTTCTCTGTATCCATCCAAAATAGCGACGGGATGGACTCCCACCTCTGTTAACTTCTGAGCTTCGTTCAAGAGGGCGGAGACCAGAACGAGGAGCGTAGAGACTCCGTCTCCTGCTTCTTCCCTGTGAATCCTCGCGGCCTCCGCCAGAGTCTTGATTGCCGGATACTGGATGCCTAGTTCATCGACGATGTCCACAGCATCCTTTGTCACCTTTGTCACGAGTTTAGGGCCCTTGGAGTAGGTGACGAGCTTGTACGCGCCAGTGGGTCCCAGGCAGCTTGCGATTTTTGACGCAACGAGGGCCGCTAGCTCAAGATTGTTACGCCAAGCGTCTTTCCCTTCGAGTCTTCGAAAGTTCTTCGAGAAGACTGGGTAGCTGGTCGAGCCTATTTGTCGATTCGCGAGCATCCTAACCTAGCCGATCTTGTGATGGCGTCTAGCCATTGCCGCGTGGATCTTCGACACTCTATCGTACCAGCCCAAACCCCTGTAGAGCCGGAGCTTCAGTTCCAAGGGTACCACCGGGACCTTAACACCGACAACGTAAACGTATTCAGAATCGAAGTCGAGTGGGTCCCCCCAATCCCAATTTCCCACCTTAATCCGTAGATCCCCGTGAACGTCGAGTCTCTGGCCGTCTAGGTTGAACTGTGATCTGTAGCTCTTGATTATGATTGGCAGAGGTTTGGGTTCGACTTCGGCATTTCGCCTAATTTGAGTCTCGACGGGTCTTGAGGCCTCGACTTGGAACCTTTCGAGTTTCTTACTGATTTCCTCGCAGCCCGCAGCGTTGGTGAGTATTGTAAGGTGGTCGGGCTGTACGTTTACTCCGTTAAGTATCTCTCCGATGTCGC
>Ga0209588_1000263_pt1 | contig 13887 bp, 10 predicted proteins | sample Rivendell_Oct201_10_FD_188351 | JGI IMG/M metagenome (GOLD analysis project Ga0209588, IMG submission 188351) | Vadose zone soil microbial communities from the Eel River Critical Zone Observatory, Northern California, USA -... | ecosystem: Host-associated > Plants > Roots > Rhizosphere > Soil ...
ATCCTTTGATGAAAACAGTCCCCTGAACCCTTCCAGCCCATACTCAGCGACAAAAGCCTCCGCGGACTTGATGGCGCACGCCTGGAAAACGACCTTTGAGCTTCCCGTGGTTATCCTTCGTTGCACCAATAACTTCGGACCCCGGCAGCATCCTGAGAAATTTATTCCCAAAGTCATTATCAGAGCTCTGGATGGAAAGACTATTCCCCTATACGGTGGGGGGCGCCAAATTCGCGACTGGATATACGTAAATGACTTCTGTACCGCCGTTGAACAGGCCATTGAGAACGCTGTTCCTGGAGAGGTCTACAACATCTCAGCGGGAAACGAGTTATCTAACAAAGAGGTTGCAGAAAGGTTGCTCAAGCAGATCGGCAATACGTCAGCTAAGCTCGTTAGCGTCGAAGACCGACCAGGCCATGACTTCAGATACAGTCTGAACTCCGAGAAAGCTCGCCGAAGCTTCGGCTGGAAACCCGCTCACACATTTGAAGAAGGGTTGACCAAGACCGTAAATTGGTACCGCGAGAATGTTTCTTGGTGGAAACCCTTAGCCACGCCCAAGATTCTATCGGAAGCTCCATGGAAAGAGGGATGATGAGTCGAAAGGTCTTCCATGGATCGCTTCTTGCCATCGACATATCTAGATATTCTCGCTAGTTCGAATCTAGAGCCTCACGAAAGTGCTTTCGCCCACGACAAAGCTTCTCCCTCTTGACCGGTGATCATTCTGAGAGACGATCCTCGAATCTTTTCCTATGATACTGTCAACGATGGTCTCATTACAATCGATGAGGGTCCCGTCTAGCACGATACTGTCCTTTATCTCCACTCTCAGAATCTTAACGCGACTTCCAATGGACGCACTAGGTCCGACTCTAGCGCCTTCTCCTATCTCAGAATGGTCGCCTATGACCACTGGACCCCTTAACACTGCCCCCTCCCGAACAATTGTGCCTTCACCTATGTCGACGCTCCCGGAAACGGTGGCGTTCTCTTCGATCTTGCCCCTGACGGAAGACTTTAGGTCTCGTAGAACTAGTCGATTTGCTTCGAGAATGTCCTCTGGACGCCCGGTGTCTTTCCACCAGCCCGTGACTTCGTGATAGGTTATCGTTCCACCCGTGTCCAACAGTGTCTGAATAGCGTCCGTAATCTCTAGCTCGTTTCTCCAGCTCGGTCTCAACTTTTCAATGGCTGGAAAGATCGAGGGTCGGAAGAAATAGACTCCGGCTAGAGCTAGGTCGCTGATGTATTCCTTAGGCTTCTCGACCAGTTTGACAATCTTTCCATTTCTCAGCTCCACCACTCCGAAACGGGCGGGGTCTTTTACGCGGGTGAGAACTACGCTAGCATCGGCCTCGGACCTATTGAACTCTCGAGCTAGCTCGGGGATGTCGTCCTTTAGCAGATTGTCGCCTAGGTGAACGATGAATGGTGAGTTTCCCAGAAACTTCCGGGATATCAGAACCGCGTGGGCAATGCCCTTGGGGTCCGGTTGTTCGATGTAAGTAATTTTCACGCCAAACTTGGAGCCGTCTCCGAGAGCGTCCACGATTCCCTCTTGCAACGGCCCGAGGATTACTCCTATCTCGTCGATACCGGACGCTCTTAGCTGGTCGAATCCATACATGAGCATTGGTTTGTTGGCGATCGGAAGCATGTGCTTGTTCCCGGTATATGTCAGTGGACGGAGTCTCGTTCCATGTCCACCGGCCAAGAGCAAACCCTTCAATGCGTCTGACGCCTTTGTCACAAGGTCGGGGCAGGGCTCACAATAAATGCGTTAAGATGCCATTACCGGCTAAAGCGCATCTTGGTTCAGGCGTCTGCTGAAGGGGTTCGACTAGACTGGGGCGATGCTTTCGAGGCTCGCGTAATAGACTCCTGTGGCATATGATTCTAGGAAGACGGTGAAAGTCACCTGCTGCGGCGTTGCCCATCCTTGAGAGTTCCAGATCGACTGCGGGGTCAATGCAATCGTGCTCCACTGGGATCTGAGTGTTGGAATAATGACTGTGGTGTTCGTAGAATATGTCTCGATGGTTTGCTGGGTTGCCTGGTCCGAGAACACATAGTAGAGAAGGTGGGTGCCATCTGCGACGCTTGCTCCAAAGAAGAGGTTGCTCGCGGTGTTCGTCGTGAGTGATTGGTTCAGATGAATACTCACTTTCGTGGCGTTAAGTAGTATCTTCTGCCACAGTGCCAGTTTTCCGATCCCTGCAATTGGAGACGTGTAGTTCAGCATCATTTGCATGCCGCTCGTGCCGTTGACCCCCAATGGGCTGATGCCAGACCATTCAGGGTTGGTGTTGGAGAGAGACAGCTTCCAGTTGAAAGGAACTCTAGTTCCTACACTCGGGTCTAGAATCCACCACTTCAATGCTGGATTCTCTAGGGATGGAGCTGGAATGTCTGCCTTCCGTGATGATGACTCGCCCAGCAGCTGTCCAGTCAGCTTGTCATATATCACGATGTGGAATTGGTTTCCGCGAGGGACGGCGCTCAGCGCATCTGGAGCACTAATCACGTAAGAGGACGCGGAACCGCTGTTGAGTAGCGAAGTCGAATTGTTCGCCCAGAAATAGGTGAGGGGACTATACTTGACAAAGAAGATCGGTAAGACTGGTGTCGCGAGCAGGTTCGTAACAGTCACATTGATCATCGTCGCTGACCCGATGCTGTCCGGGTCCAGTACTCCGTTGATCTGTATCGCCGTCCGGGGATTCGAAGCCTGGGTTATGTAGGCACCAGAAACACCTGCAAAAATCACAGTTAGCGTCATTACTACCATAACGGAGGGGGTCAGTCGTTGACGCAAGATCCTTAGGAAGGTTCCCGTGGGAGGCCGCCAAGCGATGCTGGGCAGTCTCGTTGTAAACGCAAGTCTGAGGTTTGGACACCCAAGCCGACATAGTTCGATGACAAGTGGGAATAGCCAATAGGCCATGTAGTTGGGGAAAGATCGATAATAGAAGAAGAAGATGAGGATTGGAAAGGCAAAGACTACGCTATTCAGGTCTCGATAATGTTTGGCGTAAAGATAGAACAGAATGCCGGAGACACCTCCCATGAGGACTAGGAACGAGGAAGATGGGAGCGCAATTCCAACGTCGAGGAGAAAGCCCGACAGACCAATTCCTCCAGGAATCTGAGCCGGGGCGTTTGGTAGGAATGGCGCCACTACCGCAGCCCACCAGGAGCCTGGACTGTAGATGATGAACGGTAGGTTAGGCAAGAAGAAAGCGGAGAGCATCAAACTAACACTTCGAGTCAGGCTTCGCAACTCATGGTTCGGAGTCTCCTTCCAGAGACGGAGTAGGAGGAAGGGAGCAATCACGATAGCAATCTGTTTAACCGCGACAGCAAGGCCGAGGGAGACCCAGCTTGCTTTGGGATGACGGTACCAGAGAACTGCGGTCAGAACGAGGAAGAAGGCCCAGACGCTGTCTGTCCAGCTTCCCGCAATTACAATGGAGAACAGCGTAAACGGTAGAACGCTGATGCTCTTTAGTCTCGCAGGAGCTAGGGCGAATATCGTGAGGATTGACATCATGTGGAAAATGAAAACAGTGTCTCTGACATCATGCAGGCCGAGCAGGTAGAATGGGACGATAGAGAGGAAACTTAGCGAGGGATAGGCAAGATGAAAATCGAACGAGCCGTCAACACCGGGAGTGTAGAACGATGGGGAGAAGCCAAATCTGTCCAACAGAGGTTTGATGGAGAAACCGTACGGACTCTGTAGCTGCAAGACCCTCAGGATTCCCATGTAGGTCCCCACCACCGTATCGGTCGTGTAGCTGACGAAGAGTAGCCTTGACGCGACGACGTAGAGCCATATGAACAAGACAAGGTTGCCAACAAGGGAAAGCTGGTTAGCGCGTGAAAGAGTCAGATTCTTTCTGAAGGAAAATGCCAGATTGAATAATCCAAATCCAGCAAGGCTAACAGCGAGAACCAGCATCACGGCAATGTTCGGACCAAATGCCAGAACCCACAACCCAGCCACAACTGAGAACAGGCCGGTTAGACCAAGGCCGACTCGTGACAACCTTGTGGGTTTGGTCTGGGTTTCTCTCAGCCCAATGTATTCCTTGACCCTGTCTATCGCCTGGTGAAGTTGGGTGAGAAACTTGGAAAGGACCATCCGGATGACACGTCTACAGGCTTTCAGCTCGGGCGAGGATGAGAGGTCTCCAATTTTCCCACTTAAGGGTTATGTGGAAAGCGAAACTATGGGTTTTCATCTTAGAGGAGTGTTCGGGCTAGAATTCGGGGCTGATCATGCACGGGACCCATCTGCAAGTGTCTCATCTATTAGTTCGCAGACGATGTGGCCTATCATGATATGACATTCCTGTATCCTCTGAGTATCGTCCGAGGGTACAATCACCCTGTGATCGCACAGTGATCCGAGCAGTCCACCTCCAGAGCCAGTAAGGGCTATTGTCTTCGCTCCGATTCTCCGGGCCTCCTCAACGCCTTTGATCACGTTCGCTGAGCGACCGCTAGTACTGATACCTACAGCAACATCCTCCGGTTCCAGCGTTGCTTGGACTTGACGGGAGAAGATTTCGTCGAAACCGACGTCGTTACCTATCGCTGTTAGAATGGACGTGTTCGTGGTCAGGGCGGATGCCCTAAGAGCAGGTCGCGCTCTCTTGAATTTTCCGACAAGCTCCGCCGAAATGTGCTGAGCGTCGGCAGCGCTACCGCCGTTGCCGAAGAAGACAACCTTCCGACCTTTCTTTAGAGCAGTGGTTATCACGCGGGCCATCTGAATGATATCGTCGAGACACTCCTCAGCGAGCCGTTGTTTTGTTTCGATACTCTTTCGTATTGCGTCTCGCGCCACAGACACTTCGTGATCATCTCCGACCGCTCGCCCGCGGGCTTTTGGAGGCTTTTGCATCGCTCGTTGAATCCTACTTTGGGCTTCGCCAGGTCTGCAAACCTTCAAGATCGAATCTGACCGGGAAGGCCTTGCCTCCTAGGCTCTCTAACGCCTTTTCTACATGCACTTGTTTGCCAGGCTCGCAATACAGGAACAAGAATCCTCCTCCTCCCGCGCCCAGAAGTTTGCCTCCGATAGCCCCGCTCTCGCGTGCGGCGTGCAGGAGCTTATCGACCTCATTGGTCGAGATCGCAGAGTCAAGGGCCTTCTTCGTGATCCATTCAGAGTTTAGGAGCCTAGCGAACTCAGTAAGGTTGCCGGTGAGGAGGGAGTCCTTCATCTCAAGCGTTAACTCCTTCATACGTTCCAGAGCTTCCATCACTTTCGAGTCTTTATGCTCGTACGACTCGATCTGCCTCTGAAGAATACCACCTGATCTTCGGGTAGTGCCGGTAAAGCATAGGAGGCTGCTGTACTCAAGCTCGTTCAAGGTTTCCCGCTTTATACGAAGCGGATTGACGATGTTCGAGTCTTTCTTGAACTCGATAAGATTGAAACCACCGAAAGTTGACGCGTACTGATCCTGCAGACCGCCGGGAATTCCTACATCCTTCCTCTCAACATCGTACGCAAGATTTGCTATCTCATAGTCCGTCATCGAAGTGCCCTTCCATTCCCGGAAAGCGCCTATGAGAGAAACGCAGAGCGCAGATGAAGATCCCAGCCCCGTCCCAGGGAGAGCGTCGTACCTGAGGCCTGCATCAAAACCCTCCTCCACCGAAAAACGCTTCGCGACCGCGCGGACAAACTCCAGCTCTCCACTCCCCTTGAGTTCACCAAGTCTCTCGGGTCCAATCGAAACATCCTGGTCTTCCCTTGAGACAGTAACCAACCCGTCGGATCTTGGAGTAATGGAGCAGTAAGCATAATTCTGAATTGTAGAGGAGAGAACCACTCCCCCCTTCAAACCAGGATAAGGCGGGACGTCGGTTCCCCCTCCCGCATAGCTGACTCGGAGAGGAGCCCTAGCGCGAATCTTGCTCATATCAACTCGCGTTCCCGGCCTCTTTCTCAATGTTGAGGATACTTGAGACCGCCTGTTGCAAATCTCCTACGTTCGTTTCGACTCGAACTCCCCGACATCCAGCTCTCTTCGCCGCCTCAAGATCTATCTCTTTGTCCCCAATCATCCAAGACTCCTTAACATCGATCCCTAGGTCCTTTGCAGCCTGTAGAAGTAGGCCTGGCTGAGGTTTTCGACAGCTGCATCCTTCCTCGGGCAAGTGTGGGCAGTAGTAGATGGCGTCAACATAACATCCCATTTGTTTAAGCTCCGATTGGAGCTTCTCGTGAATCCGGGCTAAATCGTCGTGCGTGGCTAGTCCCCTTCCGACCACAGACTGGTTGGTTACGATAACGAGTCGGAAGCCCCGCTCTCGAAGAGCACACAAGGGCGGTCCGATCCCCGGCAGAATCTCAAGCTCGTCTGGGGTCTTGACATAGTCGGCTCTTTCTCGTGTCAGAACACCGTCCCGATCTAGGAAGACGGCTTTCATGGTCACGTGTCCGACACGATGAGTCCTTCGCGAAGCGAACTAATAGTGTTTTCCAGAACCCTAGACGACGGAAGAGAACATGGGTTAGAACAGAACAGTTTCCAGAATCTTAACAAGTATCAAAAGGTTTTCAGAGTCAGTATGAGACTCGCGTCAGCTGTAGCATACGTGTGACGGTCAAGTTGGACTCGTGGATATACATCTCGGGGATTTCGCTTGCCTTCAGTATGCCCGGGCTCTTGTTTTCTTACTATAGCGTGATTCTCTTCCTGAGCACGTTCCGATATCCGAAGGCTCTCGGGGATGAACGGTCGCTCAAAGAGACACCGATAGTCTCGATTCTGATAGCCACATTCAACGAGAAGTTTGTCCTAGCCAATACTATGGACGCTCTCAAGAGCCTCGACTACCCCAAAGACAAACTCCAGGTTGTTGTAGCCGACGACTCATCCGACGAGACAGTTGACATCATCGACCGGAAGCTTCTGGAACTTAACAACCTAGGAATTCATAGCGTCGTATCGAGGAGGAAGGGCCGTGCAGGCTTCAAGAGCGGCGCGCTGAATCAAGCAACTCCACTCCTGAAAGGCGACTTCGTTCTCCTGTTAGACGCAGACTCGACAGTCAAACCCGACGTTCTGAAGAGAGGGCTAAGTGCCGCCGTTCATGATCCCAGGATCGGCTTTGTTTCATTCCGAGTCGGCCACTACAACCGAGAACAGAACTTGACGACCCGACTATTTGCGCTCCAGCAAGACCAGGGAGATACCGTTGCAAAGATGGGCGCCTATTCCATCGACGCTCCATACTCGTTCCAAGGAGGGTTTGTCCTCGTCTCAATGGCCGTGCTGAGAGAGGTGGGTTTTTGGCCGAACGACTCGATCGTCGAAGACGCCGATCTGTCCCTCAGAATATACTGTGCCGGATACAGGGGAGTCTACCTAAGCGATGTTAGAATATTCAGCGAGGACCCTTCAAGCCTAGAGGTCTGGAAGAAACAGGCAGCCCGCGTAGCCCAAGGATGGGCGACCTGTGCCATTGCCAACGGGCGGAAGATCTTGACTTGCAAGAAACTCTCTGTCTGGAGGAGAATCGTCCTCTTTTCAACTTTAGTCGGACCCTTCCAGGGACTCAGCTGGATAGTCGTAACCTTCGTGTCGGCCTTCGGACTAATCTTCGGGCTGACCGCTCCCTCAAACTCGATATTCTCCAGCCCGATCTACATCATCGTTGTCACATTGCCCGCAGTCACTTTCTTCGGCTCAGGCATCTACGCTCTTCACATTCAAAAAATAATGACGCCGCGCAATCTAGTTCTCCTTCCTCTGCTCTCTTACACGAGTTCCTGCATGACGACTGCAATCATGATCGGATTCCTGAACGGAATGAGAGGAAGGACCGGCTTCTTCTTCAGGACACCGAAGCATGGCTTAGCAGCGGATTTGAACAAGCAGTATCATCGCGAGGTTCGTCTTGACAGAATTGCCATCGCGGAAGGGATCCTCTCAGTAATGGCACTCGCTCTTAGCGTAATCGTACTCCTATACGGGGTCTGGGCGCTGGCTCTCACGCTTGCCGGATTCGGCGCCCTGACACTTAAGTCGATGAATCTCTCCCGACTTGCCCCTGTCAAATCCACCAGAAGCTCCTAGGGTAGTCTCAACTAAACGACTAGGCCGAATATGCAGGTATTGAATATAGGGATGGACATGAATCATAGCTGTAAATGATGAAGCCGAGAACGATGAGATTCCCAGGATCGCTCCTATACTACCTCTTTTTCGGCTATTATCTATCGGTCCTCGGGTTGTTGCACCACACGACTTCTCGGAATCATCGGTCTCTCGTGATTGAAACGCTCCGTTGGACCGACCTCTCTTGTTATCTCTCGTGGGTTCTCCGACATGTGGGCCTTCCTCACGCTTCCCTCGTAGTGCTGGAAGGGAGGCTTCTCGGTACCGTAGGAATAATCGAGCCTGGAATGAGCGACTACCTGAAAGGGAAACGTGGACGGTTATTCGTGGACGTTGGTGCCTATCATGGGCACTATTCACTCTTGTTGAGCGGGAACTTTGAGCAGGTCATTGCGATAGAACCCGTTTCGGCTAATGCCGATTTTCTCAGGGGAGCCATCACCTACAGGAAAGCAGGCAACATCAGAATGATCAGAATGGCGGTAGCTGCCGAGGAAGGCACAAGACAATTCGGCATAATGCCCCAACTAAGTGAAAGCAAGCTTCTTTCCCAGAACAGCGCTAAGGATGGTTTGACTATCGTTCAAGCAACTACGCTAGACTCACTGCTTCGCCCTTACGAAGAGATCGATCTAGTGAAACTAGACGTGGAAGGTGCAGAGTTTGATGTTCTCGAAGGAGCGGCAGACTCCATGAGCAAGATTCGCTCCTGGATGATCGAGTTGCATGATCAAGCAGGGAAGTCGAAGCTTCAGAGTTACATGGCGACAAATGGCTACAATCTACTTTGGCTCGATCAAGGGCATCTCTTTGCCTTTCGCCGGCTTGAGCCCTCGTAGGTTGAGCACGGTGAACAGAGGGTACATGATCCTAAGGCGAGATGTGGAACCAAGTTTGGACGCAGGATCTCACTTTGAACTTGTTTGACTGTGCAAGAGTGCACAATGCTCATGTGCGTCCGGTGAGAGTGTCTTAGAGTGTGCAGCAACCGCCTGTTAGCAGAGATCTCGCGAGGTAGGATCGATGATTAGAGCAACTTCGATCATTCGAACCTTCCGGTCCACTCATATGAAATGGCTGTTGCTGTCCCTCGTAGCGATCGCCCTCTGCTTGGAGATTGCTGGAGTGGCAGAAGGGTTTTCCAGTTCACTCGGCCATCCTATTACAGGAACGTACGCTAGCATTCCAAGCCAATTCGTCGCCGTAACTTCATTGGCCTTCCCAATTCTACCGTACCTTTCAATTGCGATGATTGCTGGAGCCTTACTATTCGGAGTGCTAGGCCCTACCCGACCCACGCGCATCGAAAAAGTTGAAGATCTGTCGATCCACCGCAGGTTCGGCAGAAATTTTCGTGAACACCTGATTCTCATCTTGGCCGTTACTGTCGCCGGTTTCCTAGTTTGGATCCCCAGGTCCCTACAGAGTCTTCCGATCGGAGGCGATACTCTATTCTACATTAGCGTCGTTGATACTATGAACAGAGAAGGACCCATCTGGGCTGTAGTATACACGGATAAGCCAGTCTTTTACCTAGTACTCTATGGGCTGCAACACATCTCTGGATTGTCAACAGCGGACTTCTTCAAAGTCCTCCCAGTCATTTTCGCTGTCGGTACGACAGCCAGCGTCTGGTTCTTCGTATACTCGTTCTACACAGAAGCGGCAGGTTACGCTTCTCTATTAACCGCAACCTCAACATCGTTAATGCGCACATCAATCGATCTGTATGCGTCTTTCTTCGCCACTATCCTTCTCTTCCTGACCCTTGGAATCTATCTGAGATATCGTGAAGAAATGCAAGTTCGCCGGAGGTCCCTTCTTCAAGTCCTATTTGCTCTGACCTTGATGTCCTACTGGTTTGTCTGGGGATTGCTTCTTGTGATGGTCGCCCTCGCTGAGGCCATGTCCAAAGAGCGGGCAAGAAGACTCAAGGCGCTCTTAGTCGTGAGTCTACCATCGATAATTGTCCTGGGATTGTTCATTGGAGTCGCGCTACTCAGACCTCCCCCCGTGTACTGGGGCCTCGGCTCATCATTCGGACTCTACTTGGGGAACACAGTAACTCCAGTTGGAACAGTGACTTACACCAGCGCCACTCTTGACCTTTCTGACTTAGGCCTCCTTCAATACAATCCCGTCGTGCCAATACTCGCGGTGGTTGGACTATTTTTCTACAGGCCTCGAAATTTCCCCGGTAGGACGATTTACATCTGGTCATTCATCATGCTTGCATTCTCCCTGATTTCCACGACCGGCCTTCATGCAGCTTTGCTCATACCCTTGCCAATCCTAGCAGGCATAGGATTGAGGAGAATGGTCGAAACACTTTGACATCTTTCCATGTTAGTGCCGGCCGAATGCTAGTGCTGGGAATCGCGATAATGGTCATCATTGTCTCTGCTGAATTTTCGGCGGAGTTTCAGGTGAACTTTGCAGTCCCACGAGCTCCGCCGTCTCAGACCGGGTTATCTGAGCTATTATGGATTAGAGACCATTCCGGGTATGACAATCTCAGCGTAATAATAGTAGTCCGAGACCCGTCTGCGTATCTATGGGCCCTGGCCTACAACGGAGGTTTCATCTATTTCGGGGATCTCTTCTACTTGCTCACCAACCAAACGGACTACGGTTTCCTGAACAACAAGGATCCCCAAATCAGAAGCGACTATATCGGCTCTGTCCAGAAACTCTGGATTTACGGTGTTCTTAAACAGATAAATTCGGGGAAGTACGTGATTCTGGTACCTTCCGATCTGTACAGACCGGACGTGTTGGAAATACAAGCCCTGACCCAGTTTGGTGGCGGAGTTTACTCCGCACGGCAGATGACCCATGACAGTCTGCAACAATTGTTTGCCGCTTGGACCCTGGCAAGATCAACAAATGATATCCTAGCCGGAGCAACACCGTACGTCACGATTGATCCGGTTGCCAATTGCTCAAGTTATTCCAACTGGACTTCAACATCCTCGACAACAAGGGTACGAATCGCTCAGAACTTCACAAAGTTATCCCCCTGCAGTATACAAGTAACCACCATCGCAGCAAAAGATTCCGCCCAGTACGTGAAACTAGATGGGACGTGGAATCTCATGAACGAGGCTTACATCGGCTTCTACTTCAAAGGGACCACAAATTCATCCGGAAGCTATTGGCTCACACTTCTGATAAACAGTGCACCTGACTACTCTTCATACTATTATTACGACGTGATGGACCAGAACCTATGGGACGGCACTGTGCGCAGCGTAGTTCTCGAACTATCCCAATTCCAGATTCGAGGTTCACCAAACCTCTCGTCGGTTTCGTCAATCCAGCTCGGGATCTATTCTGTCAAAGGAGGGACCTTTGCTTACGATCTCCAGTACCTAGTCTCGGCTCACAACAAGTAGGCTCTGGGAAAACACTGCCGGAGAACCGTCGTCTTGGCGCTGAAAAAACGATAGACTAGTCAGAAGCGGAAGGACATCGAACATTCAGCAGAAGATGCAAGGATCCAAATTCATCTAGACTATGCCTACCTCGCCACCCCCGATACGCAATCAAGATAGGCCTTTTCGGTCAAGTCCGCGGTGCGGACTATACTATACTCTAAAGCCTTCGTCCTTGCATTCTCACCTAGCTTTCTAGCGCTATCCTTGTGTTGCAACAGATAATTCACTCGACTGGCTAAGGCATCGTCGTCTTCAGACCCTACAAGATATCCGTTGTACCCTTCTTGAATGAGGTCACTCATCCCTCCAACCCTAGTTGAAACAACAGGCTTGCCGCATGCCATTGCTTCAAGAGTGCTCATGCCAAAGATTTCGAACAAAGAAGGCGTGACGACAACGTCCAGTGCCCGGTAGATGTCCGGAAGTCGGTCATATGACACGGGGCCTAGAAAAGTGACGCCGCTCAGCTTCCTCCTATCTACCACCGACATCAAAGTCCTTTTCATTCCGAAGTCGGGACCTATGAGTGCTAGTTTGCATCCGGGTGTTTTCAGGGAGACCGTTTCAAAAGCCTTCAACAGAGTTAGGAGTCCTTTGATGGGGTCGAGTCTCCCGACATATCCTATGGAATCCGACCTGGAGCCAAATTCTGAGGTCAGATCATTTTTGGAAGTCCCGGGGGAGAATCTGTCAAGGTCTATTCCGTTCGGAACGATTCTGATCCTTTCACTTGGAACCCCGAACTCCTCGTAGTGCTTCGCTTCGGCGTGACTAACGGCGAGGGCTATTGTTGTCTTTCTGATTGGGGTGGAGACGAAAGTGTCGTGTAGTTTGTAGAGTAGTCTTTTCGTCCACGGAAATGACGGCACATACCTGTAGGCATAGATACAACCATTTGCTGAGACGACTGTTGGAATGGACCTCTTATGAGCCCAGATTGAGACAATGTCTGATGGGAAGTTCCTGTAGTTATTCACGTGGACAAGGTCGGGCCTCGGCTGTTCGAGCAGAGATCGTAACAGATACTGGGACAGGAAGGCTCCTTCAAAGTAGGCCTTGAGATAGTGGACTTTGATCCCGTCAACCTCGCGAGTTACCGTTGGTGGAATGGCCGTGTCTCCTAAGACAGTCGTGAGGACTGTGATGTTGTGTCCTCGGCGCGATAGTTCCTTGAGCACATTGTAGGCGGCCGTGGCAGATCCTCCGTATCGAAGGTCAGGGTAGAAGAATGGTGTGGCGAATAGAATCCTCAAGTTGGACCCTGTCTGTTAGCCGCCTCAGATAGCACGTTCTCAAACCTCTTCGAGACTGACTCTATCGAAAAGATGGCTTCGGAATACTCTCGACACTTTGATCCTAGCCTTCTTCTTGTGTCGTCATCTTTCAAAACAGTGTTTAGCGAGTCGACGAACTGTTCGATGGGCACGAGGACTGCTCCAGACTCCAAGCCCAAGATGGATTCCGTTCCTGGGAGATCGGTGGCAACGACTGATTTTCCAGCTGCCATATACTCGGCTATTTTTGAGGGAAACGCGAAGGCGCTCCGGACATCTTCCGAGTATGGGTTTATGCATACGTCGGCTGCCGCGACGATTGAGGGCATTTGTTCAAATGGTCTCCTCCCGAGAATGCTTACGTATTTCTCGACTCCTTGGTTTTGTCGCATCTGGATCAGTTTGCTCTGTAGCGGGCCTTCTCCACAGATCACCAATCTGAGGTTTGGAACGTCTTCTATCAAATCTTTGACTGATTGAAGGACAAGGTCCACTCCAGAGAACTCGTATAGAAACCCTGAGAACAGGACCACCTTTTCGTCATTTCGAATGCCTAGCTGTTTTCTAACAGTCGACCCATCGACTGAAGGGTTGAACTTTTTCGTATCCACGGCAGGTGGTAGAAGGGTTATGTTTTGATCTTGTACGCCTATCTCCCTCATGTACTTCCCGAGGGACGCTGAGATGACAATCATTCTGTTCACCCTCTGATAGACAAAACGTTCTAACGTCCAGGTTGGGGCACGAAGAAGATCATAGCCTGTCATTCTGTGCAACACGTCAAATGCGTGGAATACCACCGGTTTTGAGAGCAACTTCGATGAGAGTATCGTCTGGACTCCGTTGGTTGGCACTGAGTAGAGGACTACGACGTCGCACCATCGCGCCATCTGTTCAAAAATAACCCTGAACTGGCTTCCGAGTGAACTCAGCCTCCCAATTCCAGGAACTCTCAGCATGCCGGGTCTGAGAAGGCTGACCGATGATTCTGGATCGGTTCTATGTATGTTCCGGATCGTCTTGGATTTG
>Ga0209588_1000264_pt1 | contig 13876 bp, 14 predicted proteins | sample Rivendell_Oct201_10_FD_188351 | JGI IMG/M metagenome (GOLD analysis project Ga0209588, IMG submission 188351) | Vadose zone soil microbial communities from the Eel River Critical Zone Observatory, Northern California, USA -... | ecosystem: Host-associated > Plants > Roots > Rhizosphere > Soil ...
CGACGAGGATGAGAGGGTACTTGGAGACGAAGGAGTCAAAGCTGGAATCGTCCACCTTTACCGGAGCATCAGGAGAATCGGTCATGTCGATTTCAAGACGGGGCTTGTCCGCTCCGATATATGCCTGACACCATTAGGGTTCCGCGGAGAACCTGCCCAGATCTCAATCAATTCCAGGACTGCTCGAGTCTGCGGCGCCGCCCTTTCCAGTGCCATGGCAGTGCGGGCAATAGACACTCTCCGGTTTCCCCGGGAAAACTTCCTTGGTCCAGCGACCCGTCCCCGCACAGTATGCGCATTTTGGATCCGTAGACACAGTGACGGTCGTTGAGGCGGAGACAGCTGACATCTGGCTAGTCGATAACCGGTTTACTTTGGAGCTCTACCTGTCTCTTTCCTTTCATCAATCGGGAGACCCATAGGACCCCTGCGAGCTCCAGCTTCATCAAGCCAGTGTTGAGTTCTCGGAAGCTGACCTCTCCAAAGTTCGACTTGAGCTCCTTATGCAATTCCAAGTCCGTCATGGCTCCCTTCTTCTCTAGGATCTCGACGATTGAGAGGGACATGGGCCTGGGACTCCAAACCTTGCTCAATGCCAGAGTCACCAGGAAGGGTATGCCTCGTACAATCTAGGTTATCGGGACCGGTGCCCGTTCTTTCTTGAACCTCTTCGTAAAGCCCTGATACCAGTTCTCCATGTCAGGCGTAACCGAGGGCCGGACCCGCTCCAGAGCGTCACGGAAATCCTCAATCGTAACACTCTTCGTGTCAATGTCTCGTCGGAGCGATATCAGTCCCGCCTCCCGGGTGACCGCTTCAAGGTCTGCGCCTGAATAGCCTGCCGCTTGTTGGGCTACATGCTCCAAGTCAACATCTCTAGCCAGGGGCATGTTTCTGGTATGAATCTTGAGAATGTTTAGCCTAGTCGTGTAGTCTGGTGCTGGAACGTAGATTAGTCGGTCGAATCTTCCGGGGCGCAGGATTGCTTGGTCGATAATGTCAGGCCGGTTTGTAGCGCCGATGATTACGACGTTGACAAGGGACTCGATCCCATCCATCTCTGTCAATAGCTGGCTTATCACTCGCTCCGAGACTCCGCTGTCCCCAAAGCCCATTCCTCTCCTAGGCACCACCGAGTCAAGCTCGTCAAAGAACACTATTGAAGGAGCAGCCGTACGGCCTTTCCTGAAGACTTCGCGTATCGCCTTTTCCGATTCGCCTACCCACTTACTGAAGAGTTCAGGTCCTTTGATCGAGATGAAATTGGCCTCGCTCTCAGTCGCCACTGCCTTCGCCAGCATGGTCTTGCCGCAGCCTGGGGGTCCAAAGAGCAGAATACCCTTCGGCGGTCTTATTCCGACTCTCTTGAAAACCTCGGGCTTCTTGATCGGCCACTCGACCGCTTCCTGGAGTTCCTGTTTGACCTCGGTCAGCCCACCTACATCCGCCCAGTTGACTGATGGAACTTCGATGTAGACCTCCCGCATAGCGGTCGGAGTGATCTCTCTGTACGCGTTCGTAAAGTCCTCGACGTTTACCTCCATCTTTTCCAGTATGCCCGTAGGTATCCTCTCCTCTTCGAGATTGATCTCGGGGAGATACCGTCGTAGCGCCTTCATAGCGCCCTCTCTACACAGGGAGGAAATGTCGGCGCCGGTGTAACCGTGGCACATATCTGAGAGTCGATGCAGGTCAACGTCAGACGCAAGCGGCATAGTTCTTGTGTGAATCTGGAGGATCTCGTACCGTCCCATCTTGTCAGGAACGCCAATCTCGATCTCCCGGTCGAAACGCCCGGGTCGCCTTAGGGCAGGATCTATCGCGTTCGGTCTGTTGGTGGCGCCGATGACGATAATGTTTCCTCGCGCTCCCATTCCATCCATCAAAGACAGCAGCTGTGCGACAACCCGTCTCTCCACCTCCCCAGTGACTTCTTCTCGCTTGGGCGCTATCGCGTCCATCTCATCGATGAAAATGATGCTCGGAGCAGTCTCCTGCGCCTTCTGGAAGATCTCACGGAGCCTAGCCTCTGACTCTCCATAGAACTTTGACATTATCTCAGGACCTGAGATAACGTAGAAGTTTGCGTCTGACTCGTTGGCGACCGCCTTTGCGAGCAACGTCTTCCCGCATCCTGGTGGACCGTAGAGGAAGACTCCCTTAGGTGGCTCAATGCCTAGCCGCTGGAAGAGCTCTGGATGACGTAGCGGAAGCTCGACCATCTCTCGAATCCTCTGAATCTCGCTGTGCAGACCTCCAATATCCTCGTAGGTGACGATCGGTATCCCCTTCTTCTCTGGGGTGGGCTCGCTCATCACCTGGACGACGGTTGATTCTGTGATCTTGACTGGTCCGTGAGGACGGGTCCTGGTCGCGATTAGTGGTACCGCGCTGCCGAAAATGCTGAGCAGCGTCATGTCTCCTTCGACAAAGGGCATGTCCATGAAGCGGCGCTTGACAAACCCGACAAACTCCTCGTCTACACTCAATCGGACATCGGTCGGGGCAAAGACGATCGTCTGTGAATCTTTGACTTCGGCCTTTTTGATCGTGATATACTCGTTAAGGGCGACTCCGGCGTTTCTTCGGAGAAGCCCGTCCATCCGGACTATTTCCTGGCCCTGATCCTCAGCGTAAGCAGGCCAGGCGATCGCAACAGTGGTCCTCTTTCCATGTACGTCGATGAAGTCGCCTGCTGTTATGGCGAGCTTCTGCATCGTCTCATTATCGATCCGAACCTTCCCGTGGCCAACATCTCGCTGTTTGGCGTCAGCGACTCTCAATTGGACCTCTTTTGGCACAGTCATTCTATCGACTCCATGAGGCTAATATTCGAGAGAGGCTTGAGTAGACGCTCAGAGTCCGCAGACCGTAAATCGCTCTTAACCTTCAATTTCATTTGGTTATTGCCCCTCAAAAGACTTATCGTCATCAATAATGGAATTAGCCTCTCTCAGTAGCCTCCGGGTGGCTAAAGACAACAAAAGAAAGCTGCTAAGCCCCAGTGGCGAAAGACTGTAGCCCTTATTCCCCTTGACGATCAACTCCCGTCGCGAAGACTTGCTCACCAGATCCGAAATATACTTCGGATTCACGGCGACCTTGAGAAGATCAGTGAAAGACGCTGAATTGTTACAGTCCTTCACAAGATGGTTAAGTATCTGAACGCGTCGCTTGTTTGAGAAAAAGTCACAAATCTCGCATAAACTGTCAATATCAGTCTCTGACTCCCCCAACTCCTTGATTACAAGCTCTTTCACCGTCGGCTCCCAATCGGTCTCAGAAAGCGGAAGATCGAGTAAGACTCCATCCTCGTTCTGAAGCGTAAATCTGAGACCCATCGTCACCTAACGAAGAGAATTTTTTCCTATTTAAGATTCCTGTTACTTAATTAACAAAAGGTAAGTAAGTATTACGCTATCCGACGTGAGACCATTACCTGGACCTCGCTGACTCCGTCCGTCTGCTTCAACAAGTCCTCAACTTCGTCCATCCGTCCCTGAGCCTCCTCCGGGACAAGGACATGTGCAATTAGCGCAACGAGCCCAAAGGCGACTGGCTCCTCTTCGTACTTGTAAATGGAGGCTTTTCCCTCCAAGGTCTTCCGCACTCTATCTTTCAGGAGGTTCATGTCGGTCGTTGTGTCGGAAGGAAAGATCTTGATTGAGACTAGTACTTTGGTCAACTGTATCTTCTCTATGGTCCTGTGAAACCGCACTTTGGACATTTGTAAGGTCGGCCGAAACCGCGGCACTTTTCGCATCGCCAGATGACTACTTCACCGCATTGTGGACATGGAAAGTGGACGGCTCCTTCGCGGGGCAGTATCATGCGTCCGCACCAGTTGCAGGAAGGCATCCTAACCGTACGGACTTCAGTAGTCATTGTAATCGCGTTTAGAGCGACACGGTCAATCCGGATAATATGTCTTCGTCCAAAACACATTCCTCAGGCTTCTTATCCGTCCGTAGTCTGTTGAATCTCGGGAATCTCAGTTTCCTCTCTGCCGTGATATTGGCGTAGATTATTTCACATACAATTCTTGGCTTCACCCAGGTTATCGGGGAAGGTGCTTCGACGGGACCCGTGATGATGGGTTTTTTGACGACAAGCTCTTCGAGCATCGGTTTTAGCATGAATAGCGTCTTGTCGTCGAATCCTCCGCCGACGTTGCCTACGTGAACTAGCTTTCCTTGACCATCAAACATTGCCATGACTAGGGAGCCGAAGGTGGCCTTTCTCATTCCCTCGCCCTGGATGTAACCGACTACGATCGCGTCGAGCGTCCGCGAGCCTTTGCTCTTGATCCAGAAACTGGTTCGCGTTCCTAGGAGATAGGGGGAGTGTTTCTCTTTCCCAACTGTTCCTTCAAATCCCAGCTTGAGTGCTTCTGAATAATATTGCAGTCCCTCCCTTTTGACATGATCTCCGTAGAGGAGATGCGGACCTTCCTCGATCAGATGATGCAGAGCGTTCTTCCTGTTCTCCAATTGATCCTTGATAACATCTTTTCCGTTTAGGTGAAGAAGGTCGAAGGCTACATACGTGACTGGGTTCATGCTCCGAGCAATCTCGACCCGCTTGGGATCTTCTATTCCAAAGCGGTTCTGTAGCCTGCCAAAGTCGGGAGTGCCCTTCTTGCTAAGAACGACGACTTCTCCGTCTATGATCGCCTTGTTAGCTCTGATTGTTTTCGCGACACTCTGAATTTCCGGATAGGAAGCAGTCACATCGCGAAGGTTGCGGTTTTGAAGCTGAAGTTTTCCGTTCTGGAGAAATAGTAGCGCTCTGAGCCCGTCCCACTTTAGCTCGAAAAAATGGTTGTCTGAGTCGAACGGGTCACCGGTTTTCGCCATCATTGGTCTGATGGGACGCTCGTGGAAGAGCGTCATCGTCTTTCTTGGGCTTTGATACTCGCTTTGAGGGCTTCCATCAAGTTCTTTGTGGGTTTGATCTCGGGAACTCGCAGCTCGACGACCTCCTCTTTGCCCTTCATCTTGGCTTCGACGAGCTTCATCAGCGCTTCCTGGTATCTGTCGCGGTATTCTTTGAAGTTGAAGGGTTTCTTCATTATCTTGATCAGCTGACTGGCAAGTTCAAGCTCCTCCTTCTCAACCTCGGGCGGTTTCTTGAGTTCAGGAAAATCTCGTGGAGTCCGGACCTCGTCCGCGTAGTGCAGTGTCGTCATGAGTATCGCGCCTTCGTACGATCTCAACGCAATGAGGTGCTCCTTCTCGTGCATAACGACGCGGCCTACGCCGACCTTGTTGTTCTGCTCGAGTGCTTCTCGCATTAGATAGTATGGCTTCTCTCCGTGTTCGTCGGGGATCAAGTAGTAGCTGTTGTCATAGTAGACCGCGTCAAGTTTGTCCGCGTCTACGAACTGGAAGACTTCGACGAGCCGGCCGGATTGTAGTTCTAGTGCTTCGAGTTCTTTGGGTGTGATGATTATGTATTTTCCTTTCTGCACCTCGTAGCCTCGCACGACCTCGTCCCAAGGTATCTCACGACCTTCCTTCGGGCAGACGCGCTTGAAGGAGAGGGGGCTCTTGTCCTTGGGGCACATTAGGCGGAGCCCGGTCTTGTGTTCTGAGATCGCCCCGTAGGTCTTGACTGGGATGCTTACTAGGCCGAAGCTGATGGCGCCTTTCCATATTGGTCTGGGAGGCAACGTGTCATCTTCTGAGGGTGGCGGAGAAGATGGCTTTTCTAGTCTACTCGGATAAGAGTATTGCTAGACGCGTGACCTGACTGGCGAGGATTTCCTTGAAGAAGACGATGGAGATTGTCGAGCTTGGCGGCCGGAAGATTAGCCTCTCCAATCTTGACAAGCTGATGTGGAAGAGAGAGGGAGTGACGAAGGCTGACGTGATACAGTATTACTTGGGCGTGGCGGATCGGATGGTCCCTCTCATCAGAGACCGGCCGTTGATGCTGAATCGTTTTCCTCACGGTGTTCCGGGGAAGTCGTTTGTTCAGAAGGATTGGCCGAATCATCCGAGCTGGGTCAAGATTGCTAAAGTACGCTCGCACAGTCTCAACAAGTCTGTCCGACACGTTGTCTGTGATGATAAGGCGACCTTGGTCTGGCTGGCGGACATGGCATGTTTGGAGATTAACCAGTTTCTCTCGTCCGCTCCAAAAACCGACTGGCATGATCTGGTCTTGGTTGATCTTGATCCGTATCCGCCTGCAGAGTTTGAGGATGCGGTAGATATTGCAACGGCGGTTCATTCTGCGCTAGTGGAGATGCGGCTGCGTCATATGATCAAGACGTCGGGGGCGGATGGTTTCCATTTTCTGATTCCAGTCGCTCCGAAGTACTCGATCGAGACGATTCGGAAGTTTGTCTTGTTGCTCGGGATTCTGCTGGAGGATCTTGTTCCGAAGCGGGTGTCTACGTCTAGGAATCGGGCTGATAGGATTGGGAAGGTGTACATTGATTTCTTCCAGAACGGGCTGCAGAAGACTGTAGCTGCGCCGTTTACTTTACGGCCGGAGCCTGGGGCACCTGTCTCGTTTCCGCTGGATCCGAAGCGGCTGAGTACTCGTTTTCAGCCTGTTGACTTCAACATCCGGACGGTTCCGGGGTTGTTGAAGAGGGAGGGTGTTCCCGTGTTTGATCCTCGTCCTGATCAGTTGTTGGAGCCGGCGTTTGCTGAGATGGGTGTGAAGTTGTAGGTGGGTTTGTGGTGGGCCCGGAGAGATTTGAACTCTGTCGACTGGACGTCGTCCGGGTTCACGACCCCACGATTATCAGTCGTGTGCTCCTTGGCGTTGCTTCTTGCAACATAACCGTGCTGAGCTACGGGCCCACTGGTTTTTTCGGCTGGGGCTCAGACGGGTATTAACATTTCCGGGATTCTATGCTGTTCGGCTAAAGTCTTAAGATGGATATCAGGAACGGACGTTTCGGGGCCGGTAGTTCAGCCTGGTATACTGACGAACGTCAGGCCGTAGAACGTTCGGTTCGCATAGGCGTTCCGCCTGGGATGACCGAAAGGCCGCGGGTTCAAATCCCGCCCGGTCCACCAAAGACCCAGGATCTTACGCGGCGTCTCGCGAGAAAATGGTACACCCGGGGGGGTCTAGAATAGTTAACAAAAAAGAAAACTAAAGAAAAAAAGAATCCAAGGCTTCGGCGGTAGGATTTGACTCGGGAAACTGCGGAGTGGGTACGTTAAACTCGCACCCGGCTAAGTTAGGAACGCAGTCGAAGCCTACCATAATTGGGCTGGTAACGATCAAGTCCCCGAGAAGGTGGAAGGACTGATAATGATACTTCGAATTGAGCTTTCACGGCGATATGAAGCCCGACCCAGATCGTTGCCGTTGCTTCTGTAACTGTAGGGGAAAGAGGTGAAGGGACTGTGTACCTGAGGTGTCACCACCTAGGCGCGGTTAGCAAGAAAGAGACTTTACTAACGATCCAACATACATGAGAGAACTGAGGAAAGGCAGAATCGTCAACAGAAGAACCTTCATCGACTTCGACGACTGCTGTCTCTGCTCAAGCGTCTGACACCACCTCAACTGTGGTGGTTGAAGAATTGAAGAAAGAGTTTGAGCAGTACAATCAGCACAATGTACCAAGAGACAAGAAGAAAGCGGAGGAACATATCCCACGTCGAACCAAGACACCCAACAAGAAAGCTTACCAGCGTAGTCGCGGGAGGAACAAACGGTGACACAACGAAGGACCTTGTGCTAGTCGCGGCGATACTTTTCGACTCGCATTGTGTAAAGAGTGTTCAGCGGGAAAGCATCTAGTCAGAAAATTGAGGTAGAACCGAGCTTTACGTGGATATGAGTTGCAGAGTCTCGGTGTCAGTGAAGTAGCCCCGGTTAGGGTTGTTGGCTGGTTCTACGAATGCTACATACCAAGTGTTGGCTGTGGGAACGGGAACAATGGTAGTGTAGAATGTCGATGCGGGAGATGACCATGTTGACGAGGTGTAGTTGTCGTAGTTGTAGCAGTTGCAGTTGCGGAAGGCATCATATTGACTCTGGTTGAGTAGCATCGCAATCGTGAGTCCTCCGGAGAATGTAACATTCAACTTGGTTTGGGATAGCGTGGAAGTGAACGGAATAAATTGCGCTGGACCGTATTCGTATAGAGCGATGGAGCCATTGCTGACCAGAGTATAGTTTGTCTTTGGAATTGTTTTTGTAAGGTTGGCAAGTTCACCTTGGAGACCGCTGACTTGTTTCTGAAGTTGTTGGAGTGTTGCGGCAAGTTGTGCGTTGGTGGTTAGCAGTTGACTGTTGGTGTTTTGAAGCTGGTCGATCTGCGTCGTCTGTGTGTCGAGTTGGTGCTGGGTGCTGTTTAGGTCATTGTTAACGGTGGCTACTTTGTTGGTTAGAGTTGCGTTCTGCTGTTGGTAATACAGTGCTGTAGCAGAAGTTGTTCCAGCGGCAATAATGATCAAGACTACGATTGTCAACTTGTAGATGCTGATAGGTGAGATGGCGGATTAGAGCAAGCCATCTTGTTAATGAGCGTATTTGAGATCGTGTTGTTCGGGGGTACCCCTTATCGTTAATATTCAGGCTCTCTGTCTAGATCACATGAAAGTAACATGCAAGAACGATCAGTAAAGATTCGGTTATCATAGGCACTAGCACGATTGGTCGAAGTTTCAAATCGGCCATACGGAACAAGCTCTATTTCCGAATGCTTCTTCGTTCTAGCTCATCCATTCCAAGGCGTAATGCCTGACGAATAATTGAACTCTGGCTGGGATCGTCGCTTTTTGAGATGGCTGTTTCTGCCTTTGCCCTTGCCACTAGGGCGTTGATTCTGTCATCATCTGCAGGGTCGAGTCGAATGGTCGTCACGAGCTTAGCTTCGAAGACTGGAAATTGATCCGCGTTAGGTCCCGAAGGGACTCGGGCTCTTTCTATTGGCTTGGGTTCGACCAGGCCAGCGTCTGCCAGAGTCTCAAGTGCCATCACCCTCCACGCCTCATCCACGGACAAACCCGATTCGCGAAGATGGCTGAACCGACTTGCCAACGGGTCCTTGATCCGCAAATGCGAATACGACCGCATACAAGCCTTAGGTTTCAGATATGTAGACCAGTGAGTAGGACGAATATGCAAATTGATAGCGGAGCGGACCCGGATGGCAAAGAACTCCTGGCCAACATCAAGAGACTCACAAGGATCGTACTTGACAAATTGGAAGAAGGGTCCAAGGAAGGATCACTCGATCCCGCACAGGCCAGACTCTATGGCAGCATCGCCACAAGATCCCTCTGTCTATGGCTGGAAGCCCGAAATCCAAAACCAAGAAGACGAGTCGGAAGAGATCTTCACGACGAAATAGATCGACTGTACCACGAAATGATACAGGAAAAGGAGGCTGGGTCCTGATCCAAGAAGAGGAACAGGACGAGAACGAGCTTAGGTCCCGCATTATCGAGCAGCTTGATCAAAGCCTCGAAATGTCTCGCGCGATGATGACGAACCTAAAGTTGGACCCAAAAAGCCGCGAACGATGGACCCAACTTCACACTAACACGTCTCAAGTCCTGAACCAGGTATTGAAAGACAAGCAGTACAGGGAATGGGAGATACGGCTCAAGGATCTGGAAGTCTCAGGCCACATCCCACGAAAGACAGGTCGATAGATCATCCATGCCAGAATCGGTTCGGGGAAGAATAGACCGTTATCACAGAGACCTCGAAAAGGAGCACGAAAGAGAGGAAGCAGGCAAGAGACCGCTTACTGAAGAGACCGACGTGGTCGAATTCTTCAGGCGGTTAGGGTTCCGACCGACTGCCTATCAGGAAAAGTTGCTTCGGGACAAGAGCAAGCTCATCCTAGCCCGATGGTCCAGGCAGAGCGGGAAGAGTCTCGTCATGGCCGGAGTCGTGTTATTCAACGCTCTAACGCAGAGAGGATTCAGGGCCGCCATAGTCGCGCCGAGCCTCCGGCAGAGCAGGAAGCTGATTGACAAGATCGATCGACTGATCTCGCGCTTGGGAATCGACGTTCTTGAGGGTCTGCCTCGGAAGGGAAAGCTCGCATTTCGAAACGGGTCCGTGATAGAGGCCTTGCCGAACAGTCCGGACACGATCAGGGGAGAGACGTTGAACATGGTCGTGGCTGACGAGTTTGCATACATCGAACATGACAAAGAATTGTACGATGCAATCATCTTCACGCTGAGTACGACGAACGGGCCTTTCTTCGCGACGAGCACTCCCGGGTCCAGGGACACGCTGTTCTATGGAATGGCCACGGATGACGAGATCTTCGGCGACTTTTCACGCCATCATGTCAGCTATACAGAGGCGTTGAAGCCGAACGGGCCTATCGATCCAGAATTTCTTGAGAGGATCCGGAAACAGTACCAGACGGACCCGGGACGGTGGACGCGGGAGATGGAGGCGGAGTTTGCGGACGACGAGGACGCCTACTTGCCCCGGGAATTGATCGAGAGCTGTGTCATGGATAACATTGAGACGTTCACAAGAGAAGACGTGATCGATGGAAGACTGTCACGCACCGGGAAGTTCTTTGCAGGCTGTGATCCCGCACTCAAGATTGACCATTCAGCGGTCGCAGTAGTTGAGAAACAGGCACCACACATCTACGTGACCCAGGTTACCGCCTTCCCCCAAGCCACTATCTTCTCGAACGTAACTGGATATCTCAATCTCTTGAATGAGAGGCTGCAGACCCTTTCCCGAATCTACATTGACGAGACCGGTCTCGGCGGATTTTTCGTACAGGACGCGGTCAAGTCAGGATTGAAGAACGCTCTAGGAATCACTCTATCCTTGCCGGAGAAACAGAAGATAATGGACGTTCTCAAACGCTCGATGCAGGATGGAACCCTACACATCCCACGCGATCCAGAGCTAATGAACGAGATGAGCAACGAGCGAGTCCAGCTCTCAAAGACTGGCCAGCTACAGTTCTCACATCCGGCCGGGACCCACGACGACAGACTTTGGGCAGTCGCACTGGCAGTCTACGCAGCAAGAAACGAAATCACCCCATACCATCCAGTAGCCGCCCTAGGCAGAAACCCGAACTATATCGGACCCACGTTCGACTTGCGACGCCATAGACAGGGAGTGGGACCATTCAGCACGTCAAGGCCCGGAGACCCTCCCTTGAGCATTGCGAACAACCAACCATGGACCCTGCGACGATAAGAATCGACGAAAGATTCAATCCTAGAGAAACAGAGACCGGTCGACACTTTCGTAAAGAGCCTCTTCGACGACAACGGTTCCTCCCATCTTCTAGTGCTCACAGTGATTGCCCTCGGGGTAACCATAGGCCCACTTCGGATATACCGGGCCGGCCGTAACTACTCAATTAGGCCTCGTGAGGGTTCTTGGAAGAAGGATCGGCTTTAATGCGGAGCTTCTGAGAGACTCGTATCCGGTTTGGGCTTCCTCTCTTGGCTGAATGATCTCTTCGAAGGCTCTGAGGAGTACGGAACGCCATCAGTCACGCTAACAGGTCAGATGGTCAAGAGTAGGAGAGAGAAGATGATTGCGGACTATTTCACCCGCCAGGGGATCCCCTACCATTATGAAGCTACAGCAACAGCTGGCTGGTTCATCTTCCAAAACAAGATAAGCCGTCCCGACTTCTTCCTTCCTCAATACAATTTGTTTGTCGAATACTGGGGTTTGGTAGATTCCCCAGACACGACACTAAAAGAGGAATACATCCACAGTATGAAATGGAAGATGGCCCAGTATCACAAGAACAACATAAGATTCGTCTCTCTATATCCGTCCAATCTTTCTAACCTCTCTAACCTCGATTACCAGTTCAGAAGGAAATTCCGAGAGGTCATGGGCTTCGATCTTCCGACAATAGCCCACACGTGTCCCACCTGTCACATCCAAGTCTTAGACATGCCCCTCCACATTAGGTGGCACAGAACGATGGTCCCGAAGCCTGAGAATCGCTCGCTGACGACATAGGGCGGGCCCCTTTCAGGCCTTGGTGGAACCGGATCATTAACCCGGAAAGCACGATCTATCGCCCACGCAAGCAGGGGACTGTATCGCCGTCACACCTTTGGCGGAGAAGTACGTTAGAACGTTTGCAAAGACGCAAATGCCAGTGAAGGAAGGACGATTCCGGCTGGCAATCTAGATATTCGTCAGGCTAAGTTTCGTAACCGATTTATCAGCGAGGAACGAGAGCAAAAATCGCAAGAACGTGTTGTCACAGAAGCGGCGAAGGTTGGCCGCGATCATGTTCACCGACATTGTTGGGTACACTCTGCTGGCGCAGAAGAACGAATCACTCTCCCTGTCGCTGTTAGAAGAGCAGAGAAAACTGGTAAGAGAAATCCTGAATCGTCACAACGGAAGAGAGGTCAAGACCATCGGCGATGGGTTCCTCATCGAATTCCCAAGCGCCCTGGACGCTGTGAGATGCGCTTACGATATCCAAGAAAAGGCTAGAGAACACAACGTCCCAAGCTCTGAAGAAAAACGGGTCCATCTAAGAATAGGAATCCACCTAGGCGACGTGGTCGAGTCAGAAGGAGACATCTCAGGAGACGCTGTAAATGTCGCCTCGAGGATTGGACCATTCGCCGAGAATGGAGGCATAAGCCTCAGCCGACAAGTCTACGACCAAGTCCAGAACAAGTTCGAACTACCGCTCACGAGCCTCGGCGCTAAGACTCTCAAGAATGTCGCAACGCCTATCGAACTCTACAAAGTCACACTACCCTGGACAGAAGAAAGAGTCATTTCGCCAGCCCAGCCCGACAAGAAACGGATAGCAGTCCTCCCATTTGCAAATATTAGTCCCAGTCCCAGCGACGAATATTTCTCCGATGGCATGACCGAAGAACTAATCGCCACACTATCAAGAATCAAGAACCTAGGCGTCATCGCACGAACATCAATAATCAGATACAAAGGCCTGACCAAACCAGTCTTAGAGATCGGGCGAGAACTCAACGTCGGAACAGTACTGGAGGGCAGCGTTCGAGTCTCAGGCAAGAGACTCCGGATTACAGCACAGCTGATCGACACCGGGACAGAAGAACACCTCTGGTCAGAAACCTACGACCGCAACCTCGAAGACGCCCTGACAATCCAGAGCGAGATCGCGAAAAGAATAGCAAAAGCTCTGAAAATCCGGGTCCTCCATAGTGAGACACTACACCTTGAGAGGAAAGCAACCGGAATACCCGAGGCGTACTCGCTCTATCTGAAGGGCCGACACTCCCTAAACAAGAGAACCGAGAACGAACTGAAAAACGCCGTCCAACACTTCAAGAACTCGATAAAACAAGATCCAAAGTTCGCGCTCGCATATACAGGATTGGCCGACGCCTACTCAATCCTCGCATCCTACTCCCTAGAATACGTCCCGCCAAAGGAAGGCTTCCCTAAAGCCAAGATTGCGGCAGAGGAAGCCCTGTCAATAGACGAGCATCTCGCAGAGGCACACGCATCCCTCGGGCTCGTCAAGTTCTACTACGAATGGGACTGGAACGGAGCCGAGGCCGAGTTCAAGAAAGCTCTCGAGCTGAACCCCGGATACGCCCAAGCTCACCAATACTACGCTGACTTCGTCAAGTCATTCGGAAGATTCGATGAAGCTCTCGAAGAGATGAAGAAGGCGCTGACTCTGGACCCGCTATCATACTCGATCAATACTGGAATCGGTCACGTACTGTACCTCTCGAGAAAGTACGACTTAGCCATAGACCAGTACCGAAAAGTTGTCGAGTCGGACCCTGCGTTCGTCCCGGCGCGGCTCTGGTTCGGAAGACCCTACATGCAGAAAGGCATGTTCAAGGAAGCAATCCAACAGTCCGAAGAAGCCGTCAAACTGGCGAATGAAAGCACTGTCTCACTCGCCACGCTTGGCCAAACC
>Ga0209588_1000265_pt1 | contig 13856 bp, 10 predicted proteins | sample Rivendell_Oct201_10_FD_188351 | JGI IMG/M metagenome (GOLD analysis project Ga0209588, IMG submission 188351) | Vadose zone soil microbial communities from the Eel River Critical Zone Observatory, Northern California, USA -... | ecosystem: Host-associated > Plants > Roots > Rhizosphere > Soil ...
GAAGGCGCTCCGCGTTCGCGTCGGCCACGACTTCACAGATGTCGCCGAGCAGATGACGGAGGCGCAGGAGATACTGGCGACCGATGAGATCTTCCGTCAGCTCGTGGTACAACGCAGTCGGGGGTATGCTCGCGAGAGCCAGATTCGGGAGACGGGCAAGGCGACAGTCTTTCCGGAGCGGCGCCCGCCGCAGGTGGCGGAGTACTCGATTCGGAAGACCTACGGCCGACTTCTGGAGATGTTCGAAAAGGCATTTCAGAAGCAAAACCCGCTCTTCACGCTCCCGATGTACTACCCGCTGCATTGGTACACGGGGCCGGATAAGACCATCGATCCCTTGGAAGAAGGCCGCCAAAGGCAGGTTGTTGGACTGATTCGGACTCAGTTTCTCAAGCGCTTTGAGAGCTCCGTTGCAGCTTTCGAACTGTCCTGCGAGCGCCTCTTGAAGAAGCTCCTAGCCTTCCTCGAAGTGCATAGCAGCACGGATGCGGAGAAGAAACGCCTCCAGCGCTGGAAGGCCCAGAACAGTGAGATCCTTGGCTACGCTGTCCAACGCCACCTCGATTTCTGGAGTGATGAAAACGAAGAATCCGACGAGGATGATGTCATTCCGCAGGAGATGCTCGACGCCGTTGAGCGTCTCGATCCCAAGGACTACGACCTCGCCGAGATGATGTCAGAGACATTTCTCGATCTTGAACAGATCGTGAACTTCCTCGAAGAGGCTCGGAAGTTCGAGCCGAAGCATGACGACAAGTTGCAAAAGCTGGTCCGCTTACTGAAGACGAAGGAGCTCGCGGGCCAGAAGGTGCTCATCTTCACGGAATTTGCTGACACGGCTCGTTATCTGAAGCGACAGCTCGACAATGCCGGGATCGATGGCGTTGCGCAGGTCGACAGCAGCACCAAACGTAACCGCGCGGACGTGATCCAATGCTTCTCGCCCTACTATAACGGCGCTTCCTCGCAAGTACTCGCTGACAAGGGGCGCGAAGAGATCCGTGTCCTAGTCTCGACCGACGTCCTCTCCGAAGGCTTGAACCTTCAAGACGCCTCCAGGATGATCAACTACGACATTCACTGGAACCCTGTTCGCCTGATGCAGCGCATCGGTCGGGTTGACCGGCGTATGAACCCGGGGATCGAGAAACGTCTAGTCGCCGAGCACCCGGAGATCGGATCGTCCAGAGGGAAGGTGAGCTTCTGGAACTTCCTCCCTCCCGAGGAGCTGAACGCGATCCTCACGCTGTACACGCGGGTCACAGAGAAGACGCTTCTGATCTCGAAGACGCTCGGCATCGAGGGCAAAAAGCTCCTCACGCCCGACGATGACTACGAAGCGCTCAAGGAGTTCAACCAAGCATACGAGGGCACGAAGACCGCAGTCGAAGGGATGCACCTCGAGTACCAGGCAATGCTGCAGGCGGATCCCACACTCGATGGCCGTCTTAGGCGCCTACCGGGTTCCACCTTTAGCGGGCGCAAGCGGGCGTCCAAGGGAGCCCGCGGCGTCTTCTTTTGCTACGCCCTCCCCGCGCTGGATAAGGAGAAGAGCGAGTTCACGGAGGAGGCTGGCACGACCCGGTGGTACCTCTACGACCTCGACCGGGACGTGATTCTCGACGAACCGGCCGAGATCATCGGAAGTATCCGCTCAACGCCCGACACGCCGCGCCGGTGCACCACTGAACAGCAGACCTTGGTCGACCTCCGGGCGAAGGTCGAAAAGCACATCAAGAATACCTACCTCAAGCGGGTCGATGCACCGGTAGGTGTGAAGCCGGCACTCAAGTGCTGGATGGAACTGAACGAGGGTTGAGGCGATGCCGACTGATCACCGCGCAGTACTCGCCAAGATCAAGCGGTTCGACCAGCTGATCGCGTATCTACGTGACGAGATGGCCTGGCCGATCGATAACGGCGACTTCGAGGAGCTGACCTTCGAGTACACCCCTGAGGAGCTCGGCATCGATAGCGCAAGCGCCGCCAAGATCCAGGAGATCAAGCGCCTGCGCCCGCTCTCGCCGAACCAACCTTGGGGGATTTTCTTCATCAAGTTTGAGCCCAAGAAGCTCCCGGTGGTCGCGCTGCGGCGAATCCTGAGCCGCGTTGCCCTCAAGAAGCGAGCCTCGGCCAATAGCGCCGAGCGGGCCGCCTGGGCCGCTGATGACCTGCTATTTGTGTCCAACTTTGGCGAGGGAAATGACCGGCAGATCAGCTTCGCCCATTTTTCACAGGACAGAGCCAAGGGTGACCTCCCGATCTTGAAAGTGCTTGGGTGGAACGACCGCGACACGGTGCTGCACTTGGACGGCGTGGTCGCAGAGCTTACAACGAAACTATCTTGGCCGGATGACGAATCGAACGCGGACCGATGGCGCGAGAAGTGGCGCTCGGCGTTCACGCTGCGGCCGGACGAGGTTATCAAGACCTCAAAGGCGCTCGCGGTAGAGCTGGCGAAACTGGCTCGGAAGATTCGTGATCGGCTTCGCACGAGCCTGTCCATCGAAAACGACAAAGGGGCCTTTACCAGGCTGTTGAAGGCCTTCCGCCAAGCCCTCATGCACGATCTCAGCGCCGATGGCTTCGCAGATATGTATGCGCAGACGATCGCTTACGGCCTGCTCTCAGCACGCGTGACGAACCCTAAGGCCAATACGGCTACTGGATTGGCAACGGAGCTTCCCGTCACTAACCCGTTCCTCAAAGACCTGATGGAAACGTTCCTCCACATCGGGGGTCGGAAGGAGCAGCCGGGTTACGGTCCGAGCCTTGATTTCGATGAGCTTGGTGTAAGCGACGTCGTGGAGCTCCTCGACAAAGCGAAAATGGAGGCTGTAGTCCGTGACTTCGGGGACCAAAAGCCGGAGGAAGACCCGGTCACCCATTTCTACGAACTGTTCCTTAACGAGTTCGACCAGGAGACCAAGAAACGACGCGGCGTTTTCTACACACCGCGGCCGGTGGTTTCCTACATCGTCCGCGCCGTTCACGAGCTTCTGCAGACCGAGTTCGGCCTCGTCGACGGCTTGGCCGACGCGGCGACTTGGGGCACGATGGCCGAGCGCCACAAGAGCCTGAAGCTCCCCGACGGCGTGAAGCAGAGCGACCGGTTCGTGACGGTGCTCGATCCTGCCACGGGCACAGGCACGTTTCTGGTGGAGGCAATTGACGTCATCCACCGCACGCTCGTAGAGAAATGGAAGAGCGAAGGCGGCGAGAAGAAGATCCTCGATCTTTGGAACGAGTACGTCCCAAAGCACCTGCTGCCGCGCCTATGTGGGTATGAGCTGCTGATGGCTCCCTACGCGATCGCGCACCTCAAGATCGGGCTCAAGCTCCTCGAGACGGGCTACCGCTTCGGGAGCGAGGAGCGGGCTCGCATATACCTCACGAACTCGTTAGAGCCCGCGAGTGACAGTAAGAAGCAGATGGACTTTATGGAGTGGATTCCAGCGCTCGCGCACGAGGCACTGGCCGTCAACACTATCAAGCAACGTCAGCAGTTCACGGTCGTCATTGGGAACCCACCGTATTCGAACTTCGGCCAGCTCAACAGGATCCCGTTCATTCTCGAACTCCTGGAGGACTACAAGGGTGGTCTGGCGGAGAAGAAGCTCAACCTCGACGACGACTTCATCAAGTTTGTCCGCTACAGCCAAGACCTACTCCAAAAGACCGGCGTTGGCGTTCTTGGTTTCATCACCAACAACGTTTACGCCGACGGTATCACCCACCGTCGCATGCGGGAGTCGTTGCTTGAGACGTTCTCGGAGATTCGCCTCCTTGACCTGCACGGTAGTAGCAAGAGACGAGAACAGGCGCCGGACGGGTCAAAGGACGAGAACGTGTTCGACATCATGGTTGGGGTCGCTGTTCTCCTTCTCACCAAGGATTTCAGGGCTGCGCAAGTCCCGCACGGTGTCTTCCACGGGGACATATGGGGCGAGCGCGAGGCCAAGTATCGTTGTCTGAATGAGGCGGGCCTGCGAACAACCGTCTGGAGTTCGCTTAGCCCAACTGCTCCCTACTTTTTCTTTGTGCCGCGGAATCTTGAAGCGTCCGACGAGTACCAAATGGGCCATGCTATCCAAGACGTCTTCCCGGTTTTTTCCAGTGGTATTCAGACTAAGCGGGACAACGTAGCGATTGCCGAAACAAGGGAAGTCTTGTTAGCGACGCTGCATGACTTCGCACGCCTTCCGGGGTCGGCCCTTAAGAGCAAGTATGACTTACCAGCCGACGGCCGCGACTGGACAATTGAATGGGCATCCGCCCATGCGAAGAAGGTTCTCAAGGCACCTGATGCGATAGCCCCGATCCTATACAGGCCGTTCGACTCGCGGTGGACGGTAATCGATTCAAAGTCAAAGGGCTTTGTCGCCTACCCTCGTTACGAGGTGATGTCGCAGATGGTTGGTGGGAATGTCGGCCTCATCGTCACCCGGCAGCTTTCCCAGGAAACGTTCCAACATGTCTTCGCGACCAGGCAAGTCATTGATGGGAACAGCATCTCACTGCAGACGCGCGAGTATAACTATCTGTTTCCCCTCCATTTGCGGAACGACCATTCCCGTCAGGGTTCGTTAGGACTTGAGGGACGCGGCGAGCCAAACCTCGGAAGACGGTTCCTCAATAGCCTTGCGGCCAAGCTGAAGCTGCCCCAAACAGAGCCGAAAGGGATGCCGACAGGTCTCACGCCGGAAGACATCTTCTACTATGCCTACGCGGTTTTGCACAGCCCGGGCTACCGGCGCACGTATGTGCAGTTCCTTAAGAGTGATTTTCCGCGCCTTCCCTTAACCGAGGAAGCGGAGCTGTTCCATACTTTGGCGCGCCTTGGCGGCGAGCTCGTGGGCCTGCACCTGCTGGAGTCGGCCAGGCTCGACCGCCCTCTCTCGACCTATGTCGGGTCCGCGAACCCACAGGTGGAAAGACCCTCACACGTAGGCGATACCGTATGGCTCGACAAGGCGCAGTCTCTTGGTTTTCGTGGCGTTCCTGAGGTGGTTTGGAACTTCCGTATCGGGGGCTACCAGGCTTGTGAGAAGTGGCTAAAGGACCGCAAGGGACACGCTCTCTCGAAAGACGACATCACGCACTACCAGAAGATCGTCGTCGCCCTCGCCGAGACCATCCGCATTATGAAGCAGATCGACGAGGTCATAGAGAAGCACGGCGGCTGGCCGGGGGCGTTCCAGGCGGGCCAGGCCGCGCGTGCGGAGCCTCCGCTGCGGAAGGTTGCTGAGCAGAAGCGGCACCCGTACAAGGACAACGGCGAGGAGTAGCGCGCATGAGCAGGATCTTCTACCCCAGTTCCGAGAAGCTCAAGTTCCTTCTCGCCAGCATTCACAACCGAGAAGTCGCACTCCCCGACTTTCAGCGCGACTTCGTTTGGGAGCCCCGGGAAACCGAGGAGCTGCTGGAGAGCATCCTTCAAAACTTCCCAGCGGGTACTCTGTTACGAATCAAGAATTCCGCAGGTTTCTACTTCGCGCCTCGCGAATTCGCTGGCGCCCCGGAGCTCGACGGGCATACGCCATCGTATTTAATACTCGACGGGCAGCAGCGTCTCACGTCGCTGTATCAAGCCCTCCATGGCGCCGGGAGCCATCGATACTTTATGGATCTGCAGATACTGGTGGACGGCAAGGATCTCGAGGACTCGGTGTTTTACGCACGCAAGGGCGACGCAAAGCAGCAGTTCGGGACGGTGGCGAAGCAGGCCACGACCCTGACTTTCCCCCTAGAAAGGGTATTTGGTGATGGCGGCGGATTCGAGGACTGGCTTGATCAGGTTCTTGACCTACGTGACGGAAAGGACAGGAAGGATCTAAAGCAAGCGGTCCGCGCACTGCGCAAGGAATGGATTCAGAACCTCGAGGATTACGAGTTCCCCGTGGTTACGCTCTCAGACGATACCTCGGCGGAAGCTGTTTGCACGATCTTCGAGACTCTGAACCGGACCGGGGTCAAGCTCTCTGTCTTCGACCTTCTGACGGCGCGGTTCTGGCCAGAGAACGTCAAGCTCAGAGACCTATGGGACAAGGCGCGTGCCGAACACGCAATCATCACGGATTTCGAGGTCGAGCCCTACTACCTCCTGCAAGCAATAGCCCTAGCGACTGCGAAAGGAGCGCCATCCTGCAAGCGGAAGGACGTACTGAGCATGAAGCCGGACCAGATTCGGAAGGGGTGGAGCGACATCGCCCGTGGGTTCGCTGACGTTCTCCAACTTCTCCGAGACGATTGCGGGGTCATGCTCCCTGGCTGGCTGCCCTACAATACGATTCTGAGCCCCGCGGCCGCTGCCATGGCCAGCATCGGTTCCCTCACCGGGCCTCGCCAGGCCACTGTGCGCGACAAGTTCAAGCGCTGGTTCTGGTGCTCAGTGTTTGGTCAGGCGTACGAGAAAGCACCAAATTCGCAGGCGATCAAGGATTATGGTGAGCTAAAGGCATGGTTCTCTGGTGGCGAGGCGCCGGAGACGGTCGATCAATTCGCCTTTAAGCCCGATCTGCTTAAGGAGACCACGCCGCGGCAGCGGGCAGTGTATCGGGGTGTCATCGCCCTGATCCTACGGAACGGCGCCCGGGACTTCCATACAGGGAAGAGAATAACAGCAAGTATGGTATTGGAGCAGAAGATCGACGATCACCACGTGTTTCCTCGCGGGTTCCTCGTGGATAAGAAGATCAGAGTTAATGGTGTCATGGGCGATTGTGTCCTGAACCGCACGCTCATCGACAAGGCGACAAACATCCGGATCGGCAAGCGGGCGCCGTCGGACTACTTGTCTGAAGTGGACGGAGAGCTAGGCCGGTCAAAGTTTGAGACTCTGCTCGACTCTCACCTGCTTCCCAAGCAAGAAAGCGGTCCTCTCCTTACCGATGATTTTGAGGGGTTTGTCCAGGCGCGACAGGAGCTGATCAGTGCGCAGGTTGTTTCGGTGACGTCATAAGCGCGGGCATGAAGCACTGATGCAATGACCACCCCACTCTATCAACTAGAAGTCAAACTCGGCCTCGCGAGGTTTGCCTTCCCGGCGTCCACCGGTTGGCGGGTAACGATGCACATCGATCCAATGGAGAAGGGTGTAGGCGGAGGGCAGGCTCGTGGGAAGGTGAAGCGCGCTAAGGAAGCACTGCGACAACTTCGGAGTCTCGGAGTGCTCATTGAGGCTCACAACCTCTATGGCCCCGTCGACATAGTCGCAGAGCATGAGAAGGGGCACATGCGGCTGGTTGAGGTTGAGGGCGAATCGGGAAGGCAGCGCGAACAAGCCCTTTACTCGGCCCTGGGCCAGCTCCTAATCTCGATGAAGATCTGGAACGACCAAGTCACATACGGGATTGCCGTGCCGGATACAGGAGCATGGTGGCGTCAGCTGCAGAAGATACCTCTCGAGCTGACCAACAGGCTTCGGCTTTGGCGTTACTCGGTTGGCGTGAATTCTTGCACGAGCATCGAGCCGGGAATGGGAATCCCGGACTGGGAGCGGGGTTGATCGCTGGACCTTTGGAGGTGCGTACCCGCAGCGATGCTCCGCTCTTGAGGAAGACCGAGTGGCATGACCGGCGCAGCGTTGTGGCCGCGATTACTGAATTACAGGGCGAGCCTCGACAGGTCCCGGACCAGGAGCTGCATGATCAGTGGGTACGGTGTGAATGTAGCTCGATCCTCTTCCGGATCCCCTACCTGGTCCTCCCGCCCTTGTAGATCCGTCTCGAGAACCGCCAGCTCCCGGAGTACCTCGCGATCGAAAACCCTGAATCGGTCTGAGGCTGTGCTCGCCAGGATTGCAGCGGCCCCACCGCTCTGCTCGAGCACGTAGACTGGTGCGCCAGGTCTGATGCCACGGAACAGTTCCTGTTCGTCTTCAACGCCCTCCATTCCTCCTATGCACACCATGGCCAGGGGTTCGGTCTCCGATATCATCTGTATCCTCATTCGTCGGAGGCTCTCAGCGTCCCTCTCGGTTTTCGAACCAGTGCCTTCGGGTGCTTCTTCGATCAGGTGTATGGTCGCGTAGCCAAGTGACTCCATTTGGATTGTCTCACGCGGTAGCGAGTTCTCGAACGCTCTCGACTGATAGATGACAACAGGCGTTTGAAGCCTGCGCGTCTTTCTCTCCAGCTCCGGCCGCCGTTCCGACACCTCTTCTCCAGGTTCAGGTGCCATGTACTCGCCGGCGACAAGCGCGACTAGCGGAGCGATCGTTGGGTGCCCTCCGAAAACCAGTTGCCCACCTTCAGCGAAAACAGCACGCGCTAGACTGATAACGGCCTCCTCAATCTCTATTGCGGCATCGAGTACTCTCCTATACCGGTCTGCTCGGTCTGGAGATGGCACGCTAGCTGATAGGAACACACCCCTGTCGACAAGCAGACCTCCCACCGGGACGTGCAGACCCATCAGAGCGTCCCCTTTGCAATGGACTCTGCGACGTGGACCATTTGGCCCTCGTCAAACCACTTGATCGAACTAACGTTGCCGAGCCAGGTAAGTTGGCCATATAGTGGGTTCCCGAGGAAAGCTGATGGCCCCACAATTATGCCCGTTGAACTCGGAGGTGCAGAGCACGTGCGGTGGGTAACGTGGAAATCCCCTAGATCAGGGGGACGCGTCGTCAGGTGCAGCGAGTAGTGCTTGCTTGGCGGAGCTGGTGAACGGGCCATCATGATGCCCTCGGGTCCGACGACCTGACCCGTGACCCCAAACTTGAGTAGCGCTTTTCTCATGGCCTTCCGAATGGAGCGACGACGGCGAATGAGAGCAGCAGAGTGTGCGACTTTGATTGCTTGGACCACCCGTGTCAGAGCGTCTTGTTTGAGTACACGCGACGTAAAATCCCTACGAGACACGCGAATGCGCTGTGCGTCGTCGACGCCGGGCACCTGAACTCCACCAGGAGCATGCAAGGCAAGGAGGCCCAGTCGGAGGGTTTTCGCAGCATTAATCTCGTATCGAATCCAATCGGATTTCAATATTGTTGCAGACTCGATGACGACCACCATCGCCTTGTGGGCTAACTCCTCCGTGAGGTGCTTCTGGAAGTTCACGCCCGGAGGCACTCGAAAGCGATCTAGGAAGACATCGAAGCGTTCCTCAGCAAGTTTATCAAAGAGCTGATCCGCAAGGCGTTGTGTCTCCTTTCTTCTGTAGCTAATGAAGATTCGGAAGTCCTCCGGAAGGAGGCCAACCAAGGAGAGCACCCTTGGAACTATTTCAACGAGAGACTTGCTCCAAACACCGGCGTTTATCTTCCTCAGTCTCGCGGGAAGCAAAGACGATGGATCGCCACCTACCGGAAAGAGTGGCAGGACGTGGTAGGTCTTGTCGCCCGCCAACCACTTCTTGATCACCTCGTCTTCAGGAATCGATGTGATCGAATCTCCGACGATCACAAGCACCTTCTGACACGAAGCGACTCTATGCGCATGGCAGCCGAAAGGAGTCGAGGACCTCGCTCCACACGGCATGGCTTTTGGGGCAACGCCTCCTAGGGTCGACTGAACAATCCTACCAATCTCGAGCCTTAGCGCCTGGGCACTAGCCAATGCCGACATCGAATCGGCTGCAACTATCGCAACAAACCCGGGACAAAGTATTGGCAGACCAGTAAACCCTTCGCACACGTACTCCGTCGCCGTCAGTTGCGTTTGAACGATCAGCTGCAGATCGTCTCGTAGGCTCTGCATAACTCTACCTCCAAGGCCCTGTCTCTCTCCTCTAGCTGGCACCGTCAAGACCTAAGTTGCCGGTCCTTGCTTCCTAGCGCCGTTGTGCGTCCGCCCTTTTGCCAGCTGCTTCGATCTCTCGAGCGAACCTTTGCACGTCTCTGTCCCACGCGTACGTCGGGAAGCCGATTCCTGGTGGCACGGCCGGTTTCGGCCCCTGGCTTGAGGTGCGACCGTTCTGATCCTCTAAGTGGTGTATGTAGATGCCGAGAAGGCCGTTCTTCTGACCAATTGACTGCTGAATCTCGTACTGAACGTAAGGGCGAGACGCCGTTTCCGAGCCGATCAGCACGACGGTGACCGTAGTGCCAATAAGCTTTGCGCGAATGAGGCGCTTGACCTCATCTTCGCCCTTTTTCTTCGCGGCCTCGTACTCCGAATGATCGAAGAAGCCGGCTTCATCAGCTCCAGCGACGACGTTGCTGTTGCGAACCTGGTTTGCGCGCCAGATGTCGTTTTCGAAGTGAAAGCTGAAGAAAACCCGCCTCGCCATTAGTCACCTCGCTGCTCAGGATCCTTCCAAAGGTGGGCGGCGCGGGACTTAGAGTTAGGGCATTTTTGCGGCATCTTGGGGCGGTTTTGCGGCACCACCAGTCGCATCCCGAGGGGCTAGTAATTGCTCCTGATGGTGATCGCCGCCTCCCCTCGTGATTGCTTCCCAGTCGTTGTCCGTGACCGCGGGATCGCCCTCGATAGTACCCATGTTGCGAACCTGTCCAGCTCTTAGACTGTCGGCCTTGTAGTGAAAGCTGAAGAAAACCCTGCGTGCCATCCTTAGACGTCCTGCGCGGCCGACCTATACTCTCGTGTTCATCGTAGGATGCTCACCAGCAGAATCGCGCCTACCATTGTCAAGTAGAAGACAGCGAGAGTGACGGAAACTGTGACACGTGGCCAAGACTGCACAGCATCTACGAACGATGACGTGTCCATGGAGAAATCAATAGCCGTTTCGACAGTCACCCGGACCTTGTCGTAGAGCTTCCGAAACAGACGCTCTTGTCGTAGGAAGTAACCGTCTAGAATCCAGAACATCAGGACGGGATAGTATGCAAGAAGTGCGAATCGCCTGTCGGCGTCCTTTGCTGAGAGAGCTAAGACGGCTGACACGAGCGTGACGCACCAACCTTTAAGGAAGAACGAATTGCTTGCCATCCTGTTTATCACACCCTGTATCAACTCGAGGTGCTTGAGCTTGGCTTCCGCTTCGTTCACTGTTTCCTCCCACCAGGCGCCGACGCTGTTGTAGCCGTCATCGTCGACCCAGTCATACTCGCCATACCAGCTCGAGGACCTGCGCCCCGGGGGGGAACAATCCGAGTCGCATGAATTCAGAGCCACTCTGCCACACCTCCATGATGTGAGCACGTCCCCTGCCGATGCTGACTGAAGCTGAACGTCCCGTCGCGACATTTCGCTGACGCCCCCGGAGGTGGCTGGCCGTCGGCTGTTCGGGTCGGCGATGGCACCCACTGACCATCGACGTTGACATAGCCACGTCCCTGTTGGGTCGGTGCAGTCGTGACTTCCTTGACGGGCCGTGTCGTGAGGAATTCTTCGAGCGCGTAACCGGCGAGACGCTGCACTGAAACACCGCACCACCCCTCGGAACAATGGTACAGACGAACCCGCGTTCCCTCGGCGAGAATTGCCACCGCGCGTGCTGTCGGCGATGGCTTTTCGCGCATACGAATAGTGGCGGTCGTATACGCGATGGTGTCGTTTGTTGAGGAAACAGATTGTGCTGCGAGAGACCAGGTAAGCGAGGCGAACGCGAGGAGCGACAGAAGGTGCCGGCGCATGGTTCCCTCCTAGTAGGGAGCGCCGAGCCAATACGACCATATAATGCGCCGAGTTGCAAGTGCCTTAGGGACAGTTGCGATGTCTTACCCAGACTCACATTGTCACGTATGCCTCACCGCCTCTCCAAGTCCCGCTACACCGCCGGGACCCAATGCCACAAGCTCCTCTGGTGGAAAGTCCACGAGCCGCTGGCCGTCGAGCTCCAGCCGAACAAGGTGCTCGAGGACCGCTTCGACCAGGGCAGGCAGGTCGGTGCGCTCGCGCGCGATCGCTTCCCGGGCGGCGTGCTGATCGATTTGCCCCACAACGCGTACGCCGATCGCGTCGCGCTCACGCGCAAACTGATCGACGACGGCGCCCCGGCGATCTTCGAAGCCAGCTTCCTCGCCGACAACACATTCGTCGCTGTCGACGTCCTCGCCCCACAGGAAGGCGGCTACCACCTCACCGAGGTCAAGTCGTCGTCCTCACAGAAAGAGGAGCACCTTCCCGACGCCGCCGTGCAGGTCCACGTCCTCCAGCAGAGCGGCATTCGCATCACCGGCGTGGACGTCATGCACTTGAGCAAGGAATGCCATTTCCCCGACCTGTCGAATCTCTTTGAGCGCACCGATGTGACCGCAGCGGTGCAGCCGCTCCTCGGCAAGGTCGGCTGGGAAATCGATGCGCAGCTCGCGATGCTTGACGGCCCGTTGCCCGATGTGGCGATCGGCTTGCAGTGCCACGAACCATACAAGTGTCCCTTCATGGAGCGCTGTTGGCCCAAAGATCCCGATCACATCATGCGGCTCTACAACATCGGTCCCCGCAGGGGATGTGACTTCATGCTGACCGGCGTGAACCGGATTGCGGATCTCTCGCCCAACCAGAAGCTCAACGCGACGCAGAAGCGCCAGATCCGTGCGATGAAAGAGGGCCGGCTCATCGTGGAAGCGACCCTTGCAAAGGCTCTTGAACCGTTCAACTGCAAGATGGGCTTTCTCGACTTCGAGACGATCCAGCGCGCCGTCCCCGTGTGGCCCGGCATGGTGCCCTGGGAGCAGGCGCCGGCGCAGTTCAGCTACCACGAATCCAACGGCGACGGGACCTACCGCCACGCCCAGTACCTGGCCGAAGGCTCCCACGATGCTCGGCCCGAGCTCGCGCGCGCGATGGTCGAGGCGACGCAAGGCGCCGAGCGAGTCGCCACGTATTCACACTTCGAGAAGACGAAGATTCAGGGGCTGCAGAAGGTGGTCCCGGAGCTGCGCCCGGAGCTCGAGGCGCTCGAGCACAAGCTGATCGACCTGCTGCCGGTCATCCGCGACAGCGTCTACCATCCCGACTTCCTCGGCAGCTTCAGCCTCAAATACGTGCTGACGCCGCTCGTGCCCGAGCTGACGTACGACGACCTCGTGATCGTCGATGGACTCGTCGCGAGCGTCGAGATCGCCCGGCTCCTCTTTGTGGCGGGCAAGATTCCGAAAGAAGAGCATGATCGCGTAAGGCAGGATCTGCTGAACTATTGCGAGCGGGACACGTGGGCGATGGTGAAGGTGTTGGAGCGGCTGAGAGAGTTGGCTGCTTAGGGTGCGTTCCCCCTCTCCGCTACGCGGAGAGGGGGTCAGGGGGTGAGGACAAGAAAGCCGGCGAGCTCTCGCTCCCCGGCTTTCTCACGTAGCGAAACTGGCTACGCGGTGATCCCTCATACCCAACATCGACAGGCCAAGCTGCCGAGTCAATAGGAAGCGAGGGTGCTGGTGGCGGGATTCGGACCGGCAAGGGCTTTCGCCCGGTGATTTGAGGGATCACCGCGTTTACCAGTTTCGCCACACCAGCACGCGGCTAGCGATCCTGGCAATCCCGAAGGCCAAGACGAGTGACCCCGCACGTACTGCCTCCTCGAGGCGATACGATGGGAGGAGAATGTGAGTTGGAGCGTATCAAACGAACGCGGGGAGAATCACTTGGACGCGAAATCCGCCTACAAAGGCGTTTCAGGAGCGAGGCAGCCGCACGCGCCCTGATGCGAAGCACAGGCGGTCTTGCCGCACACGGGACAGGCGCTCACCTCGTCCGCTGCGAAGACCGCCTCCGGCTCGGCCACGCACGCCGCGCGGTGTTGTTCGCAGACGAGGCGGCCCGAACCGTCAGCCCGGCGCAGGTGCCTGGAGCACTGAATCTGTTCGTCCACGGCGCACACGGCCTGGTGCGCGGTGCAGACCGATCGGCCGCAGCTCGCGCACTGCGCCACCTCGTCCACGCCCACGGGCTCGTTGGTGCCCCCCTCGCAATGGCGCACACACGCCGTGCACAATCGGCGGCTCCCCTTGG
>Ga0209588_1000268_pt1 | contig 13787 bp, 10 predicted proteins | sample Rivendell_Oct201_10_FD_188351 | JGI IMG/M metagenome (GOLD analysis project Ga0209588, IMG submission 188351) | Vadose zone soil microbial communities from the Eel River Critical Zone Observatory, Northern California, USA -... | ecosystem: Host-associated > Plants > Roots > Rhizosphere > Soil ...
CGATCCACGAGTGCCCTGGATGGTTCCCACGGCGTACGCTCCGCAGGATGCGAACTATTCGACCGACCGCGCGATCGCGTACGCGATTCAGCAGAAGTATCCGGATTACACGACGCCGGTCCGGCTGGCTTCGAAGATCGAAGCGGGCTACATCAAGGCCGAAGCACAAGGCACGGCGGCGCAGCTCGCGCAGATCGCCGCACGTCGGACCGTGAACGGTCAGCCAGCATACGGTGGCGCCACGGATTCAAATTCGGTGCTGACGGAATTCTTCACGCAGCGGGGGTTGGACTTCTATCTCGAGGGCAAGCGCCTCGGCGACTTCCGCCGCCATCCCGCGAACATCATCGGGATGCCCGTGCCCGCGTCGACGTACTGGAAACCGGGATTCGCGCCGGTCGGAAACAACGTCTGCTATCCGTTGCCGATTACGGAGACGTCCAACAACCCGAATTTCTAGCCGCCGCGATGGGTCGGCAGCCACAGGGGAAGCGCGCTCGCTTCCCCTGTCGGCTGTTCACGGGTGCACGACGACCACGCCCGTCATGCCGGCATGCTGCGAGCAGTGATACGGAAAGGTACCTGCGCTGTCGAAGCGAACCTCGAACCACCAGGTCGGGGCGAGCAGATTGCTGGACCACAGGGAGCTATCGGAGACGACCGTGTGATACACCTTGCCCTCGTTGGTCCAGCGCACCGGCAAGCCCACGCCGACGGTGATCGTATCCGGCGTAAAGAAGCTGTCGCGCGCCGTGACGAAGACGGTCCCCGGGCGGATCCGCGTGATGTCGTCGTGCTTACAGGCGATGAGCGCAAGGGCGGCGACGGCCGCGACGACTGTGCAGATCAGTCGCGTCACGGCTGGTGTGGCCGTTCGGCGGAGTGCGTCCAGATCACGATGACTCCACAGCTGGCGGTGGCAGAATGGAACTCGAGCGGCACGCGCGAGCTCCCGCTGTACACTTCGATGGCCGCGACTTCGTTGGGTTGAATCACGTTGTTGATGCCGATGTCTCCCGCGACGGGAACGGCTACGCCGTCAATGTAGTACAGCATGGGGCATTGCCGCGCCCCCGAGGCGCGGTCCGATACCGCCTGAAAACTGTCGCCCGAGGGGCCGCGCACCGGCTGCAACCGGACGCCCGGCGCGCGCCGCAACAGATCGGTGAACATCCGCGGCTGCAGCTGCTCGATCTCCTGGCGCGTCAGGAAATACCCGCCACCATGTTCCTTGCGGGCATAGAAGCCGCGCAGCATCGCCGGCGGGGGTGCATCACCGCTGACCTCCACCTCCGGCAGCTGCACGGCCAGCTCCTCCAGCACGACTTGGACGGCCAGTGTTTCGCCGGATCCGAAATCGAGGCGGGAGATGACGCTCGCATAGCCGATGCGCGTGACCTCGATCAGATGAACGCCAGGGTGCACTCCGGCAATCGAGAACCGGCCATTGGTGTCGGTCAGCGCTGTGAGGTCAGTGCCCATCAACCGTAACGTGGCAGCGCCGAGCGGAGTGGAGTCCAGCGCGATGACGACGCCCGTGAGCCGGCCTAACGACTGAGCGGCGTGAGAGGTGGGTGACGCGACGAGCTCCAGCACGATCAGGCAAAGGGACGACAACCAGCGGCGGGTCGTCGTCCCTTGCATGATCGTCGTCATCGGATGCGGCCTCCCTCGATCAATCCACGATCGCGTCCGGCAGCACGTACTTCATCGGATCGGCCGGATGGCCGTTCACCCACACCTCGTAATGCAGATGCGGTCCGGTCGACAATCCCGTCGAGCCGACTTTAGCGATCGGCTGGCCGCGCTTCACGCGCTGGCCCCGCACCACCAGGATCTTGGAGCAGTGTGCGTAACGCGTCACGAGACCGTAGCCGTGATCGATCGTCAGCATATTGCCGTAGCCTTCGACCCACGATACCTGCGTGATCACGCCCGCCGCCGGAGCGTCGATTTCCATGCCCATCGGGGCGGAGACGTCGATGCCTTCGTGCGGGCGGGCGAGATGCAGGATCGGATGCACGCGCTCGCGCGCGAACGCGCTCGTCAGCCACCCTTTGGTAGGCATGATCGATGGCATCGCGGCGTAGCGCGAGCGCTGGCTCGACGCCGAATCGTAGGCTTCGTTGAGCGAGTGCACGAGGATGTTGGCGCGGCGCGTCAGCTGATCCATGTCGATGCGCGCGGCCAGCGCCTGCTTCCCGTTCGCACCCGCGGCCGCTAGGCTGTCGCGCTCGAACCACTGGCCGCTGGGACCGCCGATGCCGGCTTGCTGCACATCCCTGTCGATCGGCGACAACCCGGCGAGCAATCGCAACGCCTGCTCGCGCTCGCCGAACACGTTGAGGGTGTCCCGCAATCCGACGAGTCGCTCGCGCAGCCGCTGGATTTCGCTCGCGAGCAATTGATTCTCGCGCTCGAGCGCACGGCTCCTCGTGACGTTGACACCGCGCGACAGCGCCGTGCCGCCGAGCACGAGAAACAGCAGCGCCACCACGCTGCCGATGCCGACGAGCGCCTTGACGACCGTCTGCGATACCTCCACGGCGCGGGACGAGCCCGATCCGTGTGGGACCAGCATGACGGTCCATCGGCGCTCTGCGTGCTTCTTCTTCATATGGGGATGCAAACATAAGGCGCGGTCTCGACCGGCGTCAAATCGCCCGATGTGCGCTCCGTCACGTTGTTTCGGGCAGGCGACTTAAACGGCGACGGGCTTGGGAAATAGCGGGGGAGGGTTGGACACCCGCTGGCGGGCCACCGAAAAATCGCCGATCTGCGCGAGCCGCACGTCGCCAAGCGCGCGCCCGGCGCCGAGCGCAGCCCAAAGAGTTTGCGCTTTTTCGGGAATGAACGGCGCTGACAAGACGGCGAGTCGCGCTACGGTCCGCACGAGATTCGCGAGCACGGCATCGAGCTCCGCCTCACGCTGCTCCTTGGCCAGTTTCCACGGCTCCGCCTCTTGGACGAATCGGTTCGCGCGGGAAGCGAGTTCGATAACAAGTGACGCGCCCTCCTGCAGCTGCTGTGCGTCCATCGCGCGCGTGTACGCGGCGAGCGTTTCCCGGGCGGCCGTCTCCAGCGGCGTGCCCGGCGGACGCGAATCGTCGGGCACGGTTCCGCCGCGATAGCGCTGCACCATGGACAAGGTGCGGGAGACCAGATTGCCGAACGTATCGGCGAGATCCGCGGTGTAGCGGGCGTCGAAGCGGTCCCACGTGAAGTTGCCGTCGCCCTCAAACCCGACTTCACGCAGCAGGAAGTAGCGCAACGCGTCCGCGCCGTGCCGCTCGATCGCGGAGCCGAGGCTGACGGCGGTGCCCGCCGTCTTGCTCATCTTGGTGCCCTCCCACTGCACGTACCCGTGCGCCCAGACCAGGCGCGGCAGCTCGACACCGGCGGCGAGCAACATCGCCGGCCAGATGATGCAGTGAAAGCGCGTGATGCCCTTGCCGATGACGTGGAGATCGGCTGGCCACAACCGCTCGTAGCCGGGCTCGGGAAATCCGGTCGCCGACAGATAATTGATCAGCGCGTCGAACCAGACATACACGGTCTGCTCCGTATCGCCGGGGAAGGGAATCCCCCACGGCAACTGCTGCCGCGAGATCGAGACGTCCTGCAGACCGTCCTCGAGCAGGCGCACCACCTCGTTGCGGCGGATCGCCGGCTCGACGTGGAACGCGCCGGTCGCGATCAGCTGCAGCAGCCGCTGGCCGTAGGCGCTGAGCCGGAAAAAATGATTGCGCTCCTTCGTGCGGATGAGCTCGAGCGTCGGATGCTCGATGCAATGACCGTTGAGGATCTGCGCCGGTTGCTTGAACTCCTCGCAGCCGGTGCAATACAGCCCCTCATAGTCGGCGACATACAGATCGTCTGGGCGCTGCTGGTGAATGCGCTCGAGCAGCGCGACCACGCCGCGCACGTGCCGTGGCTCGGTCGTGCGGATCCAGTCGTCGTTGCTGCACGCGAGCCGGCGCCAGTAGTCGGCGAACGTCTTGGCCATCCGGTCGACCCACTCGCGCGGCGTCACGTTGGCGCGGGCCGCCGCCTGAATCACCGACTGGCTATGCTCGTCCATCCCCATGAGGAAATGCACCTGATCCCCCCGCAGCCGGCGGTAGCGGGCGATACAGTCCGCGCCGACTTTCTCCAGGGCGTGCCCCAGGTGGGGATCGCCGTTGGAGTAATCGATGGCGGTGGTGAGGTAGAACTTCGAGCCCCCCGCCACTACAGCCGCAGCTGGTCGAGGGCAACCACCCGCGTCTCTCCGGCGTCGGAGCGGAGCGTGACGCGCTCGCGGAAGATGTCTACGGAGACCACGCGCTCGTTTCCCTCGGACGTCGTGAGCGTCTTTCCTTCTTTCGGAAAGCGTTTGCGCTGCTGGACGTAGAAGTCATGCTCGTAGTGCAGACAGCACAGCAGCCGGCCGCAGGGACCGGAGATCTGCACGGGATTGAGCGAAAGCCCCTGCGCCTTCGCGAGCGACAGGCTGACCGGCCTGCCCTCGGGCAGCCAACTCGAGATGCAGAGCTGGCGGCCGCAGCGCCCGATCCCGTCCAGGCGCTTGGCTTCGTCACGCGCGCCGATCTGGCGCAGCTCGATGCGCGTGCGAAACAGACCCGCGAGGTCACGCACCAGCGCGCGAAAGTCCACACGCTGCTCGGCGGTGAAGTAAATCGTGAGCTTGCGTTTGTCCCACTGCCACTCAGCGTCGGAGACCTTCATGGGGAGGGCGTGCTGCCGCACGCGGTCACGCACCGAACGGCGCACCTCTTCTTCATTGACGCGCAAGTCGGTGGCAGTCTTGCGATCCTCGGGCGTCGCCAACCGGACGATGGCGCGCGGGGCAGGGCTGGTCTCTTGATTGCACGCGCCACAGCGCTGGCACTTTTTCTCTGCCACGCTACCCAAAGCAGAAACCACGCCAAAGTCCTGTCCCCGCTCTACCGCGACGATCACGGGAGCATCGAGGCGGAGCGGGGAAGTGTCTTCGGACGGCCAGGTGAAGTATTCTCGCCGGTTCCCTTTGAACCGGACTTCGATAACAGGCGTCAACTCACTTCTCGGTTAGCGCACCCATGGAAAGGTACTTCTCCTCGCGGCGTTTGAGGAGCTTGTCCGTCTTCAGCTTGCGGAGCTGACCGAGATGCCGCTGCAGCGCGTCGCCGAGCGCCGCGGCCGCCGCTTCGGGATCGGAATGGGCGCCGCCCGGCGGCTCGGGGATGATCTCGTCGATCACGCCCAGGTTGAGGAGGTCCTGCGCGGTGATCTTGAGGGCTTCGGCGGCGCGCTCGCGCTGGCTGGCATCCTTCCACAGGATGGCGGCGCAGCCCTCGGGTGAAATGACGGAATAGACGGAGTTCTCTAACATCAATACCCGATCGGCGAGGCCGACGGCGAGCGCGCCACCCGATCCGCCTTCGCCGATGATCGCGGTGATGATCGGAGTGGGCAGTGATGCCATCTCGACCAGGTTGCGCGCGATCGCCTCGGCCTGGCCGCGCTCTTCGGCTCCGAGTCCCGGATACGCGCCAGGCGTGTCCACGAGGGTGATGACCGGCGCCCCGAACTTTGCCGCGAGGCGCATGAGCCGCATCGCCTTCCGATATCCCTCGGGATGCGCCATCCCGAAGTTGCGGTACAGATTCTCCTTGGTATCGCGCCCCTTCTGATGTCCGATGATCATGACGCTGGTGCCGTCCAGCCGCGCCCAGCCGCCCACGATTGCCGGGTCGTCACGGTACAGCCGGTCGCCGTGCAGCTCGACGAAATCGGTGAAGACGGTATTGACGTAATCGAGCGGATAGGGGCGGCGCGGATGGCGGGCCACCTGGACGCGCTGCATGGGCGTGAGATTGCGGTAGATCTCGATGCGCAGCGTCGCCAGCTGCTCCTCGAGCGGCCGCAGGTTCTTGGCGACATCGGCGTTCTCCCCGGCGACGCGCTTCAGCTCCTCGATCTGCTTCTCCAGCTCGAGGAGGGGGCGCTCGAAATCCAGGCTGTATGTGGCCATCAGGCTTTCACCAGGTGCACGCCTTCGGCTCCCAGAAGGTCCCGGAATGCCGCCAGCAGGTCGTCCGCTGCATCCACCCGGAACGCGCGGCTGCGCAGGCGGACGGTGCTGCCATTCTCATCCTTTTCCTTATTACCGTTCTCCCCCCGCCATTCTATGAAGAGCGGCGTCGGGCCGGGGTGCGCGGCACACAACGCCGCGATCGCGCGCGTGGTCTCCGGCTGGGGGCGGCTCGCCGCCGTCCAGCGCAGCGCCACGCCGATGGCGCCGCTGGGTCGCAGGTCGTCGAGCGCGCGTGCGCTCTCGACGATGAACGGCGCCTGATCTTCGCCCCGGTCGCGCGCGATGTATCCCCCGGTGAGCAGATAGGCGCCGTCGGCACGGATCACGCTGTTCAGCTTGGCCCAGGCCTCCGGGAACACCATCGCCTCCGCCGCGCCGTGAAAATCCTCGAGCGTGAGGCGCGCGTACTCCGCCCCCGTCTTCTTGGAGATTTGCCGCTTCACCACCGTGACCACCGCGGCGACGAAGACCTTCTGCGGGCTCCACATGCCCAGGGTCGCGGTCGTGCGGGTCCCAAAAAGCTCCACCTCGGCGCGGTACTTGGCGAGGGGGTGACCGGAAATAAAGAAGCCGAGCACCGCCTTTTCGCGTGCCAGCCGCTCTTGCTCGGTCCAGGGCGGTACTTCGGGGAGGGGGGAGGAGGGACGGGGGACAGGCGCTTCGTCGCCAAACAAGGCGTGCTGACCCGTGAAGCGCTCCTGCTGGCGCACCTGCGCCTCGCTGAACGCGTGGTCCAGCGCCGCCACGAGCTGCGACCGTTCGGCGCCAAGGGAGTCGCACGCGCCGGCGTCGATCAGCGATTCGATCACGCGCTTGTTGCACAGCCGCAGATCGATGCGATCGCACAGCTCTACGAGCGAGCGGTACGGGGCCGATTGACGTCCTGCGATGATGGACGCGATGGCGCCTTCGCCAACGTTGCGCACGGCGCCCAACCCGAATCGGATCCGCTGCTCACCGACGACCGTGAACTTATAACCCGATTCGTTTACGTCGGGCGCGAGGACCTCGAGGTCGAGCTCGCGCGCCTCATTGATGTACTGCACCACACGATCAGTGTTGCCGATTTCCGACGACAGCAGCGCCGCCATGAACTCGGCGGGATAGTAGACCTTGAACCATGCCGTCTGGTACGACAGGATCGAGTAGGCGACGGAGTGTGACTTGTTGAACCCGTAGCGGCCGAACGTCTCGATCTGCGCGGCGATTTCCTCCACCGTGCGCTTGTCGTGGCCGCGCGCGGTGGCGCGCTTCACGAAGTTGGTAAGCTCTTCCTGAATCAGCTCCTTGATTTTCTTTCCCACTGCTTTGCGCAGCACGTCGGCTTCGGCCAGCGAGTAGCCCGCCAGCACGTTCGCGATGCGCATCACCTGTTCCTGATACACGATCACGCCGTACGTGGGCGCGAGAATCTCCTCGAGCGCCGGATGCGGATACCGCACCTTCTCGCGGCCCAGCTTGCGGTTGATGAAGACGAGGTGCATCCCGGTGTCCAACGGGCCCGGGCGGAGCAGCGCGTTCGTGGCGACGAGATCGTCGAAGCGATCGCACTTCATGCTGCGCAGGCAGTCGGTCGCGAGCGGCGATTCAAACTGGAAGATGCCGGCGGTACGTCCCGAGCGAAGCATCGCGTAGACCTGGGGATCGTCCAGATCGGGCCGCTCGAGGTCGATCGTGACGCCGTGACGCTCGGCGACCATGCGCGCGGCGTCGTGCAGCACGGTGAGCGTCTTGAGGCCCAGCAGGTCGATCTTCAACATGCCGACTTCTTCGAGCCCCACCATGTCGTACTGCGTGATGATCGCGTCCGCGTCCGTCTTGGAGTCCGGCGCCGTGCAGACGGGGACGTAGTCGGTGAGCGGGCCGGGAGCGATCACGACGCCGGCCGCGTGCACCGAGGCGTGCCGTGCCAGCCCCTCGATGCGGGCACCGAGGTCGAGCACCTTCCGAATGCGCTCGTCCTGCGCCGCCGCGGCTTTCACCTCTGGCACCTTGTCGCTCGCCTCGGCGAGCGTGACGCTGAACGCAGGCCCCGACGGAATCAGCTTGGTGAGACGCTCGACATCCCCCATCTCGACGCGCAGCGTGCGGGCGACGTCGCGGAACGCCGCCCGCGCCTTCAACGTCCCGAAGGTGATGATCTGACCGACCGACTCCCGGCCGTAGCGCTCCCGCGCGTACTCCAGCACCTCACCCCGGCGCTCGAAGCAGAAGTCGAGATCGATGTCCGGCATCGAAATGCGCTCGGGATTCAGGAAGCGCTCGAACAGCAAGTCGAATTTGAGGGGGTCGACGGTGGTGATGCGCAACGCGTACGCGATCAGCGAGCTCGCCGCTGAGCCACGCCCCGGACCCACGGGAATGCCGCGGTCGCGGGCCGCCTTGACCAAGTCGTAAACGATGAGAAAGTAGCCCGCGTACCCGGTGCGCGTAATGACGTCGAGCTCGTAGTCGAGACGCTGCTCGACGACCGCGGGCAGGGGATCGCCGTAGCGCTCCGCGGCGCCCCGCCGCGCGAGGTGGACGAGCAGATCCTGATCGGTCGCAAACTCGGCGGGGCGGGGGTACTGCGGGAGGAAGTAGCGCTTTTCGAAATCGAACTCACACAGGTCCGCGACGCGGGCCGTTTCCGACAGCACGTCGGTCCGGTTGCCGAACAGGCCGCGCATCTCGCTCTCGGACTTGACGTAGCTCTCCTGCCCGAAGAAGCGGAAGCGCTTGGGATCGTCGAGGTCTTTGCCGGTCCCGATGGCGAGCAGAACGTCGTGGGCCTCCGCGTCTTCCTTCCGTAGGTAGTGCGCATCGTTGGTGGCGGCGACTGGAAGTCCGAGCTCGGCGGCGATGCGAAACATCCCGTCGGTGACGACCTGTTCGTCGGCGATGCCGTGATTCTGCACCTCTAGCCAAAACCCATTTGGTCCGAAGGTGCTCGCGAACCACTCGGCGCTCGCCTTCGCAGCCTCGAAATTCCCCTGGCGCAAATACAGCGAGATCTCACCGGAGAGGCAGGCGGCGAGCCCGATGATCCCCTCGTGGTGACGCTCCAACACTTCTTTGTCGATGCGCGGCCGGCGGTAGTAGCCCTCGAGGAACCCAATGGAGGAGAGCTTGATCAGGTTCTGATAGCCGATCCGGTTTCTGGCGAGCAGCACGAGGTGGGAGTATGGCGCACCCAGGGGGGCGTCGCCCGCGGGCTTCTCGCGCGCGTGGCGGCTGCCGAACGCGAGGTAGGCCTCGAAGCCCAGAATCGCCCGGATGTTTCGCGCCTTCGCTTCGGCGTAGAACGACCAGGCGCCGTGCAGGTTGCCGTGATCGGTGATCGCCAGCGAATCCATGCCCAGGGCCTGAACCCGATCCAGCAGTTCAGGGATCCGGTTGGCGCCGTCGAGGAGAGAGTACTCGCTATGCGTGTGGAGATGAACGAACGGCATGGTTACGCCGCTGAATCTGCCGTATTTTGCGCGGTCATGCAATGGCTGCTGCTCGTCGTCACGTTCATCGTCATGGCACTCCTACAGCGATTCGCGCGTCCGTTCGGAGGACCGCTCGAGGCGCATGCGACACTTGCCCTCGGATGCCTGGCGCTCGTCGCGTATATCGCCGGGACGATCGCCCAGCGGTACCGAATTCCGCGCATCGTCGGATATCTCATCGCCGGCTACGTCGCGGGCCCCGCCTGGCTCCATCTGATACGCACCGCGGAGCTGCAGGCGCTTGGCCCAATTTCGAGCGGTGCGCTGGCGCTCATGGCGTTCGCGGTGGGAAGCGAGCTGACGCTCGATGCGCTGCGCGCCGAGCGGCGCACGGCGATACTGCGAATCGCAGCGGGAGTGATGGCGGTTCCCTTCCTGGCAGTTGCATTCGTTGTGCTCACCGTCAGTCCATGGTTTCCGCTGACCGCACACCAACCGTTCCGCGATGCGCTGGTCGTTGCGCTCGCCCTTGGAACGCTCGCCGCCGTAAGCTCGCCGACGACGACCTGGGCTGTGATCACCGACGTCGATACGCCCCCCACGCCCCCCGCTCTCTCTCGAACGACCCTGGATGTGTCGGTCGTGCAAGATCTCGCGGCCGTGCTCTTAGTGACCGTGGTACTCGCCTTGGCCATCCTGCTCGGCAGCAGGGGTATCGTGAGGCCCGGAGCTGCGACGCACACGCTGCTGATCCTGCTCGGCTCAATTGTGGCCGGGATCACACTGGGCCTCGCGGCGGCGCAGTATCTGCGTGCGATTCGTGATCACCTCGCGTGGGTCCTCGTGGTCCTGGCATTCGTCGTCTCGCAGGCGGTCCGCCTGATCGGCCTGGACGCGGTCCTGATCGCGCTCGCCGCCGGCTGCACGCTCCGCTACGTCGTACCCGAGCAGAACGAACGAGTCAGAGCCGAGCTCAAACGATGCGCGATACCGGTCTATGTCGTATTTTTTGCGCTCGCCGGGAGCAACCTGCAGCTCGAGGCGCTCGGAGACCTTTGGCAGTGGGCGCTGCTCCTCGTTGGATTGCGGGCCGTGGGTCTCTGGGGCGGTGTCCGCTGGGCGGGCCGCAGTCCCACCGTTGGTGCTGATTGGGTCAACCATGGATGGCTGGGGTTCGTCTCGCAGGGTGGATTGGCAGTTACGCTCGCCGCGGTGCTGCGACGGGCGTTCCCGGAGTGGAATGTCTCGCTGGAAGCGCTGCTCGTGGCGATGATTGGCGTCCACCAGCTGGCCGGGCCGATCTGCTTTCAATGGGTGCTACGGCGCACCGGTGAGGTTACAGGGGAGGCGCATGCTGGGGAAACGCCTGGTACGGCTGGGCAGACCGGGGCTACTGTGCTTGCTGGGGGCAGCGGGGGGGGCGTGTAGCAGCGGCACGGGGCCCAACATCCGGCGCTGTACCGCGGCCGACGCTGCGGTGACCCTGACGGTCGGTCAATACTCCTCCATCGATCCCGGTACCACTTCGGGATGCATGGTCTTTCCGGCGACTACTACGCTCGCCGCCGAGTACCTCGTCGTTCCGCAGATCACGTCCGGGGTTCCGGGCCAAACCGCGGCCTTCCGACTCGGCGGCGACACGATCCTGCCCGCGCGGTCTGCGCCGGTTCAAGCGTCTGCCGAGCTCGGTACTGCGGAGCTGTTTCATGCGTTCCTTAGGCTGGGGGATGAACGGCGCTCGTGGGGTTTTGCTCCGGAGCGAGGCGTGGGTGCGGGGCCCCAGGCGTCGACCACAGCAAGCCCGCCCGGGATGAACACGGTCCGGACGTTTCAGGTGTGCGCCCAGACCGACTGCTCGCGGTTCGACCGCGTCGGCGCGCGCGTGCGCGCCGTCAAAACCAAGGTCGCGATTTACGTCGACACGCTGGCGCCGGTCGGTGGCCTCGACTCTCTGGCGCTCGACAGCATCGCCAACACCTTCGATCAGCGTCTGTACGCGATCGACACGGCCGCGTTCGGGCGCGAGTCGGATATCGATTCGAACACCGTCGTGCTGGTCTTGATGACCAATACGGTGAACAAGCTGGTGACCGCGAGCGACTGCAACGCGAGCGGGGGCGCCTTCGTCGCGGGATTCTTTTTCGGCGCGGACCTCGATCCTGCGTTCCGCAGCGATCCGCGCTCTAACAAGGGTGAACTCTTCTATTCGATTGTCGCGGATCCCGCTGGCACCCTGAGTTGTGCCCACCCCACGTCACAGGTGGAGAAATTCGTGCCGGTGACGTTCGTCCACGAATTCCAGCACATGATCAGCTTCAACCAGCATGTGCTCCTGCGTGGGACCAACGGCGAGGTGCTCTGGCTGAACGAGGGAATGTCGCACTATGCCGAGGAGCTGGGGGGGAGGAGCTACGCGCTCTCGCCGAACGCGAGGATCACGGACTGCACGATTGGCACGACGGAGTGTCGCTTTTACGCCGGCGATCTCCTCGACGCGTACGCCTACCTGGATTCGACCGACAGCCATTTCCTGTTGCCGACGGCGGGCATCGGCAGCCTCGCGGAGCGGGGCGCGGCGTGGCTGTTCGTGCGCTACGTCGTGGATCGATATGCCGCCGGGAGCACCATGGCGGATTGGAATACTGTCACTCGGGCGCTGGACGGGACTGCGCAGACCGGCGCCCAAAACATTGCGACGGTGACCGGCGCTCCGTTCACGACCGTCGTGAGCCGCTGGGCGCTGGCGAATTACCTGACCGACGGAGGTGGGGTTCCGCCGGAGCTCCAGTACGATTCCTGGAGCCTGCATGCGGTGTTTTCGTCGTTGCACACCCAGAATTCGAACTTCTTTCCAAAGGTCTATCCGCTCGTGCCGACGGTCAGCGCCGGACGCGACGTGAGGTTGACCGGCACGCTGCGCGCAGGTTCGGGGATCTATCATCGCGCCACGCAGCCGGCGGGGGATCCCGGCTTCACGCTCAGTTTCACCGCGCCGAGTGGTGAGCCGATCGGAGCGGCCGCGATGCCGCGCGTGAATGTGATCCGGCTGCAGTGAGACGGTCTGACGGTCTGACGGCCGGACGGCCGTGCGTGTTGCTCATGATCGCCTGCGCGCTCGTGGCCGTCGGGCCGTCCGGCCGTCTGGCCGCCCAGACCGAAGGCTCCATTCTCACAGTGCTCCCCGGATCCACCCGCTCAGCCGCACTCGGCGGCGCCGGCGCGGCGCTCGTCGGCGACGCCGGGGCCATGTTCGCAAACCCCGCCGGCATCGCCACCATCCGGCATCTCAGCGTCGAGGGGTCGTACGAGCCCTACCTGGCCGGGAGCGCGGTGTCGAGCGCGGCACTCGCATTGCGCGTCCGCCGCTGGACGTTGGGCTTCGGCGCGCAGGCGCTCGACTATGGATCGGAACCGGTGATTGTCCCCGATCCGGCGACCGGAGGACGCCGCGGCATCCCCACCGGCGCCTCGTTCCACCCGTACGAAGCGCTGGCGACGACCTCGCTCGTCTATCGCCGAGGCTTTGCCGCGCTGGGCGTCACCGCCAAATACAATCGCCAGCAAATTGGCTCCGACGTGAGCGACGCCTGGGCCGGTGATGTCGGCGTGGCGATCGCGGTCTTCGACATCATGGCGGTGGGCGTCAGCGTCCAGAACCTGGGCGGCGATCTTGGCAATGGCGCGTTGCTACCCCGGCGCACGCGCGCCGGATTGACGCTCAATTATACCGACCCCCAGGGCACCTTCCGGCTGCTTACGACACTCGAGGGGCAGTGGACGCGCGATCGGAGCGCCGTCCTCGTCCAGGGTGTCGAGGGCGGCGTCGTGACGGGTGGTGTCGGGCTGGTGGGGCGCGTGGGCTACGCGACGCGCCCGGCGGTTACCGACGCGTCGCGCGTGACCTTCGGCGCCGGGATCGTGCTGGGCCGGCTGGCGCTGGACTATGCGTTTCAGGCATATGACGTGCTGGGCGGCGGCACGCACCGCGTGGGGCTACGATGGACGCCCTGACTGAGCGCGCGCGGCCGCGCTGGGGCCTTCTGCTGAAGCGGATTCTTGTGATCGCCGTGGGTGCCGCCACGGCCGGTGTCGCGCTGATGCTGATCGTCAGCGCCGACGCGCGCTACATCGCGCGGGCAGGGATCGAAGAGGCGCGGCTCCTGTTGCGCCGCCACCCGCTCGACAAGCTGATCGCCGACACGACGACACCCGCGGCGCTGCGCCAGCGCTTCGCGCTGGTACTCGCAGCGCGCGCGTACGCGGCCGATTCGCTCGGTCTGGCAGTGGGCAAGACC
>Ga0209588_1000270_pt1 | contig 13690 bp, 10 predicted proteins | sample Rivendell_Oct201_10_FD_188351 | JGI IMG/M metagenome (GOLD analysis project Ga0209588, IMG submission 188351) | Vadose zone soil microbial communities from the Eel River Critical Zone Observatory, Northern California, USA -... | ecosystem: Host-associated > Plants > Roots > Rhizosphere > Soil ...
CCACTCCCGGTAATGGTCCGGGGCGAACAGGCCGGCCATGTGCGCCATGGCGCCGTACGACGTGTCGCGAGTGGGATTGTCGAACACCCCCACCACGCGGTAGCGATGCCCGGCCTTGAGGCGCAGGCCCTCGCCGCGGATCGCGAGCAGCTTGCGGGGTATCGAGAGCACACGCCCGAGGGAGTCACGCTTCGCGTTGACCTGCACGAGTGTCTTACCGCTCGCGGCATCGACGAGCTTCACCAGCACGCCGTAGTCGTGCAGGTGACCGGTTACCGCCAGGAGATGACCGGAGAGCGGGGGGCTGAACTCGTAGCCGATCTCGAAGTGGCCCGGGGGAACGTTGAAGCGGTTCTCCTCAGGGTTCGTCTGGATGTTCACGTCCATGTACGCGGGGAGGACGTCGATTGGACGGGGCCTGAGGTTCCCGCGTGCCATATACAGGACGATGCGCCAGTAGGCGGCGGGGATCTCGGGCCCCGAGTCGTTGTGCCAGGCCGCGTAGACGCCCAGCTCCTGACCGGCCCGCATGGGCACACCGATGGTGCGCGGAATGCGGAAATCGCCGGTGTCGCTCTCCTCGGCGGCGCCCAGCAGGCGCTCGAGAGCCGGGTAGATGAACTGGCGGCGCGAGAAGTTCACCATGATCAGGTGATGCACCAGGCGGTGAGACAGCTGATGGCCGTGATCGTCGAACAGGTCGATGCGGAAGCCCTGAAGCCAGCCGTCCACCGGAAACGCGAACCTCTGCACCGGGGTGGCGGGCATGTCCATCATCATCCCGGGCATTTCCGGACTCACGGGCACGCGGTAGGGACCGCCCGTGATCAGGACGCGGCGGTGCGCGGAGTCGACCTGCACATGCAACGGCGGCGGGAGGGGAGGGGGAGGCAGGGGACGCTGCTGGGCAGCCGCGAGGACAGGGATCAGCGGGAAGGCGAGGAGCACGGACACGCGCACAGAGACAGACTCCAGATGATTGTCCAGGCGTAACCGCCGCAGTGGGGGCAATGTTTCACCGGAAATGGGCCGACTCGGAATCGAACCGAGAACCTACTGATTAAGAGTCAGTTGCTCTGCCAGTTGAGCTATCGGCCCGTCGAGGGGGCTGGGGGCGCGGCGGAAAAATCATCAGGACCCTGGGCAGAAGCAAGGGAACGGCTCGGCAAACCGATTTTCGTCCCCCACTCATCGGTCAGCTTGAAAGTCTCGCCCATCGGAAACCGCAGGACCCACAGCCGCCGCGCCAAATCCTTCAATGACCAGATGACTGTGCGCTGCACCTCGACCGAGGACCATTGCCCGAATTCGTTGTGCGCCAGATCGGTCCGTAAGGCCTCCGCGATGCTCGCCGCTAACTCCTGATGTTCCTGCTGCTGTCCCTGTTGTGGGACCTTTTTGGTTCCTTTGTGGGGACCTGAGCCTTCACCCCAAAGTACCCACTCGAGCGTAACATCCGGGATCCCAAGCTCTTTCGCCTTCGTCACGATCAGCCGCGCGACGTCCGCGGGAAACTTCTCTCGATGAGGCCATTTCTTTATAGCTGCCTCAGTTACACCGCCGCCCAGCGCAGCGGCAAACTGTCGATAGCTCAATGAGATGCCTTCCCACGGACTGAACACGTCGAGGAGAACAGCCAGCCGGCTCGCTAACGGGACTCGTTTCGGGCCAGCTTCGGGCTTGACAGGTGACAAGATATACCTACTTTCGGTGTCGTAGAAAGGCAGCAGTGGGACCAATTCTGTCCAAAATTGCTGCTGCACCCCAGTGCCGTCAAGCGCCCAGCCCTTGGAGATCCAAATGATGGTCATTCGCCGCTTCTTTCTGGTGTTCGCCCTGGCGCTCGCGGTAGCGCGCTGCGCGGACCAACCCACAGCGGCGAAAGCACCCGCGGCTCCACAGGCGTTGCGGTGGGCAGCGACTCCGCAGTTCACCGCCCGAATTGATGCGCGCGCGCGCCGCTCCGGAACGATGGCCCTGACACCTCCCCTGAGTCTCGATCAGTACGTCGTGTCGTTCTGGGCGGTTCGCGGCGCGTCGCGCTCGGTCCAAATCAATTACCGCAGCAGCATCGATAGCCTGATACATCCGTTCCTCGTGCTCACGACCACCGATCCTCAGTTCGTCCCGGGCGTCGGTGAGCTCGCCGTGGGCGACTCGGTCCTCGTCACCGTCATCGTCGACACGACCAAGCTCGGCGTGTCCCTCGAGCCGCATGGTTTGCAGTTCGGCGCGCCGGCGCAGATGAAGATCTGGTACGGCGGCGCCGGTGGCGACCTCAACGGCGACGGCGTTGTGGACAGCACCGACGCGAGGATCGAAGCGCAGCTGCTGGGGCTCTGGTATCGCGCGACCCCGAACGATCCGTGGACCCACCTGTCGGCGAACCAGTCCCTCGACGAGAAGTCGTTCTCGTACGCGCTGCCTCATTTTTCCGAGTACGAGATCGCGGCAGCGTTGTTGGAGTGGGCAGTGGGCCTGTAGGCGCGAGACCGCACCCCAATGTCCAAAGATCAGACTCGAGACCAACGCCTCGCTGAGGCGTCGCCCGTCGTCGCAAAAGCCCGCGCACTCGCGGCCGCCGGCCATCATGCCGCGGTAGTCGAGTTCCTGGGCGCGCGCGATCAGAGCGAGCTCGCCGATCCGACCCTCGCCTTGCTCTACGGCATCGCGCAGGCACGGCTCGGCCGGCACGAGCAGAGTCTCCAGTGGATCGACCAGGCCCTCGCCGCTGCGCGTCAGCGCCACGAGCATGGCGTCGAGCGTCATGCGCTCAACGCGCGGGGCGCGATCGCCCTCCTCAGCGGCAACCTCACCGAAGCCGCCGATTTCTGCACGCAGGCCCTGATGGCCGCGAGCCGCGACGGCGATCACGCCACGACCGGCCGCGCCTCGAACAACCTGGGCATCATCAGCCATCTGCGCGGGCGGCACGCCGAAGCCATTTCCTCGTGGGAGATTGCCGCCGCAGCCCACCATCGCGCCGGCATGCAGGCGGGCGTCGCCGATTGCATGCACAACCTGGCCAACGCATATCGTGAGCAGGGCGCTCTCGACAAGGCGCTGACGACTGCCGATCAGGCCGTCGCGGCCGCGGAAGCGAGCCACGACGAGACACTCTATGCCTTGACGCTGCGCGGCCGCGCTGAAATCCGCGCGGTGCGCAGCGAGCCGGAGCTCGCGCGCCGCGAGCTCGACCGCATCCGGGTCATCCGCAGCCAGATGCCCGACCCGGTGGCCGAGGCTGAGGACCTGCGTATCGTGGCGCTGGTGCTGGCGGTAGAGAACCAGTTGCCCCGCGCCGAAAAGTCGTTGCGCGAGGTGATCGGTCGCGCCGAGCTGCACCAGCGGCTGCTCCTCCAGGGCGAAGCCACTCGCGATCTCGCCGTGGTGCTGCGGCGCACCGGCCGCACCGCCGAAGCGCAGGCCGCGGCGCGGGCCGCCAAGGGCGTCTTCGCCCGCATGGGCGCGGAGAGTGAAATCCGCAAGCTGGCCGACCAGGGCTGGGACGAGGCGTTCGCCGCCGAGCTCCGCGGGTCGCTCGCCCCGATCCATGTCGCGCAGCAGTTCGCCGACGCCGGCCGCTACGCCGAGCTGCTCACGTACCTCGAGCAGCGCTCCAAGGACGAGCTGGAAGAATCATCGCTGCTCACGCTGCTGCTCGGCATTGCGCACAGTCGCCTCGGCCGTCTCGAGGTGGGCCAGCAGTGGGCCATGGTCGCGCAGCTGCGCGCCCGCTCGCTGAAGGACCGGATGATGGAAGTGCGGGCGCTGAACGTGTGCGGCGCGATCGCGCTGGAGCGGGGCGGCATCGACGAAGCGACCTACTTCTTCACGCGCGCCCAGGAAGAGGCGACCGATGGCAACGACATGGCCACGGTCGGCCGCTGCGCCAACAACCTCGGCATCATCGCCAACATGCAGGGCGACTATCGCCGCGCCGTGATCGCGTACACGCGCGCGATCGCCTCGTATGAGCAGGCCCACTTCGGACGCGGCGTCGCCGAGGCACGCCACAACCTCGGCATCACATGCCGGGCGCAGGGACGGCTGGACCGCGCCATGGAAATCGCGCAGCTGGCGATCGACGAAGCGCGGGCATTAGGCGACCAGCAACTGACGGCGCAGGCCGTCGCGGGCCTCGCCGAGATTCACGTCGCCCGCGGTGAACGAGACCGCGCGCTGTCCGCGATCGAACAGGCGATCGCGACCCACCGCGAGCTCAAGGATCCCGTGCGCGAAGCCGAAGACCTGCGCATCAAGGCCGGTGCGCTGGCTCTGAATGGCGGCCGCGGCGACGCCGAGACGCTGCTGCGCGACGTCATCGCGCGCGCGACCGAGCACGGCCGTCCGTTGCTGCTCGCGATGGCGGAGCGCGACCTCGCGCATCTGCTGCTCGAGGCCGGCGACGCCGCCGCGGGGAAAGCGGCCGCCCAGCGCGCCCGCTCCTCGTTCCAGCGGCTCTCGGCGCGTGCCGAAATCGACAAACTTGACGACTTGCTGGAGACGGCATGAGTTTCCAGCGACACAAGCTCTCGAACTATGCAATCGGCTGGTAACCCCCCCCCCGTGGACGAGCGCCGCAGCGGGCTCGACCGCCGCTCCGGGGTCGACCGCCGCGACTTTGAGGTCGACGTAGCCGCCACGCTGCCGCTGCAGCGCGTCTTCCCGCACGCCGGGCTCAGCGACGCCGAAGCCGCCGAGCGTGCCGCCGCGATCGAAGCGCACCGCCGCGTGCTGGGGACGCGCCTGGGCCGCAACGTCGGCGCCGTCGTGGCCGCCGTGGACTACATGCTCAACATCAGCGGCGATCTTGTCTCCCCGACCATCGTGGAGCACGAGGCGCTCGAGGTGTTGGAGCACCGTTCGGTCACCGATCCGCTCACCGGCCTGTTCAACCGCTATCACTTCGACGCGACGATGACGCGGGAGATCGCGCGCTGCCGCCGTTACGGCGTGCCGCTTTCACTCCTGCTCGTCGACGTCGATCGCCTGAAGCTGATGAATGATCGCTGGGGTCATCATGCCGGCGACCAGGCGTTGGGCCGGGTCGCCGTAGCGATTCAGAAGAGCCTGCGCGGCACCGACATCGCGGCGCGGCTGGGTGGCGATGAGTTCGCCATCATCCTGCCCGACACCGATGCCGTCGCCGGGCTGATCGTGGCTACGCGCATTCGCCGCAACCTCGTCGAGAACGCGTCCACGATGGTCACCGTCAGCGGCGGACTGGTCGAGCTGCCCCGCGATGCGATGGAGGCCTCAGCTGCCCAGCTGATGCTGGTGGCGGATCATGCGCTGTATGCAGCGAAGAATTCCGGCGGTAACTGCGTCGTGCAGCGGGAGTATCAGTCGGACGAGTAGTCGTGGTCGTGCGCCGCTGCCTGCTCCCGTACATGCCCCCAAGGGGAATCGAACCCCTGTTCCCACCTTGAAAGAGTGGTGTCCTAGCCGTTAGACGATGGGGGCGTGCAAGTAGCGGTAACGGGATTCGAACCCGTGTTTGAGCCTTGAGAGGGCTCCGTCCTAGTCCCCTAGACGATACCGCCCCGCCCCCGGGCGGGGGTGGCGCGTGAATATCGCCAGTGCGCGCGGACTCGGTCAACCCGCCGCGCAGTTGACCTTCCGGTTCCGACACGTACCGTTACTGGCCCGATGAAACGCATCTTCTCCAAGCTGGTGCCCGAAGTCCTGATTCTCGTCGCGGCCGCGCTGCTGGTGACCATGCCGGCGCTGCGCGGCACCGCATCCGGCCTCGCCACTGTCTTCCCCTTCACCGTCGCCGCGGCCGCCCTGCTGCTCGGCTGGCGCTTCAACCGGTCGCGACTGGTCTTCGCCATCGCCTTGCTCGCGCTCACCCAGTACCTGCTGCTGAAAGGCGTCGAGGCCCCACGGGATCGCTTGTTCTTCCATGCGATGACGTTCCTGCTCCCGATCAACCTCGCGCTCGTTGCCTTGCTGCCCGAGCGCGGCACCCTCACACCCGCGGGACTGCTGCGCTGGGTGTTACTCGGCGTGCAGGTCCTCGCCGTCGTGTTTCTGGCACAGTCCTTCCCGGACAAGGTGCTCAAGTTCCTCACGACCCGTCTCCTTCCCGCGCGATTCACCGCGTGGACGCCAGTGCACCAGCCGTCGATCCTCGCGTTCGTCGCGATCGGCGCGCTGCTCGCGCTGGCGTGGCTGCGCGAGCCACAGTCCCCGGTACGCGGCTACTTCTACGGGCTCATGGCCGTGTTCGCGGCGCTGTCGTGGCGGGCGGCGGGACCGGGCCAGGAGATCTTGCTGGCGACGGCGGGCCTGATTCTCGTCATCGCGGTGATCGAAGCGTCGTACATGATGGCCTACCGCGATGGACTGACTGAGCTGCCGGGCCGGCGCGCGCTGAATGAAGCCCTGCCCCGCCTGTCCGGCCAGTTCACCGTCGCGATGGTGGATATCGATCATTTCAAGCGCTTCAACGACACGTACGGGCATGACGCCGGCGATCACGTCCTCCGGCTGGTCGCCGCGCGGCTGGCGCAGGCGCCGGGCGGCGGGACCGCATATCGCTACGGCGGCGAGGAGTTTGCCCTCGTCTACCCCGGGAAAGGCCAGGAGGAGTGCCTCCCCCATCTGGAGGAGTTGCGCGAAATCGTCGAGACCAGCCGATTTACCATGCGGCGGCGGTTCCGTCCGCGCGTCAAGCCGAAGATCGACAAGGGAAAGAAGAGTCGCCAGGCGATCACGATCACGGTGAGCATCGGGGTGGCGGAACGGAACCACCGGAACGCGTCCCCCGATCAGGTCGTGCAGGCGGCGGACAAGGCCCTCTATCGGGCCAAGGAGGCAGGACGAAACCGCGTCTCTACCTGATCCTTCCTTACTTATGCGCGCCTCTGGTTGCGAGCGCCCAGCGCGCTCCGCGCGCGCCGCGCGCGCCCTCACAGCTGTTCCTTGATCATGCGCCGCTCACACTGCAATTGGAGACAGATCTCCACGCGCTGTTTCACGATCGCGGCGCGCAGCGCAAGGAGCATCCCGCAACGCTGCGCTACACGAGCGCGACCGACACCGGCAGCATCCCCGTACAGCTCCGGACGCGCGGGATTTTCCGGCTGAAGATGTGCGGGTTTCCTCCGATCCGACTCAACCTCCCCGCTCACAAGGCCCGCCACACGCCTTTTGCCGGCGAGGACAAGCTGAAACTGGCGACCCACTGCCAGGGGGATCGCTCCTACGAGCGCAATCTGCTGCGCGAGTACGCACTGTATCGCGTCTTGAACGCGGTGACCGACACCAGCTTCCGTGTGCGGCTCGCGCATATGACGTATGTAGACTCCGCACGTCACGACACCGTGATGCGCTATGGATTTCTGATCGAGTCTGACACCGCCGTGGCGCAGCGCATCGGCGCCGACCTGGTCAGCGCCAACAACGTGTACGATCCTATGACGGACCCATCGTACATGACGCTGGTCTCTGTCTTTCAATACCTGATCGGCAATCTTGACTGGTCGGTCTGGCACCGTCACAACATCGCGATCTTCCAGATCGTCGCGCAGCCCCGCCCGTTGCTCGCCGTACCGTACGACTTCGATTTCTCCGGAGCGGTGAACGCACCGTATGCTTCGCCACCGGAGCAAATCAAGATCCAATCGGTGCGCCAGCGTGTGTATCGCGGATTTTGCCAGCCGGACAGTGTCCTGGCCGGCGTCCTCGCTCGCTTTCGCGTCGCGAAAGACTCCATCTACGCCGCCGTGCGCGCTGTGCCGGATCTCCCCGAGCGCGACGTGCGCAATGTGCTCGACTACTTCGGCGAGTTCTATCAGGTGATCGACAATCGCGGGGCCGCGAATCGCGAGTTCGTGCACGCCTGCCGGAAGCTGCCACAGTGAACCAGCGACGGGGGGGGGCGTTCGGATTGGTGCTCCGGCTGGCGGTCTATTATGCAGCGCTCGCCGCCGTGGCCTGGCTCGCAGCGCGCTCACTGCCGCATTGGGGCGCACTGTTCGCCGAGAAGACACCGGGAGCCGCAGCGGTCGCGATGCTGAGCGCGCTGGCACTGATGTCTCCGGTGGCCTGGATGTACATGCGGACCAAACCCAAACTCCGCTACGACCCGTCACTCGTGCAGACGGTGATCGTGCTTCCGGTGGTGATCTCCGGCGTCGTGCTCATCGTCCGCGACAGCGTGCCGCTGGCGTTCAGTCTCGCCGGGATCGTCGCCGCGGTGCGCTTCCGCAACACGCTGCACGACACGAAGGACGCCGTGTACATCTTTCTGGCGATCGCGGTGGGCCTGGCCGCGGGCGTGCAGTCCTTTGCCGTCGGATTTGTGGTCTCTCTCATTTATGTAGCAGTGGTTCTCGTGCTCTGGCGGTTCGATATCGGGACTGCCCCGACCCCTGAGCGCGTGCAGGGGCGGCTGGTCGCGGAGACGCCGATCCCGACAGCCGCCCACACGACGATTGCAGGCGTGCTGGAACAGCACACGCGACGCTGGAAGCTGATCGGGTCCGAGTCAACCGCACCGGGTCACACAGCGCTCACCTTCTTCGTGCGGCTGCGTGCGCAGACCAGCGTCGAAGCCCTCCTCGCCGAGCTGCGCCGCGACGCTGCCGCTCAGATCACCGCCGTGCGGTTCGAACCGGATCTGCGATAGGAATGACTCTGCAGTGGCATGTCCCTGACGCAGCGGCGCTCGGACAGCTCATCGACCACCCTCCCGCTGCTGGTTTCCACGTTTCCGCACCGCGGACGACCTACTTCCGCGACGTCTATTACGACACTCCGGATGGCGCGCTCCGTCAGCGCGGTGGCCGATACCGGATGCGCTTCACGGCGGACGGCAAGCAGCGCCTCACCGTCTGGCTCCCTGACGGCACTCGACTCGATACGCCTGAAACAGACGCCGAGGCGGTCGCGGCCCGGCTTCGGGCCCTCGGCGATCCCGCGAGGCTCGCGCCCTGGATCGAGCGGGACGTGGCGCGGCGGTGGCGGACGATCGCCGTGCCGCTGGCGCGGCTGCCGCTGTGTGACCTCGTGGGCGATGCCATCACCGTCCGCCGCGGCGAGCTGCGCACCGCGCTGCACGAGCTGTCTGTGCGGCCGCGGGCGTGGGGGAGAATGGCGGCCCGTGCGATCGCGCGGCGCTGCGAAGCCGCAATCCGGCTGCAGCCGGTGGGCGACGAGCCATTGCAGCGGGCGCAGGCGGCGCTGTCTGCCGCGGAGGCGCAGATACTCGCGCGTGAGCTTCGGGGCGAGCGCGAGCTGGCCCTGATCGCGGTCGAGCATGGTCGTCTGGGACTCTGCCGCCTCGGTGCCGAGCTCCGCGTGCCGGTCGACCGCGGGAGTGGCGAAGCGGATTGCCGGGCCGCGCTGCGCCGGATCGTCGGGAGCGGAGAGGGTCTGCTGAGATTGCTGGGCGTCGTGCCGCCGGCAGGTGACCGCGCCGCGCTCGAGGTGTGGACGGCGCGTCGAGTTCGCAGCAATTCGTCGCTGCAGTGGTTCGCCCCGACCGAGCTGCTCGAGCGCGTCGGGTCGCCGGTGCTGCGGGATGCCGCGACGCTGGCCGCTCTCACCGTCGCGGCGCGCTCGCCGCTCATTCCGGAATGGTCCGGTGCGGCGTTCGGCGCCGCGGCCGAAGAGGACGCGGCGCCCCAGGAGATCGCGCACGCGAGCCGCGTCACCCTGAGCGAGATGCGCACGCCCGTCTTGTCGCCGGACCAGCTGGATCCGGCGCGCGCCGCACCGGAGCAGTTCCTCAATCCCGAGCTCTCGTGGGTCGAGTTCAACGCCCGCGTGCTCGCCCTGGCGGAAGATCCGCGCACCCCGCCCGCCGCGCGCATCCGCTTCCTCGGCATCTTCTCCACCAATCTGGACGACTTCATCGCAACGAAGATCGGTGCGCTGAAGCAGCTCGCCGCGCTGAAGCGCGGCGGACCATCCGCGGACCAGCTCCGCCCCCAGGAAATCCTCGACGCGATCGCCATCCGGCTGCGTCCTTTGATTGCCCGGCAATACCGGTTGTTCGACGCGCTGCTTCGGAACCGCTCGGGCGGAATTGGCGTGGGCGTCGTGTACTGGCCGGAGCTGACCGAGCAGGAGCAGGCCGAGCTCCGCGTGCAGTTCACTGACCGCGTGCTGCCGTTTCTCAGTCCCAAGGCACTGACGCGCGCCCCCGGTCATCCGTTTCCCGTGGTGACCGATCGGCGCGTCGCACTGCTCGTCGTGTTGCGCGACCGGGCCGGCGCGCCACCGCACTATGCGCTCGTCGAGATTCCGGAAACGCTGGAGCCATTCACCGCGCTCTCTGGGGGCCGTCGCTTGGTGCCGACCGAGGACCTCGTCCGCGCGAATCTGGAGCTCCTGTATCCCGGCCGCGTCGTCACCGGTGCACACGCCTTCCGCGTCACCCGCAGCGGTGACCTGCAGCTCGACGAAACCTCCGCGGGCAACTTCCTCCAGGCGATTGAAGAGGAGCTGGCGCACCGCACGCTCCATCCCGTCCTCCGGCTCGAGATCGAGCCGGGTACGCCGGCGCCATTACAAGACCTGCTGCAGCGCGAGCTCCATTTCGAAGAGAGCGATCGCGACGCTGGTATCGGTGCTGCCGACGTGTATCTCGTCGGCGGACCAGTGCACCTCGGCGCTCTGCGGGACCTGTCGACTCCCCTTGAAGACTATCCGCCGCATGACGTGCGCGAGCCGTTTCGGCCGGGCCGGTCGGTGGCCGATCAGCTCGACGACCACGATGTCCTGGTGCATCACCCCTACGACTCCTTCGGCGCGAGCTTCGAGCGGTTTATCGTCGAAGCCGCTGACGATCCGGAGGTACAGGCCATCAAACTGACGCTGTACCGTCCCGGCGCGCGGTCGGCGATCGGGAACGCGCTGAGCCGGGCCGCGGCGGCCGGCAAGGACGTGTCGGTGATCGTGGAGCTGAAAGCCCGTTTCGACGAAGCACGAAACATCGCGTGGGCCCGGAGCCTGGAGCGGGATGGAATCCATGTGGTGACCGGCCTGGTGCGTCTGAAGACACACGCCAAGCTCGCACTCGTGGTGCGCCACGAAACGGGCGGAAGGGCGCGCCGGTACGCGCACATCGGCAGCGGCAACTACAATCCCGATACCGCTCTCGTATATGCCGACGTCGGCCTCTTCACGGCGGATCCGCGGATCACCGGGGACGTGCACGCCCTCTTCAATGAGCTCACCGGCTCGAGCCGGCCCCCGCGCGGAGGACTGCGCAATCTGCTCGTCGCCCCGGCCGATCTGCTCGATCGCCTGCTCGCCCTGATCGAGCGGGAAACCGCGCACGCGCGCGCCGGACGACGAGCGAGGATCCGCGCCAAACTCAACGGGCTCGCCGATTCGACCGTGGCGCAAGCGCTGTACAAGGCATCGCAGGCAGGAGTTGACGTGGACCTCGTGGTGCGCGGGATCTGCACGCTGCGCCCGGGTGTGCCGGGACTGTCGGAGCGGATTCGCGTCGTGAGCATTCTCGGTCGCTTTCTCGAGCACGCGCGGATCTATCATTTTGCGAACGGCGGCGACGACGCGGAGGAGTACTACATCGGATCAGCCGATTGGCGGCCTCGCAATCTGCGGCGACGGGTGGAGGTCGTGTCCCCCGTGTTCGACCCGGCGGCCCGGCGGACGTTGGACAATCTCCTGACAACGGAGTTGACCACTCCTGCAGCGTGGCTGCTACGGCCAGATGGGGGGTACGACCGCCCGGAAGGCTAACCAGCGGCGCAAAACCGCCCTAGTAACGCTCGAATTCCACGCCGATCGCGTTTAGCACCCGCGGCGGACCGATTGACTCCACGGTGGCGAAGCCTTCCGCCTTCACGCGCTGGTGGCTGGCGACCGCGCGGGCAACCTCTCCCAGCGTGTGGAAGTCGCCGAAACTCGCGATCATTGTGTGAGCGGTCACCTTCACGAGTGCGCCGCTGCCCAGCGTGAAGGTCGCCGCGACGGAATCGGCGGCGGTCAGCGAATCGGCGAACGCCATGCCTTCATGCTCCGGCTCCGGCGCCGTCTCCTTGATGCGGAACCGCACCTCGATGACGTCGATGGTGCGCGGCGTGGCCGTCTCGAGCAACCCTTCGCCCCGGGCCACGACCGTGTCGCCGGCCGCGAGCGCACTCTTCACGTCGGCGAGGGTCGCCAGCGTGGAGTCGTCCTTCTCGTCACCCGCCTCGATCTCGCTCCCTGCCACGAAGCGCAGAATGGTGCCGTCGGCGAGCCTCGCCGTTTTGGCACTCACGTCCACCGATGACACCACGCCCCGGAAGCGGATCTCGCCGACCGTTTCGGGCGTTTGCTGCCGAATGCGCGTCATGCCGTCGCTAATCCGCAGCTCGATCTTGCGGCCGAGCACTTGGAGCCAGGCGTTCGGCGGTGGACTCGCATTGGTGAGGAGGTTCGCGCTCGTGACGTTCAGCTCGATGCTGGGGCGGTCGGCCGCATCGTCGAGCCGGACCACGGCGGCCGTGAAGCCTGCAACCGTCGGCGCCTGCGGCGTTGCCGGCGCGGGACGCCGCGCCTCGATCGCCGGATGCCTCCCGGCCGCGAGCGCGCTTTGCACGCGCAGCGTGAATTCCACGAGCGATGCCGGCGCGCCGGGATCGGCGTCGTCGCCCTCCTCGCGCTCACCCCGGAACCTCGTGCTCCCGGTGACGACGATCTTCAGATCATCGATCGCGAGGGTGAGCGTGGCTTCGGCCGCCGAGGCGGTGATCGCTGTGACTCGACCGTCCACGCGCTCGTCTCGAGTCAGCTGGTCTCCCTGCTGCACGACGACCCGGCGGGCGACTAACGTGCCCGGGTTGAGCCAGATTTTGACGCGAGCAGGGCCTGCGCCGAGCAGCGAGTCGAGTCCGGGGAGTGTGATGGTGCGGGAGAACTGCGGGGACACCGCGGGGCCGGTGCTGCGCTGCGAATCGCAGCCGAACAGCGTGAATGCGCCGATGACGACCGACAGCATTCGCGCGCGTTTCAAATTAGACATGGGCGCACCTCCAAGTGAGCGGCACGGATACGCCTTAAAGACAAATAAGCGCCCCGCGAGGTAACGTCCGACGTCGCTAATTGCACTGCGAAACAGAGCGAGAGGGGAACTGAGGCGGTCAGGCGCCCCGGGCGATCTTCAGGGCATCCTCGAGGTCTGGTTTGATGCGCGCGAGTTTGCCCTCACAGAGCGTCACGAGCTGCTCGAGCTCTGTGACCAGAGCAGCAGGCGACTCCTCGTCTTTGGTCAGGCGTTTGCGGATCATGACGAGCGCCAGGTAGAGCGAGCTCGACCGGCTCGTCTCCGGATGGCCTTGCTGCTCCAGCGCGGTGAGCAGCTTTTTCGCCTGGTCGCGTGCGGCACTGATCGCACGGACGAGGTCCTCCCGTGTAGTGCTCAAACAGGCCCGGCAGGAATCGAACCTGCAACCCCCGGTTTTGGAGACCGGTGCTCTACCAATTGAGCTACGGACCTAACTTCTAGACGCCCAGACGCCGAGGCGCGTAGACGCCTAAGACTTAAAACGAATCTAACCGATCAACCTCGGCGTCTCGGCATCTGCGCGTCTCGGCATCTAGTAGTTCAGGGGTGGCTGACGGGGATTGAACCCGCAACCTCCGGAGCCACAGTCCGGCGCTCTAACCAATTGAGCTACAGCCACCGTGTCTAGACGCCGCGACGCCGAGACGCCTAGGGGAA
>Ga0209588_1000272_pt1 | contig 13675 bp, 12 predicted proteins | sample Rivendell_Oct201_10_FD_188351 | JGI IMG/M metagenome (GOLD analysis project Ga0209588, IMG submission 188351) | Vadose zone soil microbial communities from the Eel River Critical Zone Observatory, Northern California, USA -... | ecosystem: Host-associated > Plants > Roots > Rhizosphere > Soil ...
ATGCCCGACGCCGACGTCGTCATCACCTCATTCGATCGACCGAACCTCGCCTTCGGGGTGCAGCGGGTGCGCGATGATCGCGAGCGCTTCGCCATCATGCGGCAGCGTGTGCGCGACGCGGCGGAGGGGGCGTCGCTGATCTACACGCCCACACGGCGGCTGACGGAGCTGGTCACGCGAGCGCTGCTGCGAACCAGCGTGCGCGCCGCACCCTACCACGCCGGCCTGACCGCGAGCACCCGCAGGCGGGTGTTGCGGGCGTTTCTCGCCGATCGGGTACGCGTGATCGTTGCGACGAGCGCCTTTGGGATGGGGATCGACAAGCCCGACGTCCGGCGCGTGCTGCATTGGGGGCCGCCACACACGCTCGAGGCGTACTACCAAGAGGCTGGACGAGCGGGGCGGGACGGACACCCGTCCGAATGTGTGGTGCTGTGGCGGCGCGAGGACCTCGCGTGGGGGAATACCGCGCCGGCCATGCGACGGTATGTCGAGGCTCGGCACGATTGGCGACGGCTGCTGCTGGAGTACTTCGGAGAGAAAGTGTCCTGATATATTTCGGGATGCACGATTCGCTCTACTTCTCCGACCACCATCTCCAGGTGCGCGAGATGGTGCGAGACTTTGCCCGCAACGTCGTTAAACCCACCGCCCGCCAATACGATCTCGACAGCCGCTTCCCCTGGGACAACGTCAAACGAATGGCCGAGCTCGGGCTGTTCGGCATTCCGTGGCCGGAGGAGCTGGGTGGCTCGGGGATGGACTATCTATCGTATATCACGGTCATCCACGAGCTCGCGAAGGTCGATGCGAGTCACGCGATCACGGTCAGCGCCCACACCACCCTCGGCACCTCGCCGATCATGGATTTCGGCACCGATGAGCAGAAGCGCCGCTTCGTGCCGTTCCTCGCGACGGGCAAGGTCCTTGGCGGGTTTGGCCTGACCGAGCCGGGAGCCGGATCCGATGCAGGCGGCACCAAGACCACCGCGGTCGACCGCGGCGACCACTACGTCTTGAACGGCTCGAAGATCTTCATCACGCACGCGGGCGTCGGCGAGATCTTCTGCATTACGGCGCGCACCGACCCGAACGCAAAGCGCACGCACGGGATCACGGCCTTTATCGTCTCGAAGGACACCTGCGATCTCGACGAAACCAAGCGCGTCGGCATCGGACATTCATCTGATTTGGCTAAGTGCCGCGGCGTCCTATCGGGGAAGAAAGAAGACAAGTTGGGCTGGAGAGCCTCCGACACGCGCGAGCTGATCTTTCAGGATGCCATCGTGCCGAAGGAGAACGTGCTTGGACCCGTGAACAACGGATTCCGGCAGTTCCTGCACACGCTCGACGGAGGCCGCATCGGTATCGCCGCCCTGTCCCTCGGATTGGCTGAGGGCGCGTTGGAGGAGTGCCTGACCTATACGTCCACCCGAAAGCAATTCGGCCGGCCCATCGCGAGCTTCCAGGGCGTGCACTTCGCCCTCGCTGACATGGCCACCGAGATCGAAGCCGCCAAACAGCTCGTCTATCACGCCGCCTGGCTCAAACAGCACGGGCATCCGTTCAAGAAGGAAGCGGCCATGGCGAAGCTGTACGCCTCCGAGCTCTGCATGCGGGCCACCACCAAGGCCGTGCAGCTGCACGGCGGGTACGGCTACACAACCGAGTACCCGGTCGAGCGCATGATGCGGGACGCCAAGATCTGCGAGATCGGCGAAGGAACGAGCGAGATCCAGCGCATCGTAATCGCCCGGCAGCTGCTGGGCGGCCTGATAGATTGACCTAAACTCCCGCTCGTCTTAGGTTTACCTCATGCATTGGTCTCTGGCGTCTCTCAGCCGCCTTTCCAATCGAATCATCTCACCGCCCACGCCAAATCGGCCGGGCGAGCTGGACTATTGCTGGGAAAACCACAGGCTCCCGGGGGGCGGCTGCTTCCCGCCGGGACGCGAGGGTCACTGCTTTGAAGCGCGAAATATTGATCTCTGGAAGCCAGCGGGAGACCCGCGTGGCGATTCTCGAGGACGACCGCCTTGTTGAGCTCCTGGTCGATCGTCCGGACTCCCACCGTTCAGTCGGCGACATCTATGTCGGCAAGGTCGAAGCTGTCCTGCCGGGCATCCAGGCGGCCTTCGTCGACATCGGCGCCGAAAAGAGTGCCTTCCTCCACGCCTCCGATCTAATCGAGGCGGAGGAGGACGAAGACCCTGAGGACCGTGAGCCGGACGATGCAGACGAAGACTCCGGGAACGGCGACGGGAATGGGAAGGGCGCGCCGCCGGCCGTTGCCAATCGGCGCGGCTCTCAGCGCTCCACCCGGCGCCGCCCGGCGCCCAACATCGCCGACGAGCTGAAGCGCGGCCAGACCAAGCTCGTCCAAGTCATCAAAGAAGCCATCGGTACCAAGGGCCCGCGCGTCACCGCGCAGGTCTCGCTCGCCGGCCGGTTCCTCGTCTACATGCCGTTTGCCTCCAAGGTCGGTGTCTCTCGCAAGATCGAGGCACGCGATCTGCGCGCGAAGCTGCGCGAAATGGTCACCAAGCTCGTTCCCGCGGACTCGGGCGGCTGGATCATCCGCACAGTCGCCGACGATCTGAATGAAGCGAGCTGCAAGCGGGAGATCGACCACCTCCTCGGCCTCTGGAAGAAGATTCAGCGGAAGGCGTCATCGGGCCGAGCACCGGCGCTGGTGCAGCGCGAGACGAGCCTCACGCGGGGTATCGTCCGCGACCTGCTCTCCGACATGGTCGACCTGCTGCTCGTCGATTCGAAGCTGCTGTACAACGAGGTCGAGCAGTACTTGAAGCAGATCGACCCCGAGCTGCTCCCCCGGGTCAAGCTGTACACCGACGAGACTCCGCTCTTCGATGCCTATGACATCGAGGCCGAGATCCGCAATCTCTTCAAGCAGCGCGTCGATCTTCCGACCGGCGGCTATCTCATCGTTCAGCCGACCGAGGCGCTGATCTCGATCGACGTGAACACGGGCCGCTACACCGGCAAACGCGACCCCGAGAGCACGATCCTGCGCACCAACCTCGAGGCGGCGCGGGAAGTGGCGCGCCAGATCCGGTTACGCGATATCGGCGGGATCATCGTGGTCGATTTTATCGACATGGAGACGCGCTCCAACCGCGACAAGGTGCTCCAGGAGCTGCGCACCCATCTCGGCCGAGACCGGGCACGGACGCGTGCTTTCGCCGTCTCTGAGCTGGGCTTGATCGAGATGACACGGCAGCGTGTCCGCCCGTCGCTGTGGCAGTCGATGACGATCGAGTGCCCGACCTGCAGCGGCACCGGCCGCGTCTTCCGGCCGGAGGTGGTGGTGCGGCGGATGGAGCGGTCCCTCAAGCGGGCGGGGGCCGATCACAAGGAGCGGCAGCTCTCGGTGCGGCTGCATCCCGAGGTGGCGCTGTACCTCGTGGAGCAGGAGCCTAACTTCCTGCGGCAACTCGAGAAGCAGACCGGGCTCGAGCTCGAGGTGCGCGACGACCCGATGATGAGATTGGACGAATTCAGGATGATGGCGCGGCCCGCTGGCCGGGACGTAACCGAGCAGTATGCGGTCGCTTGACTAAGCCCAAGTGTCTATTTAGGTTCCGCGCCCTATGAGTTACGCGATTTTCACGACTGGCGGCCGTCAATTTCGGGCCGAGCCGGGAGTCACGATCAAAGTCCCGCTGCTCGACGCGAAGCCGGGGGACGAGGTGTCGTTCGATCACGTGCTGATCGCGAGCGACGGCAAGGAAGTGCAGAGCGGCAAGCCCCACATCAAGGGCGCCAAGGTCACCGCCGAGGTCGTGCGGCACGGCAAGGATAAGAAGGTCCGGATTTTCCGGTTCGCGCGCCGCACCGGCTATCGCCGCCACGCTGGGCACCGGCAGGACTTCACTGAAATCAAGATCGCCGACGTGAAGGTCGGCTGAGGGTAGCATGGCTCATAAGAAGGGCGTCGGCTCCTCGCGCAACGGGCGCGACTCCAATCCGAAATACCTCGGCGTAAAGCGCTTCGGGGGGGAATTCGTCCGGGCTGGCACGATTATCGTCACTCAGCGCGGCACCAAGTTCCATCCGGGGAAGAACGTGCGGCGCGCCTCCAACGACACCCTGTTCACGACCATCGACGGTCATGTGAAGTTCGAGCACAAGAACAAGCTGCGCTTTCAGGTGAGCGTGTATCCGGCGGCGGTAAAGGCGGCGGCGAAAAACTAGGGCGGTAACGGGCGGTACAAGGCGGTAATGGGCGGTAGGGTTTCCGGACCCTGCCGCTTTTTCATTGGTACACTAGCGAGATGCGACTCTCCGTTTTCGTGCTCACACTCGGATTGCTCGCGCATGCGGCGCAAGCGCAGGTCCTCGCCGGGACCGTGCTCGACAGCGCCTCCGGAAAGCCCATTGTGGGGGCACGTATCCTTCTGCTCGATTCGACGGGCACGGCGATAAAGTCTCTAGTCACAGCTTCGGACGGGCAGTTTAGCTTCAGCATCCTGCACCTTGGCCAGTATCGCCTCCTGATTGGCAGGATTGGTTATCCGATCAGCATCAGCAAACCCTTTCTCTTCGGCTCGGCGTTCACGGCACGTGTATCGCTGAGTTTGCCGTCGAATCCGATAACCCTCGACACGGTCACCATAGTGGCCAAGGAGATCCAGAGACGGTTGCCATACCTGGCGGACGCCGGGTTCTACAGGCGTAGACAAATAGGATTCGGACATTTCTTGACGCGCGACGAAATCGACAAGCGGGATCCCCTTATCCTTTCTGACCTACTTCATGGAATGTCGGGAGTGCGCGTCACTTGCGGGGGACAGGAGCGCGACCGCGCTCCGCAAGGTCCCGGCTCGCGTTGTACCGTCACAATGCGAGCCGCGAACACGATGTTCTTTCGCCGAAAATGCAACCCCAGCGTCGTTCTCGATGGTGTCCTGCTGCAGCCCGGCGGCACGGGCGGCGGTGGACTACTTCTCGATGACCTCGTCAACCCATTCAACATCGAGGCGCTGGAGGTATATCCCGGCCCTGAGGGCGTGCCCGTCCAGTACTCGGGTTATTTGAGTCCCTGCGGAGCGATACTCGTCTGGTCGAGACGCTAGTATTTCGGCGGTAGCGTTCGATACCGCTCCAATAGCTCCGTCTGTCTGCTGCGCAGCGGGATGTCTCGACCGCGGATAAAGACGTGCTCGACTCCAGTCGAGAAGTCGAATGGGTCTCCAGTCCAAATCACGACGTTCGCGACTTTCCCAGCATCCAATGATCCATACCGATCAGCCACGCCGAGGATCTCGGCGGGAGTTAGTGTCACCGCCCGCAGCGCCTGGTCCCACGTCATCCCGCTCGCGACGGCATTACCCGCCTGCTGGCGCAAGTCGCGCGTGTTCTCGGTCGCCGTTTCCATCAGCGCGACCTTGACGCCGCCCTTCGCGAGCAGCGGTGCGTTTTCGTACCGAATGCCCAGCGCGTCATAGCTCGGGATGTTGTCGAGTGGTTCAACGAGCACCGGCACACCCGCCGCGGCGATCTCACCGGGGATCATCCATCCTTCAGCGGCCCCCGCCAGAATCAGCTTGAGCTTGTACTCGCGCGCGATCCGGAGCGCCGTCTCGATGTCGCTGCGGCGATTCGCCACCACGATGAGGGGCAGCTCGCCGCGGAGGACCGGCTGTAGCGCTTCGAGATCCGGGGCGCTGGCACTGAGATCCTGAATCTGGCGGCGCCGGTAATCAGCGCGCCGCGTGGCATACTCGCGCGCGTCGTTCAATACGCGGCGCAGCCGTTGGGCGACTGCCGCGCGCGACCCTCCGCCGGCGTCCTTGGCTGACTCGCTCAAGTTGGCGACCATGGCGGCGCGCGACTTGATCTGCATCGTTTCGATCGTGCCCCCGTCGAGATCGATGAGCGCCGCCTGGCCCCAGATCAAACCACCGCTCGGCGGGACACCCAACGATCCAGGAACGGCCAGCGTGGTTGTTACGCCCTCCATCCGGTTCACCGCGATGAGGGTGGACGCGGGATTGATGCCCTCGAGGACGTTGAACGCCGCCGCGACATCATTGCCGCGCTCCGTGTACTCGTTGGTGCCTTGTACCGCCCCGATCTCCCGCAGTCCCATCTGGCCGGCGCCGTCGATGAGGCCCGGCGTGACCCATTTCCCGGAGGCGTCAACGCGGGTCGCGCCCGCCGGCACGGCAACGTTGGTTCCGACAGCGGCGATTCTGCCGTCACGGATCAGCACTGTGGCATTCGCGATCTTGGGTCCCGAGACCGGATACACCGTGCCCCCGGTGATCGCGATCGTCTGAGCGAGCAAGAAGGCAATCATGGCTGCCCTAACGTGAAATCGGTTTTGGGCTGGTGCGCGGGATCATTGCGGTCGTACACCAGCCAGCCGTCGTTGTAAACCTGCAGTGCCTGCGCGTAGACGGACAACGGATCCGCGGACCACAGCACGACATCCGCCATCTTGCCTGGCTCGAGCGTCCCGACGACCGAATCGATCCCCAACGCCCACGCCGGATTCGCGGTGAACCACCGCACCGCTTGGTCACGCGTGATGGGAATGCCCGCGCGGCGCCCGTGATATATCGCTTTCGCGGCCTCCTGATTCAGGCGCTGAATTCCACCCGGATCATCGGAGTGGATCACCACGCGCCCGCCCGCCTGCTGCACCAGCGCGCCGTTCTCATAGATCCCGTCCATCGCTTCTTCCTTGAAGCCCCACCAATCGGACCAGATCGACACCGCCGTGCCTTCGCGGGCCAGTACGTCGGCGATTTTGTACGCCTCCACCGCGTGGTGGAACGAGCGGATCTTGAAGCCGAACTCGTGGGCGAGGTCGAGCATCTGCACCATCTCGTCGGCCCGATAGCAATGGTTCTGCACGTAGATATTGCCGCGCAGCACCTCGGCGAGGGACTCGTTGCGGAGGTTGCGCTCCGGCGCATCGCCCTCGTGATCCTTGTTCCACTTGTCCCAGCGGCGGCGATAGGCCTGCGCGCCGATGAACGCCGCACGGTAGCCGGCCATATTGCCCATGCGCGTGGCGGGACCGCCCCGATTGCCGTACGTGCGCTTCGGGTTCTCGCCGCAGGCCATCTTCAGGCCGTAGTGCGCGCCGGGGAACTTCATCTCCTGCACCGAGCGCGCGGGGATGAGCTTCAGCACCGCGCTGCGACCGCCGATGAGATTCGCCGATCCGGGCAGCGCCTGAATCGTCGTGACGCCGCCAGCGATCGCGAGCGGGATCTGCGGATCCTGCGGCCAGAATGAATGCTCCGCCCACACTTCAGCCGTCACCGGATTCGTCGCCTCGTTGCCGTCCGATTCCGCAGAGGTGCCGGGGGCGGCATACACCCCGATGTGCGAGTGCGTGTCGATCACGCCGGGCGTCACCCACTTGCCGGTGCCGTCCACCACGACCGCGTCACTCGGCGCCTGGACGCTCGTTCCGACCGCGACGATGCGGCCGTCCTTGAAGAGAATCGAGCCGCCCTGAATCTCCTGCCCGGCCGCCGTCATGATCGTCGCATTGCGGATGATGACCGGCGGATTGGGATGACGCTGGTACGTCGACGGATACTGTGGCCCGATCCCGGCCGCCGTATCCTGGCTGGCTGCCGCTGCTGCCGCAGACGGTGGTGGGGGAGCCGACGCCGTCGTCGTTCGCGCACCCGCTGAGGCGCACCCTGCGACGAGAACCAGCAATCCCAGCCCGGTCGACAGATGTCGCATCTGTGATCTCCTGTTATTTCACGAGTTCAAACACCAGCGGCGCGCCCGTCGGCGCGACGCGTACGACCCGCCGCGGCGCCTGCTGGGTTACGTGCATCACGATCGGCAGCTGCATCCCGGACAGCTCGAGTCGGTACGCCGGGAACGTCCCGGCGGGGACAACCACGTTCTCGATGCCGGCGACCTTCACGCTGACGACTTTCGTTGCGCCTTCGCCCGAGGAGAAGACGTTCATATTGAACGTCTTGCCTTGCTCGAGTTGCAGCGCTGGCAACAACACGGCGAGCGCGTTGTCGTCGATGGTTCCGGCGGCAATCGTCGTATCGACGGTGATCGATTTCGGACCGCTGGCTTGCGGCGACTGGCTCGTGCCTTTGACGCGTCCACCGGCGTACGTCAGGTGGATCTCCGTATGCTGGCCCTGGACGAGGCCGGTCTGGTCGGTGCGACGCATCGACAGGTCGCCGTTCAGCACGACGGTCGACTGTTGCTGGAAGGGGCCGATTATGGTCGATTCGGTGTAGACGATCGAGTCACCGGCGACGCTGACTTTCGCTGTCTGTCCCCCGAACACATTGCCTTGCACCAGGGCCTGGAAGCTGTCGCTGCGAGCCACGATCTGGCTGCGATCGAACGCGACCGGGCCGCCCGTTGGATTGAGCTCGGCGGGATCCAACGGCTTGCCGGCGATGTCCACGAGCCGGACAGGCGCGATGGGCTTGAGCTTGTCGTATAGCGCCTTGGCATCCCCGACCACCACGATGCTGAGCGCGTCGCGCCTGAACACGCGCTGGCCTGCGGCGCGCGCGCGGGCCGCGGTGACTGCCGCTAGGCGCTCCCGGTAGCGCTGCACGTAATCCGAGCCAAGGCCGAGCAGCCGCGCGGTCGTCACGACCTGGGCGATCTGCCGCGGCGTCTCGATCGTCAGCGGGAAACTGCCGATGAGAAACCCTTTGGCGGCCGCCAGCTCGCTGTCGGGGATGGTCTCGGTCCGGATGCGGTCGATTTGATGCACCAGCTCGGTCAGGGCGCTGTCGGTGACTTCGGTGCGTCCCTCGAACGTCGCCAGCCAGTAGCCGAGGCCGCGATTGCGGCGCAGCGCGGCATAGGAGCCATAGGTCCAGCTCTTCCGCTCGCGCAGGATCATGAACAGACGAGAATCGCTTGCGCCACCCAGCACATGCGTCGCGATGCGCGCCGCGTAAGAACCGGTATCTGTCGGCGGGAACGTCGTATTGCCCATCACGATGTTCGACTGCACGGAGCCGGGCCGGTTAACGAGCAGGATGTCGGTGCCGCGCTTCGCCGGCGCGCCGCGAAACACCGGCGTCGGAGCAGCACCGCCGCGCCACGCGCCGAACGCCTGGGTCGCGAGCTCCCGGGCTCGCGGCAGGGCGATATCTCCGGCGACGACGAGCAGCGCGCCGCCGGGCCGTACGCGACGTCCCGCAAACGTGACGACGTCGTTCCGGGTAATCGCCTTGTACGACGCGGCGCTGGTGTTTCGGCCGTACGGATTCCGGCCGTAGATCTCTTTCTGGAAGGCGCGGGCGGCGACGTTATCGGCCTGAGACAGCTCCACCTCGAGCGCCGACAGGAACCGCGTGCGCGCCAGATCGAGCTCCTGATCGGGGAAGGTCGCCCTTTGTGTCACATCGCCCAGCAGCGTGAACGCGAGGTCGGCATGATCGCTGAGCACGTCGGTCGAGACCGTGAGGAAATCCTCCCCCGCACTGGCTCCGATGGTGCCGCCCACCCCCTCGATCGCTGCCGCGATCTGCTCGGCGTTGCGCGTGGGTGTGCCTTTAGTCAGCAGCTCCGCGACGATCGCCGCGACGCCTTCTTTTCCCGCAGGATCGTACACGGCGCCGGCCCGAAAGCTGAGACTGACCGACAGCGTCGGCTCCTCGTGATTCTCGACCAGGAGCAGGGTCATCCCATTGGGCAGCGCGACTTCGCGGAACGGTGGGAACTGCACGGGACGCAGCCGGCTGGGCGCAGGTGGACGGGTGGGGAAGGGCTCCTGGCCGACGAGAGTTCCGGCGGCCAGGAGCAGGGCCGCAAGACCGCGGGCGGTTTTCACTGGCCACCCCCGGACGACGGCGCCGCACCCGCACGGACGATCAGCAGCGTCAGATTGCCAGGCGCGAGATAGGTGTTGGCGACGCGCTTCACATCGTCGCTCGTAACGGCGAGCAGCCGATCGAGATCGGTGTTGATCTCGTCGATCGCGGTATGAAACGTCAGGTAGTGATGCAGCTCTTCAGCTTTGCCCAACGTCGTCTCCCGGTTGCCGATGAATCCTGAGCGCAGCACGTTCTTCGCCTTCTCCAGCTCCGCCGGGGTGATGCCGTTCACGCGGATGCTGTCCAGCTGTAGCCCGATCAGACTGTCCATGCGGTTGGCCGACACACCTTGATTCACGATTCCGTACGCGACGAAAATCCCTGGCCCGTTGCGCGAGCCGAACGGATTGAGAATCCCGCCGGCGGCCACCGCCGCTTTCTCGCGCCGCACCACGGCGACATTGAGTCGCGAGCTCTCGCCCTGGCCGAGGATGATGTTGAGCAGCTCGAGCGCCGGGGTGTCGTCGTGACGATGCGCGGGGATGCGGTAGATCCGGAGCACCGCATCGAGGTTCGCGTGCGCGTCGTGCACTTCCCGCCGCTTGGGCGCCGCGGCGGTGGTGCTCGCGTCGCAGCGCGGCGCTTCCGGCACTGCGTGACTCGGGGCTCCGGCGAAATACTGATTGACGAGCCTGCGGAGCTCGCGGGGCGCGAAGTCGCCCACTACGACGAGCGTCGCGTTGTTGGGCGCATAGTGATTGTCGAAGAATGCCTGCACGTCCGAGAGCTTCGCTGAATCGAGATCGGCCATCGAGCCGATGACCGTGTGGGCGTAGGGGAAGCAGCTGGTGCTGTCGAACGGCCAGGTGAGGCCGTCGGTAAAGGCAGCCTGATACGGTTGATTGTCCACGCGCAGCCGCCGCTCCTCCTTCACCGCCTGGCGCTGATTCTCGAAGTTCTCTTCGGTGATCGCGAGGGAGCGCATGCGGTCCGCTTCCGCCCAGAGCGCCAGGTTGAGGCGATTCGAGGGCACCGTTTCCCAATAGTTGGTGCGATCCTCGGCGGTCGAGCCGTTGAACTCGCCGCCGGCGCGTTCGATCAGCTGATTGTGTTCGGCCTTTTTGATGTGCGCGGATCCCTGAAACATCATGTGCTCGAAGAGGTGCGCGAAGCCGGACCGGCCGGGCCGCTCGTTGCGCGACCCGACCTCGTACCACACGTCCACCGAGACGATGGGCGTGGAGTGGTCTTCGGAATAAATGACGCGCAGGCCGTTCGGCAGCGTGAACTGCTCGAACGCGATGCGGCCCGCCTGCGCAGAGAGCACTCCGGGGATGGTCAGCAGCAACAACACAAACAGTTTGCGCATGGGTTCAGGACTCCGCGGGGAAAAGCGCCAGAGCGTTGGCTTCGAGAATGGCCCGTTGCTGCTCCTTCGTGAGCGGCAGAGCCAGGAATTGATCGATGTTCTGACGGAGGTCCTTCACTCCCGGACTGGGCCAGTCGGTACCCCACAGCACGCGGTCCACAATCTCCGTCAGGCGGGGAAAGTACTCCAGGAGCTTTGAGGGCGGAATGCCCGAGACGTCGAGCCTGACTTTCCTATGACGTCGCAAGACAAAGAACGCTTCCTCCATGTACAGCGGCCGTCCGCCATGCGCCATGACCAGCTGCAAATCAGGAAAATCGATGGCGACGTCGTCCAGCTCCATCGGGTTCCCGTACTTCGACCGCGCGCCGGGAAAAATCGACGTGCCGGTATGGATCATAACCGGGAGGCCGCGCTCTTCGCACCGCCGGTAAATCTCGCCGAGCGCCGTGAGGCCGTTGGTATAAGCGTTGGCGGCGAAGGCCTGGTGTGGGGGATGAACCTTGAGCAGCCGGATGCCCTGATCGATCAACCGATCGACGTCGCCCGCGGGGTCGCGGGTGTACCGCGCGTGCACGCCGCCATAGGGGATCAAGCGTTCGGGATTCGCGTTGGCGTACTTTGCCGCGAACGTGTTCGTCGAATCGTCGAACCCCATGATGTCGGGGCTGGGGTAGTTCACCAGACCAACGCGCCAGACACCCGATTTGTCCATCACCTCGAGCAATGCGTGGGGATCGTCCATCAAGGAGATGAGGACCTCCCAATGGTCTTCTTTCCCCTTGCGCATCGCCTCCTGGACCTTGGGCTTGAGGTCGCGCCACGGCTGGATGTGAATGTGGACGTCGGTGATGCGGCTCAATCGCTCCAGGTGTAGAACCCCTTTCCTGTCTTCTTGCCCAGCTCGCCTTTCTTCACTTTCTCCTTCAGGATTTTCGGTGGCTCGTACTGCGCCTTCCCGAGCGCCGCGTGCAGATACTCGGCGATCGCCAGGCGCACGTCGAGGCCGACGAGATCGGTGAGCTTGAGCGGACCCATCGGGTGGTTGTAGCCCAGCTCCATCGCCTTGTCGATGTCCTCGGCGCTCGCCACGTCCTGCTCGAGCATGCGCATTGCTTCGAGTCCCAGCACCACGCCCAGCCGGCTCGAAGCGAAACCGGGCGAATCGCGCACGACGATCGGCTCCTTGCCGAGCACGCGCGCGAACTCAACGGCGCGCTCCGCCGCGGGCCCGCTGTCGCGACCATGGGTCACGATCTCAACCAGTTTCATGACGTGGACAGGATTGAAGAAGTGCATGCCAACGAGACGCGCGGGTTGCTTCATTGTAGAGGCGATCTGGGCGATCGAGAGCGACGACGTGTTGGACGCGAGCAACGCACTCGGCGGCGCCGCCCGCTCCACATCAGCAAACAGACGCTGCTTGAACGCCAGATCTTCGACGATGGCCTCGATGACGACGTGGGTATCGGCGAGCGCCGCACGGAGCTGCGGCTCGGCACGCAGCCGGTTCAGGACCGCGGATCGATCCGATTCGACGAGCTTGCCGCGCTTGAGACCACCATCGAGTAAGCCGGCGATCTTGCTCATCGCCTGCGCCAAGGCGTTGGACTGCGCATCGGTGAGCCTGACTTCGCATCCCGCCAGGGCAGCGACGTAGGCAATGCCATGGCCCATCGTTCCGGCACCGATGACCGTCACGCGGGTGGCAGTCATGCAGCCCTGGAGGCGTCGACGACGCGGCGCGCGCGCTCTGGATGGTTGGTGCAGATCCCGTCCACACCCCAGCGCACGAAACGCTCCATATCACTCGGATTGTCCACGGTCCACGCAATGATCTGTGCACGCAGACCGTGCACCGTCTTGACCAGCTGCTCATCCAACGTCGTCCGTTCCTGCCAGAGCGTTTGGGCCAGGGCATCTTCGAGCGTCTGGCGCGGCGACTGGCTCGGTACCTCGGAGAGGACGCCCCGCGGCAGACTTGAGCGCTTCTCGCCCAACCTGCGCACGACGTGAGAGTCAAAGCTGTGGACTGCGTAGCCGCCGGGGTTCGGTCCCCGATCGAGTGTTGCGAGCAGCCGGTCATCCCAACGCGGGTCGAGCACCTTGACTTCGACGAAGACCTTGAGCTGGCCGAGCACATGCAACGCTTGAGCGAGTGTTGGAATCGGCTCGCCATTCGGCAAGCGAATCGCGGCGAGGTCCCGGGTTCGTGCCTGGGCAATCGCCAGGCCCATGACAGACGGATCGTGATGGACGACGATCTCACCGTCGATCGTGGCGTGGACGTCCAACTCCACGCCATCGGCTCCCTGGCCGGCGGCGGCACGGAAGGCGGCCAGGGAGTTCTCCAGCTCGATGCTGGAGGCGCCCCGGTGAGCGATGACCAAGGGCTTCACTGCTGCAGGCTGTCGGCTTTCTTCGGCTCGATCCAGTCTGGCTCTTTCTCGATGTCGTGCACCCTCGCGACGTCCTCGGGGCGCGGCAGCACCGATTCCAGATATACCGG
>Ga0209588_1000273_pt1 | contig 13671 bp, 16 predicted proteins | sample Rivendell_Oct201_10_FD_188351 | JGI IMG/M metagenome (GOLD analysis project Ga0209588, IMG submission 188351) | Vadose zone soil microbial communities from the Eel River Critical Zone Observatory, Northern California, USA -... | ecosystem: Host-associated > Plants > Roots > Rhizosphere > Soil ...
AAGCCAGCGGCTTGCTCTTGAGATCGCGGAGTAACGCAAGCTCAGCGTGGGTTATCGCATTGATATGCTCGTCGTCCGCATATACTTCGACCTCTGCTGCAAGGCTTATGTCGAGTGCCTTATTGGCTGCCACCCATCCACCTCGAACGAAGGCTGCTTCGGTCCGGCGAAGAAATATCTCCCTTAGACCGGAATCTTGCGATGCCATCGAAGCAGCTAAAGGAAACCCGGCCAAGTTGTCGTCGAACGTTGCTTCGAATGCGCTAGGCCTGAATAGGAATCCGTAAACCAGCCATGCGGCCAAGCAGAGAGCACCCAATGCTAGAAAGAGTCCGCGTTTATTCATTGATCCAGCAACCCATGGGGTGACCTTAGAAACAATCTCACGTTGTTAAATTGCAATCCAACCGCCCCGCCCAGTTAGGCTTAACGCAATCCTGCTGAGATCTGTTGTTTAGCTGACAAATGTCAAAGCGCAACGGAACCGTACAGCCGACGTCGACGTCGTGGGGCAGAACGCGCTTTTTTCACCTATAAATTGTCAATGTCTTTACGAAGGACTCGGTAGCTATTGGCTATTCTGCCAAGTCGATCGCCAGACCGAAGCAGCACCTTGGAATGATGCCGAATGAAAGCGCTATCGCTACTTGTAATTTGCGCTGGCCTCCTAGAACTGATGGTGCCTTCTAGCCAGAACGCGTTCTTCATTCCTATTCCATCTATCTTCGCCCCCACAACGAAGTTTAATTGCCCGAATGTTGGTACCGTTTTCACGTACGATGTACTGGCATGGAATACCAACCGTCCAAACCGTATGATCGCGGTCGAACAAGATCAGTTCAATTGCCGGATTAGATCGGACGCTCAGGGGATCTACGACTGGTTCGGCGGTCTTGCTCCCCGTCTCAATGATGTTGCCGAAAAAGCGCTGATTACCGATATATGGCCACTGCGCCCCGGCTACACAGGGAAAGCAAGCAAGTACAATCTCCCTTCGAGATTTAGCGAAATAGAATACGTGGTCACATATGGACTAGCTGTCGTTCCGGCAGGCATGTTTTGGGCCTATAAAATCAGGAAGACCTATTACTGGGAGAACAGCCTCTGTTACACCACGACGCTTTGGTGGTCCTCTTCACTGAAATGGACAATATTGCAATGGCCTGAGCAGCCTGGCAGGCCCTCGCAAGCTGGGGGACTTAATTGGGGACTCTTGTCAGTCGCTTCTTAATGAAGCCACGGCCAGCTCAATCTCTGCGGGCTACGATCATCTAAAGCAGCCGCTCCTCCAGAAGACATTATCGTTTTAGATGAAAGGCACACCCATGCGATATCTCCTCGGCCTTCTAGCCGTTATCCTGCTGCCGGCGATTGCCGCAGCGCAGGACATCAAGCGAGCGCCGTTGGCTGACTATGTCACGTTCTGTCTCGGTCTCTGGGATGGCGGCTCCGGTCTTTCCGCGAAGGCTGCCGAACTGGGGCTGCAAGACGCTGCTGGGGGGAATCCAGGCGCTTCGCTGAGTCGATTATGTGCCGCACGATCTGCAATCGATCGATGATCTCGCACAGCGCTGTGACCGCTGCCCTGCGTTGCTTGCGCGTTATCTTGCCGGCGCGCTCGATCTCAATGAGGCAGCCGGCCGCAAGATTGATCGGACGGTGAGCACGTTCCTCCGCGCGCAGCATTCAATGGTCGGTCATACAAAGGCACGACGTAAGCGCGGCCTCAGTTTGGCGGTTTCTCTCATTCTCCAATAGTTGGCCCTCAGCTGACCTCCGCCGTCCCATCCGTGCATGCCTGCAAATTAAGGCGGTCTCATATAAGTTGAGCCTCGGTTTGCCGAACCTTATTTGACTGTGAAGTTCTCCTTCATTCCCTGTCAATTTTATCCAGGATAGCCGCTAGCGAGGAGCCGTCGTATCTTTCCGACGCAATCCGAAACCTTAAAAGAAAGACACTGCAATGAACGACGTCCTTGGAGGGGCCGACGAGAGCCGCGAGGCGCTCAAACAAGGTCATCCTCAGCAGTCCCCCGAGCAATTTTCCGAGACGAATGCGGGATGGTTACATCGCCGAGCTTTTTTGGCCGCTGGCGCAACCGCTACAGTGCTCGCTGCCAGCCCGAGCTTCGCGCAGAACCAGCCGCCGGTTGCGTCCGCTCCGACGGGCTCGGGAGCGATGCCAAGCAACGTCAGGGTGGAACGACTGGACGGCTCAATTCTGCTGATCGGCATTCGGCAGGAGTCCGACCGCGTCGAACTATCAAGCGTCATCGGCTTGGGCCGTTTGATGTATATGCTCGACCACGATGAAGCATTGCGTGTCGCGGTCCTCTATTCCCAAGGCCCCGACTTCGTCGGAGGCGTCCTCGACCCTGAAAGCTGGGCACCAGTCCTACGTACCGGTAAGTTCCCAGAAACTCCCCAGTTCGTTAATCCAGTCGGCACTATACCGCCCCGTCGAGAGAAGCCACTCGTTGTCGCCGTCCAGGGCAAGTGCCAAGGCGCAGGCCACGAGCTTTTTCTCGCTGCCGATGTCCGAGTTGCGGCGAGCAATACCGTGTTCGCCCAACCAGAAGTCACCCGTGGACACTTCCCGGCCGGCGGTGCACCGATCACATTCGTCCGGGAGGCTGGTTGGGCGAATGCAATGCGCTACATGTTGACCGGTGATGAATGGGATGCCGAGGAGGCCTACCGAATGGGACTCATTCAATACGTGACCCCGCCCGGAAAGCAACTCGATCGAGCGATCGAGGTCGCACGCAAGATATCCGCCGCAGCTCCGCTCGGCATTCGAGCGACAATCGCCACGGCACATCGCGCGCTCAGTGAAGGTCAGGAAGCTGCGTTCGCGGCGTTGTTCCCTGAACTTGCTCGACTGGCGCAGAGCGACGACCACGAAGAATACTTCCGGGCGCTCCGGGAAAAACGGTCTCCCGCCTTTCATGGTCACTGATCCATGAGGCCTGTCGATTATTCGTCAGACTGCCTGATGGGTCATGACTGGGTGGCAGGAAACTGCTTGGCTTGCCATCAGATCGCAGGTGCTCATCCGCGGAATCTGATCAAGATGCTTCGCGGCCCGCATCAGAGGGCGATCCGTTCTGTCGATGGAGGCGACCTTTGGCAAGGCGGCGAAAGGTTGCCTAGTGAGTTTTCGGTCCTTCGCCAGAAGCGGTGGCTGCCGGATAGGTGCGGCGCGTCAACGCCGCCGAATTTTGGCGTGATGGTCGATGAAAGCGCGCAGTTTGGGCAAGATCTGACGCTTGCTTGGGTAGTAGAGAAAAAGGCCCGGCGTTGTAACGGCGAAGGGGGCCAGCACCGCCTGCAATCGACCCTCGGCAATATGCGCTTTGACAGGCGGGCCGGGTACCTGTGCAAGTCCCAAACCCTGGATTGCCGCTCCGATAAGTGTCGGATAATCGTGTGCGATCAGCGGACCCGAGACGACTGCTTCGATGGCCTTGTTGCCATCGACAAACGACCAGGGCGCAACTGATCCATTCGGGCGGCGCATGCGCAGGCAGGCATGGCCGCGTAGATCGTTGATACGCTTCGGCCGCGTCCGCGAGCGCAGATAATCGGGGCTGCCGACGACCACGAGCGGGAACGGCTGAGAGAGCTTCACTACGATCATGTCGGCATCGATGAACTGACCCATGCGGATGCCGGCGTCAAATCCTCCGGCCGCGAGATCGACTAGCTCCTCGCTTGCGGCGATCTCCAGTTCGATCTCGGGATAAGCCTGGCAGAAAGAGATGATCACCGACTGCAGAATCAGCGGAACGACCGCTCTGGGAACGGCGAGCCGCAAAAGCCCGGTGGGACGTTGCCCCAGGTCACGCGCGGCTGCTCCGGCCGCGGCGAGCTCTTCGAAAGCCGGTTTAGCCCGGGACAGGAAGCGTTCGCCAGCTTGGGTCAGGCCGACACTGCGCGTTGTGCGAATGAAGAGCGCGACGCCCATGCGTGCTTCAAGTGCACGCACCGCCTGGCTCATCGCCGATGGAGTGACGCCCAGCTCTGCGGCCGCCCTGCGAAAGCTGCGGTGCTGGGCAACGCTAAGGAACGCCTCCACGCCATCCAGCGCGCTGTGCTTGACTGTGAAGTTTTGCTTCATTGCTCATCAAGATTATCGTGGATAGTCGCTCGAGGGAAGGCGTCTTACGTTTTGCTGCAGACCGAGACCCATGCAGGTGGCGGGGCTTCGGTGCCGATCCTGTCGTGATCATCACGTGAAACTGAACAGCCTGTCACCATCGGAGTGAAATCGATGAAGATAGTCCGGAACGCCGCCCTAGCACTCACCCTAACACTTCTAGGTGCCACTGCCATGACCGAACCATCCATTGCTCAAGCACAAGGCGCTCCGTCCGCAACTTCTGGGGTGCTGGTTATCCTGACAGCCAAGGCGAACGTCACACGCGAGCAAATCATGGCCGTCATGCCGACAGAGGTCCGGCAGACCGTGCAGCTATACGTCAGTGGGAAAATTCGTGAATGGTTCTCCCGCGTCGATGGTCGCGGTGCCGTCTTCTTGCTCGATACCAAAGATGTCGCGGAAGCCCACGCGATCATGGAGGGTCTACCGTTGGCCAAGGAAAACCTTATGGATCACGAGTATATCGCGATCGGGCCGCTTTTGCCTCTTCGGTTGCTCTTGGCCAGTCCCGAACGCCTGCAATGACACAAGACGCGACTTGGCTTGTAGTGCCCGTTTTGCTTTGGGCCGCCGCTTGGACGCGGCAGCGTGTTCCGCTCGGTCCTTTATCTTTGCTGCCTGCGGCCGTCGTCGCGGCAGGCGTCCGCCCTTGCCAAACACGAAACATCGAAATCTGATTCGAGCGAATGCATCGAGGAATCAAAGAATGCCCGTCTTCAATATGCCGTTTATTCTAAGCGTCGTTGGCGCTTTTCTGGCAAGTGCAACAGTCGCATACCTCTATGTCTGGCCAGCGGTGCGCGCGTTGCCTCGGTTTGACGCTTTAAGACTACTCGCTGCCTTTCATGCATTTAGATTTTTTGGAATGAATTTCCTTGTGACTGGATTCGTGTCTCCGGAACTGAATTCTGGCTTTGCCAGCAAAGTTGGATGGGGCGATCTCATTGCAGCGGTTTTAGCCCTTTTCTCAATGGCGGCACTCTCCAGGCGTTGGTCAATCGCCATTCCAGTCGTCTGGACATTCAATATCTGGGGCACGCTGGATCTTTTGAACGCATACTACATGGGAGCAACGCAGCTCAGAGATCCCGGTCTCATGGGCGCAGGAATCTATGTCCCCGCGCTTTATGTCCCGATGCTGCTTGTCAGCCACGTGCTGATCTTCTTGCTTCTGTTGAATGTCACGTCGGTTGAACAAGCCCGGTAATCCCCTCGCAAGGATTGGCGCCCTGACGACTAGGTCTCTTGGCCATCCAGAGCGGTCGCAATTGATGGATGGACTGCATAAAGCTACTTCTCCTTCTGGCCGATTCCGTTGAAGAAGTTACGTCGTGGGAAATCGGCTCGATGCATTTTCTTAATCAACGATTTATCATTTTCGGTTGGGGTCAAGACAGTCATTCGATGCTAGACTATCCATCGACGAAACTCATCTTGCTGCAACACCATCGCTAAAAAAGTCATCTTGTCGAGAACTGATAAGAATATGTCGAGATTCTATCCGCTTCTGAATTGATAAGCTATTGGCGAAAAGCAATGAACGCACCCGAACTGCAGAAAATCATCGACTGGCTCATCGACGGCGCGAGGTCCGCACCGAGCCCACCCCAGATAATGGTGGAAACCGGCGAACGCCTGGTGAGAGCCGGCTTGCCGCTCTGGCGCGTCGGCGTCTTCGTCCGCACGCTTCACCCGGATATTTTCGGCCGCAGCTTCGTGTGGCGTCGCGGCGCTGAAGTTGTGATGGGGTCGGCGAATTTCGATGTGCGGGATTCGGACGAATACCGGTCGAGTCCGCTGTCTGTTCTTCACAGCACCGAAAAAGAGGTCAGGCGCCGGCTGTCCGATAGCGCGGCCATCGACAATTCGCCGTTCCTCGCCGACATGCGCGAGGAGGGCGTGACCGATTACATCGTGTTTCCCCTGCGCTTTACCGACGGCTCAATCCATTCGGCGAGCTGGACCACGAAACGGCCTGGCGGCTTTACGGAAGATCATATCGAGGGCTTGAGGAAAGTGATGCCGCCGCTGGCCCGGGTCATCGAGATCATTAGCTGGCGCCGCACCGCTTCGAACCTACTCGACACCTATGTCGGCAACCGGGCCGGCGAGCGGATTCTCGGCGGGCAGATACGCCGTGGCCACACCGATACGATGCATGCCGCGATCTGGCTGTCGGATCTGCGCGGCTTCACCGCCCTTTCCGACCGGCTGCCGGCCGAAACCGTGGTCGATATCCTCAACCGCTACTTCGACTGCCAGGTGTCCTCGATCAGGACGCATGGCGGGGAAGTCCTGAAGTTCATGGGCGACGGGCTGCTCGCGGTGTTTCCGATCGACGAATATGTCGGCGATATCCAGCAGGTTTGCTCGAGCGTGCTGGAGGCCGCACGCGAATCCCGCGCCAGGGTGGAAGAAATGCAATACCCGATTGGCGACGTCGTCGAACGTTTCCGCTTCGGGGTTGCGCTGCATGTGGGGCGAATCCTGTACGGCAATATCGGCGGCGGCAACCGGCTCGACTTCACCTGCATCGGCCCCGCCGTCAATCTAGCGGCGCGCCTGGAAAAAATCGCCGGCCGGCTTAGTCGCACGATCGTGGCATCCGCGGGATTTGCCGGAATATGCGCGGGCGGCTGGACCGATTTGGGCGAGTTTCCCATCGCAGGCTTTTCGAAAGCCGAGCGCGTGTACGGTTTGCTGGACGAGACGCCCGCGGCGTGAAACCGACAACATGGCTGGCGACGCAGTGCTGATCGCACCAGTCTCCAAGCAAATTCCCTGGTATCAGGGAATTTTGCAGGGAATTTTGCGATTCTCGGGCTTAGAGACACGATTTAGTGCCAAGAAACCGCCGCGCTGCAGCCACTTCTCGAGCAATACCCGCCGCCAACCGGATAAAACTCAGTCCGAGCATATGTTTTCCGCTTTCGGATCCCCCATTACCAGTCGGTCCGATCGGAGAAGGTTTCGATGCGGCGATACGCGTGGGTTATCTGGCCGACTCCAATCTCTCGCTCGGCGCATCGGCCCGATTCCGGGCAAGACGGTCGCGAGCCCTGCCTATCTGGAGTCCCACGGCATTCCCAAGACTCCCGAAGAGCTCATCGATCATGCCTGCCTGATGCATGGAACCGAATCTTGGAGATTCGTATCCGGTACCAGCGCCGCCGGATGACGTTGAGGCCCGTTTAGCCAAGTAACCAGCGCGAGCGTGCCTTCACGGGAGTCGCGCGAAGTGCTACACTATTTTCAATATCAACACTGGTGCCGTGAGCTTGCCGTTGTGAGGGGAACAAAGATATCCGAACGCGGCAATGCGTTTTGCGCGTGAGCGAGGGGGCGGCAAACTCTGAAAGGAGACCCTCCATGGCTCTTTATGCCTTGCAGACGGCTTACGCCCCTGTCGGGTGGGCAGCCCTGCTCAAAGATCCTCAGAACCGCATGGAGGCCGTCAAACCCGTTGTTCAACGACTCGGCGGCAGTGTCGTCGACGGCTGGCTGACATTTGGCGATTACGACGTGCTGGTGATCTGCCAGCTGCCGGACAATGTGAGCGCCACGGCGCTGTCCATGGCGATCTCAGCCGGTGGGGCGGTCAAGAGCGTAAAGACCACGCCGCTCGTGACTTTCGACGAAGGGCTTGAGGCTCTCAAGAAGGCCAAGGACGCAGGATACACGCCGCCCCCTAGCGAAGTCCCGTACTTTGGCGTGTATCGCGGCGCGTGACGCCTCGATGAGGTAGCGAGCTGCAACTTGAATTAAAAAGGGTAGCTTCAAGAGCGAGGAGGCATCTTATGGCGACGCAGCTTGATGATTCCGCGCTTGATACGATCTTTCGCAAGGCGCGCACTCAAAACAAGTGGTTCGATAAGCCGGTTTCGCGTGAACAACTCGTTGCCCTGTACGATCTGATGCGCTGGGGCCCGACGAGCGCGAACTGCTTCCCCGTGCGCATCGTGTTCGTGACGACTCCGGCGGCCAAGGAGCGACTAAAGCCCCTCGTCCTTGAGGGTAACCGGCAAAAGGTGACAGACGCGCCGGTGACGGCGATCATCGGTTACGACACCAGGTTCTACGACTGGCTGCCGCGCCTGTTTCCGCACGTTGACGCCAGATCCTGGTTTATCGACAAGCCCGGTTTTGCCGAAACAACAGCCTTCCGCAACAGCAGCCTGCAAGGCGCCTACTTTATCATAGCGGCGCGGGCCATCGGGCTCGACTGCGGACCGATGTCCGGGTTCGACAATGAGGCTGTTGATCGGGAATTCTTCCCCGGTGGCCAGATCAAATCGAACTTTATCTGTGCCATCGGCTATGGCGATCCGGCGGGATTGCTTGAGCGTCTGCCGCGTCCGGATATCAACGAGGTGTGCTCGTTCGTGTAACTGATGTGCGTGTGCAGCGTGATCGCGGCCGCCATGCAGACTTGTTTGAGTGTCAATCGGCGTTGGAGCCCGCGAGAGAGGTCGTGACGGGTGGCCAGTTGCTGCAACAGCCTGGCTGGGCGGGCGCGGGTGCACCGCCCATTTCGCCCATGCGCAATGCCGGTGTAACATCAGTTAGGGCAAGCTTTCCGATCGCGTGCCCGTGAAAGTTGCTATGCGAACAGAAGACCTTGAGGCCCTGCGTGAACACATGCTCGCGGTCATCGCCGCCAGCGCCTTTGAGCTGCGTGACACAATCGGAAAGAGTGCCTTTGACGAACGCGTCATGACAGCCATGGGCAACGTGCCGCGGCACGAGTTTGTGCCAATCGAATATCAGCCCTACGCGTATGCCAACATTCCACTTCCAATCGGCTTCGAAAAGACGATCTCGCAGCCCTTTATCGTCGCATTGATGACCGATCTGCTCGACATCAAGGCCGACGACAGCGTTCTCGAAATCGGCACCGGTCTTGGCTATCAGACCGCTATCCTCGCGCAGTTGGCCCACAAGGTATACTCCGTCGAAATCATCGAAGAGCTTGGCCAAAAGGCGAAACAACGACTCCGACAGCAGGGCTGCAGCAATGTCGAACTCAAGATTGCCAATGGCTATCACGGTTGGTCAGAGCACGCCCCCTTTGACAAGGTGATCGTGACGGCCGCTCCCGATCTCATTCCTCCTCCGCTGATCCACCAATTGAAAGCGGGTGGGAAAATGGTGATACCGGCCGGCCTGCCCAATACGCAGCAGCTCATTGTGGCCGAGAAGCTCGCCAACGGCAGAATGACGATGAAAGAGATTCTGCCCGTCCGATTCTCTCAACTCGAGGGGACTGAACCCGGCTTATCATAGCCCGGTGGCGCATCCGTAACGGAGCATAGATGACCACCTCGAAAACGATCGCCGGCCTGATCGGTCCTACCTTTGTCGCTATCGCTGCCAGCATGTTGCTTAACATTGGCTCGTTCCCTGCGAGGTATCCTTGCGCAGTGAAGGCAGAGTGATACCCGAGATGCGTGAAAACCCGCTGCAGAATAGTGTGCCATGCGACCGCTCTTCCATCCGAGCCTAGTCAACGGTCGCTACGGAGACCCGACAGTATATGTGGAGACGCTGTTCGAAACGCACAGTGTGCTGTTCGATCTCGGAGAAATCGCTTCACTCTCACCGCGGCGGATACAACGCATCGACCAAATCTTCGTCTCGCATGCGCATATCGATCATTTCGTTGGCTTTGATCATCTGCTCCGTTCGCTCGTGGGACGCAAGAAAACAGTACACCTTTACGGCCCGGTGGGCTTTGCCGAACGCGTATATCACAAACTTCAGGCCTATCGATGGAATCTGGTCGAAAGCTACCGCTCCGATCTTGTTTTCGTTGTGAGCGAGCTTGAGACGCCGAACTCCATCTCTACCAGGCAGTTCCGGTTGAAGAGAGCTTTCGCCGCGGAACCGTCGGTGTCGAAAACAACTCTTAACGGCGTACTCTGTGACGAACGGACCCGCCGCGTCTCAGCCGCCATCCTCGAGCATCGCACGCCCTGCCTCGGCTTTGCTCTGCAAGAGGCTGCCCATGTCAACATTTGGAAGAATCGCTTATCCGAGCGCGGGCTTCCTGTCGGTCCGTGGTTGCGGTGGCTCAAGAAAGCGGTTGTGGAAGGCCGTGCGGACGATTTTTTTATATGGATCGATGGAACGGCAACTTCGGATGGCCGCCTCGAGCGGCTCGGCAGCCTGCGCGACCTCCTAACGGTCACTGCTGGCCAGAAAATTGCCTATGTTACCGATGTCGCCGACACGCCGGCCAATCGTGCCGCCATCGTCGCGCTCGTTCAGAATGCGGACATCCTCTTCATTGAGGCGGCATTTGCGGGGGCGGACGCCGCATTGGCGAGGGAGCGGGCCCATCTTACAACCACGGCTGCCGGAGTAATTGCGCGGGAGGCCAATGTGCGCCGCGTCGAACCGTTTCACTTCTCTCCGCGCTATGCGGGAGAGCAGGAGCGGATGCTGGCCGAGGTGATGACGGCGTTTCAGGGATCTCACGCCTGACGCGAAGACCTGAGCGGTATTTTATGCCCGAGGAAAGACATTTGCCGGCTGGGGATCGGAAATCGGTGCGGCTCTTTCTATGCGGAGATGTCATGTGCGGCCGCGGCATCGACCAAGTGCTGGCGCACCCCTGCAGCCCTGAGATTTACGAACATTACGTGCGATCGGCGGAGGGTTACGTGCTGCTCGCCGAGCAGGCGAACGGGCCCATTCCGCGGCGCAACGGGTCGTCCTACGTTTGGGGCGCTGCGCTGGGCCAATTGGAGCGCATGCAGCCGGACGCGCGGATCATCAATCTCGAAACCGCTGTGACCCGCAGCCACGACCGCGCGAACAAGGGCATCAACTACCGCGTGAGCCCCGAGAATGCAGACTGTCTCGCGGCTGCCAAGATCAACTGCTGCGTATTGGCCAACAACCATGTGCTCGATTGGGGCCGTGCCGGCCTGCTGGAGACGCTGACGACTCTGCAGAAACTCAACGTGAAAGCGACGGGCGCAGGACGCAACGATCACGAAGCGCGCGCACCCGCGGTGCTGAACCTTGCCAAAGCGCGGCTCCTGATCTTTTCGTTCGGATCGACATCGAGCGGCATCCCGTTCGAGTGGGCTGCGACACCCGACGCTCCAGGCGTCAACTTGCTGCCTGACCTGTGCGAGGCAAGCGCGTTGGAGGCCGCTGACCAAGTCATGGCGGTCAGGAGACCGGGCGATCTCATCGTCGTTTCGATCCATTGGGGATCCAATTGGGGATGTCACATTCCGGATGAGCAGAAGATTTTGGCCCGGGCTCTCATCGACAAGGCAGGCGTGTCGATCGTTCACGGGCATTCTTCGCATCATCCGAGAGCGATCGAAATTTATCGAGATCGTCTCATTCTCTATGGCTGCGGTGATTTTCTGAACGACTATGAAGGGATCCGTGGTTACGAGCGCTACCGTGACGACCTGGCGTTGATGTATTTCGCCGACCTGGATCCGGCCAGCGGAAGCCTCCATGCGCTCAGACTGGTTCCCCTGCAGATCAAGAACTTTCGCCTCTCCAATCCATCGTGGCGGGACATTGAATGGATCCAGCAGACACTGGATGGGGAATGTCAGCAGTTCGGAACAAGGGTCATTCTCGATTCCGAACGGCAGCTTGTTGTTATCGGGCCTAGGGCAAGGACCTAGCGGGCGCGCGATCCGCACTCATGACCTTGAGCAGACATTGCGAGCCCGTTTCGGGCGCCCGTTACCAGACGTTTCAGGAACCGGCGCTCGTGGCCCATTCCCGGCTGTAGCGCCCCCCATAACACTTCAGCTTGCGGGATGGTGGACTTCGCCATACCTAGGCCGGAAGGGAGCAATCCCGAGGGAAGCGGATTGGACGCGGGGCCGACGGCGCGGTTCCTCGCCTCCGCCGAAGCTGGCCGACACGGGTGAAGCGGTCTGGGAGTCCGGCGAACGACGCGAGGCAGGGGTGCCGTGACATCGATGCCAGGCTCGTCTGCCGACGCGGAGTCGGGGCCTCGTGCCAAGATCATGAGGAGGTCAGGCCATGGAGATCGAACGCACTACATTCGGCACCATCACGATTGACGGAAAGACCTATGAACACGACGTGATCATTCGTCTGTCCGGCGAAGTGGCAAGGCGGAAGAAACAGCTGTCGAAGAAGTACTATGGCACCTCGCATGTCCTCTCGAAGGACGAAGCGAAGTTCGTCTTTGAGAACGGATGCGAGCAGCTAATTCTTGGCACGGGCCAGATGGGCAATGTGCATCTATCGCCGGAAGCTGAGACGTATTTTGCGAAAAAGGGCTGCGCGGTCCTGTTGCAGCCGACCCCCAGGGCGATTCATACGTTCAACAACTCGCATGCGAAGAAGATCGGCCTTTTTCACGTTACCTGCTGAATCGGGCCGGCCGCGACTGCGCGGCGGCGCATGAGCAAAAGCCGCGAGGCCACTACGGTTGTCCGCTAAGGGTCAATCTGACACCCTCCGAGCACATCCGCGCACGGCCGCTTTACCCTCAACTACGGACGAATACGCTTTCAGCCGTTGGTGCGGTTGGATTTGTTGGACCAGCAGCTGTAGGCTGTCGTTTTAAGTTCCGCAGCTCTGACAGGCCGTGACATTGCCGCATCGCCGGCGCTGTTCAACCGGCGAAATCGGCCGCCTATGGCGGCTTGCAATCACCTTCCGGCGGCCTACCATGGATTTGCGTAGCTCATCCTGCAGGAGCGCAGCCATGGAACTCACCGTGGTGCCCATCGTAAAGCCGGACGCCGCCAACTTCATCTTCGGCCAGTCGCATTTCATCAAGACCGTGGAAGACCTCCACGAGGCGCTGGTGGGCGCGGTTCCGGGCATCCGCTTCGGGTTGGCCTTCTGCGAGGCCTCCGGTAAGCGGCTGGTGCGCTGGTCGGGCAATGACGAAGCCGCGCTCGCCCTCGCACGCGACAACGCATTGGCCATCGGCGCCGGCCACACTTTCCTGATCTTCCTGGGCGACGGATTTTTTCCCGTCAACGTGCTGGCTGCTGTGCGCGTGGTGCCCGAGGTCTGCCGCATCTATTGCGCGACGGCCAACCCGACACAGGTGATCGTCGCGCAAACGGAGCTGGGCCGCGGCGTGCTCGGCGTGGTGGATGGCGCCTCGCCGCTGGGTGTCGAAGCCGACGCCGACATTGCGTGGCGGAAAGACCTGCTGCGAAAGATCGGCTACAAGCTGTAGTGGCTGCATGAAGCGACGAAGCACGCGTCAGGATCGCGGCGAAGATCGCAGCGCGTCAGGTCTGCTTTCAACGATCCTCGCGCAGGCCCTTGAACGAGCTATGCCGGAGGTAGCCTTCCGCAGCGCCGTCGCGGTATTCCACGTCCGCCACATATTTCGGCTCGACCCACGTAGCTTCAGCGTTCTCTCCAGCTTTGTCAGCGGAGACTTTGCGGTCGTGATCGCGTCGAGCTTCCGGCGATTCTCAATCGAGCTCTTGCGGGTGAATCCTGTCCCGACCTTGCCGATATAACACAGCTCGTCGCCC
>Ga0209588_1000275_pt1 | contig 13650 bp, 13 predicted proteins | sample Rivendell_Oct201_10_FD_188351 | JGI IMG/M metagenome (GOLD analysis project Ga0209588, IMG submission 188351) | Vadose zone soil microbial communities from the Eel River Critical Zone Observatory, Northern California, USA -... | ecosystem: Host-associated > Plants > Roots > Rhizosphere > Soil ...
GTTCCGGACATAGGCAACGCGCAGACGGTTTTTCTCCGTGCGATATTTTTCAATGAATACGCGGCGCGGATCTTCCGAGCCGACAAGTTCATTCAGGTTGAAAAAGTGGATGGAGGCGTAATCCGTGATCCCTGGGAGCACAGATAGAATGATCTTTTCCTCTTCCGTGTAGGCCGAAGTGTGTTCTTCCACCTCGGGCCGCGGCCCCACAATGCTCATTTGGCCGGTGAGCACGTTCAGAAGTTGTGGTAATTCATCAAGTTTAAAAGGGCGGAGCCAGCGCCCGATGCGGGTAACGCGTGGGTCGTTTCGTCCTGTGGACGTGCTTCCTTCCTGTTCTGCGTCCGGCCCCATCGTGCGGAACTTGAAGATACGGAATGGCCGGCCGTACCTCCCCATGCGTACGCCGCGATAGAACACTGGCCCGCGCGAGTCAAGCTTGATGCAGACGGCGATCATGAGGAAAAACGGGGCGAGCAGGAGTAAGCCAAGCGTCGCAAAAAATAGATCAAAGATCCGCTTCATATTTTGAATTTCCGAATACGGCTATAGCGTGCGGAACTGGCAAAAACGAGGCCCCGGAACGCGTGTACGCGTGCCTAGACGTGATGGCAATCCGCTAGTCGAGCGGCTTGACCAGTTCAAAGGAAAATTGCCAAGCCATCAATTGCACGCCGGGAATTCTGACAAGCAGGCGGTCCACGGCGTTTAATATCCGCATGGTCACCCCGAAGAGTTTCGGTGCGCCCTGCAGGAATCCGGCGAGAAAGCTGAACATGTGCCAGTAGCGAATTTCACCTACGTTGAAGAAACGCTTGGCCGCGCGGACGTCCTTGAGCGACAGAATGTGTTCTTTCTCCCATTCCGTCCGCATTTCCGGCGTGAGTTTGCGGTACAGTTTGATCAGCGGGTTGTAATTCAGAGCTTCACAGGCCAAAATGCGGCCGCCCGGCTTCAGAAGTCGATGTAACTCGGGATAAGCGTGGTCTAGGTTCAGATGGTGCAGCATATAACTGCACAAGATGAGGTCCACGGAGTTGTCCGGCAATCCGGTGGCTTCGCAGTCACCCTCGATGAAAACGCAGCGATCCGCAAGACCTGCATTGCTAGCAGCTTCGCTGGCGTTGGCAACGGATATGTTGCTCACATCCAGACCCATGGCCAACGCGGCGCCCATTCGCGCGGCCTTCAGAGTTTCCAGACCGGCCCCGCACGCGTAGTCCAGAAACACTTTCCCGGGTACTCTCTCCGCCAGCCAAGCGTCGCGGTATTCCAGCGAGAGCTGCGTAGTGGAATACCATTTTGCATTAGCACGATGCTTTTCTTTGGTTTCCCCGGAAGAATTGACAAGACGCTTGTCGCGGCTGAAGTTGGCCCATTCCCGCTCGCGGCGTTTTCGTTCATCGAGTGTGGCGGCAAAGTCCCGGGAATCGCGTGACTGAAGTGCTCGGAGCGCTTCACGAAGGCCGCCTTGCTGGGTTTTCTGGTCGGTCGAAGCGACGGAAACAATTCGTTGCAGGTGTGGCGTACTCATGAGTTCAATGGTCCTTTCTGCCCGCCTATGTAGCGGGCAGGGAGAGAAATATTTGGGCTAAACAGTATGTTCAACCGGAAACGGCGGGATATTCGCGTCGTCGGTCGAAACCTGCGACAGCGTCACCTGCCCGCCGATCTTCCAGCAAATTGCGGTAGACCTCGAGCAGCTGAGTGTGTACCAACTCCTCAGAAAATTCGCGAACCGCGATCACCCTGCCGCAAGCGCCCATCTTTGCCCTCAGTGGCGCATCTTCAATTAGTGTGGCCATGGCGCGGGCGAGTGCTTCCGTGGAGTGAGCCGGCACGAGGAAACCATTCTCGCCGTGACGGACCACCTCCCCGCATCCGGGCACTTCGGATGCGACCAGAGCACGTCCGCTGGCCGCCGCTTCGATCAGGGCTTTGGGTACGCCTTCTCCGTAGGATGGCAAGCAGACTACATTTGACCGGGCAAACACTCCAGGCATATCGTCCTGCTGCCCCCACCATTCCACCACGCCGCTGGCGTCCCACTCGCGCAGTTGGCTCACCGGAATAGAAGATGCGTGGCCGGCGTCAGGTTCGCCGACCAGCGCGAAGCGTGCGGAGACCCCTTGGGCACGCAGAAGCTCAGCAGCGGCGACAAATTCTCGCACCCCTTTTTCCCAAAGCATGCGCCCGGGAAGAATCACCACGGGCACGCCACGGAGTTCGGGCCGCGGAATGAATTGCTGTGTGTTTACACCGGAGCCGCGAATCAGCACCGCCTGATCGGCACGAACGATTTTCGAGCGTACGAAATCGTTGAGATTGTCCTGATTCTGAAAAATGCACGTCGCATCCTTTCGCTTGAGCGCTGTCCGAAGAAGCCGGAGCAATAACCAACGCACGAAATGCATGGTTCGATGCTCAGCAGTAAACGCCGAACCAAGTCCGACGATGGAGTGCACGCAGGAAATGTTTTGGTAAATCCGCGCCGCCAGTCCCCCATAAACCACGGGCTTCAAAGCAAAGTGATGTACAAGTTCGGGCTGGAGGGATCGATACACTCTTAACACTTGCAAGAAAGCATAAAGTTCACGCACGGGATTCAGGCTTGCCCGGGAAACATGCCAGGGAATCACTCGGAAACCCTCAAGTGTCAGTTTTTCCGCGAATGGACCGGGACACGTCATGACCCAGACTTCCGCCCCAGCGGCCTGTGCTTCGCGCGCCAGCGGCCTGCGCCGATCCCAGAAGGAAAAGTCTTGCGTTACCAGAAACAGAAGCTTCCACGAAGTTTTGTGCCGTGCCTTGCACGCGTCAACGGGGTTTTGTTGGCAGTCCGCCACAGTTGCCGCCGGTTCCGATGGCGCTTTGGCCCCAACCAAGGATTGAGCCTTAAGCATTGTCTCGCGCTGAGATTTCATGGAACGATTCGCGAATGAATTCCTTCAGGAAGCGGCACAGGCCGGGACAGACGCTTGCTGCAAGGGCTGGCGGGTCTCGTTCCGCCAAGCCTGAAACATAAGAATGTCCCAAAGTTCATGTTGCCAGGCCCGTTTCCCGGAGAGATGCTCGGCCCATTTTTCGCGAATGGGTCGCACCTGGAAGAAGCCGTCTTCCCGCAGCCGCCTCTCGGACAATAGGGATTCCGCCCAATCCCGCAGCTCCCCGCGCAGCCAGCGATCGAGCGGGATGCTGAAGCCGGACTTCGGGCGCTCGACGAGGTGCCGGGGCACGCGTCGAGCGAGCAATTCGCGAAGAATCCATTTTCCCTGATGCCCGCGCAGCTTCATGGACATTGGAAGCCGCCAGGCAAACTCAACCACGCGATGATCGAGCAATGGCACTCGCGCTTCCAGGCCGACGGCCATGCTGGCGCGGTCCACTTTGGTGAGCATGTCGTCTGGCAGAAACGTCAGCGTATCCAAAAACATCATCTGTTGCGTAAATTGCGGCAGTTTCGCCCAGTCGCCGGACGTGGTTATCACGGTTGGCGACTCCACGGCGCCGATGACGATTCCCGTTGGGTCGTTCCAATGGGACACCAGTGTCTGGTAAACAGATTCCAGATTACCTAGCGCTAACAGCCGCGCGAGTTTATGCAGCTTCTGGCCGGGCAATCTGTGTTTCATGGCGCTCGGCAAGAAAGGGTAAGAAACGTGGAACAATGAATCCCATGCTTCTGGAGACGCACTTAATAATGCCGCGGCGGTTGCGCGCCGAAGCGTTGGTGGCATGGCATGAATGAATTTCCAGAGTCGATGGCTCCAAATGTGACGCGTGTATCCGCAAAAGACTTCGTCTCCGCCGTCTCCCGTTAAGCCCACGGTTACGTGCCGGCGCGCCATCCGGGAAAGCAGAAAGGTCGGAATCTGCGATGAATCCGCGAAAGGTTCATCGTAGATCGCAGGAATACTGGGTATAACAGCCAGCGCTTCTTGAGGCGTCACGTGGAGTTCGGTATGCTCCGTGCCTAGATATTGCGCAACTCTTGCCGCACTCCTGGCTTCGTCGTATTCCCCTTCGGAGAAGCCGATGGAAAACGTCTTGATGGGTCGAGAACTTTCCGCCTGCATAAGAGACGTCACAAGCGTTGAATCCACTCCTCCGGACAGGAACGCTCCCAAAGCAACATCGGACAGCATCCGAATACGGACTGCGTCACGCAGAAGGATTTCGAGCTGTTCGACGGCTTCTCTCTCGGAACCGCAAAACGGATCGGCAACGCCGTCTTCTGCAATCCGCCGGAGAGACCAGAACGGAACCGGTAGTGGATTTGAAATCGTCGTGCTGGTTAAGGCGAGAAACGTTCCCGGAAGAAGCTTCTGCACGCCCCGGTAGATCGAATGCGGGGCCGGGATGCAACTGTGGCGGAGGGAAAGCGCCAAAGCGTCTCGATTGATCTCCGCGTCGAAACTGGGGTGCGCGCGGAGAGCCTTTAGCTCGGAACCAAACAGGAAGACGCCGCCCATCCAGCCGTAGTAAAGAGGTTTCTCGCCGAGACGGTCGCGGCCGAGGTACAGAATGCGCTCCCGCCGGTCCCACAGCGCAAAGGCAAGCATGCCGTTCACTCGAGACAGCGTTGGTTCTACGCCCCAGCTCTCGAAACATGCCAGCAACACCTCGGTATCGGAGTGTCCTCGAAAGCGAAGCGGTGCATTGTTTGATTTTTCAAGCTCCTCCCGCAGTTGCTGGAAGTTGTAGATCTCGCCGTTGAATACGATCACGTATCGCCCACTGGCCGAGAGCATCGGCTGGTGGCCGGCGGGAGACAGGTCGAGGATGGAGAGCCGGCGATGCGCCAGAGCGATCCCGGCGGCGGAATCTGCCCAGATGCCCGCATCGTCCGGCCCACGATGTTGCAAGGTGTCGCCCATCCGCCTTGCGGTGGCGCGGAGATGCTCACTCGAGTTTCGGAGTGTCGTGTCGAGGAAACCAGCAATACCACACATCTAGCGAAGTACCTTCCATTCAAACTGCTGGAAAACAACAAAATGTGTATGTCGTCGAGAACTGCGCAAACTCACTGCTTTCCGGCAGCCACGCATGTTCGTGCTCATCAGGCGCTCTTGATTCCAGCCAGAAGCAATTCCCGGTGGAGATAGTGCCGATCACAATAATCGCGGTAGGTTTGGCTGTGGACACTTTCAAGCCATGGCCCGTTGTTCTGATACCACTGGATCGTGCTGGCCAGCCCTTCGGTGAAATTCCTGCATTGCTTCCAGCCCAGCGCGGTCTTGAGCTTCCTGCAGTCCAGCGCGTACCGGCGATCGTGCCCAGGCCGGTCCGCGACGAATTGAATGAGCGTTCGGGGTTTCCCGAGGACGTCCAGGATTCGGTAGGCCACCTCGATATTTCGCAGCTCGCATTCGCCGCCGACGTTGTACACCTCGGAGTCCGTGCCCCGGTGCAAGATGAGGTCGAGAGCGCGGCAATGGTCCTCGACGTGAATCCAATCTCGAGCATTTCGCCCATCGCCGTAAATCGGCAATGGCTGGCCGGACATGGCCCGCGCGATCATCAGGGGGATAAATTTCTCCGGGAACTGGCGGGGGCCATAGTTGTTGGAGCAACGAGTGATGATGGCGGGAAACCCGTACGTCTGCACCGCTGCTCTTACGATGAGGTCTGCCGCCGCCTTCGTTGCCGCGTAGGGACTGTTCGCCGCCAGCGGGGATGACTCCGTGAACTGCCCTTCGGGCCCGAGACTTCCGTAGACTTCATCCGTGCTTACCTGGAGATAGCGCGCAACACGCGCCACACGGCAGGCTTCCACCATCCGCCACGTGCCTTCGATGTTGGTGCGGATGAATGCAGAGGCGTCTTCAATGCTTCGATCCACATGGCTTTCTGCCGCGAAATGCACCACCGCATCGCAACCTTGCACCACGTCGGCTATCGCTGGGTCGCAAATGTCCATGCGAACAAATTGCAAACGGGAACCGTCGAGGACGGCAGCCAAGTTGCCGAGGTTCCCGGCATAGGTAAGTTTGTCCACGACCACAATGTTGTAGCCGGGGTGCTCTTCGAGCATGTGCAGCACGAAATTCGACCCGATGAAACCGGCGCCGCCGGTGATGAGTACTTTCATGGCCTGTCCTTTAACCGAGCGGAAGATGGATGCTGTAAGCCTTTTGAGGCCGCGGCTCGGATCACTTCCCGCTTGTCGCAACGGAGACGCTTTCCCGCGTGAGCGTTTTTTCCCGGACCAGATTGCAGGCGCGCCACAGCGAATCGAATGTTCCGGCGTCGGTCCACCAACCATCGAGAATTTCGCAGCTGAGCAGCCCGTCGCGCAGGTAAGAATTATTTACGTCGGTGATCTCCAGTTCGCCGCGGCCGGAGGGCTGGAGCGTGCGGATGCGGTCAAAGACCGTGCCATCGTAGAAATACGCGCCGATCACAGCATAAGGCGAACCCGGCGCTGCGGGCTTCTCTTCGATGCGCACCAGCCGATCATGATCGAACACCGGAACTCCGAATCGTTCCGGATCGGGCACTTCCTTCAGCAGGATCATGGCTCCGCATTTCTGGGCCTCAAAACTCTTTCGCGCCTTTTCGATGCCGGCCTCGATGATGTTGTCGCCGAGAATGACGCAGATTTTCTGTCCCTGGGCAAAGCATTCCGCCAGACGCAACGCGTCGGCAATTCCTCCTTCACCTTCCTGATACGCGAAACTTACCTGTTGCAGCCCAAAATCCTTTCCGTTGCGGAGCAGCCGCAGAAAATCTCCGGCGCTACTGCCTCCGGTGACAATCAGGATGTCGCGGATTCCGGCGTCCACAAGGGTTTGAAGCGGGTAGTAAATCATCGGCTTGTCATAGACCGGCAGCAGATGCTTGTTCGTCACCCGCGTTAACGGATGAAGCCGTGAACCTGTTCCTCCGGCGAGAATGATTCCCTTCACGATTTTCCTCCTTCGGCGTTCATAACGCGTTCACCGGCAGATACGGCAAGAGCGCGGCGTTCTTGCACTAGACAGTCGTGGCGCTTTTCGTGCAGGTAAACCCGTACCGCCTCCTGCCAAGTCCGCAGGGAGATGCCGTAGAGCCGTTGCAAGCTGCCGTTCGAAAGCACTGAATTTTTCGGACGCGCGGCCGGCCGCGATGATTCGTCCGTACAAATGGATTTCACGATGACTTCCGTCAGCCCGGCGCCGCGCACCAGCTCTTGCGCGAATTCGTACCAGGAGCAGTCGCCCGAGTTGGTGACATGCACCGTGCCGCGAACTCCGGCCCGGCACAATTGCATGATCGCCCGCGCCAGATCGCGATTAAACGTAGGGGAGCCGCGCTGATCGGCAACCACGGAGAGTTCCCGCTGCGTCTCGGCGAGCCGCAGGATCGTGTTCGGAAAGCATTTCCCCGCCACTCCGAAAAGCCACGAAGTTCGCGCGATACATGCCTCAGGCAAAATCTCTCGCACCGCCGCCTCGCCTGCCGCTTTTGTGCGGCCGTAAACGCTCATCGGGGCAACTGGATCATCCGTCTCATACGGCAAAGGTTTTTTCCCGTCGAACACGTAGTCCGTGCTGAGAAACATCAATTGCGAGCCGCACTCGCGCGCCGTGCGTGCCACGTTTCCGGCGCCTACGCAATTCACCCGATGGGCAAGCTCGGGGTGTTTCTCGCAACCGTCCACATCCGTATAGGCTGCGGCAAGGACCGTCCACTCCGGCCGCACGCGCGCGAAGAGAGCGCGCAATTGCGCCGGCTCGCGAATATCGGCATCGCGCGAACTCGCGCCGGTGACCTCGTCGAAGTCCCACTCCCCGAGCAGGGCTTTCCCCAGTAAGCCGGTTGCACCAATGATCAAAACTCGCATTGCAGGTATTTGACGTCTACTTGTGCTGCGTCTCCCAGTCGTAGGCGATTCCGGGATGGTCGTAGGGCAAGCGCCCCTCGTCGCTCGGGTTATAGAAACGGTTGGTCAAGTACACCAGCATCGCAGGGTGAACCCCGATCACTTTGTACCCGTGCGCCACACCGGCTGGAATCAGAATCGCCCACGGCCGGAATGTCCCCGCGAATACAGTGTTGAGCTTCCCGAACGTCGGTGAAGCCCGCCGCAAGTCGCAAAGAAATACTTGAAGCATCCCGGAAATGGGCAGCCACAAATCGGTCTGCTCGTAATGGTAATGGATGGCTTTGATCGTGCCCGGGTAGGTCAGCGTCGCCGATATCTGAATGCGCGCCTCTCCGCCAGGGAGCATTTTCTCGGCCAGGCCCGCGCTGCCCAGGCGCGCCAGCTCCGTGAAATAACCGCGGTCGTCCGGATAGACGCGCAGCGCCTCGATGCGCACGCCGTCAATCAGCGCCGCCGAGTCCGGCGCAAGAATCACGTCCCCCGCCGACTTCTCCACGCGAGGCATCACCGCGAGTTCCACTCCGTTGCGTTCGCCGAGGCGGATGATTGCTTCTCGCAAGGGAGCCTGTTGAGATTGAGCAGTCATGTGTTTTCATTCACCCGTGCATCGCAACTGTTTCCGCGACCTGCTGAGGCCGTTGCTCGCAGCGCCGCGAACGCTTTTTCTAAACCTGCCGTGCCTTATATCCGATCGCGCACCAATGATTCTCCTGCTCATTGAATCGGATTCGCTCGAGACCCGCGGTTATCATCATGGTTTTGATTTGCTGTGCGGTGAACCGCTGCTCCAGTCGGGTGCCAAAGCGGTCGAACGCATCCGTCCTCATCGTATAAAAGCCTAGATTTCGATAAGCCGATAGCGGAAACGATGCTACGGATAAGCCGAATCTCTCCGCCAATCGGCTCAGCCGTGCGAGCGGGAAATAGACACACACCGCAATTATTTGTGAAATGGAATACTTCGCGTGGTACGGCAGTCGCGAGACTACCCTGCGAACCGTGTCACTGATCCGCCAGATGGCTCGAAACCAGAGCGGTCTGTTATCAAATGCGTAGTAAAGATAAACCAGGAATGGTGCGCCCGGCTTAAGCTTAGCCACACACGCTCGAATGCCGCCCAGCGTATCGGGAACGTGATGAAGAACTCCCAAAGAATATCCAAAATCCATCGTTTCATCTTTGATGGGCATCTGATCGACCGAGGCATGGTGGAAGATACAATTCGTTCGTTGCAGCAAGTTGCGCCGGGCGACGGCAAGTGCTTCAGCGCTGGCGTCGATGCAATGTAACAGCCCGACCCGTGAGGCGACGACTTTGGCCCACCGCCCGCTGCCACAGCCTAAGTCGAAACCAACCGCCTCCGGAGGGAGCTCATTCCAGGGAAAAATCCGAAAGTACCCCTCGAAGATCCGCCGCAATTCCTCCTCTGGCAAAGCACTTTGATCAAAGCGAGTCCATTCGACGCCAAATCCTTCCACCGTTTTTGTATCTGCATTCACGCTCGGTCCGTTTTTTGGCAAATTTCGTTCATCGGAGGCGATTACCTTGTCGCGGTGTTCGTTATCGAGATGACTCCAGAAGGCGTTCCGTGGTTTCACATGGGTGACAATTCGACTTTGCTTGGTCACTAGGTTTCCCAAGAATGGAATGGAATACCTCGTCCCATTGCGCGAGCATTCTTTCCTCTCCGTGGTGCCGCTCAGCGAATGCTTTTCCTCGTTGTCCTGCTTCTCTCCGCGCCTGTTCATCGAAGACATATCGATCCAGGGTGGCCCGCCAATCCTGCGCCGTCTGGCACGCCATGGGGAGACCGCACTGCTGCATAACTCGCGTGTGAGCCGGAGTCGCAGAGACAATCGCGGGCATGCCCAGGCGCCAAAAAAACAGAAGTTTGTTTTCCGGTTTTCCTGCGCACACCGGGTCCTGCAAAGGGATTGGAATCAAAGCCAGATCACACGCCGTGCTGATCGCGGAGAAAGTCTGCTCATTCCAGGCGTACAAATGGATGCGGTCAAAGATTTTCGCAGCCTCCTCTTCGGTCCGCCGCTGACCAAACTGGCCGTTCAGATACTTCCCGTAGCGCAAGTCAGTTATCACGTGGATTGCGATCTTGCGTTTTCTGAGAAGTTCCAGCAAGACATTTCGAATTTCAGACAGAAACCTCATGTTTCCGGGCAGGCCTTCCCAGACAAAACTAAAGACCTCACCTGCGGAATAGTCTTTTTTCCTACTGCGGATGCTGCTTCCCTGAAAATCTAATATCACGTGAACATTCCGGCAGTATGGATGGATATCTCTCTCTTGTTCTACCGTGGAACAAATGACCGCATCGGCGCGGTGGCACATCTCCTTGATGCCAGTTGAATAATTCAGGAGGAGGTGACGATTCTGATGAACAGCAAATTTAGCGACTCCGCGGAAAATCCCCTTGATGGTCAGTGCAGGAGTCGCCAGATAAGCGTCCACTTGATCGTAAACGATTTTGGCGTTGCCCCTCCTATAATTCCTCCACACGCTAATATCACCGACGGCAGTTACCACCGCGACATCGTAGGTCTCTGTTGGTCGCGCGATCTCGAATACGAGATTCCTCTTACGAGCGTAATAGCAAAATCGCCGCCGGTCGCCCGGAAGCTCTAAGCTCTCGCTGCAGGGAACATACCCTATCCGCATATCACGCAGGTCAACCAATGCGGACGCTTTCCTCTCGATCAATTGCGGCAGCGCGCATTGCGTCGCAATCGCGCCACCACTGAATAGTCTGGTCAAGCCCTGTATCAAGCGCATAGTGAGGTTTCCAGCCGACCTCTCGGACCAATCGGCGCACGCATGCCACCAGCCGCGAAGGTCCGGGTGTTGCCGGGCGCGCTCCGAAATGAACTAGATCGGGGCGCGCGATCTTCTGAGCAATGGTCTCGACCACACGGCGAACAGTGACCGGCACGCCGGAAGCAATGTTTACTGGCCCTTCTACGTTGCTTTCCAAAAGTGCAACAAAGGCGGATGCGACATCGGCGACGTGCAAGAAATCGAGCACCTGGCGGCCATCGGAGCAGAGTGCGGGTTCGCCGCGCAGGAGCGAACGGATCACGCTGGATACCAGCCGCGAGGGGTGCTCATGCGGGCCGTACAGATGGAAGATCCGCCCCCAGGCGGAACTCATACCAGATTGGTGGCCAAAAGACCCAAGCAGTGACTGGAGAGTTTTTTTGGCCGCACCGTAGACGCTCGTCGGTGCCAGCGCCGTCGTTTCCTCGCAGCATTCCCCGTCTTTCCACTCATACTCGGCGCAACTGCCGGCCATCACCACGCGGGCGCCGCCGACACGATGAAACTCGCGCAGCAGGCTGAGGCTGGCTTCGACCCAGCGGAGGTTCTCAGGGCACGTCCAGTATTTCCCAGGGGCTGTGTACCAGGCAAAATGCAGCAAGCTGTCCGGCTTGATCTTGGCAACGATTGCTTTCGCCTGGCGCGAGTCCAGCAGGTCAACACGGTGCCAGCGGATGTCAGGCACAATTTGAACTGGGCTGCGGGAAGATACGGCATGGACCTCAAGGCCCTTGGCAGCGAGCAGCGAGACACACTGCCGTCCAATAAAGCCGCTTGCGCCGGTAAGGAAAACTTTCTTCATGCCAAGTAGTCGGGGTAACTCTGGTCTCTGGGGGAAAGAATTGGTCCCGGAACGGGCCAGCGAATACCAAACGCACGATCGTTCCAGCGAACGCCTCGCGCGCATTCCCCACGAAAGGCTTCCGTCATCTGATAGAAAACCTCGGTGCTCTCGGCGAGAGTTTGGAAACCGTGCGCGACACCCTCGGGGACATAAAGCATCTTGTGATTGGCGGCGGTGAGCTCGGCCGCAAACCACTTTCGGAAGCTTCGCGATTCCGGCCGAAGATCTACAATCACGTCGTAGAGCGCACCGGACGCGCACCGTACCAGCTTGGCTTCCTCATGCGGCACCACCTGATAGTGCATGCCCCGCAAGGTGCCGAGCTTTCTGTTGAAGGAGATGTTGCATTGGACGAGGGTTGGGTTTAGCCCGCGGCGACGGAATTCTTCCTGGCACCAGCTCCGCGCGAAGAAGCCTCGCTCATCCGGTACCGGCTCGATCTCGATGATGTATGCGCCTTCGATGGGAGCCGGCAAGAACTTCACTCGATGATCTCCAGACGCGGGATGGGGATGATGAATCGGCCGCCCCAATCCCGCACGCTGGCCATCTGGTTGAGAATCTCTTCGCGGATGTTCCAAGGAAGGATCAAGACGTAATCCGGCCGAGTTTCCCGCAATTTGTCCGGATGGTAGATGGGAATGTGCGTCCCAGGCAGGTAATGTCCCTGCTTGTGCGGGCTGACGTCCACCGTATAATCGAGGAAGTCCGTTCGAATTCCGCAATAATTGAGGAGCGTGTTGGCCTTCGCGGGCGCGCCATACCCGGCGACACGCTTCCCCTGGCGTTTCGCGTCGATCAAAAAATCGAGCAGATTGCGCTTGATCTCTTCGATCTTGGTGCCGAACAAAGCATAGGCGTCCGGGTCGCGGACTCCGCGCGACTCTTCCCACTTGCGCATCGCCTCAACCCGTGGGTTGACCGGCTGGCTATTTGCGGCATGACAGACATAGAGCCGCAGCGAGCCGCCGTGGGTCGAAAGCTCTTCCACATCGAATACGGTGAGGTTGTGACTTCGTAAAACCTGTTCGACACTGAAGAGAGAGAAGTAGGAGAAGTGTTCGTGATAGATGGTGTCGAATTGATTCCCTTCGATCAGGCGCATCAGATGCGGAAACTCGAGCGTGATGACGCCCTCTGGTTTTAGCAAAGTGGTCATTCCGGCAACAAAATCGTTTAGGTCAGGGACGTGGGCGAGCACATTGTTCGCCACGATGAGGTCAGCTCTTTTGCCCTCCGCGGCGAGACGCCCAGCCGTTTCGCTGCTGAAGAATTGCGCGATAGTCGGGATACCTTTCTCCCGGGCCACGCGAGCCACGTTCGCCGCCGGCTCGACTCCCAGCACCGGAATCTGCATGGCTTTGAAAAACTGCAGGAGGTAGCCATCGTTGCTGGCCAGCTCGACCACCAAGCTTTCGCGGGTGAGCGACAGACGATCCTGCATCTGCTCCACATAGCTCCGTGCGTGCTGGACCCAGGATTCCGAACAAGAAGAAAAGTAGGCATAATCGCTGAAGATTCTTTCCGGTGACTCAAATTCCGCAAGCTGCACTAGGAAGCAGCCCTCGCAAATGCGAACATGCAGCGGGTAGAATGGCTCCATCCGCTCGAGTTGCTGGCATGTCAAGTACGCATTGGACAGCGGGGACATCCCCAAGTTCACAAATGTCCGATTCAGCCTCGCCGAGCAGAGCCGGCAGAACAAGTCTTGCACCGATGCTAGACCTTGCCCGCCTCGACCGGCGCCTGGTACGCGTCGATTTGTTCGAGGAGGAGTTCCCGCGCGTCCGGCTGCGAGCGCTGTGCAATTTTGTACCACGCCAGCGTGGCGCTCAGCGTCTGGGTAACATCCCAGCGCGGCTGCCAGCCAAGCTCGGTCCTTGCTCTCGTGCAGTCAAGTTTTAGGTACTGCGCCTCGTGAGGATGCGCGCCGGTGTCGGCTTCCCAGGCAAAACCCTCCCCCCAGAGTTCCGCGCAGCGTTCGACCACCCAACGCACAGGCTTGGCATCCTCTTCGCGCGGTCCAAAATTCCAGCCTTCAGAGAAGCGCGGGCCATCCTCCCAGAGTTTTTCCGCGAGAAGCAGGTAACCGCTGAGGGGTTCGAGCACA
>Ga0209588_1000277_pt1 | contig 13598 bp, 11 predicted proteins | sample Rivendell_Oct201_10_FD_188351 | JGI IMG/M metagenome (GOLD analysis project Ga0209588, IMG submission 188351) | Vadose zone soil microbial communities from the Eel River Critical Zone Observatory, Northern California, USA -... | ecosystem: Host-associated > Plants > Roots > Rhizosphere > Soil ...
GGACATCGGGATTCAGTATCTCGAATCGTGGCTGCGTGGCGTCGGCTGCGTGCCGATCTACAACCTCATGGAAGACGCCGCGACCGCCGAGATCTCGCGGTCGCAGGTGTGGCAGTGGGTCCGTCATGGCGCACGACTGGCGGATGGTCGCGTCGTGACGGAAGGGCTGGTGCGGCAGGTGATGGCCGAAGCGTTCCCAACCAAGAGTCTCGCCGCAGAGCTGTTCGGAAAACTGATGATAGGCGCGGAATTCTCGGAGTTCCTTACACTCGTCGCGTACGAGCACCTGGAGTAAGAGTATGCACAAACACGCATTCGTATCCGAACTGGATCGGCGGTGGCGCAGCGACCGGCGCTGGCAGGGGATCACTAGGACCTATACGCCGGACGACGTCTACCGGCTGCGGGGCACGCTCCAGGTCCAGCACACGCTCGCGAGTCACGGCGCCGCGCGACTCTGGAAGCTGATGCGCGAGGAGCCCTACGTCGCCGTGCTGTCGGCCGTCACGGGCAACCAGGCGGTGCAGGAAGTCCGCGCCGGACTCAAGGCGATCTACATCAGCGGCTGGCAGGTCGCGGCCGACGCAAACTGCGCCATGACGATGTACCCGGATCAGAGTCTCTATCCGTCCGACAGCGTACCCAACCTGATCGGTCGAATTCAGAATGCGCTGCGCCGCGCCGACGAGGTCCATCACATGAACGGCGACCACAGCATCGACTGGTACGTGCCGCTCGTCGCCGATGCCGAAGCGGGCTTCGGCGGCGTGCTGAACGCCTACGAGCTGATGAAGCTCATGATCGCGGCCGGTGCGGCCGGCGTGCACTTCGAGGATCAGCTCTCCTCGGTCAAGAAGTGCGGGCACCTCGGCGGAAAAGTCCTCGTGCCAACGAGTGAGTTCATTGCCAAGCTGATCGCGGCACGGCTCGCCGCTGATGTTTGCGGTGTGGACACGATTCTCATCGCCCGCACCGACGCGAACAGTGCCGGACTCCTGACGAGTGACATCGACGAGTACGACCGCCGCTGGTGCACCGGCGAGCGGTCGCCCGAAGGCTTCTTTGTGATCAAGGACGGCGTGGAGGCGGCGATCGCGCGCGCCCGCGCGTACGCCCCCTACGCCGACATGCTCTGGTTCGAGACGGCGAAGCCGGATCTCGCCGAGGCTAGGCAGTTCGCCGCAGCGATCCACCAGGACTATCCGGGCAAGCTGCTCGCGTACAACTGCTCTCCCTCGTTCAACTGGAAGCGTCACCTCAGCGAGCCGCAACTCGCCGGCTTCCAGAAGGAGCTGGGGGCGATCGGCTACAAGTTCCAGTTCGTCACGCTCTCCGGCTTCCACGCGTTGAATCACGCGATGTTTACGCTGGCGCAGGACTACAAGGAACGCGGCATGGCCGCATATGCCGACCTGCAGTCGCGCGAATTCGCCCTGGAACGGGACGGCTACGAGGCCGTGAAGCATCAGGAGTTCGTGGGCGTCGGCTACTTCGACGAAATCACCCAGATTGTGCACGGCGGCCGCAGCTCGACCGTCGCGCTGGAGGGCTCAACGGAGAAGGCGCAGTTCGTCAGTTGACAAGGCCCTAGCCGGCCCTAGGCTACGGGGATGAAAACCCTCCGCAACTATGTCGGCGGCGAGTGGGTCAGTCATGCCGCTGTCGAGTACCTGGACATCACGAACCCGGCGACGGGCGAACAGCTCGGCAGGGTGCCGTTCTCGGGCACCCGAGAAGTCGAGCAGGCGGTCGCGGCGGCGCAGGCCGCATTCCTCAAGTGGCGTGAGGTCCCACCGGTCGTGCGGGCCCGCTACCTCTTCAAGCTCAAGTACCTGATGGAACAGCATTTCGACGACATCGCAGCGACGGTGACGCGCGAGAACGGCAAAACCTTGGACGAGGCGCGGGGTTCGGTGCGCCGCGGCATCGAAAACGTCGAGCACGCCTGCGGCATTCCCACGCTGATGATGGGCAGGACGCTGGAAGACGTCGCGGCGGGCATCGACTGCGAATACGTCCGCCAGCCCCTCGGCGTCTTCGCCGCCGTCACCCCCTTCAATTTTCCGGCGATGGTGCCCTGCTGGTTCTGGCCCTATGCGATCGCGACCGGCAACACGTTCATTCTCAAGCCGAGCGAGCAGGTGCCCTTTTCGCCGACGCGCCTTGTCGAATTGGCGCACGAGGCCGGCATTCCGCCCGGCGTCCTGAACCTGGTCCATGGAGGGAAGGACGCCGTCAACGCGCTGCTCGCGCACCCGGGGATCGCAGGGATCTCGTTCGTCGGCTCATCCCCCGTCGCCAAGCACGTCTACGAGGAAGCCGCCGCACACGGCAAGCGCGTGCAGGCGCTAGGCGGCGCGAAGAATCATGTCATCGTAATGCCCGATGCCGACATGGACCGCGCCGTCGCGAACATCAGCGAGTCACTGTTCGGCTGCGCCGGCCAGCGTTGTCTCGCGGGGAGCGTCGTCGTCGCCGCAGGCAAGGCGTACGAGCCGTTTCGCGAGCGACTCCTGAGCGCAGCGAAGGATCTGCGGCTCGGTTACGGACTCGAGCCCGGCGTGAGTATGGGGCCTGTCGTCTCGGCCAAGCACAAGGAGAGGGTGCTGTCGTACGTGGAGGCGGGTCGCAAGGACGGCGCCACGCTGTTACTCGACGGCCGTGGCACCAGGGTCGAGAAACATCCGCGCGGCCACTTTGTCGGGCCGACCGTCTTCGACGGCGTCCAACCGGACATGACGATCGGGAAAGAGGAGATCTTCGGACCGGTGGCGTCCGTAACCCACGTCAGCAATCTGGACGAAGGAATCGAGATGGTGCGAGCGTCTGGGCTCGCCAATGCGACGTCCATCTTTACCCAGAGCGGCAAGGCCGCGCGCGAGTTTCGCTATCGCGTCGGGGTGAGCATGATCGGCGTGAACATCGGCGTCGCGGCGCCCATGGCTTTCTTTCCGTTTGGCGGGACCAAGGGTTCGTTCTTCGGGGACCTGAAGGCGCACGGGCAGGACTCGATCGAGTTCTATACCGACAAAAAAGTCGTCATATCGAGGTGGTGATGAGAAGAGTCGTGGGTGGCCTCATTCAAATGTCGAACCCCATTAACGACACCAATGCCTCGGTCGCCAAGATCAGCAAGGCAATGGAGGAGAAGCACCTTCCTTATATAGAGGAAGCAGGCAAGAAGGGCGTGCAGCTCCTCTGCCTGCAGGAGGTCTTCAACGGCCCCTACTTCTGCCCCAGCCAGGACGCCAAGTGGTGCGACATCGCCGAGCCCATCCCGGGTCCGACAATCGAGCGCATGCAGAAGCTCGCCAAGAAGCACGAGATGGTGATGATCGTGCCGATCTACGAGCGCGAGATGGCGGGCGTCTACTACAACACCGCGGCCGTGATCGACGCCGACGGCAGCTACCTCGGCAAGTATCGCAAGAACCATATCCCGCACACGGCCGGGTTCTGGGAGAAGTTCTTCTTCAAGCCCGGCAACCTCGGCTATCCTGTTTTCAAGACACGCTACGCCACGATCGGCGTCTACATCTGCTACGACCGGCACTTCCCGGAAGGCGCGCGGCTGCTGGGCCTGCACGGCGCCGAGATCGTGTTCAATCCGTCGGCGACGGTGAAGGGACTGTCGCAGTATCTGTGGAAGCTGGAACAACCGGCCCATGCGGTCGCCAACGGCTACTTCATGGGCTGCATCAATCGCGTCGGCACCGAACCGCCGTGGAACGTCGGGCAGTTCTATGGCTCGAGCTACTTCGTGGACCCGCGCGGCAATTTCCTGGCGCAAGGCAGTGAGGACAACGACGAGCTCGTCGTCGCCGAGATGAACCTCGACATGATCGAGGAGGTGCGGCGGACGTGGCAGTTTTTCCGGGACCGCCGGCCGGAGACGTACGACGACATGGTGAAGCAGCTGCCCTGATGATCGTCCTCTTCCGAGCTCTAACGTACGGCACTCTGTTCGTCGGGCTGCTCCTCGTCTTCGTTCCGGATCGTATTCTCGCGCCGGCCGGCATCGTGCGACCCGACAGCATAGGTCCGATCCAGATCCTCGCGATGTTGGTCATCGTCGCGGGCGCAGCGCTCGCCATTGCCTCAATCCTCACCTTTGCGTTTATCGGCAAGGGCACGCCCGCGCCCTTCGATCCGCCGCGCAAGCTGGTGATCGCCGGGCCCTATCGCTGGGTGCGCAACCCGATGTACATCGGCGCCGGCCTCGTGCTGCTGGGCGCTGCGATGTTCTACGGCTCCATCGGCCTCGTCCTCTACACGATCATCTTCTGGTCGATGGCGCATCTGTTCGTGCTGTTCTACGAGGAGCCGGTGCTGCGCCGCAAATTCGGCGCCGATTACGACGCCTACACGGCCACCCGCCGCCGCTGGATGCCCCGATGGCGCTCCTGATCCACGGTGGCCGGATCATCACGGCCACGGAAGACTTCACGGGCGACATCTACGCCGAGAACGAGACCATCACGCGGATCGAGCCGCACATCGATGCGAAACTGGTCGCCCCCGGAGCCGACGTCATCGACGCGCGCGGCAAGTACGTGTTCCCCGGATTCATCGATCCGCACGTGCACATCTACCTGCCGTTCATGGGTACCTACGCGGCCGACGATTACGAATCGGCGAGCAAAGCCGCCCTGGCGGGCGGCACGACGACGCTGATCGAGATGATCTGCCCCGGTCCGACCGACGAGCCGGTCGCGGCGTTCGAGTTGTGGAAGTCCAAAGCCGAAACGCTCGCCGCGGTGGATTACACGTTCCACATGTCGGTCGTCCGGTTCGAAGAGCAGATCCGGGCGCAGTTTCGGGAGATCGTGAAGGCTGGAGTCGCTTCTTTCAAGGTTTTCCTCGCCTACAAAGGTGCGCTGAACCTGTCAGACGAGCACCTGTTTGCCGCCATGAAGCTCGCGAAAGACCTCGGGGTGATCGTGACGGCGCACTGCGAGAACGCGGACGCGATCGACGCACTGCAGAAGTCGCTGCTCGCCGCCGGCAAGACCGGTCCCGAGTGGCACGGCCCGTCGCGCCCGCCCATCGTCGAGGCGGACGGCGTCCACCATCTCTGCACATTTGCCGAGCTGCTCGGCACTCACGTCTACATCGTACACACGTCGTGCGAGCCGGCCGTGCGCGCCGCGTTGGCCGCCCGGCAGCGGGGCGTGAACGTGTGGATCGAATCGGTGATCCCGCACTTCGTCCTGGACGAGACGTATGTCGAGCGCCCGGCGTTTGAGGGGGCCAAGTACGTCATGTCTCCGCCGCTGCGCGCCAAAGCCAACCAGAATGTGCTCTGGAACGGCGTGAAGTCGCGCGATATCAGCACCATTGCGACCGACCATGCGCCGTTCCGGTTCGAGGACCAGAAGAAGAAGATGGGCCGGGACGCGTTCACGAAGATTCCGAACGGCATCCCGTCGGTGCAGGAGCGCGTGGATCTCGTCCACACCTGCGGCGTCGCCGCGGGACGGCTGGGACTGCAAGCGCTGGTGGACGCCTGTTCGACGCAGGCCGCCAAACTCTTCGGGCTCTATCCCAAAAAGGGGGCGATCCAGCTTGGCAGCGACGCCGATCTCGTCGTCTATGATCCGAGCTATCGCGGCACGTTTTCCAAAGAATGCAGTTACTCGAATGTCGACTACAACGCGTATGAGGGCTGGGAACGACGGGGACGTCCAAGCGTGGTGACGGTGCGGGGTCAGGTACAGGCGCGAGATGGTGAGTTCGTTGGCACGATTGGTCGGGGACAATTCTTGAAGCGGGAGCCGACACACTGATGGATTCGCAAACAGTTCGTGAAAAACACAAGCAATTCCTTTTTCCCTGCGTCGCCAATTACTACGCCGAGCCCGTCGTCATTACGGAGGCGCATGGTTCGAGCGTGAAGGACCTGGACGGCCGCGAGTATCTCGACTTTTTCGGCGGCATCCTGACCGCGGGGATCGGGCATTCGCATCCGGAATTCGTGAAGCGCCTGCAGGAGCAGCTCGGGCGCCTGGTGCACACGTCGAGCGTGTATCCCACGCAGGAGCAAGTCCGGGTGGCGGAGCGGCTCACGCAGATCACGCCCGGCAAGCTCAAAAAGAGCTTCTTCACGACCAGCGGCACGGAAGCGGACGAGACCGCGATCATGCTGGCGAAGATCTATACCGGCCAGCAGGAGATCATCGCGCTGCGCCACAGCTACGCAGGGCGCAGTCAGGGGGCGATCGCAATCACGGGGCAGCAGCCCTGGCGCATCCTGCCGACCCAGATTGCCGGCATCAAGCACGCGCTGTCGCCCTACTGCTACCGCTGCCCCCTCGGGCTCGAGTATCCCGACTGCGGCATCCGCTGCGCCCAGGACATCGAGGACCTCATCAAGACGACGACGACGGGCCGTCCCGCCGCCTTCATGGCCGAGCCGATTCAAGGCGCGGGCGGGTTCATCACACCGCCCAAGGAGTACTTCGAGATCGCCGTCGGCATCATTCGCAAATACGGCGCGGTCTTCATCTGTGACGAAGTGCAGACCGGCTGGGGGCGCACCGGCGACACGTGGTGCGGCATCGAGCATTGGGGCGTCGAGCCCGAGATCATGACGTTCGCCAAGTCCATCGCCAATGGCTTCCCGGTGGGCGCTACCATCGCGACGGAGGAAGTCGCGAACGCGTTTACCGGACTCTCGCTCTCGACATTCGGGGGCAATCCGATCTCGATGGCCGCGGTGGATGTGACGCTGGACGTCATGCAGCGCGAGAACACGCCCAAGCGCTCCGCCGAACGGGGGACTCAACTTAGAGACTATTTGGAAGGCTTTAAGCAAGCGTTCCCCTTTATCGGGGATGTCCGGGGGATGGGCCTGATGCAGGGAATCGAGTTCGTCGAGGATCGCAAGACCAAGGAGCCGTCTCCCAAGAAAACGACCGCGTTCCTGGAAGCCGCCAAGCGCCAGGGGCTGCTGATCGGCAAGGGCGGCCTCTACGGCAACGTGATCCGCATCGCGCCCTCCATGTTGATCAGCAAGGCGGACATCGATGACGGCTGCAAGCGGATGGAGCGCGCACTCGCCGAGGTGAAATGACGCTTCCGGCGCGGACCCCGCTCGCCAACGAGGACCTGCTCCCGGTGTCGCCGGACCGGCGCACCTGGAACTGGTGGCACATCGCATCGCTGTGGATCGGCATGGCGATCTGCATCCCGACCTACACGCTGGCCTCGGGCCTGGTCGATCAAGGTTGGACTTGGCAGGCGGCCGTCGGTGCGGTCGTGTTGGGCAATGTCGTCGTGCTGCTGCCCATCGCGCTGAATTCGCACGCCGGCACGCGTTACGGCATTCCCTTCCCCGTGCTCGCGCGCACGTCGTTTGGCGTCCTCGGCGCGAACATCCCCGCGATCCTGCGGGGCCTCGTTGCATGCGGATGGTTCGGGATCCAGACGTGGATCGGCGGGTGGGCGATCTACAAGCTCTTCGAGGTGATCTGGCCCGGCATCGCCACGCTGCCACAGATCCTGCCCGCGTTCGTGGGCCTCAATACCGGCGAATTCGTTTGCTTCATGGTGTTCTGGGCGATGAACGTGTGGATCGTGCTGCGTGGCATGGACTCGATCAAGTTCCTGGAGACGTGGGGTTCGCCATTTCTCCTCGCCGTCGGAGTTGCGTTGTTCGTGTGGGCGCTGGTGCGCGCCGGCGGTCTCGGCCCCATGCTACGGAATCCCGTCGGACGGTCGGACGGTCGGACGGTGGGACTGTCGGGCGTTTTCGGTGCCGGCTTGACGTCTGCTGTGGCGTTCTGGGGCACGATGGCGCTGTCAATTCCCGATTTCTCCCGCTATGCGCGTTCGCAACGTGACCAGGTCGTCGGGCAGGCCGTGGGGTTGCCGGCCACCATGGCGCTGTTCGCGTTCATCGGGGCGGCCGTCACCAACGCGACATTCGTGATTTTCGGCAGCCGCATCGCGGACCCCGTCGCCCTGCTGGCACGCATCGGCGGGCCGCTGATGATCATGCTGTCGATGGCGGGCCTGATCGTCGCCACGCTCACGACCAATATCGCCGCGAACATCGTCGCGCCGGCGAACGCGTTTTCGAACATCGCGCCCCACAGGATCACGTTCAAGCAAGGCGCGATGATCACGGCGGTGATCGGGATTGTGATGATGCCGTGGCGGCTCTATAACGACGCGGCCGCATACATCTTCACCTGGCTCATCGGCTATGGCGCGCTGCTCGGTCCTGTCGCGGGAATCATGATCGCTGATTACTTCGTGCTGCGGCGCGGGATGCTCGTGGTGAACGATCTCTACAAGCGGCACGGCGTGTACGAGTACACGCACGGAATCAATTGGGTCGCGGTGACGGCATTCGCCCTCGGCGTCGCACCCAGCCTTCCCGGTTTTGTCGCGGCGTTGAAGGGCGTGCCGGCAACCGGTTTGTTCGGCACGATCTACAACTGGGCGTGGTTCGTAGGCTTTCTGGTTGCCGGCGTGATCTACGTTGTGGGAATGCGCGTGGGAGCAGGGAGCAGGGAGCGGGGAGCAATTGGTGCAACGACCTGAGCGGGTACGATCGCTTTCGGACGAACAGCTGGCGGCGAACTTCGCTGACATCGCGCCGGCGCTGACCAACGACGCGGCGCTGCTCGAAGCCGACAAATGCCTCTTTTGTCATGACGCGCCCTGCACGATCGCGTGTCCCACGCACATCGATGTCCCCGCCTTCATCAAGAAGATCGCGAGCGGCAATCTGCGCGGCTCGGCCCGAGTGATTCTCGACGTGAACCCGTTTGGACACTCGTGCGCGCGCGCCTGTCCGGTCGAAGTGTTGTGCGAGGGTGCGTGTGTCCTGAACGACCGAGACGAGCAGCCGATCAGAATCGCGCTGCTGCAGCGGCACGCCACCGACTATGTCCTGGAGAAAAAGCTCAAGCTGTTCGAGCCGGGGAAGCGGACCGGGAAGCGGGTCGCGATCGTGGGCGCGGGGCCGGCGGGCCTCGCCTGCGCGCGCGATCTGCGACGCTGCGGTCATGATGTGACGGTGTTCGAGGCAAAGACCCAGCCCGGGGGCCTGAATACCTACGGGATTGCCGAGTACAAGCTGAAGGCGGACGTCGCGCTGGCCGAAGCTCACGATATCTTGGACTTGGGTGTCGAATTGCGACTGGGAATTGCGATTGGTCGGGATATCCCGTTCGAGAAACTACTGACCGACTACGACGCCGTGTTTGTCGGCGTGGGATTGGGGAGCACGAAGCAGCTCGGCATTCCCGGCGAGGATCTGCCGGGCGTCGTCGACGCCCTCACGTTCATCGAGCACCTCAAGACGCACCCGTATCGCGACACGACGGTCGGACGCCAGGTGGTGGTGATCGGCGCGGGCAATACCGCCATCGACGCCGTCACGCAGGCCAAGCGACTCGGCGCGGCGACGGCCACGATCGTGTATCGCCGCGGCGAGGCCGATATGCCCTGCTATCACTACGAATACGAGCTCGCCAAGCGCGACGGGTGCGGCTTCCGCTTCAACGCCGCGCCGCAGCGGATCATCGCCAACGGATCCGGTGCGGTCGCGGGGGTCGAGGTGCGGACCTCCAACGGTAGCGAAACCATTCCGTGCGACATGGTGATCGTCGCGATCGGACAAGGAGAAAGAGGCTTGGTGGTGCCGCACGACGATCCAAGAGTCTTTACCGGCGGCGATTGCGCCAACGGTGGGGCGGAGATCGTCAATGCCGCCGCCGAAGGTGTCGCGGCGGCGAAGAAGATAAATGATATGCTGGAGCGTACCCATGGCTGATCTAAGAACCAACTTCGCCGGGATCCAATCCCCGAATCCTTTCTGGCTCGCTTCCGGGCCACCGACCAACACCTACGGGCAGGTCGCCAAGGCGTTCGATCAAGGCTGGGGCGGCGCGGTCTGGAAGACCATCGGCGAGCCGATCATCAACGTCTTTTCGCGTTACGGCTCGGTCGATCTCGGTCCGACGCGCATGATGGGCTTCAACAACATCGAGCTGATCACCGACCGGCCTACGCCCGAGAACCTCAAGGAGATCGCCGAGGTCAAACGCAACTATCCGAAGCATGCCGTGATCGCGTCGCTGATGGTCGAGTCGAAGCGGGAAGCCTGGCACGAGATGGTCAAACAGACGCAGGACACGGGCGCCGACGGCATCGAGCTGAACTTCGGATGTCCCCACGGCATGAGCGAGCGCGGGATGGGCAGCGCCGTGGGCCAGGTGCCCGACTACACCTGCCAGATCGTCGAATGGGTCAAGGAAGTCGCCACCATTCCGGTGATCGTGAAGCTCACGCCGAACGTCACCGATATCACGTACATCGCTCGCGCGGCGGTCAAAGGCGGCGCCGATGCGCTGTCATTGATCAATACGATCAACTCGATCGTGGGCGTCGATCTCTCGACGTTCGAGCCGCAGCCCTCCGTGGCCGGCAAGTCGAGCCACGGCGGCTACTGCGGGCCCGCCGTCAAGCCGATCGCGCTGCACCTCGTCTCGGCGGTCGCCGCGGACCCCAGCGTGAAGATTCCCGTTTCCGGGATCGGCGGCATTGCGTCGTGGCGTGACGCCGCAGAGTTCATCGTCCTCGGTGCCGGCTCGCTGCAGGTGTGCACCGCCGTGATGCACTATGGGTTCCGGATCGTGGAGGACCTGATCGACGGGCTGTCGAACTGGATGGACGAGGGCGGGCACCGCACGCTGGCCGACGTGCGGGGGCGTGCCTTGCCGCGTGTCACGAAGTGGGAGGAGCTCGATCTCAACTACCACCTGCTCGCCCACATCGATCAGGACAAATGCATCAAGTGCGAGCTGTGCTGGACCGCGTGCGAGGATGGCGCGCATCAGGCGATCCGGCGCCTGGAGAGGAAGAACGGCGGTCCGGTTGTGGAGATCATCGAGGAAGCGTGCGTGGGTTGCAATCTCTGCGCGGCGGTGTGTCCCGTGCAGGATTGCATTACGATGGAGCGGGTGCCGAATGACTATCCGCCCGTCACTTGGAAGGAGTACGCTGCCGGAAAGGGGAGGCTCGCGCCGCGGTCGGAGCACTTTCACACGGCGACGTGGAGTAAGAGCCGCTAGAGCCTGCCCGGAGGCGCAACCGGCGGCACCGCAACCTGCTCGGGTTCGGGCGTAAAATCCTCGCCCGGATTGATGAACCGATCGCGCTCGAAATTGTATTGCTTGTCGTAGAGCTGCCGGTACCGCCCATTCGCGGCGAGCAGCTCGTCGTGGGTGCCGCGCTCCACGATCTGCCCCGCCTCGAGCACGAGAATCTGATCGGCGCTGCGAATCGTCGAAAGCCGGTGCGCAATCACGAACGTCGTGCGCCCGCGGCGCAACGCCCGCAACCCGTCCTGGATCTTGGCTTCGCTCTCGGAGTCGAGGCTCGAGGTCGCCTCGTCCAGCACCAGGATCCGGGGATCGGCGAGAATCGCGCGCGCGATCGAAATGCGCTGCCGTTGGCCGCCCGAGAGCTTGACGCCCCGCTCACCCACCACCGTGTCGTACTTCTCCTCGAACTGCTCCACGAACTCGTCGCAATGCGCGATGCGCGCCACGGCCTCGATCTCCCGCCGCGTCGCATGAGGCCGCGCGAAGGCGATGTTCTCGGCAATCGTGCCGTCGAACAGGAAATTGTCCTGCAGCACCACACCCAGCTGCGTGCGGTAGTCGGCCAGCGGCACGGTCGCGAGATCGCGTCCATCCACGAGCACCCTGCCCCTTTCGGGCCGATTGAACGCCAGCACCAGCCCGATGAGCGTGCTCTTTCCGGATCCGGAGGAGCCGACGAGTGCCGTGGTCGAGCCGGGTCTGGCATGGAACGACACGTCTTTGAGCACGGGGACACCCGGCTTATAGGCGAACGTGACGTGCTCGAACGCAACGTCGCCGTGCACCGCGCCGAGCGGCGCGCGCTGGGCATCTTCCGCGTCTTCGGTCGTCATCCGACGCAGCTCGTAGATCCGGTCGAGTCCGGCAAACGCTTCGGTGATCTGCGTGCCGATCGACGCGATGTTGATCAGCGGCAGCGCGACGAGCCCCACGAAGAAAACGTACTGAACGAACTGTCCCAGCGTCATCGATTGCGAGAGGACCGCTCGGCCGCCGACAAGAATCATGACGACCGAGATGGCGCCGATCACGAGCTGCGCAAACGCGCCGACGCCGGAGACGCCTGTCATCGTCGTCGCCACGTTGCGGAACAGGCGGTGGGCGCCGCGTGCGAACACCAGCCGCTCGCCGCGCTCCGACCGGTAGGCCTTCACGATCCGAATGCCACCCAGCGATTCGGCGAGGCGACCGGTCACCTCGGCGTTGAGCTTGCCCCGCTCGCGAAACAGGGGGCGCAGCTTGGAGAACGCGTAGGCCATGCCCGCGCCGAACACCGCCAGCACGAGAATCGAGATCGCCGTCAGCTTCCAGTTCAGCCAGAAGAGCACGCCCAGCGCGATAGTGGCGGTGACCAAACCTCCGACCAGCTGCACCAGTCCCGTGCCGACCAGATTTCGGATGCCCTCCGCATCGGTCATGATCCGCGAGATCAGGATGCCGGTTTTGGTGGAGTCGAAGTACGAGATCGGCAAGCGCAACACGAATGCCTGTATGGATTTGCGCATGTCGGTGATGGCGCGCTGGGCGGCGACGCCGAGGATCTGCGACAGGCCGAACGACGTCACCGCCTGCACGATCGCCGCAACGCCGACCGCTGCCGCAATGATGCTCAAGAGGTCCGCGCGTTTCTGCCCGACAACCTGGTCGATGATGTACCGCGACGACCACGGCAACACGAGACCCGCCAGCCGGCTGACCATCATCAACGTGAGACCGATGGCGAGCCGGCTGCGGTGCTGCCAGACGAGCCGCCGCGCCTCGCGCCAGGCGTTTGCGTAATTGGGTTTTGGCTTCTTGTCCGCCACGGCGAGAAGCTTACCTGGTCCTGGAAGGCCTTACCAGGAGTCCGGTCGTGGAGACGCGCACTTCGTATGTCGCGCCAGCGGGCGCTGTTGCGCCAATGAACGTCGCCGAGCCGTACTCCGCATCCACAAACGGCCGCAGGATCCAGTAGTGCCGCGCCAGATCGAACGCGTCGAAGGGCTTCTTGGCGGCCAGCGAATACACCGTGCGCTCCCGCGTCTGCTCGTCGCTGAGCGCCTGATAGCGTCCCGAAATGCGGTCGAGCTCATAGACCGTTTCGAGTCCGAGCAGCGTCCCAATCGGCCGCCACTTCAAGACATGCGCGTCGACGTATACGGCGTCGCCGGCAAGATCGAACATATGCAGGCTCTGATCGGGCAACGTTACGGTCGCGCGGAAGCGCTGTGGGCCGAGCCGCTCGGTCTTGATCGTCGCGGCCAGTGCCTCCTCGGTGAAGGCTCTGTACCCATGTATCCCGACGGTAATGGCGCCGAGCAGCATACTGGAAGTGAGCAATAACGCCGACGCGAGAAACCCAACAAGGGAGCTCAGGCGGCGACGGTTCCGCCATGCGGATGCCGAGACGTAGATCAGCGCGACCGCGAACAGCGTGAACGCGACCATGACGAGTCGCAGAATGCCAGTCATACCCTACACGTTATATATGACCTGCCTCTG
>Ga0209588_1000278_pt1 | contig 13575 bp, 10 predicted proteins | sample Rivendell_Oct201_10_FD_188351 | JGI IMG/M metagenome (GOLD analysis project Ga0209588, IMG submission 188351) | Vadose zone soil microbial communities from the Eel River Critical Zone Observatory, Northern California, USA -... | ecosystem: Host-associated > Plants > Roots > Rhizosphere > Soil ...
CAGGTAGCTTGTGCTTTGCAGGTCGCTCTCGCCCTGCCACCAGATGAAGGCTTTGAGTGGATGTCGGAGCAGTTGTGCGACCTCATTCCAATAGAGGCCGCCCCGCGCCCACTTGCCGATGGGCTCACCTCCGTGAGCTGACACGAAGACATCGGAGGGGCGATAGGCGGCCACCAGAAACGGGGAGACGCCTCCCGCGTTCGACTGGCCGCTGAGGACAACCGCGCTGACCGCGGGTGAAGGCTTGGCAGCGCTCGACAATCCGCAACCAGCGATCAAGAAGGCGACGACAAGAGCGGTAGGCAGTCTCATCAGCGGCGCCGTCACCTTACCGTTGTAACGCCCGGGAGCGATACGCATCGCGACGCAGTTGTGGGCTACTTAATAGACTTCCTAGCGTGCCGCCCCCATAGCTCAGGGGCGCCGCGCGCAGCGCACTAATAGACTTCCTAGCGTGCCGCCCCCATAGCTCAGGGGCGCCGCGCAGCGCACTAATAGACTTCCTTCCGTGCCGCCCCCATAGCTCAGGGGCGCCGCGCGCAGCGCACTAATAGACTTCCTAGCGTGCCGCCCCCATAGCTCAGGGGATAGAGCAGGACGGTCCTAACGTCAAGGTCGGGGGTTCGATTCCCTCTGGGGGCACTTTTTTCCTTCCCGTTTTCTAGCCCGCCAGCTTTGGAAGGTAAGGCAGCGGGTCGACCACCGCGTCGTTGACTCTCAGCTCGAAGTGCACGTGCGCGCCGGTCGACCATCCAGTCGATCCCTCGAGCCCAATCCGCTGACCGCGGAAGACCTTGTTGCCGACATCGACGTTGGTCTCGAGCAGGTGCCCGTACAGCGTCATGATCCCGCCGCCGTGGGCGATGACGACATAGTTGCCGTAGCCAATGCGCGTGTGACCGACCGCGACGACTACGCCGTCCGCCGCCGCCATCACGGTGGTGCCGAACGGCGCGGCGATATCGAGGCCTGCGTGGAAATGGGGGTACTTGCCGAGCGGCGGTTCGAGCAAGAAATCGGTGGGCCCGAACAGCTGCGTCACCCGGGCTCCGGCCATCGGCCAGGACAGGGTCAGACCCGCGATTGGCTTTCCGGTAGGGAGCGTGTGGTTGAGCATCGCCAGCCCGACACCGATATGGGCCGCGCTCCATGCGGCCTGATTCGTTTGCTGGATCAGATCCTGCGTCTGTGACTCGAGGAGTGCAGCAAGCGCAGCGGTCACGTCCGGAGACTGGTTCGGCACGTCGTTCTGAGCCGCCTGGATCTGCGCGATGACATCCGCTAGCTGATTGGCCAGGTCGTTCTGCGTGCTCATCAAGTCGCTCAACGTGCTCAAACTCGTCACCAGCTGGTCCTTTGTGGCGTTCTCGCGATCGAGATCGGCGACGCGGGCGGCGCGGTCGGCCTGCAGTTTCAGGAGGTCGGCTTCGAGTCGCGCTTGCAATGCATGTGCGCGCTGGCCGGCGACAACCACGTCCGACGTCGCCTGAAGCGCTTCGTGCAGGCTTCCGGTGCGCGCGATCAGAAGCCACATCGAGGACGGCTGCCGGTAGATCGCTCGCGCCATCGCGGCCAGCTGCTGTTTCTCCACCTCGATGCGGGCCTCCGTGTCCGCGATCTGCACGTCGAGCTGAGCAATCTGATCCTCGAGCGCGGCGATCACCGCCTCTTGCTGGGTGATCTGGTCGGTCAGGATCTGCACGCCGGCCGAGGTCTGATTCAGCGCGCCGGAGAGGCGCTCCTGTGTCGCGAGGCCCTGGGCCAGGTCACCCCCGAGCCTCGTGCGCAGCTGGTCGTAAATGGCTTGCATCGGATCCGGCGTGGGCGAGGCTTGAGGAGTGGACTCGCAGGTAACTCGTGCAGCCGAAGCGGTCGAAGGTGATGGGCACGGACTGGGGGAGGTTGCGCCCGCGGGGATGCCCATGAGCGCGGTCAGCGCCCCGGCGAGCGCCAGCGTTCCTAAGGCACGTCTCATGCGTGCGCTTTGCGGAAGCCCAGCATCGCGGTCACCGTACCGAGCAGCATGCCGGCGACGATGACAGCCGCCAGGACGTACTGGACTTGAGTGAGACCCACACCCGGAAGCAGCTGCGAATAGGTGGCGGATTCGAAACGCGTGGCGAGCAAAAAGGCGCCGCCGACCGCCGCCGCCGCGACCGCCCCGGCGAGCGCACCGATCATGAGGCCCTCGACGACGAATGGCCCGCGCAGCATCCAGCCGCGCGCGCCGAGCAGGCGGATCACAGCGACCTCCTGGCGCCGGGCGGCGGCGATGACGCGCATCGAGTTCGCGCTCACGGCGTACGCGACCAGCCCGAAGAGCAGGATCAGCCCTGCTCCGATGCCGCCGACCACCAGGGCGACGCGGCGCAGGCGCGAATAGGTGTCGGGGTCATAGGACGTGGGGTAGGTTTGGTCGACGGCGGGATCGTCTTTGACCGATGCCGCAACCGCGCCGACTGCTCTCACGTCTCGGACCTGGACGTCGAGGCCTGCGGGGAATGGGTTGGTCGCGCTCAGGCTTGCCAGGTTGTCGAGTCCGGGCCGGCTCTGCGCCTCGGCGAGCGCTTGCTCGGGAGTCACATCCCTGACCGAAGCGATCCGCGGGTCGGCGCTCAAGCGCGCCTTTAGCGCCGTGACCGCATCTGGCGTCGAGTCGGTCGCCAGGTAGACGCGCACACGCGAAGCGTCAGCGGCCTGCTGTGCAGCCACATGCTGAACAGCGATCCCGACCATGCCGAGCGTTCCGCACAGCAACAGCAGAAGGGCCATCGACCCGAGCGCCGGCGCGGTCAGGCGCAAGTCGCGGCTCCAGCTTCGCAATCCGCTCAAGACCACGACGCGGTAGCTGTTTGCCGTGGAGGCGACGAGCCGGCGCCACAGCGGAAGCTGCTTTGCCTTGGGCACGTACCTGCGCGGCCGCTCGTGGGTAGGAAGCAACAGACGCCACAGAGGCGGCGCGGTGTGCGCGCCGTTGCCGTTGCCGGCCGCCTTGTGCGATCCGTTCAAAAGTACCCTCCCGGTGGGGAGCTGGAGGATCCGGCTCGAGGGAAAGGTGTGCCGGTGGCTGGCGACGATCACGGCGGTGCCGGCGGCGGCTGCGTCCTCGAGCAGGCGCATGACGATCTTGGCCGTGTCGTCGTCGACCGACGCCAGCGGCTCGTCGGCGAGGATGACGCGCGGCCGCGTCGCGAGGGCGCGCCCTACCGCCACGCGCTGGCGCTCTCCGGCCGACATCTGGTGCGGATAGCGGTTCCGCTTGTTCCCCAGGCCCAGGGATTGCAGCGTCTCCATGGCCCGCTGCTTGATCGTCCGGAACGGCAGTCCCGGGTGGGTGACCTGCAGCGCGAGTGTCAGGTTCTCGAATGCGGTCAGGCGTGGGAGCAGGTGGTGCTCTTGAAAGACGAACGCCACGTCGCGGCGAATTCGGCCCAGGCCTCGGCGCCACCAACGGTTCAGGCCTCGTCCCTGGACCAGGACCTGACCACGGCTCGGCCGGAGCTGGCCGTGAACGAGTCTGAGCAGGGTCGTCTTGCCAGCGCCGCTCGGCCCGATGACCTCGACCAGCTCACCCGGCGCGACCGACAGGTTGATCTCCTTGAGCACCGATGTGCGGCCGAACGACTTGGCGACACCGGTGAGCTTGACCACCGGCTGGACGATGGCGTGGCCGTTGGTGGCCCCACTCTTCTTGTTTGCGGTCTTCTTGGCGGGCGCCGCATTCACGACGGCGCCGTTTGCGGCGTGCCCGTTAGTGCCGTGCCCGTTCGTGGCGTGGCCGTTTCCGCCGTTCAGAGCGGCGTCCTGTGCGCCGGCGCCATTCACGCCGCGGCGGGCCGACGCGCCGCTGCGTGCAGCTTTGACAGGTCGGCTACCCACCCTTACCCAATGTCCAAGATTAGCCCAAGCCAGGCTCAGGATTCCCTCATAACTCGCTATGAGTCGGGGGGTTACTTACTAAAAGTTAGCCGCACCCCGCCAGGGCAAGTTGAGCCGGCTGGGCGGTGACCTCCGAGCGGAAGGCCGAGCAGCCCAAGCACCAGTGCTCGATTCGCCCCGCGATCTCGCATCAGGTCAGGCTGCTACCAGAACTTGCCTCGCGCCAGCAGTATGTACAGGATCGGGCCGATGCCCCAGAAGAAGGTGATGATGATCCACAGCACTTTCCATAAACCGCTGAGGTCGGTGCGGTTGACGATGTCGATGATGCAGAGGACGAAGGCGATCGGGTGCAGGAAGATCGCCAGCAGCACTTCGACGATGAACTTGATCACCTAGTTCCTCCCTCTCTGGTGGGCCGGGTTGACGGGTGTCTTCAACGGGCTGGAGATGCGCGGCCAGCCGCCCGCCGGCGAAAAGGTACCGTCCGCCGCCTGCTCATACGTAGCGTTCAGCTTGCCTCGCGCGATCTGAGTGACCGCCTCGACAAACCTTTCCACCTCGGTTGAGGTGTTGTAAGGGGCGAGGCTCGCCCTCACCGCACCGGGCAGCGCCTTGCGATGACCGGCGTTCACCTCTCCCTCGACAGCGTCGACCGCCTTCTTGTCCATGTGCAGCAGGTGAAAGACGTAAGGGTTGGCGCAGAAGCAGCCGTTGCGCACGGCGATGCCCCACTCATGACTCAAGGCGGCCGCGACCAGGCCGTGGTGAAGGCCGTCGACGACGAAGCTCGCGAGGCCGAGCCGCGCGCGCCCAGAGGAGCCTTCGACACCGCCCAGCACGCCCACCCCAGGGATGCGGCCCAAGCGGGCCAGCAACGTGGCGCCAAGCTCGACCTCGTGGCGCAGCATCTCCTCAAATCCCAGCTCCAGGAGCGTGTCGATCGCCACGCCCAGGGCGACGGCACCGATCACGTTGGGCGAACCGGCCTCCTCACGGTCGGGAAGGTCTGCCCAGACGGTGTCGTCCCAGGTCACGATGCTGATTGCGCCACCGCCCATCACCTCCGGCGCGCCGGAGAAGAAATCGCGAGGAGCGACCAGCACACCGGCGCCGTATGGCGCGTACATCTTGTGACCGGAGAACGAGACGAAATCCAGATGTCCCGGATCACTCGCCGGCCTGATGTCGATGCGGTGGTGAGGCGCTAGCTGCGCGGCGTCGACCGAGACGAGGGCGCCGTGGCGGTGGGCCAGCTCGGCCACATCGTGGATCGGCGAGACGAACCCGGTCACGTTTGACGCGCCGCACACCGCAACCAGGCCGATCTTTCCTGCGGCGGCCTTGAGCTCGCTATCGATCGCGTCGAGATCAATGTGGCCGTCGTCGGAAAGACCGACCATGACATGCCCGCTGCGGTGGCGCCATGGAAGAAGGTCGGCGTGATGCTCCATCTCGGTGACCAGCACCTGCCGGCCATCCAGCCTTGCCTGCTCCGCGGCGATCCGGTTGAGAGCATCGGTCGTGCCCTTCACGAAGATCACCACCTGGGAGTGCTCGTCAACGCCGAGGAAATGGGCGACCAGTTCCCGGGCATGCTCGTATGCCTCCGTCGCGAGGCGCGACTTGTACCCGGTGCCGCGGTGCACGCTCGAATAGACCTCGGAGAATCCGTTGACGGCGTCGCGGACGCGCTTGAGCGGCGGCGTGCTGGCTGCGTTGTCGAAGTTGATGCCGGTCACGGTGCCGCCTCCGGAAACCGGCACCGGCAGGTCGACGCCGGCGAAGTGTTCGCGCCAGTATCCGAAGTGGGGAGAGGGCACTCTTGCACGTAGCCTAACTCTCAACGTACGCGAATTGAGCCGCAGCCGGATCTGTGCTATTCACACTAGCCAGATGGGTATCTCTCGTACCATTGACACGAGGTTGAAGACCCCCCGCAGAGCCAACGATGTTCGTGTGGTTTCCACGACTGTGAGCGGCGACTCGAGCCTGGCCGCCCGCGAGCTCAGCTTCCTCGTCAGGCTCGCCCAGGCGGCTGCGGCCACGCAGCGTCCCGACGAGCTGCTCGACTTGATCATCCGCGAGGCGACGTCGGCGATGGGAACCGACGTCTGCTCGCTCTACCTGCTGACTGCTCGCGGCCGCGAGCTCAAGCTGACGGCGACCAACGGTCTCAACGAGCGGATGGTGGGCAAGGTCGTGATGCCGGTCGGTGAAGGAATCACGGGTTGGGTCGCCGAGAGCAGGAAGCCGGCGGTGGTGCCGGACGTGAGCAAGGAGCCTCACTGGAAGTGGGTGCCCGGCCTCGACGAGGACCGCTTCCATTCGATGCTGTCGGTGCCGATCGAGTCGGGCCCGCGACTCGTCGGCGTCCTCAACGTGCAAAGCGCTGAGAAGCGGGATTTCAATTCGGGTGACATCGACTTCCTGCGCGCCATTGCGGGGCAGGTCGCTGGAATTCTCGAACGCAGCGAGCTGCAGCGGCGGACTGAGGTCCAGCTCGCGGAGATCCAGCTCTCACACGACATCCACGAACGCTTCACCAAGCTCTCCCTCGAAGGCGCCGGCATACCTCCGATCCTCGAGGTCGTCGGCTCACTCGCCGGCGGGCGGGCGGCCCTCTACTCGGCGGACGGCTACCGGGTCCGGGGGGCGGGTGAATCCTCAGACGGCATGCCTGCCCGAATCCACATCCCGACCCCGCTTGGCCAGGCCGGAGCACGCGAGGTGCGGATCAACTCGGGCCGGCCGGCGCGCCCGCTGGACGTGGTGCCGATTCGCGCGGGCTCCGACGTGCTTGGCATGCTGGCGGTCAGCGTCGACGAGAAGACCGTCGATTCGGCGGGCCGCCGCAGGGCGCTCGAGCATGGCTCGACGGTGCTTGCGGTTGAGCTCTCGAAGGAGCGAGCAGCAGCGGAAGTGGAGCGCCGGCTGCGCGGAGACCTGGTCGAGGAGGTCCTGGCCGGAGGGCTGGAGGCCGACGAGGCCGAGCGGGTCGCTCGACAAGCGGAGCGGCTTGGCCACCGGCTGCCGCAAAAGGCCTGGGTGGTCGTCCTCGAACCGGATGACGACGAGACGGAAGCGGCTCTCGCCGCGCGTGGGCAGCAAGACAGGCTGGACGCGGCTTTGAGCGACCTCGTGCGATCGCGACTGCCCGGCACGCTCACGCTCGTGCGGTCGGCTTCGGCGGTGTTCCTCGTGCCCGACGAAGTCGCCGCGGACCTGCCTACCATCGAAAAGCTCGCCGGGCAGGTGCTGGCCGCAGCGGCGCCGGTGATGAAGCCCGGCACCGCGTCGGTCGGCATCGGGAACATGGCCAACGGAGTCGCCGAGCTGGCGCGCTCTCACGTGGAGGCGCGGCAGGCGCTGCGGCTCACGCGTCGGGCTGGGGGCCGCGGAAGGGTTGCGTCCTACCGCTCGCTGGGCGCGTTCCGCCTGCTGCTGGAGGTGCAGAGCCCGGAGGCGCTGCGCCGTTTCGTCAACGAGCTGCTCGGCACTCTGCTTCAGTACGCACAGTCGAGGGACACGCCGTTGCTGGAGACCCTCGAGGCGCTGTCGGCGGCGCGATGGGTCCGCCGCGCCGCCGCCCGCCAGCTCAAGATCCACATCAACTCGATGACCTATCGGGTGGAGCGCATCCAGTCGCTCACCGGCCTGCAGCTGGACGATCCCGAAACGCGGGTTGCGATCTCGATCGCCCTGCGCGCCCGAACGATGCTCGGAATGTAGTCCAAGCCCGACCATCCGGCCGCCCGGATTGCCCGCCGGTGGAGGCTCCCGCGGGATTCGATTAGTCCGCAAACCCGCGAGTGGAGGCTCCCGCGGGTAATTCCTACGGGAGGCGGCTGGCCAGAACCGGCACCCCGCCTCCCTTCTTACCCGATTGCTCGAGGGCGCCCACGATCGCGAGAATCAACGCTACGAGCAGGACCGCCTCAAACCCGCTCAACGGGATCACCCTGCCTGCCGCGTAAGTAGCAAGGTGATTTAGAAACGGCACCAGAACCACGATTACCGCGAGGAAGGCTCCACCAATCAACGCGAGGCGATAGATCGGGGCAAGCATCTCTCGAGGCATCGTCGTGGTGCGACCAAAATCGATTGCGACGACGAAATACGCAAACGCGATAACCAGGGTGGCATAGATCGCCAGATAGGCGAGGTCGATCCAGGGGTTGGGCCCATATGGGTTCATGGCGCTGTATATCCAACGGGCCAGGTCAGGGTTCGAGACCATGTAATAGTTGGCGACGATCACAGGCGAGAACATGACCGCCTGCGCGAACATCGGCGGTCGCAGCACCCCTGACATCAGGACCTTTAACTGAATCCGTTTCGTCGACTTTGCCTTCCTGCTTTCGACGCTCGGCATCCGGCGCACGGCGAGAACGACCACTACCGTGGCGACAACCAATGCGACCGAGAAGCCGACCCAGATGGCGAAGGGCCGATAGAGGGCTGCAAACAACTGCGTCGAAGCGAACGTTTGCGCAAGCTCGTGGACCTCGTCGGCAAGAGGGCTCAGGGCGTAGATCAGGACCGCGCCGCTGCCGAAGCCGAGACCGAACTCGTCAAGTGTGTCGCTGAGCAGAACTAGGATCATCGTGCCGGCGGTGAGCTCCAGCATGACGGTGAGCTGAGAAAACCAGTCCATCGCGTCCAGTTGGGGCGGAAAGGTCGGCACCTGCATCAGCACCGTCCACCCATACGACTGAACAAAAGCCAGTACAACCGCGAGCGCTTTTGTCCAGCGCTGCAGGCGAAGCCGGCCGTCGGGGCTTTCTCTCATGGTCCGCATTCGCTGCGACATGACCGCGACTATCGACATGATGATCAACGCGTTGATGTACGGCCCGATCCCCATCACCACGATGCTGTAGCGGTCGAAAGGAAGGGCGCCGCCGATCGCGTGGAGAAAAGTGCTCGTATTCGTGAATAGAAGAAGTTGATTCATGAACTTCGGATTCAACTCGGCTACAGGGATTTGGTCGAGCGCGCGCCACGCGACGAGGCACAGTCCGGTGACCGCAAGCCGCTTCCAGCCGACCAGTCGCCACAGGTGTGCCAACGGTTTCAAGGCAGTCTAAGGCGCGCCGCAAACTCGCCTTCCACGGTGGGATGCGGGGTACGCCAGCTAGATGAGTGAAATGCAGAAGGCCCCAGGCTTGCGCCCGAGGCCTTCCACATGGAGAGTGAATCTCGTCTCGGTTAAACGTCGCTGTAGAGCATGAACTCCCATGGGTGCGGCCGAAGCGCGACCTGGTCGACCTCTTTCTTGCGCTTGTAGTCGATCCAGGTGTCGATGACGTCTTTGGTGAACACGCCGCCTTCGAGCAAGAACGCGTGGTCCTTCTCCAGGGCGTCGAGTGACTCGCTCAGCGAGCCAGGCACCGACTTGATCTTTGCCTTCTCCTCGCCTTCGAGTTCGTAGATGTCCTTGTCGACCGGCTCCGGAGGAAGGGTCTTGTGCTTGATGCCGTCCAGACCCGCCATCAGACACGCCGAGAAAGCGAGGTAAGGGTTGGCGGCGGGGTCCGGCGAGCGGAACTCGACCCGCTTCGTCTTCGGGTTCGTGGAGTACATCGGGATGCGAACGCACGCCGAGCGGTTGCGCTTCGAGTAGACGAGGTTGATCGGCGCCTCGTAGCCCGGGACCAGCCGGCGGTAGGAGTTGGTGGTGGGCGCGCAGATCGCCAGCAGCGCCGGCGCGTGCTTCAGAAGGCCACCGATGTAGTGGACTGCCGTTTCGCTCAAGCCGGCGTAGCCGGACTTGTCGGCAAACAGGTTCTGCCCATCCTTCCAGAGGCTCTGGTGCACATGCATGCCAGACCCGTTGTCCTGGAAGAGCGGCTTCGGCATGAAGGTTGCGACGTAGCCGTGCTGCGCCGCGACGTTCTTGATGACGTACTTGAAGACCATCATCTTGTCGCCCATCTTGGTGAGCGAGTCGAAGCGCATGTCGATCTCGGCCTGGCCGGCCGTGCCGACTTCGTGGTGCTGGACCTCGACCTGCACGCCAGCCTCGATCAGCTTGAGCATGATCTCCGAGCGGAGGTCCTGGAACTTGTCCATGGGCGGCACCGGGAAGTAGCCCTCTTTGTGCCGCGGCCGGAAGGCGAGGTTTGGCTCGGTGTTCTTGCCCGAGTTCCAGATGCCCTCTTCGGAATCGATGTGGTAGTAGCCGCTGTGCGCGTTCTGGTCGAAGCGGAGCGAGTTAAAAATGTAGAACTCCGCTTCGGGGCCCCAGTAGCTGATGTCGGCGATGCCGGACTTCTTCAGGTGCTCCTCGGCTTTCTTCGCGATGAACCTTGCGTCTCGCGAGTACGGCTCACGGCTGATCGGGTCGACGATGTCGCAGATCAGGAAAAGCGTCTTGTGCGTCAGGCAGGGGTCGATCGTCGCCGAGTCCGGGTCCGGCATGAGCAGCATGTCGCTCTCGTTGATCGCCTGGAACCCGCGAATGCTGGAGCCGTCGAACCCCAGCCCCTCGGTGAAGCTGTCGACTTCGAGCTCGCCGATCGGCACGCTGAAGTGCTGCCACGTGCCGGGCAGGTCGATGAACCGTACGTCGACGACCTCGACGCCTTCAGCCTTCGCCCGCTCGATCACCTCTTTCGGGCTAGTCTTGGTGCCTGACTTCGTCTGAATCGCCATAAATCACCCTCCATGAAACCTGGACCTTATTTTTGACGGGTCCTGCTTCATCCTAGGGACGCGCTGGACGAGGTTCATGGTGAGAACCTCACGATTCGGGTGCGGATCTTTACGTGTGGTTGACACGACACAGGATATCCACAGGGCTCCTTAGATCGTGTGAATCACACGGCGTGAACACAGGGAACTCGTGCAAATCGCACGTGGGACCTGCCTCCCACGGGCGATAGCCTCAAGTCATCAAATCGTGGAGGTGACGTCCTTGCCCAGCTCGCTTTCTCGGCGTTCAACCGCAATCTTCCTTGCTTCCGGAGTCGCTTTGCTCTCGGCTCTAGTTCCGGTCTCGGCCTTCGCCGCCGACGACACCACCGCCACCTCGGCCGCGGGCGTCGCCGCCGACACGGTCTGGGTCATCGTCGCCGCTTGTTTCGTCATGTTCATGCAGGCGGGTTTCGCCATGCTCGAGGTCGGCTTCAGCCGAATGAAGAACGTGGGCACAGTTGTCGCCAAGGTCGTCACCAACCTCAGCGTTAGCTCGATCTCATACTGGGCCCTGGGCTTCGGCTTTGCCTTCGGCGCCGGCGGGATATTCGCCGTCATCGGCGGCAGCGGCTTCTTCCCCACGTTCAGCCCCGGTTCGTCGATGGACTTGCCCGCGATCGCCGGCAGCACCGCGCCGGCCGCTGCCAAGTGGTTCTTCGAGTTCGTGTTCTGTGCCGTCTCCCTGGCGATCGTCTGGGGGACGATGCTCGAGCGCACGAAATTCATCGTCTACATTCTTTTCGGCATCCCGTTCGCTGCCTTCATCTATCCACTGATCAGCCACCAGCTGTTCGGTGGCGGCTACCTGATGGCGACTCTTGGCTCGCAGGACTTCGCCGGTTCGACGGTCGTCCACCTGACAGGAGCGACCGCCGGTCTGGCCGGACTTCTGCTTCTGGGACCGCGCATCGGTAAGTACGAGAGGGGAAGGGCGAACGCCATCCCCGGACACAACATGCCGCTGGCCCAGCTTGGCGTGCTGATCCTTTGGTTCGGCTGGTTCGGCTTCAACCCCGGCTCCACGCTGAACGCCACCAACCTGCACTTTGCGGATGTCGTGGTGGTGACCAACCTCGCCGCCGCGGGTGGCGCGGTGGCGGCGCTGGCCACTGTCTACTTCATCACGAAGACGATGGACGTCGGCATGATCGGCAACGGGGCCATCGCGGCGCTGGTCGCCATTACCGCACCCTCCGGTTACGTCGAGCCATGGGCCGCGATCATCATCGGCGCGGTCGCCGGAGTTATCGTGGTGGTCGGGGTACTGGCGCTCGACAAGTACCTCGACGACCCGGTGGGCGCCCTGCCGGCTCACGGACTCGCCGGCATCTGGGGCACCCTCAGCTGCGGCCTCTTCACGGTGCCGGCGCTGGCGAAATTCAACGGCGTCGGGCAAGGCGGCCTTTTCTACACCGGCAGCTTCACGCAGCTCGGAGCGCAAGCGGTCGCGGTGGCTGCTTCGTTCATCACCGTCTTCGTGCTCAGCTACTCGCTTTTCTGGATCATCAAGAAGACCGTCGGCCTGCGGGTCTCCGCGCGTGAGGAGATGGAAGGCCTGGACATCAGCGAACACGGCATGTGGGGTTACCCCGAATCGTTCATGCCGGTGCCGGGCGGCGTCTACCGGCCGGCGGACACGCCGACCGTCAACCCACACGGGGCGCATGAGCCGGTCTCGGCGTCGAAGGAGGTGGCGTCCGCATGAAGATGGTCGTCGCGATCATCCGCCACGAACGATTGCAAGAAGTCCAGGACGTGCTGGACGAATGCGGGGTGTCGGGAGTCACAGTCACCGAAGTGAAAGGCTGCGGCGCGCAGCGCGGTTACACGGAGAAGTACCGGGGCGCGGCGGTTCACATCTCGCTCCGTCCGCGGTTGAAAATCGAGGCTGTGATGAAGTCGGAGATAGTGGCGACCGTGGTCGACAAGATGGCAGTTGCGGCGCGCACTGGCGAGGTGGGGGACGGGAAGATCTTCGTCCTGCCCGTCGAGGATGCCGTCCGGATTCGCACCGGCGAGCACGGAGCCGAAACCGTGCAGCACGCCGAACGCGCGATGTGGGGTCATTAGCCCCGAAATAGGCCCGAAATAGAAAAGCGGCCGGGGATTTCCTCCGGCCGCTTTGCGTCCTCGCGCAGGTTAGTTGGTGGCGGCCTTTTCGGCAACACCAGTTGATCCAGCTGTACCAACGTTCTTTTCAATCCAGGCTTTGATCGGGGCCGCCCCGCCGGGGTATCCGATCAGGCGGTCGACCATCTTGCCGTCTCTGAAAAGGCCGAGGGTCGGGATGCCCATCACGCCGTAGCGGATGGCGAGATCCTGGTTGACGTCAACGTCGAGCTTGCCGATCGTCACCTTTCCGGCGTACTCCGCGGCCAGCTGCTCGACGGCCGGCGTCATCATCCGGCACGGACCGCACCAGTCGGCGTAGAAGTCGACCACGACCGGTTCGCTGGCTTTGAGCACGTCGGCCTCGAAATTCGGGCCGTCGAAGTGCTTCATGTTCTCCATGACATCTAGAAGGCTCCCAGCCCCTCGGCTATTCCCGAGTCCGGTCCCATCCATAATCGGCCAGTGGCTGTGGTCCCCGCCGACCCCCAGGCGTCCGTTCTCAGGCTGGCACTTCAGCAGTTCGGCGCGCGCCTTTTCGAGGCGGCTCCGGGCATCGTCACGTGGGTCCTTCTGCTTGCGCCGGCCTGGATCTCGATAGTGTTCAGCACGCCGGGAGCCCTCGCCGTGGCGGCCGCCGTGCTGGTGTTCGACATCTACTGGGTCGGGCGGGCGATCACCCTGGTGACCGGCGTCTACGGAACCATGTGGCGGATGCGCGCCGACATGCGCAAGGACTGGTTGGCGCTGTGCCGCGAGGAGCAGAAAACGGGCGCCCACGACCCGCTCCAGTACTACCACCTGTGCGTCATCCCGACCTACACCGAGCCGTATCACGTGCTGGAGCGCACCGTGCAGGCGATCGTCGACGCCAACTACCCGCCCGAG
>Ga0209588_1000280_pt1 | contig 13461 bp, 13 predicted proteins | sample Rivendell_Oct201_10_FD_188351 | JGI IMG/M metagenome (GOLD analysis project Ga0209588, IMG submission 188351) | Vadose zone soil microbial communities from the Eel River Critical Zone Observatory, Northern California, USA -... | ecosystem: Host-associated > Plants > Roots > Rhizosphere > Soil ...
GCGCCCCCGCCGCAGCCCGGGCGCCGGGATGGCGCTCGCGAGGCGTGGCTCCATCGTGAAATAGACGCCGATTGGAGACTGGTACGACGTGACGAGCGAATCACCGAGGCGCTGCGCCCGCACCGCACCCGTCGAGTCCACCAGCGTCTCGCGAATCATGCCGATGAAGGCGGCATTGCCATGGCGCTCGATCGTGGCGCGGGTGATCACCGAGTCGCCGACGACGCGGGCGCGCAGATTCGACAGCGACACCCGCGTCGTCACCGAACCCTTGCGGTAGTTCACGCCGATGATGGTACGGACCTCGAGCGTGAGACCCACTCGAATCGCGGTGGTATCGGCAACGCCCGTGATTGGCACCCGGCCGGCCTGGGCGGCAATCACGAGCCGCAGCCAGTATTCACCGTCGACAAGTCCGATGGGCGGCCGGGCGAGCAGGCGCACGGTCTGCCGCTCTCTGGGGGCCACCGTCAACCGTCGAGGAAAGGCCTGAATCCACGCGAGCGCCGACGGCACCGTCGAATCGGGATTCTCGACGGTGTGCAGCTTGATGTTGCCACTCGAGTCCGTCGTGGGATACCCGAAGATCGTCGAGATCGTGACTTCCACCGGTTCCGTGCCCGGATTGTACAGCAGCACCGATCCGCTACGCTGGCTGTGGTCGATGAACACCGCGTGCGGTGCCACCATGACGCCCTGCGCGGGGAGCGCGGCGCCGCCGAGGGCCAGGATAGCCGCGACGCCCACGGCGCGCATCACGGCAGCACCGTCACGTTGAGGATGATCGTCGCAGTGTACGAGCCGGCCCGCTGATTCGTTGCCGCATTGGCGGTGGCACCAAGGAAGACCGAGGCACGGCCATTGTTCGGCAGCGTCGCGGTGAACGGCACCTTCGGATCGAATCCCACTTGGCTCCCAATCGCTTGTGTCTGCGAGAAGCCTGCGTCACTGGCTCCAAAACTCAGCGGCATCAGCGCTCCAGCTGGACCGGTCATCCTCAGCGGCAACACAAACGACAACAACAACGACCGCCCCTTCGGCCCCTTGATGTCGAACTGGCCGCTGTTGGCGGGATCGGTGCGCAACACGACGCGCGGCACACCCGGCAACACCGCGCCGAACGTCACGCCCCGCACCCCCGTGACCGTGAGCGGCCTGGCCTGTGCCACCAGCGGCACGCTGAGCAGCATCGCAAGGGTCGCGATCCACCATTTGCGCTTCATGGGTTGAGTGTGTCTCCTTGCGACAGCGCCGGCAGAGGAATCTGAGTCCCCTGCCGGCGCGCCATCAACTCGACGCCAAACTCCAGTCGCTTAGTAAACCACCGTCATGGTGACAGACGCCGTGTAGACACCGGCCACCTGGTTCGTCGCCGGCTGCACTTGCGCGCCGACCCACACGAACAGCGCGCCGGTAGCGCTGAGGGTCGGGTTCGCGCCCGCTGCGGGCGAGAACGCAATACCACCGACCTGCGTGGCAAGCAGCGCATGCACACCCGTGTAGCTCACGATCGGCATGGTGTTACCGCCGGACGATAGCGTAGCGGGGAGTGTGAACGAAAGGGTAACGGGGGTGCTCGCCTGGCCGGTGACGTCAAAGCGGCCGCCATTCGTCAGGTCGGTCGCGGCAACCGTCTTGTTCACGCCCGGGAACACGTTCCCGAAGTTCAACGGCTGGGCGCCAACCACGTTGATCGGCGTCTGGACGCTCGCCGTCGCCGTGATGCTGGCATTGTTCGTCTGGGCCTGGAGCGCCGTACCCGTCAGGACGAGGGCGGCCACTACCAGGGACAGCTTCGTGATGCTGCGCATTTCGTACTCCTGTGTTTGGTGTCGAGCTATTAGTCAGTTGGAGTGCCATTCGGCTCCTCCACCCTTCTTGAGACCAGTGATGGCAAGGCTTATGCCAACCGCCGGTTTTTTGGGCATTGTCAAAGTTTTTGACGAAATGGCCCCGAAAAGCGGAAGCCAAAATAGGACAGTGAGTTACGCAATGCAATAGCGCGGTGGTGTCATAATCCTCGACACCTGGCTGGTCTCGCTACAAGCTCGTGAAACGCAGCAAAGTTAATTATCACATTATGTTAGCTCGTTACAATTCATCGGCACGGCGCCTGCCTTAGAGAGTGGCCGAGATCCAACGGTCCTCACTTCAGGGAGCAGGCGATGCGGTTCGGTCTAGTGGCGGTTCTGGCGGTTGGAGCGCTGATGCTGGTGGGGCGGAATGCAGAAGCCCAAGCCCGTGGCACCCTGCAAGCCACGGCCACAGTTGTGGATACGCGTCAGGGTTTCGAGGCTCTGAGCGCGGTCCGCCAGGCGGTTGCGAATTCGAGAATCGAAACCCAGCACGCTGTCGCGACAGTGGCGCAAATCTCGACCGCGCGGCCCGCTTCGAAACCGAGCACCGTCGTCGTGACGGTGGATTTCTCGAGAAACTAGCTAAATGCCAAGCCGCTGGCGCAACGCCGGCGGCATGAGTGGAATCGCGTACCTGACCGGCACGGACAGCGCGAACCCTGGTCCCTGCCGCAGCCCCGCCCGATGTACTGAAATCACTTCCCCATCAGCGTTGAAAACCGGACTCCCGGAGGATCCGCCGGTCGTCATGCCGTCGAATTGAATCAAGTCGGCCGTCACACGTGACAAGATGCCGGCCGTCATCGACGTCCGAACGATGGATGTGCGATCGCGTGCGAAGCCTGAGCCAGCCGGATATCCGATGAGCGCGGCCGGCTCTCCTTGCCGGGCCTTCGTCCCGGCCCAATCGACGGCGGTCAGGTGCGAACCCTGAAACCCGCGAATCTTGATCAGGGCTACGTCGCGCTCACGGGATGTGGCGATGACGTCCGCATACCGGCCGGTCGACTGATCGGCCATCGTGACCCACACCGTGTCAGGCTCGGCGTGCGCGGAATCTGCCACCACGTGCCAGTTGGTGAGCATGTAGCCGTCGGGGCTGATGACAAAGCCGGTCCCGTCGTAACGGTCTGCACCGAACGAAACCGTAATCAGACCCACCGCCCCCTGATTCTGTTGTGCCATGCCAGCGAAGTCTGTTCCCCGGATGGCGCGCATCTTTGCGTCGAGGCTGGCCGCTTGAGCTTCGGCCGCACTCACCGAACGTCGGAGGCTGTCGATGAGGCCCGGCGATGGCGCACGGCGTTCAGCCTCCGCCAGCTGATCGCGCATGCGTTGGAGATCGCGCTGCGCTTCTTCCCGCCGCGCTTCGCCCACCGCCAGCTGCTGCCCCAAGGCTTGCTGTGCCCGGTCCAGGGCCGCCTGGAGCTGCGCGGTCCGCGACTCCGCCGCGACCAACTTGACGCGCAGTGTCTCGACCTCGGCGGCTGGGGCCGCGGCGGCCCGTGCAGCGGCCAGGTCGCGCCCTAGCCGCTCCCCCTCGGCTCGTGACGAATCCTCCGCCGTCCGCAGCGCCTGCTTGGTGTGCTCGACCTGGCGGGACAGCAGCCAGTACACGCCGTAGACTCCGCCACCGAGCAGGACGACCAGGATGACCAGGAGTCCCGTCAGCCAGCGCATCTTCCGACGAGCGTCCTTTCCAACTTCCTCTCTGACTGCTTTCATGAATGCGCTGGTGCCACGGCCGCCGCGCTTGCGCTCTTCTTTCGCTTTAGCGAGCGCGTCCCCAATCATCCCTCTCACCGTTCCCTGACCCAGCGGTCCCCCCGGTCTCGCCTGCGGACGGGCGACCGCCTTCTGCGGAGCGGTGCCCATCCCTTCGACCAGTAGCACGGGACCGCCATGGCCGAGCATGATCCTGTCGCCGAGCCGGACCGGCATCGGGTTGGTAATGCGCTCACCGTTCAAGTAGGTGCCGTTTTTGCTCCCGGCATCACGCACGACGAGACCGCCGCTCGGGCCCACCGTCAGCTCGGCATGGACGCGAGACACGCTCGTGTCGTTCGTCTCGACGGGTTGGACCTCGCATTCCCGCCCGCGTCCCAAACGGATGCGAGTGCCACGCGCCTCGAAGCGCTTGCCGGTGGTGGTCACGAGCAATGTGACACCATAGGCGCGCTGCTCGGCCTCCTTGGGAGGCTGCTGGAAGCCGGGATGCTCGGCGAGCGTGGCTTCGAGCTCGACCGCAATGGTCGTTACCCGGTATTCCGGGCCGGATTCAGCCAGGCGGATCACGTCGCCCTGTTTCACGGGAGTCGGGGCGCTCACGCGTGTGCCGTTCAGGTATGTGCCGTTCTTGCTGCCGAGATCGGCGAGTAACCACGCGCCATTCTCGAACCGCAGCTCCGCGTGGCGTACCGATACCACCCGCGCCGCGTCGCCACGGATCACGATGCTCGCATCGGGATCGCGACCGAAGCGCAAGGTCGCCCCCGAGGACTCAGCGACCTGTTGCCCGCCGGAATCAGTCAGTTTGAAATGCGACACGAATCGAAACTACGGCTGCTCTGGACGGCCCGCGAGGTCGTCCCGCATCGTGTACGCATGGACAACCTCGCCCACGCCCTCGTCGGCGCTGCACTTGGCCGCGCGATTGCCGATCGCCATGTCGCTCGAGCTGGTCTCATCGGCGCTGTCGCCGCGAACATGCCGGATTGGGCCGAAACATTCACAGGCTATTGGGGATGGCCGGGCCCCGATTTCCTGGTTCATCATCGGGGCATCACGCACTCGCTCGCCGCCGCCCCCATCGAGATTGCGGCGCTCACCCTGATTGTCGGATTCATTGCACGCGGCTGGACGCGCTGGCACGGTTCCGGATCCATTCCGCCCTGGCGCTGGCTCACGCTCTGCGTGACGATCACGTTTCTGAGCCATCTATTCATGGATTGGCAGGGCTCGTACGGCTGGCGCCCATTCCTTCCATGGAGTGGCACGTGGTACTATCTCGACTGGGTCGCGATCGTCGATCCGTTCTTTTGGTTGCTGCCGTTGATTGCGCTGGCCTGGGGCAGCGAGCGCCACTGGAAACCGCTCGCCGGTACGCTGCTGGTTGGTAGTGCAATCACCTTCCTCCTGGTCAGGCGCGAAGACGTCGTCGCGTCCTGGGTGCTCGCGCTGTACCCCATCATCTGTCTCACCGCCGTGATCGGATGGATTCGCTACTGGTTCGGTCCGGTGGGTCGGCAGCGAGCCGCGGCGCTGGCGTTGGCTGTCCTAGTGGTATACGCCGGTGCGCACGGCACCGTGGCGGGAATCCGCAAGACCGACATCAGACAGGCGGCGGAGCGCCGTTTCGGCCCGGGCGCGGCGTGGGCAGCACTCACCAACATCGGCCGGCCCTTCAGCTGGGAAGGGATCTACGCCAGCGTCGATACCGTCGCGGGAGACGACTGGCGGCTCCCCCGGAACCTGCGCGCACCAGCGGTCGTCCGCGCCCTGGAAACCCGTGAAGGTGGCGCGATGGCCCAGTTTGCCCGCTTTCTCGCGGCCGAGGTGGATACGACGAACAAGACGATTTACCTGCGGGATGCCCGCTACGCGCGAGCGGGGCGCGACGGCTGGGGCGTGGTGCGGGTCAGGATGGAGTGATGTTTTTGAATTTGCCCGAGCCGCGGCGGTCCTTCAGCTGGCGGCGCGGCTGGAACGAGCGACGTTCCACACGGCTGCGCCGTTCCGTGCGTCCGCGCCGTTCCACCAGAACCGGCGCGCCCCGCAGCCGGCGCTCGGTGATGCGGCGGTCGAGTCCTGAGCGGCGCTCGGGCCGGACGCGACGTTCGACGTGATGGCGGATCTCCCGGTGCTCGCTGTCCATCACAACCAATCTGCGCCGTCGCTGTGATTCGTGCCAGCCGAAACGACTGACTACATTAGTCGCGCGTGCACACACCTGACCGACGTTCGCCGACACCGAATGTGACGTCCGTCACCAGCGCCGCGGCCGCGCAAACGCCGCCGGCGGGCTTGCTCGACGACGCGCTGCGCGCACTCGAGCCCACGTTCCGGCTCGACAACCTTGTGGCGCTGTCGTCGGATCGCGCGTTGTATCACGGCTGGGATCGCCTGCTGAAGCGGCCCGTCTCGATTCGCGTCCACCTTGCGGCCGAGGCGCCGGGGCGCGCCTGGTTCATGCGCGAGACCGAAACGCTCGCGCAGCTCGACCACCCCGCCATCCGACACGTCTACGCTGCCGGCGAAATCGCGACGTTCGCCTATCGCACGGCCAACTGGATCGAAGGCGAGAGCCTAGCGGATGCACTACGCCGCGGGCCGCGCCCGATCCCCCAGTGCATGTCGCTCATCCGTGATCTCCTCGCCGCGCTCGAGCACGCGCACGCGCGCGGCATCATCATGCGCCGCATCGTCCCGTCGACCCTGATGATCAACACGGGAGGCCAGGGCGTCATCACCGATCTGCGCTACTCCAATTGGTGCCTCCCCTACCTGCCGCCGATGCAGACGGGCGACGCCAGCGCGGCCTACATGGCGCCGGAAGTCCGCGCAGGGGAAGCGGGGGAGCCCGCGAGCGACGTGTACAGCGTCACGGCAAACATTTACGCGGCACTCACCGGCAGTGCCCCAGACCCGGATCCCGCGCGGCTCGTGCCGCCGCGCCAGCAGCGCCAGGCGATCCCCGCCGCCGTCGAACGCGTGATCGTCCGTGCGCTGTCGCGCATTCCCAAGGATCGCTACTACACGGCGACGGAGATGCTCGAGGACTTCGTGAGCGACGCGGGCACATTCCAGGTGCTCGCCGCCGCTCCGGCCGTCACCGAGTCCGGGTTCGAGCGGCGCCTGCGGCGGGCGCTGGGCGACGACTACGAGCTGCTGGAAGAGATCGGCACGGGGGGGTTTGGGCGCGTCTATCGGGCCCGCGATCTCGCGCTCGAGCGCGACGTGGCGATCAAGGTCCTGCATCCGGCCCTCACCGCCGATCCCGGCGTGGTGGAGCGCTTCCGCCGGGAGGCACAGCTCGCGGCCCGGCTGCGGCACCCCAACATCGTCAGCATCTACGACATCATGGGCCGCGCCGGCCTGTCGTGGTATACAATGGAATACGTCCCCGGCTCGAACCTCGCGCAGGTGATCCAGCGCCATGGGACGTTCTCCCTTGACCAGTCAGAGCGACTGCTCAACGAAGCACTCTCGGCGCTCGAGCACGCGCACAGCGTGGGCCTGATTCACCGCGACCTGAAGCCGGAAAACATGTTGATCGAGCCCGACGGGCGCCTCCGCATCACCGACTTCGGGCTGGCGCTGGCGCTGCGGGGCGGCGCCCGCTTCGGCGGGGCAACATCACGCAGCGGCACGCCGCAGTTCGCCGCGCCGGAGCAGCTGCTGGGCGAGCGCGTCGACCAGCGCGCCGACTTGTATTCGCTGGCCGCCGTCGCCTATTTCGCATTGTTGGGCAGGCCGCCGTTCAGCGGGAAAACGCCGGAGCAGATTTTGGCGCGGCAGACGAGCGATGACGTGCCGCCGCTGTCCGCCGAGCGGCGCGACGTCCCGCGGGAGCTCGAGGAGGTGCTGAAGCGTGCCTTACGGAGCGACCCCGCGGAGCGCTTTCACTCCGCCGCCTCGTTTCAAGCTGCAGTCAAAGGGGTCTTCGGCGGTTTCTGGCGGAGACTGGCTGCGCTATTTCGTCCGGAGAGCTAATGTCAAAGGAGAGTTAAAACTCAGGAGGGCCCATGCGCCTCTGCTACGGTCTGCTACTCGCGATCCTCGCTGCCTGCGGCTCGAGTACGTCGTACTCCACCTCTCCTCCTCCAGCGCCACCGCCAGCGCCACCGCCCCCACCTGCCCCGGGTACGATCTCCGTGGACATCACGGATTACAAGTACACACCGGACACGATCATGATCGCGGCAGGCACGCCGGTGCGGTGGACCAACCACGGCGCGTTCACGCATACCGTGACCGCCGATGGCAGCGCGTTCAACAGCGGCAACCTCGGCCCGCCGGGCACCGACAGTTACGGCCATCCCACCGCGGGCGCGACATATGACAGAACGTTCGATGTGGCGGGGACGTACCCGTATCACTGCGCCGTGCACACGTTCATGCACGGCGTCGTGATCGTGTCGCCGTAGTCGCTAGCGCCAGCGGAAGATCTTCAGCGCGATCACGAAGCTGACCGCGCCCCACGCCATGACGATCGCGAGCGGCGTGCCCAGGGTCGTGACCGCAGCACCGTCGATCATCACGGCGCGCAGCGCGTCATTAAGCGCAGTGAGCGGCAGAGCCTTCACGAACGGGATCATCGCGTTGGGGAATCGGGCGTAGGAGAAGAACGTCCCCGACAGGATCCACATCGGCAGCATCACGAGGTTCATCAATCCCGAAACACCCTCGATCGTCTTCGCCCGGCTCGCCACCAGCAGTCCCAGCCCCGCAAACGCGAACGAGCCGAGGATCGTGATGCCGGCCAGCGCCGTGAAGGACCCGCGCACGGCGACACCGAACAGCAGCCATCCGAAGCCCACCAGCGCCACGACCTCCACGATCAGGAAGACGAGCCGTGAGAGGATGAAGCTCAGCAGGTAATGGCTGCGCCGCATGGGCGTCGCCATATAGCGCTTGAGCAGTTTGCGCTGACGCGCCTGGACGACGGAGAAGCCGACGCCCCAGATGCCGCTCCCGAGGAGATTCATGCCGAGCAGCCCGGGGATCAGGAAGTCGATGTAGCGCGAGCCGGGAGCGACCGCGCGGTCGTCCTGCACGGCCACGAGGTCTTTCCGACCGCGCGTCCGCTGCAGCACATCGTCGACTTCCAGGCGCGCGAGCCCACTCTCGGTGCGGGTCGAGTCGTAGCGGTAGACGACGGGATCCCCCGGCACCACGAGGAGCGCAACACGTCCGGTCCGCAGTCGCAGGCGCGCGGTCGTCGTATCGAGCACAGTGGCGACGAGCCGTGGGGACGAACCGAGTGCGACCGCGAGCGCGCTGTCGCCCGTCCCGGCGACGATGCCGACCTGCAGCTTTCCCGGTCCCGTGTTGCGGAAGGCGAGCCCCAGCGCGAACGCGAGCACGATCGGAAAGCCGAACACCCAGAAGACGGCTTCCGGCTCGCGGTAAAACTCCCGCATGCGCGAGAGCGCGAGCTGGTACATCGGATGCTCACGTATCACGGAGCTGCCGTCCCGTGAGCGCGACGAAGACATCGTCCAGCGTGGCGTGATGCGTGGTGAGCGACGACAGCTCGAGCCGCCGCCGCTCCAGCAGGGAGAGCAACGCGGGGAGCGTGCGATGCAGCTCGGTCACGGTCAACGAGAGGCCCCCCCCGTCGGCGCCGGGACGGACCGCGGTCACGCCGCCCAGGCCCCGGATCGGATCCATGAGCTCGTCCGGGAGGCCGTCGCTGAGCGCGAACTCGATGACGTGCTCCGCGCCGAGCGAGGCGATCAGCTCGCGCGGCGTGCCGAGCGCGATGACCTTGCCGTGATCCATGATCGCGACGCGGTCGCACAGCCGCTCGGCCTCCTCCATATAGTGCGTCGTGAGCAGTACCGTGCCGCCGGCGGCGCGGAAGCGACGGATGATCTCCCATAGCTGCCGGCGCGACTGCGGGTCGAGACCCGTGGTGGGCTCGTCGAGGAACAACAGCTCGGGCTTGCTCACGAGCGCGCACGCCACCGCGAGCCGTTGCTTTTGTCCCCCGGAGAGCGTCACCACGCGCGCGTTCCGCTTTTCCTCCAGCTCGACGAGCGCGAGCACCTCTTCAACGGTGTGCGACTGGCGATAGAACGATCGAAACAGTCCCAGCACTTCGCTGACGGTCAGCTTGTCGGCCAGTTGCGTTTCCTGCAGCTGAATGCCGAGGCGCTCGCGCAGGGCGCGCCCGGCGGCGCCTTCGCGCCATGGCGTCCCCAAAATCTCGACGTCGCCGCTGTCGGGCAGCGTCAGTCCCTCGAGGATCTCGATGGTGGTGGTCTTCCCGGCGCCGTTGGGGCCGAGCAGTCCAAAGCATTCGCCCGCGCCGACGGTGAGATCGAGACCCGCGACGGCCACGACGTCACCGAAGCGTTTCGTCAACGCGCGACAACTGATCGCTACGATTGGGCTTTCTCTTTGTCTTTTTCGGGCGGCGCTTCGTGGGCAATCCTGAGCGCCTGATCGAGCTGCATCGTCATGCTGTTCACACCATCCGCAAGCGCGCGCACCTTCATCATGATCCCGGTCCCTGCCCTGTTCGCAACGATCGCCAGTGAGCCGGCCACGTCAGGGAGGGTACCGAGATCCGCCGTGAGAGCGCGCTGGCGCATGTGGGACAGCTCGCGCGCGATGTTGGCGCAGATGTTGTGGATGATTTTCGGGTTCGCGGCGCGGCTCGATTCGAGCTCGGCGACCATCTTCTTCACGTGATCTACGGTCCGCACGTACTGCTGCAGCTCCTCGATGCGCCGGATCTGATTCGCCGTCTGCTTCTGCACCACGGCTAGTTCCTCGGCTCCAGCGCCTCGGTGCGGGCGTGCCCGTCGACGAGCGACAGGGGGGACACACCGAGCAGCACGCCGAGCGTCGGAGCGATGTCGACCGAGTTCATCCGCCCTGCGTACGAGCCGCGGCGCACGCCGCGGCCCCAGAAGATGATCGGCACGTGCGTATCGTCCTCCGACGGCTGGCCGTGCATCGCGATCGGTGCGTCGAGGTTGTTCCAGATAGACCCCGGCTGCAGCGTTACCGTGAGGACAACGCCCGCGTCGGCCGCGAGCTGGTGCAGCCAGCGCCGCGCGACCGGATCCGACGCGGTATCGGCGCGCGCCAGGTCGGCGGGCTTGATCACGCGCGCGACGCCCTGAATTCGCACGATCCGTGACGTGAGCGCATCGAGGATGCTGTCGGTCTTCAGGCCGATCGCGGCAAATCGGCCGTTGTCTCGCAGAAACAGCATGCCGGTATCGAATTCCAGCCATTCACGAGCTGCTCCGCCGGCGCCCGCCAGCCGGTCGAGATCGTGATTGACCGCAGGGATCAGCGTATCCAGCGATACGCGATACGCCGATCCGCCGGTTTTGGCCCGAGTCCGTTCCGGGAACGACGTCACGCCGTGATCCGCGGTGAGGACGATGACGATGTTGTCGCGTCCCACGCGGTCGGTGAGACGCTTCAAGAACCAGGCGAGGTAGTGGTCGAGCCGCAGGATTTGATCGTGAATCTCGCGGGAGTCGGGGCCGAACGCGTGACCGACAGCATCGGTCGCCGACAGACTCACGGCCAGAATATCAGTGCCCTTCCGGCCAAGCCGCAGCGCCTCGAATCCGTCGAGCGCGAAGAGCAGCGTCAGGGAATCCATGGCGGGCACGCCCACAACCGCTGCGGCCGCTTGGACGCTGTCGAGCGGGAGGCGATGCGGAAACACGACGCCCGTCCCGCCATTCTCCCACAGCTCATTGTCCGCTTCTTTGTACGCGCTGTCCGGGAGCAGGAGCGACCAGGTCGTGTTCGCCGCTTTGAATGGCAGCCGTCGCGCGTTGAAGGCCTGGACCCAAGACGGTAGAGAGTCGGCGTAGTACCGGCTCGTGGTAAACAAGCCAGACTGGTACCAGTAGACCTGCTCTTTCGACTGCCCGATGGGCAGGATCGCGCCGCGGTCTTTGCGGCTCACCGACAGCGCACGGGCGTTCGGATCGGCGGCCTTGAGCCAGTCGACCAGCGTCGTGCCGCGGAAGCGGCGCGGCGAGGCGCCCGGGCCCGTCGTGCCGAGCAGCGGCGCCAGCGAGTCCTGCACCCCCTGCGCATTGCGGATGATCCCGGTATGCGCTGGCCACATCCCTGAGAGAATCGTGGAATGCCCTGGCGCCGTCTCCGCGACGGCGTGGTCCTGATAGCCGTCGGTGAAGAACGCTCCCTCGTTGGCCAGCTGCCCCAGTCCTCCCGTCAGCTGGCTCTTCCAGCGGGTGAAGTAGTCGGCCCGCAGCTGGTCGATGGTGATGACGACAACGAGCTTCGGCCGTGCGGGCGGCGTCACTGGGACGAGCAGCCAGTTCAGGAAGGCGAGATAGACGGCGAAAGGCATGGTCAGAAAGTAGCGGTCGTCAGGCCGTTGCCGCCACCGGGTCGTGGGGCCGTTCGCGGAAGGCGAGAATCGCCGCAACACCGACCACGGCTGCCGCGAGCAGGAACGGCACTCCATGTCCCAGGGTGGCAAACACGAGCGTGGCACCGATGGGGCCGACGATACTGACGATGCCACGGAAGGTTTGTTGCGCTCCCATGACCAATCCCAGCTCGTGTCGATCGGTCCGCTCACTCACCAACGACGTCGATGCAGGAAACAGCAGCGCGGTTCCCATGGGAACGAGGATGAGGAAGAGAATAAACAGCGGCATGGCGCGGGCCGGCGAAAGCAGACCGGCAGGCAGCGGCATCAGCGCGAGGCCCAGGAGCAGCGAGATCGTGCCGATCTGCATGGTGCGGATCTCGCCGAAGCGCGCGTTGAACCAACCCACGATCGTCGCGCGCATGAGGACGCCCACCACGCCAAAAATCGGGAAGAAGTATCCGATGGTACGCGCGGTGATGGCGAACGTGTCCTTGAGATACAACGCGAGCACGCCGATTACGACGTTCAACGCCAGCATGCCCACGACATAAATCCAGATGACGCGATGCGCCGGCGTGGTCGGCTGACGCAGGATCTCCCAGAGCGCCTGGCGCACGGACCGACCTTCGGGCACCACGAAGTGCCCGCCGGGACTGCGCGCGTGTGCCGCGCGCGATTCCGGCAGCCACTTCCACGCGAAGAAGACATTGATCAGGACCATCACTGCCGCGACGAGTCCCGGCGTCTGCCGGCCAAAATTGTACGCCGCGGAACCGATGAAAGGACCGATCACCACACCGGCGCTGGTCGCTGCCGACAGCCATCCCAGCGCCTTCGCCCGTTCCCTCGGCTCCATCGTGTCGGCGACGTAGGCCTGCGCGACGCCGGTCGTGCCGCCGCCGAGCCCCTGCACGATGCGCGAAGCAAACAGCATCCACAGCGTGGTGGCAAAACCGAAGATGACGTAGGCGAATGCCGATGCGCCCAGACCGATCAGCATGGCGGGCCGGCGACCATAACGATCGGAGAACTTGCCCCAGATCGGCGACGAGATGAGCTGGGCGACCGCGAACGACGCGATGAGCGGCCCGACGAGCCATTCCGGCGCCTTGAGGTCGAGCGCGTAAAACGGCATCAACGGCGCGACCAACATCAGGCCCATCATGTCGACGAAACAGACGGCCATCAGCACCCAGAGCCGCTTCATCGTCTTGCCCCCACACCGAGCACCACCGCGCTCACGAGCATGAGCACGACTCCAAATGCCGCCGCCACTCCGGTCTCGGAGAGCCGCAAGCTGGACAGGATTTCGATCGACACGGGCCGTGTCTCATACGTGTAGAGGACGATGGACGCCACGATATCACCGAGCGCAGCGACGAACGCGAGGCTGGCGCCGGCCGCGAGGCCGGGCCGGAGCTGCGGCAGCGTCACGCGCCCGAGCGTACGCCACCGGCCCGCGCCGAGACTCGCGGCGGCTTCCTCGAGCGAGGGATCGAGCTGGCG
>Ga0209588_1000283_pt1 | contig 13416 bp, 12 predicted proteins | sample Rivendell_Oct201_10_FD_188351 | JGI IMG/M metagenome (GOLD analysis project Ga0209588, IMG submission 188351) | Vadose zone soil microbial communities from the Eel River Critical Zone Observatory, Northern California, USA -... | ecosystem: Host-associated > Plants > Roots > Rhizosphere > Soil ...
CGACTGCTACGTCGACATCCCTCGCATCATCCGGCACACCGTGCGCGAGGTCGGCTACACGCGGGCCAAGTACGGCTTCGACGCCGAGACGTGCGGTGTGGTGACCAGCATCGACGAGCAATCCCCCGACATCGCTCAGGGGGTCGATGTCGGCGGCGCCGGAGACTCGGGAATGATGTTCGGCTTCGCCTGCGATGAGACGCCGGAGCTGATGCCGCTCCCGATCACGCTCGCCCACCGGCTAGCCCGCCGGCTGGCTGAGGTGCGGCGCAACAAGACGCTCAACTACCTGCGTCCCGACGGAAAGGTCCAGGTCACCGTCCGCTACGACGAGGGCGGCAAGGCGGTGGGCGTCGACAACGTGGTTCTCTCCACGCAGCACCACGACGAGGTCACCACTGAGCAGCTCCGCTCCGACATCGGCGAGCACGTGATCGACGCCGTGATCCCAGCGGAGCTTCGGGCCGGCGGCATCCGCTCGTTCATCAACCCGACGGGCCGATTCGTGGTCGGCGGCCCGGTCTCCGATGCGGGCCTGACCGGACGCAAGATCATGGTTGACACATACGGCGGATATGCGCGGCACGGCGGCGGGTGCTTCTCGGGCAAAGACCCCACCAAGGTGGACCGCTCGGGCGCCTACGGCGCGCGCTACGTGGCGAAGAACATCGTCGCCGCGGGCCTCGCATCCCGGTGTGAGGTGCAGGTCTCGTACGCGATTGGAGTGGTGAAGCCGGTGGCGATTCGCATCGACACCTTCGGCACCGGCAAGGTGTCCGATGGCGCGATCGCCAACGCCGTTGGCAAGCTGTTCGACCTCAGCCCGCTGGGCATCATCAAGGAGCTGAACCTCAGGCGGCCGCTCTTCCGCCAGACAGCTGTCTACGGCCACTTCGGGCGCACCGACATCGACGCGCCGTGGGAGTCGACGGCGCGCGCCAAAGAGCTGCAAGAAGAGTTCAAAGACCAGCTCGTCGCCCGAGCTTGACGAAAACGTTCGCGGTCATACCCGCGGGAGGCATGGGCACGCGACTGTGGCCACGTTCACGCGCCTCCACTCCCAAACACGTCCTTCCCCTGGGCGGTGATCACCGGCCGCTGCTGCGGGCCACATTCGACCGCGCGAAGTCGCTGGCCGATGAGGTCTTCATCCTGACCGAGCAACGGCAGCGGCCGATCATCGAGGCCGTCCTTCCCGAGGTCGACAGCGCGCATCTCATTCTCGAACCGACCGCCCGAGGCACGACCAACGCGTATGGTCTCGCGACTCTGACGCTGATGGAACGCGACCCGTCGGCGGTGATGGTCGGCATGCCGGCCGATCACGTCGTGCACGGAAGCGCCAAGGTGGCCAAAGCCGTCAAGACCGCCGTCGGGGCCGCGGTCAACACCGATTCGCTCGTGACCGTCGGACTGAAGCCGACCTTTCCCTCGACCGGCCTCGGCTACATCCAGGCTACGGGTCGGATGACCAGAGGTACCCTTCGCGTCCGGCGCTTCATCGAGAAGCCGGACCTCGCCAGCGCGCGGCGATACCTGCGCAGCGGAGGTTACTACTGGAACCTCGCGTGGTTCACGTGGCGCGTCGAGGTCTTCGTGAAGGAGCTGGCAGTGCACGCGCCCAAGCACCTGGCGGGCCTGCGCAAAGTCGTGGCCGCGCGAGCGGCCGGCGATGAGGCCGAGGCGACGAGGCTCTACAACAAGCTGCCCATCGAGGTGATCGACCGAAGCGTCATGGAGAAGACGGATCGGCTGCTGCTGGTGCCGGCGGACTTCGACTGGGCGGATATAGGGAACTGGTCGGAGCTCGGCGACCGCGTCCATGCGGACGAGCACGGCAACTCGGTGGAGGGCGAGTCGATCCTCATCGACACGCGAGGAAGCATGATCCTCGGCCAGCACCGTCTGGTGGCGGCGATCGGCCTCGAGGACATGATCATCGTCGACACGGAGGACGCGCTTTTAGTCGTTCCGCGGTCCCGGGCGCAGGACGTGCGGAAGGTGGTCGAGGCGCTCCGCCGGGCCCGGAAGACGCGCTACCTTTAATCGGTGCCCCGCCCCCGAAGGTCCTTGCATCTCCGCGCCCTAGGCGGCCGGGCGCCTTCGGCGCTGAAGCCTGCGTCGACTCCTGCGCGCGCTCAGTCACGCATCTACGCGATGCGCTCCCTCGCGTGCTCGTCGTCTCCTTGGCTCCGGCCGCCGATGTCGCGGAATATGCAGCGGACCTCGGGGTCTGGGCACCGCCGATGACCGACCAGATCAAGTTCGGCACTGACGGCTGGCGAGGCGTGGTCGCCGACGATTTCACCTACGCGAACGTGCGGCGCGTCGCGCAGGGAACCGCCGAGTACATGAAGACGCGCTCAAGCGACCCGCTGGCGGTCGTCGGCTACGACTGCCGGTTCGCGTCCGAGGATTTCGCCCGCACGGTGGCCGACATCTTCGCGACCAACGGAGTGCGAACGCTCATCTTCGACCGGCCGTCGCCGACACAGGTCGCCTCGTGGACGGTGATCGACCGCAAGGCGACTGGCGCCGCCGTGATCACGGCCAGCCACAACCCTTATCAGTTCAACGGGGTCAAGTACAAACCGGAAACCGGCAGCTCGGCGCCAACCGAGGTGATCGCGGAGCTGGAAAGCCGGATCAACGCGCTGGGCGATGTCCCGCCAGGCGATCATCGGGCCGCCCGTGAGCTGGTCACGGTCTACGATCCCCGCCCGGCGTACTACACGCAGGTCGGCCGGATGGTCGACCTCGACGCGATCAAGGGCGCCGGGCTGCGGATCGTGCACGAGTGCATGTACGGGTCGGGCTACGGGTACATCTCGGAGCTGATCGGCGGCGCGCGGACAAACGTGACCGAGCTCCACAATCAGAGAAACCCGCTGTTCGGAGGCCTAAACCCCGAGCCCATCCGGCCCAACATCGACTCCGCGATCGCGGTCATGAAAGTTGGGAACCAGGACCTGTGTATCTGCACGGACGGCGACGCGGACCGGGTGGGGATCATCGATGAGACAGGTCAGTTCATCAACCAGCTGCAGGTTTTCGCCCTGCTGATGCTGTACCTGTTCGACGTACGCGGCATGAGAGGTCCCGTGATCAAGACTGTGAACATGACCGCGATGGTGGACAAGCTCGGTGCCGAGTTTGGCGTCAGGGTCTTCGAGGTGCCCGTCGGATTCAAAAACGTGGCGCCGAAGATGATGGAGACCGAAGCCGTTCTCGGCGGCGAGGAGTCGGGAGGCTTCGGAATTCGCGGTCACATACCGGAGCGCGACGGGATCCTGGTGGGGCTTTTGTTCGCGGACATGATCGTGAAGGCGGGCAAACCCTTATCGGCGATCCTTGCCGACCTTGAGCGCAGAGTCGGCCCGCATGCATATGCGAGGCACGACATCCACCTCGTCCGCGAGACGTACGATGCGGACCGCAAGCGGATCCTCGACACACTCCAGAACAACGAGCCGGAGGAGGTTGCCGGCGTGCGCGTCCAGCGCGTTCGCTCCGACGACGGCTTCAAGTTCTACCTCGAGGACGGCAGCTGGGTGCTGCTGCGAGCAAGCGGGACGGAGCCGCTGATCAGGGTTTACGCGGAGGCGGCCGGCAGCGAGGCGGTGGAGGCGCGGCTCGCGGCGCTGGAGGACATCGTCGGGATCCGCTCTCATGCCTGAGTTCGGTCGGGCCGACGCGTCACGGGTGGACAAACCGTGGGGCTATGAGCTGCGCTGGGGGATCACCGACCGCTTCGCGGGCAAGGTGCTGCACATCAACAAGGGCGAAGCTCTCTCGCTTCAGTACCACGAGCGCAAGGATGAGTATCAGTACCTCGTCAAAGGCGCCGTGGACATCGAGCTGGGCGGGCCGGATGGGTTGCTCGAGAAGCACCGCATGCAGGCGGGGGACACGCTGCACATCAGACCGGGCACGCGGCATCGTCTGACCGCTGTCGAAGAGGCCGACATTTTCGAGGTGTCCACGCCCGAGGTCGACGATGTGGTACGCCTCGAGGACCGCTACGGCCGCGCGGGGACTTAGACTTCCACCGGTTCAATGAAGACACCACCGGTTCCCGCTGACAGGCTGGCGCCCACCGCGACCGCGGTCAAGGCGGAGCGCGACCGCAGCTTTCTTGTTTTCGCGGGCGTGGTGCTGGTCGCTATCGCGCTCGGCTTCAAGTCGGAGCTGCTCGGTCAGGGCCAGGTCTGGGCGCTGGGCCTTGGGCTGGTCATCGTGGCCGCGCCGGCCCTGCTCGGATATCTCCGCGGGACCGACGAGTTCCCGCGCGTCGAGCACTACATCCCGGTGGCCCTGGGCGCGACCGCGCTCGCGGGGCTTTCGCTGTTGACCTCAGAGCTCTGGAGATACCTGGTGCTCACCGCGATGTTCGGCGCCGGGTTCATCGTGGCGGCGCGGCTCGACTACCTGCGGCTGCGCGACGCGGAGAAGCGCGGGCATGTCGTGCTGCAGGAAACGATCCTGATCCTGGCGCTCACCGGTGCCTATATCGTGGCGGTGTCGCTCCACTTCAACCCCATCTTCCAGCTGTTCTGGATCTTCACCATCACGTTCATGGCCTCGTACCGCAGCTTTCGCATCAACGGATCGGCCATCGTCCCGCGTCGCGCCTTCATCTTCGCGCTGTTCGTCGCGCAGGTCGTCACCTTCCTCGCGTGGGCAATCACAGCGCTGTCCATTTACCTGGTCGTCAACGAAGGCACGTTTGCGGCCATGCTGCTCTTCGCCTGGTACATCAACCGGGGCCTGGTGCGGCACACCGTCGAAGACAGCTTCACCCGGAACGTTGTCCTCGAGTACGGGGCCTTCGCGGTGGTGCTTATCTACCTGGTCGTCTCGAGCTACCAGCCGGGTCGGTAGCCGGTAGTTCAACTCCTCCGGAGCATTTGCTGATTCTTAGAGGTTGCATGCCCGCTGCCGTAATCGGTACCTATGTCAGCGGTTGCCACCAAGTTCACCCCGGTCATTCCGGACTTTACCCACAACTCGGGCTCAGCCATCTCGTACATGATGTCGACCGCCGCTGAATGCAGCCACGAGTCATTTAGTCCCTGACGCTGCAATTCATCGTCGAGCCACCTTCGCATGTAACTTGCCATCCCAAGTTCGATCGGGATTTCGTTGAGTAGGTCAGTCCTCCTCAACGCGTCGATCCGGATAACCCCGGATGTCGGCTTGCCAACGAACAAAGCGCCTGAGTTGACTAGGAGCTCCCAGCCAACCGCCATCTGTGCAAGTTGATTTGCAACGTTCTGCAGAATCCCGGCTTGGCGGCGAGTCAGTTTCGGGCCCGGCATATCTACCTCGGTCCAGCACAATAACCCGCGAGTGCCGGCTCCGGCGGGTTTCGCCCCCGATCCAAGCCCGCGAGTACCGGCCCCCGCGGGTTTCGCGGCCCAACGAAACCCGCGAGTGCATGCCCCCGCGGGTAATTTCGCCGACGCGCCGGCTACATCCCCAGGTAGGCTTTCTGCACTTCCTCCGACGCGAGGAGCTCCTTGCCCGTCCCGGTCTGCACGATCACGCCCGTCTCCAGCACATAGCCGCGATGCGCGACCTCGAGCGCCTTGGTGGCGTTCTGCTCGACCAGCAGCACCGGCGTGCCCTGGGCGTTGATCTCGCGAACGATCTGGAAGATTGTTTCGATCAGGATCGGTGCAAGGCCGAGCGACGGTTCGTCGAGCATCAGCAGCTTCGGTCGGGCCATCAGCGCCCGCCCCATCGCAAGCATCTGCTGCTCGCCACCTGAAAGCGTGCCGGCGATCTGGCTGATGCGCTCTTTCAAGCGGGGAAAGAGCACGAAGATCCTCTCCATGTCGGTGGTGATTCCCTGTTTGTCGTTGCGGATGTAGGCGCCCATCAGGAGGTTGTCGCGCACCGTCATGCGGGGGAAAAGGCGGCGCCCTTCGGGCGACTGGCAGATGCCCACCCCGACGATCTTCTCCGGGCCGGTGTGCGTGATCTCGCGCCCGTCGAACATGATGGAGCCGGACGTCGGATGCATTAGGCCGGAGATCGTCCGCAGCGTCGTGGTCTTGCCGGCGCCGTTGGAACCGATGAGCGCCACCACCTCGCCCTTGTCGACCTGCAAGGTCACCTTGCGCAGTGCCTGAATGCGCCCGTAGTGGGCGTCGACGATTTTGAGCTCGAGCAGCGCCATGTCTAGTAGGAGCTCTTGCGCACCCTAGGCGCTCTTGCCCAGGTACGCCTCGATCACGCGAGGGTTTTGCCGCACCTCGGCGGGTGGTCCCTCAGCGATCTTCTCGCCGTGGTCGAGCACCACAATGTTCTTCGAGATGCCCATGACCACCTTCATGTCGTGTTCGATCAGGAACACCGTGATTCCACGGCCGAGGATCTTGTTCACCAGCTCCATCAGCTCGACCTTCTCCTGGGGCGTGAAACCTGCCGCCGGTTCATCCAGGAGCAGCAGCTTGGGCTCGGTCGCCAGCGCGCGTGCGATCTCGAGGCGGCGCTGCTGTCCGTAAGGAAGGCTGCGGGCATAGCTGTGGGCGTGGCGCTCGATGCCGACAAACTTAAGCTGCTCCATCGCGAACTCAGTTGTGAGGGCTTCCTCTTTCCTTTCTCGGGGCGATTTGACGAGGGAGTCCCAGACTCTCGCCTTCATCCGGACGTGGTGTCCAACCTTAACGTTGTCCAGCGCGGTCATGAAGTCGAAGAGCCGGATGTTCTGAAAAGTTCGGGCGATGCCCTGTTTCGCCACCTGGTGAGGCTTCGAGCCGGTGATCTCCTTGCCGTCAAAGACGACAGTGCCGCTCGTCGGTGCGAACAAGCCGGTGACGCTGTTGAAAAGAGTGGTCTTGCCCGCGCCGTTGGGGCCGATCAGGGCGAAGACCTCGCCGCGCTTGATCGAAAGGCTCACGCCGTCCACCGCGACCAGGCCGCCGAAGCGCTTGGTGAGCTCGGTCAGGACGAGGATGTTGTCGGCGGCGCGAACCTCGCTCATCCTGCGTGCTCAGCCTCCACGACGGTTTCTTCTTCCACCGGGCCTGTGTGCTTCAGCTCCTGCTCGCGGACCCGGCTCGGGAAAATGCCCTGCGGTCGCAGCAGCATCATGAGGACGAGGATCAGACCGTAGAGGAGGAACTGGAGTCGCTGGGCCGCGCCCGCCAGGCCGGGCCACTCTCCATTCTGTTGGTTGAGCGAACCGAGACCAATGGTCTTCGCGAACGATTCGACGTTGGCGGGAAGTGCCGGCAAGGCGTTGTTGAGGAGAAAGTAGATGATCAGCGCCCCCACGATGACGCCGGTGATGTTGCCCATGCCACCGAGCACGACCATCACCAGGACCGTGACCGAGACCACGAATAGGAACTGGTCCGGGCCAACTATGCCGAAGCTGGCGCCGTAGTAGGCGCCGGCGAAGCCGCTGAACGAAGCGCCGATGGCGAAGGCCAGCAGCTTGGTGGTCACGGTGTTGATGCCCATGGCGGCGGCCGCCACCTCGTCCTCCCGGATTGCCATCCACGCGCGGCCCAGCCGGGACTTGTAGAGGTTGGTGACCAGGATTACGGCGCCGATGATCAGGATGAGGACAAGGACGTAGTAGGCGACCGGATTGGAGGTGAAGTCGAAGTTGCGAACGAGCGCGACAGCGGGGTCCCCGGCCCATGGTCCGGTGATCCAGAACGGCAACGTGGGCTGGTCGATGTTGCCGATTGAGTTGATGCCGCCCGTCCACTGGTCGATGTTGTAGAAGAGCTGCGGCACGATCTCGCCGAAACCCAGCGTGACGATGGCGAGGTAGTCACCTCGGAGTCTAAGCGTGGGGAAACCAAGAATGGCGCCGAAGGCCGCCGCCACGAACATCGCCGCGAAGATCATCACCCAGAACGGCAGGTGAAACGAATGGTGGGCCGGCGATGATCCGAGCTGGTCCGAGGCGAAGAGGGCGTACGTGTAGGCCCCGATCGCGAAGAAGGCGGCATAACCCAGGTCGAGCAGGCCCGCAAAGCCGACCACGACGTTGAGCCCGATCGCCAGCAGGACAAATGTACCTGCGTGCCCTGCCTGCGAGATAAGGAAAGTGCTGTCCGTCGCGTAGATGGTCGCCAGCGGCCAGATCAACGCAACGATCAGCAGGATGCCGTACACGGCGGTGTCCCGGTCTCGCATGCGCTCGCGCAGACGGAGGCGAGCGATCACTTTTCGGGCACCCGCATGCCCAGCAAACCTGTTGGGCGAAAGACAAGCACCGCGATCAGGATCCCGAAGACCACGACCTGCGTCCACTTCGGCCCGATGTAGTTGTCGCTGAAGGCGGCGATCAAACCGATGACCAGGCCGCCGAGCGCAGCGCCGGGGATGTTGCCAATGCCGCCGAAGACCGCGGACGTGAAGGCGATGAGCCCCGTGCGAAATCCGAGGTTGTAGGTGATCGTGTTGAAGTAGAGGCCCCAGATGATGCCGCCCGCGCCGGCCAGCAGCGCGCCGATGAAGAACGTGGCCGCGATGGTGCGGTTGATGTCGATACCCATCAGCTGGGAGGCGTCGCGGTCCTGCGCCGTGGCTCGCATCGCCTTGCCGAGCTTGCTGCGGTTGATGAAGACGGCGAGCAGCGCGACCAGGATCGCCGCCGCCACCACCACGAACACGTCCTTGAAGCCGATGAAGACTCCACCGATGTACGTCTCGAACCCGGGCCCGTGCGGAAGCAGGTTCGGGACGTGGACGGTCGCCGGGCCGTGCCACAAGAACATGATGCCTTCGAGGGTGAACGACATGCCGATGGCGGTGATGAGCGGCGCCAGGCGTGGCGCGTTGCGAAGCGGACGGTAGGCGACGCGTTCGATGCCGACGTTGATGGCGCCCATGATGAGCATCACCACAGGAAAGACGACGAGAAGGGCGATCACGTTGCCGATCTGGAAGCCGCTCTCGCTGGTGGAGAAGAAGGCGATGAGTGCTGCTCCGATGTAAGCGGAGAGCGTGAAGACGTCGCCATGGGCGAAGTTGATCAGCTCGATGATGCCGTAGACCATCGTGTAGCCAAGCGCGACAAGGGCGTAAATCGCGCCGTCGGCCAGGCCGAAGACCAGGACCTGCGTGAACTGGGTGGGATTGATGACCGCCTGGGCTCCGAGAAGCACCAGGGTGGCTCCGCCAAGGGTGAAGAAGCCGAGGTCGGCAAGGCCCATCCCGCCCAGGCGCGCGGACCGCACTCTCTTCAGCGCCCCGAGCCCGGCTCCGACTCTACCCGTGTCCAGAGGTCCCCTCCCCTAAACGAGATGGAGGAGGCCCGGGTGGGCCTCCTCCGTAGATTCTGAACTGTTGCCGGCTAGTTAGGCCTTTGCGTAGTCAATGAGGTCCTTGTAGACGAAGCAAGCGTTCTTCGCCGTCTTGGAACCGCACACGCCGGTTGACTTCGACGGGTCGCTGACAACCTGGACCTGGTAGATCGACACGATCTTCAGGTTGGTGTCGCCGCTGGCGTCGAAGTCGTACGTTCCGATGACACCCACGAAGCCCTTGGTCGCGGCCATCTGGGCCCGGACCTGCTCACGGGTGGGCACGTTGCCGTTGTTGGCCTTGATCGCGCGGCCGAGCGCCGCCATCAAAGCGTTTGCGGCGTCGTATGCCTGCATGGTGTAGCCGCCGAAGTCGTTGGCTCCCGGGAAGGCCTTGCGGAACGCCGCGATGGTGTTGGCCGCACCGGGGATCTGGGTAGCGTCAGCGCCGGCCGAGGTGGCGTAGATGTTCGCCTCGTTGCCGGTCGCCTGGTCGATACAGTCGGTGGTCTCGATGCCGTCACCGCCCAAGAAGGGGACATCCCAACCGATCGACTTCATCTGCGCCCGCGGGATGCAGATGTTCTGGTCGTCGGTGCCGCCGACGTAAACCGACGTGGCACCGAAGTTCTTGAAGGCCAGCAGAATCGAGCGGAAGTCGCTGGTCTGGTCCTTCTTGTAGTTCTTGCGCAGGGTCGTGCCGCCCAGGGCCTTGATCTTCGCTTCGAAGGTGTTGGCGATACCGACGCCGAACACGGTGCTGTCGTCCAGCACGCCGACCTTGGTCGACTTCAGCGTGGTGTAGGCGTAGGACGACATTGCGGGACCCTGGTAGTCGTCAGTGGTCACGACGCGGAAGTAGTTGTTCGCGTTGCCCTTGCGCAGGTCCTGCGGGTGGTAGCTGCAGTCCGGCAGGTCCTTGGTCAGGCAGGGGTTGGTGTTGGAAGGGCTGATCATGACGAAGTGCGACGGTGCGGCGGCTGGAATCTCCGCCTTGGCCACAGCCGAGTTGTAAGGTCCGATCATGCCCAGGAACTTGTTGTCGCCCAGCATCTTCTGGACGTTCTCGACGCCGGCGTCGGCTGAGTAGGCCGCCTGGCGGCAGTCGTCGAAGCCCTGGAACTTGATGGTGTAGCCCTCGACACCACCAGCTTTGTTCTTGGTGTCGATCGCGAACTGAACGCCGTTCTGTGTCGCTTGGCCGCCGACAGTACACACCGGCAGGTCAGATCCGATTTTGATCTCACCTTTGGTTGTGCCTCCTCCCGATGGGCCGCAGGCGAATGCGACGAAGGTCGCCGCGATGAGGACTGCGAGTCCCCTAGCTCGAACCATGTGGTTCCCCCTTATGTTTATGGGAGGCAGCCCAAACTCAGCCGGGCCCTAACTCCCCTCATTCGCCGCCCTCTTCCCATCAGCTTTGCCGCTTCAGCCTTTCCTCTGATCGGGGCGAGAGTGCGCCGGCGGCGAATGCGGCCACTATGGGTGGCCGAACCACTACTCCGCACCGAACTTTAACATCGGGTTGCCGAACTTGGCCAGCTTGGCTCGAAGATCAGGAAACCGCTGTATCAATATGGGAGTGCGGCGGTATAACTGACGGTATCGACCCACTTCCAGCCCGCGCGGGGATCGGTGCCGGCGGGCTTGAAGATCGATACCAGCCGCTGCGTCGTGTCGCCATCGGGATCGAAGCCAAACGTCCCTGTCGCGCCTGTGAAAGAGGTGGTCGCCGCCAGGTGGGTGACGACGGTGTCGCGAAACGGAACGTTGCCTCCCGACGCCTTGATCGCGCGTTCGAGCGCGTAGTACAGGACTCCTGTCGCGTCATACGCCGCAATCGTGTAGGGGCCGAAATCGCCAGGTCGGCCGTACTGGGCCTTGAAGGCCTGGATGAGGTGCTGCGCGCTGTCGATCTGCTCCGGGTCGGGGGCGGGCACGGTGGCGTAGACCCCTGGAGCGTTCGCCCCCGCGTCGCGAACGCATGTGGGGTCCAGAGCGATCCCGTCACCGCCCAGGAACGGAGTCCCGGCGCCGATTTCGAACACGCTCGCCATCTGGTGGCGCACCTCGCAGCCGTGGTTGGCGGCCACCCCGCCGAAGTAAACCCCCTGCGCGCCTTTCTTTTTGGCGCCCTCCAGGAAAGAGGTGAGGTCTATGCTCGCCGCCGCGGGATCAACCTCCTGGCGGGCGACGACGGTGCCACCGAGCTTGTTGAACCTGGCGGTGAAGCTGTTCGCCAGCAGCTGCCCGTAAGCCTCACGGTGGTTGACCACCGCAACCCTCATCAATTTCAGCTGCTTCCTGGCGTAGTCGGCGGCGGCGGGGCCCTGGAGCTCGTCGGTGGTGGACAGCCGAAAGTAGTTGTTGACCCCCGTCGGCCGGAGCTCGCTGGGAGCGGGCAGGCCCGCGTCCGTGCAAGAGGTCGGGGTGCGATGAGGGTTCAAGGTGGTGGGCAGGTACGGTTCCTTGGTCAGGCACCGGCTGCTGGTGGCCGGGCTCACCATCGCCATGTGGGCCTCGTTGGCGATCGGGATCTGGGCGCGGGCGACGCTGGAATCGAACGGGCCTAACATCGCGACCACACGAGGGTCGGCGATGAACGCCTTGAGGTTCTTCACGCCTCGTGATGAGTCCCGCAGGCCGCTGGTTGCGTCGTCGCGGGCGTCGAGGACGATCGTGAAGCCGTTCAGCGTCGGGTGCTCATGGACGAAAAAGCGGATGCCGTTGAGCGTGCTCTGCCCCGCGCGGCCTTCATCGCCGGTGAGGGGAAGGTCCACCCCGATCGTGATCGTCTTGGCCACTGGCGCCGCCGGGACGCCAAGACAGGCGGGCAAGGCGAGCAGAAAGGCGAGCAAAGAGGCGAGCATGGCGGCGCCGAGGACTTGAATATGTGGTCGCACCAGGTGATTACTTATACTCGACATCCCCTTCCCAGCCGGGCAATGCACCATGCCGCCCCGGCGCAGGTCACCTAGGAGCCCCGCATTTTGAAGACCGAAACCGGCGAGCACCTGAAGCCGCGTTCGCAGTATGCGGACGAGGCTGTCCAGCTGGCGATCGCCGGTAAGTGGGATGAGGCGGTGAAGCTCAACAAGTTCATCGTCGAGAGCTTCGGTGGGGATGAGGAGACGCAAAACCGCCTGGGCAAGGCGCTGTCGGAGCTCGGCAAGTTGAAGGACGCGAAGGCCGCCTACGAGGTCGCCCTCAAGCTCAATCCAATGAACTCGATAGCGAAGAAGAACGCGGCGCGCCTCAACACGCTGCTCCACCAGAAGGAAGGCCTGAAGGTCGGTGGCACGAAGGTCGACCTCAACCTCTTCGTCGAGGAGATGGGCAAGACCGTGATCACTCAGGTCGAGGGCTCGAGCCCCGACATCTGCTCCAAGGTCGCAGCCGGCGACATCGCCGAGCTGAAGATCGACGGAGACGGCATCGTCGCCGAGACGTCACGCGGGGTCAGGCTGGGTACGCTCGAAGCGAAGATGGCGCGGCGCCTGATCAAGTTCATGCGCGGGGGCAACAAGTACCAGGGCGGCGTCACCGCGTGCGACGGCAGCACCGTGAAGCTGATCGTCCGCGAGACCTACCAGGACCCCAAGTTCGCCGGCAAGCCCAGCTTCGCGATCCGGCGCAAGCGCGAGGTCGAGTTCCGTCCTTATACAAAGGAGAGCCTGCTCTCACGCGGGAGCGGGGCCGAGGTCTTCACCGAGGACGACGAGGAGACGCTGGTCGAGGCTCCAGTCTCCGACGAACTGGAAGAGGGCATGCACGCTGTCGAGGACGAGACCGAGGTTGTCGACTTCAGCGAGGACGCCGACGCGAACGGCGATGATGACGACGAAGATGAAGATGACAAGTAGCAAGACTCCCCTGGCCGCGGCCCGGAGGTCTCTTCACCGGCGATAGTTCGGGAGTAGTTCCGGCCGGGCGCGCGCACATGAAGGGGTCCCCGCGAACTCACGGCGCAGCCTCAGAGTTCGTGGGGAATAAGGGCGCATCAATAAAGACGGGCGGTGTGCCCGGGTTTCGGGACCGCCTCCCTCTGGAAGCCGAGGTCTTGCGCGACGCGCAGGAATCGGTCCTGTCCGAGATGCGCCGGTGGGGCTACCGGCACGTGATCACACCGATGGTCGAGAGCACCGAC
>Ga0209588_1000286_pt1 | contig 13354 bp, 15 predicted proteins | sample Rivendell_Oct201_10_FD_188351 | JGI IMG/M metagenome (GOLD analysis project Ga0209588, IMG submission 188351) | Vadose zone soil microbial communities from the Eel River Critical Zone Observatory, Northern California, USA -... | ecosystem: Host-associated > Plants > Roots > Rhizosphere > Soil ...
CGACGACGAACCCGATCATCCCGGCGAGGAGGAAGGGCTTTCTGCCGAACAGGTCGCCGAGCTTGCCGGCGATCGGGGTCATCGTGGTCGAAGTCACGAGGTAAGCGGTCGTCACCCACGCGAGCCGGTCGAGGCCGTTGAGGTCGGCCACGATCCTAGGGATGGCGGTACCGACGATCGTCTGGTCGAGAGCGGCCAGGAGCAGCGCCAGCATCGTGCCGGCGGTGGCCAGGATCATTCTTTGTCGCGAGAGGCCTGCACTCATTTCCCCAGCTCCTTCCTGGCGTTCTGCACCAGCTGTAGGCACAGGTGTCGCAGCTGCGCCAGTTCTTCCTTGGTCATTCCGGCGGCGATTTCGTGTTGGTGCGCAAAGGCTTCTTTCCAGATCGACTCGATCCGGCCGCGTCCCGCGTCCGTCAGCGTGGCGCGGACCGAGCGGCGGTCTTCGGGATCGGGTACACGCTCCACCAGTCCGTCGCGCTCGAGGTGGTCGACGAGGCCCGTGATGTTGCGCGGTGTCGAGTCGAGGTCTGAGGCGAGGTCTCCGAGCGGGGTGGGCCCGCACCGGTAGAGGCGGAACAGCACGCCAAGGCGGCCTTCGCTGAGCCCGTGCGTTTCGGCCCAGCGTTCTTGAAGGTGGTGCATCATCTTGCCGGCGATCCGAAGTGCCGCCATCGCCTCGATGACGCTGATGTCTGTCTTCAGCGGGTCGAGCAGCTCGCGCATGTGGACGCTGTACAGGCGGCCGGACTCGTCGCGGGCCAACTCGTGGATGGGACCTGGCTTGCCAGGTTCGTGGGGCTTCATAGTGATTTCTTTCATAGTGAAGGGCTTCATTATCATCCTGTACAGGTTTATGGCGCAAGTTATTCTTCCGTGCCGAATGTTTCTTGCGACGCGCGGTCACGCCCCGCTGTGATCGTCGATGCCCACCTGGACCTCGGCTGGAACGCACTCGCCCACGGCCGCGGCTTCCTCCAGCCACCCGCCACCGGCTACCTCGTCAGCCGCTCATCGCTGGTCGCCGCCGGCGTCGGCCTGGTTTTCGCAACGCTCTACACGGCCCCCGCCCGCGCCGGGCGGGCCATGCGCACGCGCTTTGTGTACGAGAACGCGCACGAGGCGAACATCATGGCCACGGCCCAGGTCAACTACTACAAGAGCTGCGGCCTCGAGCTGATAGGCGACAAGGCAAGGCTCGAGTCTTATGTCAGCGGGTGGAGAAAGGGACGCCTCGCCGCCGTGCTGCTGATGGAGGGGGCCGACCCCGTGGAAGATCCGTCGCAGCTCGGCGTGTGGACCGACCGCGGCGTGCGCATCATCGGGCCCGCCTGGGGCGCGACGCGATACAGCGGCGGCACCGGGGCGCCGGGCGGGCTGACGGAGCTCGGCGGGCAGCTGCTCAAGGCGATGCGCCGCAAGCGTGTGATCCTCGACCTCAGCCACATGGCCGACCAGGCCGTGGCCGACGCCTTTGCCATGTGGCGCGGGCCGATCATGGCCTCGCACAGCAACGCGCGGGCGCTCATGCCCGGCGACCGGCAGATCACCGATGCGACGGCGAAGGAAGTGGCCAGTCGCGACGGGATGCTTGGTGTCAGCTTCTATGCGAAGCACCTGCGAGCCTCGGGTCGGGCGACGCTCGATGACGTGGTCCGGCACGTGGTGCATCTCGCGCAGGCAGCGGGCGGCCCCGAGCGCGTGGGTCTCGGCACCGACCTCGACGGAGGATTCGACGCGCGGCAGGCGCCGATGAATGACCTGGGCGAGCTTCGGGAGCTGAGAACGCGCCTGGTGGCCCGCTTCAACAAGACCCAGGTCGACGGGGTGATGGGCGGCAACTGGATCGAGTTCTTGGGCCGCTCGCTCCCCGACTAAAGCATCTCCACCAGTTGCTTGGCGCTCATGAACGCGAACGCCATGCCATGCCCGTTGAACCCGCCGCACACGTAGACGTTTCGCATGCCGTCGACCTGCTCGACGAGCGGCAGTCCCGTCTCGGTGAACCCCATGATCCCGGCCCACCGATGCGTGACCTCGACGCCTCCGGTCATCGCGACAAGCTGCCCGTCGAGGTGCTCCTGGATCTGTTCAGTCGGCTGTTCCTCGTAGCCAACCTCGGTGCCGATAGACGTGTCGCGCCACCCCCCAACAAGCACCTCACCCGTGCGCAGCTGCCGCCAGTAGCGATACCCGGAGTGCGAGTAAGTAGGCACGTCGCACACCGACCTCAACACCGGTGAGGACGCGAGCATCTGTGCTCGGGTTGGCTGGATCTTCACCTGCGGGACGAGCTGCGGCGTGTACGCGTTGGTGGCGAGGATGACCACGCCGGCGCGGCACGAACGCTCGCCCGCCCGCACGTCAACCTCGACGCCTCCCGTCTTGATCGCTGTGACCTCGACGCCTTCGCGGATCGTGCCGTCCTTGGCGTGCCCGGCGAGCGCGCCGACCAGTGCTGCCGGGTTGACCTCGCCGTCGCGGGGGTTGTATATCCGCTCACCATCCCACTGCGCATTGATGCCGTCGTCGCGCATGAGCTGCGAGGACTCTTCAAGCCGCGCGCGCTCGGCATCGTCCGAGGCAAGGGTCGCGCTGCCCAATCGCCGGTAGCCCACTTCGGAAGCCGCGACCGCCTCCAGCATCCGGTCGTGGTTCTCGCTAGTGATGCTCCACAGCTCGTGCGCTTTTTCGCGTCCGTAGATGCGCACCGCCTCGGCATAGCAGTGGGCGACGCCGGCGAGCAGGAAGCCGGCGTTGCGCCCGCTTGCCCCCGCGGCGAGTTGAGCTCGCTCGACCAGGACCGTGCTGATCCGGCGCTTCTCGAGATGGTGGACGAGGCTCACGCCCGCGATGCCACCACCGATGACGAGCACGTCGGTGCGGTCCGGCAGCATCCCGGGGTAGTGCTCGGACGGACGAGCCCAGTACGGGGTGTCCATGATCCCCACGAACTCTGAGGCTTCGCCGTGAGTTCGCGGGGACCCCTTGAGCACGGTCAATTCTCGTGTCCGCCTAACATTGACGACGCCAGTGGATTTCGAGACCTATGACGTCCTGATCGTCGGCGGAGGGCTCGCCGGCCTCAGGGCAGCCATAGCCGCGGTGGAGGCGAATCCCCGCGTCAAGGTCGGGTTGGTTTCCAAGGTCTACCCGATGCGCAGCCACACGGTGTCCGCCGAAGGCGGGGCCGCGGCGGTTCTGCGGCCCGAGGACTCATTCGAGACCCACGCCTTCGACACCATCAAAGGATCGGACTACCTGGCCGACCAGGACGTGGTCGAGGCCTTCGTCCGCGAAGCGCCGCCAGAGATCATCCAGATGGAGCACTGGGGTTGCCCCTGGAGCCGCGAGCCGGACGGCAAGATCGCCGCCCGTCCGTTCGGCGGCATGACGACATGGCGCACGTGCTTCGCCGCCGACAAGACCGGCTTTCACATGCTCCACACGGTTTTCCAGACCTCCCTCAAGTACCCGCAGATCCATCGCCACGACGAGGCGTTCGTCACCAAGCTGCTCGTCGAAGACTCACACTGCGTCGGCGTCGTCGCCCTGGACCAGCGCACCGGCCGCTTCGACGGCATCACCGCGAAGTCGGTGATCCTCGCCACCGGAGGCCTCGGCCGCGTCTACGCGTTCACCACCAACGGCAACATCTGCACGGGTGACGGCATGGCACTCGGCTATCGCGCCGGCGCCGGCTTGAAGGATATGGAGATGGTCCAGTTCCACCCGACCGGGCTGCCGTTCACCGGCATCCTCATCACCGAGGCCGTGCGCGGCGAGGGCGGCTACCTCACCGACAAGGAAGGTGAGCGATTCCTCAAGCGCTACGTGCCCAACAAGATGGAGCTCGGCCCGCGCGACATCATCTCGCGCGCGATGGTCACCGAATTCGAAGCAGGTCGCGGCTTCGACGGCCCGCACGGCAAGTTCATGCATCTCGACGTGAGGCACCTGGGCGAAGAGGTGATCGACCGCAAGCTGCCGTTCATGCGCGAGCTTGGCCGGGAGTTCGTCGGCATCGACATCGTGCATGAGCCGATCCCGGTTCGCCCCGTGCAGCACTACATGATGGGTGGGGTGGACGCCGACATCTCAGGCGCGACGGAGATCCTCGGTCTCTATGCTGCCGGCGAGTGCGCGAACGTCGGCTTGAACGGCGGCAACCGACTGGGCTCGAACTCGCTGTCGGAGTGCCTTGTGTTTGGCGCCGCCGCAGGACGTGCGGCTGCGCATTACGCCGCCTCGGCCAAACCCGTCACGGCCAATCCGGTGGACTCGATGCTCTGGGACGAGGCGCGGCGCGTCGAGGTCGAGTACCTCGAAAAGAAAGGGGGTCACGAGCGGATCGGCAACATCCGCTACGACCTGCAGCGTGAGATGGATGAAGGCGCCGGCGTGTTCCGAACCAAGGAAGGATTGGAAAAGCTGATCCAGGAGCTGGGCGTGCTTCGTGAACGCTTTGCGCAGATAGCGATCGAGGACTCGAGCCGTACGTTCAACACCGAGCTCACCGCGATCCTCGAGCTCGACTACATGCTCGAGGTCTCGAACGTGATCGCGGTCTCGGCGCTGGCACGCGAGGAGTCTCGAGGGGCCCACGCCCGCCGCGACTTCCCTGAGCGAAATGACGAGAAGTATTTGAAGCACACGGTTGCCTTCAAGCGGAATGGCGGGCGCCCGCGCCTCGAATACCGCGACGTCCGCATCACGAACTTCAAGCCGCAAGCGCGCACTTACTAGAGGAGATTCAGTTGGCTGAGAAGCGGGTCGCCACCAAGGAAAAGCGAATCACCATCAAGGCGACGCGGTTCGATCCCGAAAAGGACGAAAAGCCGCGCCTCCAGTCCTACGACATTCCCTTTACCGACGAGAGCATGGTGGTGCTGGACGCGCTGAACCACATCAAGTCCTATGTCGATGGGAGCCTGAGCTATCGCTGGTCGTGCCGCATGGGCATCTGCGGCAGCTGCGGGATGATGGTGAACGGCACGCCGAAGCTGACGTGCAGCGCGTTTCTGCGCGACTACTGGCCCCGGCCGATAGTTGTCGAGCCGCTGACCAATTTCCCGATCATCCGCGACCTGGTGATCGACATGGACGACTTCCTGCACAAGCTGAAGTCCGTCCAGCCGTGGATCATCCGCAAGCAGGAGATGCCGCTCGGTGCAGGCGAGCACCTTCAGACGCCCGCACAGATCGATGACTTCAGGCAGTTCAGCCAGTGCATCAACTGCATGCTCTGCTATGCCGCGTGCCCTGTTTACGGCCTCGACGACACGTTCCTTGGGCCGGCGGCGATTGCGCTCGCGCGGCGCTACAACCTGGACTCGCGGGACCAGGGGCTCAAGCAACGTTTGCCTGTGATCGCGCAGCCCGAGGGCGTCTGGGAGTGCAGCTTCGTCGGCGAATGCTCAGTTGTGTGCCCGAAGGGCGTCGACCCGGCCAAGGCGATCCAGCAGTCCAAGCTCGACACCACGCTGCGCTTCACGCTTCCGTACGGTAACCGCGACTAGTGCAGACGCCAGCGAAGACATCGGGTCCGGCGCCTGCCCGCAGCTACAGGTGGACCATGCCGGCCGGCTGGTGGCTGCGCAAGCGCCACTACGTCCTTTATATAGTCCGCGAGTTCACCGCTTTGCCCATGGCCCTGTGGCTGCTGTGGCTGCTGTACGACGTCAAGAGCGCCGGCGCCGGACCCTCGGCGTTTCAGCCTCCCAGGTCGATTGGTTTCGTGGTCTTCAGCGCAGTCTGCCTTGCTTTCGCCACATACCACAGCTACACGTTTCTAAAGCTGGCCGGCGTGATCATCCACGTGAAGCTGTTCGACAGGCCCGTGCCGCCGACGGTCATCGTCCTGACGATGTTCGGGCTCTGGGCTCTGGCCTCGATCGCGATTGGCGCCGTGTTGATCGGGTTCGCGCGATGAACGCAGAAACGTCCCAACATCGGCCCGCGCTTTCACACCTGTTTTTTTGGTTCTTGTTCGCCAACGGCGGGGGCCTGACCGCGCTGGTGCTCCCCGTGCACATCCTGGTCCAGGGCATTCTCGGGCCGCTCGCCATCGTTCCTGTGGTCGACCAGCACCAAGACACGTGGATCAACATCCTCGGCAACCCGCTGGTGAAGCTGTACCTGCTTGCTTTGATCGCCTTTGCGTTCTTCCATTTCGCGCACCGCCTGCGGTATCTCCTCGTCGACTTTGGCCTTCATGCAGCGAAGGGCGTGCCGGGGCAAGTGATCTTCTATGGCGGGGCGGTGCTGGTCACGCTGATCGCAGTCTGGGTGCTGCTGACCACCGCGCCGATCAAGCTCGGCTGATGGTCGATGTTCACCGTCGAGGCCTTTCCGGCAACTGAGCTTGGTAACGCCAGCTTCCTGATCGCCGACCCGGACCGCGGAGTCGGCCTCGTGGTCGATCCCTATCGAGACGTCGACGATTACCTCACTCGCGCGGACGAGCTGCGCATAAAGCTGACGCACGCGCTCGATACGCACGTCCACAACGACTTCGTGTCCGGCCGGCGCGAGCTGGCGGCCGAGGCGGGCACCGCGATCGACGAGCTCGATGCGGGACAGGACCTCGCGGTGGGCGATTTCACTGTCCGCGCGCTTCACACGCCTGGCCATACTCCCGACCACAAGAGCTACTTGCTGCTTGAGAAAGAGCACCCACGGGCGCTCTTCTCAGGAGGCGCTGTGATGGTCGGCGGCATCGCGCGCACGGATCTCCTCGGCCCACATCTCGCCGTGCACCTCGCGCTCGAGGCGCTGACAACGCTGCAGGTCAGGCTGCGCGGGTTGCCCGACGAGATCGCGGTATATCCGACACACGGGGGCGGGTCGTTCTGCGGCACCGGCGGAGGCACTGGCTACGAAACCACGCTCGGTCAGGAGCGAAGGACCAACCCGTTCTTTCTGACCACCGAGGTGATGCCCTTTCTTGCCCGAGCACTCAACCTCGGACGGTATCCCGAGTACTACCGGGACATGGCCAGCATCAACCGTAAAGGTGCGACGCTGCTCGGGCGGAATCCCGGACCGCCGCCAAATCTGAACGTTTCGGAGGTCGCCCGCCTGATGGGCAAAGGCGCCGCGGTCGTCGACGTCCGGCCTGGGCGCCGCTACGACGGCGGCCACATCCCGGGCAGCTACAGCGTCGGTCTGGGCGGGCCCTTCAGCGCGTGGGTGGGATGGCTGATCCCGCGCGGCCGGCCGATCGTGCTTGCCGGCGGGAGTGACGCGCAGCACCTTGACGCGCAGCGCCAGCTCCAGCGCATCGGGTTCGACAGCGTCGTGGGCGCCCTCGACGGTGGCATGGACGCATGGAAGTCAAGCGGCCGCGAGCTTTCCACGTTCGAGACCAAGGACGTCGAAGACATGGCGGAATGGATCCTGAGCGCGGAGCCGATGACGGTGGTCGACACGCGAGACGAGCACGAATGGACGGCGGGCCACGTCCCTGGCGCGGTTCACCTCTATGTCCCGGACGTAGCGCATCACGCCGCCGAGATTCCCACCGAGGCGCCCGTCGCCGTTCACTGCGCCTCCGGGTACCGGGCGGGGATCGCGGCTAGCCTGCTGGAGCAAGCGGGCCTGAAACGGATCATCCACGTCAACGGGCCGTACTCGGACTGGGACCGCCTGCACCTGGCGGAATCTCGGCCCTAGATCAGCCGGTAGAAACTCCAGAAATCGTTCTCCATCGGCAGGATCTCAACACCGGCAAAGCCCGCATAGCACGCGTATTCGCGCAGCCGGCACATGTGCTGCTGATTTGGGTCGCGTTCCTCATCGGAAGCAGCTACCGCAGGGTCTTCGCTCGCCATTAGGCGGCGCTGACGGCTGCCTGGTCGCCCGTTACGGCCTGGTCACATCGGCGTTCTTTCTCTCGATGCGCGGACCTTCGCCGGCGGCGACGCTCTTCTCAGTTCTCGTTTTCGGCTTCTCTCTGTCCTGCTCGTCACCCGCCGGCGTGGGAGTGCCCTTCCAGCTCTATACGCACTGCGGGATTCGGTATGCGGACTTCGACGGCAGGCGTTTCTACGCCGATCCTCCGCTCGACGATGGCAGCGGCAACCCACCACGAGGCTGGGGTAACCCATTCGACAACGGCACGATGACGCCTATCGACAAGAACACCGCGGTGTTTACAGACCCAGCGGGCCATCGCGCGGTCTTCTCGACCCAGCCCAAAACGGGAATTCCGACGATCGAGATCTGCTCGTGATCTGAAATTAGCGCTTACGCGCGCGCCAGATCTCCTCCGCCGGCCATTTCTTCGCCCACTCCGCCGGCACCGTTTTCTCAGGCATCGGTGACGGCGGCTTCCAGCAACGCGGCGAACTTTCGCCGCGCAGCCTCTCGCCGGGTCGGGACGTGCTCGCTGGGCCAGATGCCCTTGGGCGCCTGGTATCCGGCGAGAATCTGACGCGCGACCGAGACGCGGTGCACCTCGTCGGGGCCGTCGTACATGCGCGCCGCACGGGCGTGCCGGTACATCTCCTCCAGCGGCAGGTCGGACGAGTAGCCGAGCGAGCCGTGGATCTGGATGGCGCGGTCGATCACGTCGTGCAGAACCTTGGCGCCGAAGAACTTGATCAGGGAGATTTCCTTGCGCGCAGCAGCAGCGCCTTGCGTGTCGATCACCCAGGCGGCGTGCAGCGTCATCAAGCGCGCCGCCGCCATCTCGGCCGCCGAGTCGGCGATCCAGTTCTGCACCGTTTGGTGGCTGGCGAGCTTCTTGCCGAACGACTCACGCTGCAGCGACCGCTCGCACAGCATGTCGAAGGCACGGCGCGCCTGGCCCAGCCAGCGCATGCAGTGGTGGATGCGGCCGGGCCCGAGGCGGGCTTGCGCGATGAGGAAACCCTGGCCTCGCTTGCCGATGAGGTTGTCCTTGGGCACGCGCACGTTTTCGTAAAGGATCTCGGCGTGGCCGTAGCCGAAGCGTTCGTGCTCTCCCGCCATGGTCGGGATGTTGCGCACCTTCTTCAGCCCGGGAGCGTCGGCCGGGACGATGATCATCGACGCGCGCTCGTACGGCCCCGCTTCCGTGTCGGTCACGACCATCGCGATCAAGAAGTCGGCAATCATGCCGTTGGACGTGAACCACTTGTGGCCATTGATCACCCACTCGTCGCCTTTGAGTACCGCGGTGGTGGAAAGCGACGTCGGGTCAGAGCCTGCGTTGCCGGGCTCGGTCATCGAAAACGCCGAGCGAATCTTGCCGTCGAGGAGCGGGTAGAGCCACTGCTTCTTCTGCGCTTCGGTACCGAAGTGGGCGAGAACCTCGGAGTTGCCCGAGTCGGGAGCCTGGTTGCCGAAGACGATGGGTCCCCACACCGAGGCGCCTTCGATCTCGTGCATCAGGCCGAGCTTCACCTGGCCGTAGCCCTGGCCGCCGAGCTCCGGCGGTAGGTGCGTGGCCCACAACTTCTGCTTCTTGACTTCCTGCTGGAGCGGGCGAATCGCGCGCACAAACCCCGCGTCATCGGTGTCCATGACCTCGAGCGGATACACCTCTTCGCGTATGAACTTGCGCATCCATTCCAGCTTGGCTTCGAACTCCGGCTCGGTCGAGAAATCCCAGGTCATGGCAGTCTCCTAAACAGTTCGATCGAGGAGCTGGATGCCCTCATCGATCATGCCGACGATGGTAGTCGTCATCACTTCCCCTTCGTACATCGGGTCTGGCCGCTTGCCCCGACGATGAAGCATGAGGTTGTAGCCGAGGATGGACGAGTACTTGTACAGGCTCATCGCTGCGTACCATCGCATCTCCCCTGGGTCGGCGCCGTAAAGGCGGTAGATGTCCTCGACCGACACGTCGATCGCCCCGGTCGGGTTGCCGGCGCGCTGGTACTGGCGGCGGATGGCGGCGATGAAAAGACAGCCGACGTCAAGCAGCGGCTGCCCGATCTGCCCGATCTCCCAGTCCAGGACGGCGACCACCTGTGAGCCCCGGAACAGCATGTTCCCGTAGTGATAGTCGCCGTGGACGAGGGTCGGAGCTCGCTCAACAGGCAGCTTCACGGCCAGCAGTCCGCCGAGCACGCCGGCGCGGACGGTCAGCTCTTCCGGAGCACGCTGCATGAGCATGGCCCAGCGCATCATCTCGGACTGCAACCCCACGGATTCCTCGTCGCCGATTCCGGTCTGGTTGAGGGGCAGCGCGTGCAGGCGCTTGAGGACGCCAACCGCCGAAGTGGTGATGTCGAGCGCTTTGTTGGTGGCGGCCGCGCGTTCGATCCTCACTCCATCGACGGCTTCCATGAGGATGAACGGTCGTCCGTCGACGACCGGATCTGAGCTCATCGCCGGGATCGCCGGAGTGGGGAGGCCCGCGGTGTGCAGGGCGGCCATGATCCGGCCCTGCCGGACGACGTCGGCAGGTCCGGCGATCCTTGCGCCGGGCGGCGGGAGGCGAAGGACATAGCGAGTGTTACCGCCGCCGCGTTCGACCGTGACGGAATAGGTGAAGCCGGAATGGCCTTCGGGGATTGGCTCGATTGCAGTCACACGGAGGTCGCGCCCGAGTTTCTCGCGGCACTGAGTCTCTAGGTCTTGCCGGATCTGCTCGCTCATTCGAGGTGGGCCACGTCGCCGAGCGCGCCGACCATGCGCCGGTCGCCGCGGGCTCGGACGACGCTGATGCTCGTGTAGTAAGGCAGGAAGCGGAACTGCCCTGGGTCGAGGCGCAGCACGTGAGTGAGGTACGCGATGATCGCGGCTCCGTGCGCGACCACCGCGATGCGCTGGCCGGCGTGTCGCTCTGTGATCTCATCGACCACGGCCCGCATCCTTTCGACCACGGCCGTTTGCGGTTCGCGAACTTCCAGCGACCCGTCATCGGTCACCTCGAGCTTCATCTCGACCAGACGCTCATCAACGTGAATCTCACCGCCGAACGCTTTCGCGGTCTCCATCGCGCGCCGGTACGGACTCGAGTAAACAACAGCGGGCTTCGTCTGTCGCATACGCTCGGCGAGGCGGGCTGCCTGGCCTCTTCCCAGCTTGCTGAGCGGCGGATCAACGGCATCGGCGAGGTCCTCGTAGCAGTCCGCGTGGCGAATGAGCAAGATCTCGGTGACCCCTTCGACTCCGATCAAAAATGCTGCTTCGAGAGATCGCATGGCCCGAGTGAGCTGTTCCGAGCGTGCTGCCACGGCTAACATTCGACCACATGCTCCGCGTCGTGGGCATCGTCGCCCTAATCGTCCTAGCTCTCGCCTGCGGCCCGGCGGCGGTGAAAACCGTCCCCTCGCCATCCCCGGTGATCCCCGAAGGGACCTGGACGCAAAGCCTGACCTTCACGGGCGAGGTCCCGGGCCAGATGACCGGAATCATCCCTGGCACTGGCGATCTGGCGAGCTCGTGCACAGGCTCCAAGACTCACGTGGGAGAGCGATGGGCGGACACCACCTATGGAACGGTTGATGCCGGCGGGCAGGTTTGGGGAGTTGTTTTCCTGATCGAGAACTTCAGCGGACCTGGTACGTACACCGACAAAGCCGTGGTTGTCGAGATGCACAGCGCGGACAATTCCAAGGTGTGGAGCCGCGGTGGGGGGGACAAGATCACGTTCACGATTGAGCGCAACCAGCAGACCGGCACCATCGACGCAGGGCTGACCAGCGCCGCCACCGGCAAGGCTGGAGCCGAACACATAACCGGCCGTTGGAACTGCCGCGGCTGACGCGATGGAAATCAGGTTCGATGGCCACTGTTTCGGGTGCGGCCAGCTCAACCTCGAAGGCCTGCGCCTGATTTTTGTACCGGGGCCATCCGGCTCTGTGGCCGAGTTCGAAGTGCCGGATCGGTTTCAGAGCTGGGCCGGCATGGTGCACGGCGGCGTGGTGGCGTTGATGCTCGACGAAGCAGTTGGTTGGGCAGCGTGGCACGCGGGACACCCGGGAGTGACGGGGCGCCTGCAGGTCAGCTACCGCCGGCCGCTGAAGCTGGGTGAGCCGGTGCGGGTGGTGGGGAAGGTGGAGAACATCCGGCGGACGCTGGTCTATACCTCGGCAGTGCTCGAGAACCGAGATGACGGCTCGCGGATCGCCGACGCGACAGCCACCCTGATGATGGCCGACACGAAGGTGGACCCGACCCCGTAGAACAGCTGTTCGCAAGCCGAGGCGACTGAAAACGAGGTTTCTGGCGTTAGGCAAGGTGAAGGCTCTGTCACAGGGCCACTTCAAGAGGGGTTTTGGAATTGACGATTCGCAAGCTGATCACGATGGGCTCGGGAGCCGCCGCGCTGTGTGTGGCGGTGGCGTTCGTTGTAGCGCCGGCGACCGCCCTGGCAGAGGGATCGCACCGATCGCACGCGACGACCGAATCGACCCAAGCTCTTACGGCGACCGTGGACACTGTGACTGCGCCGACGCAGGCGTGCACAGACGCGCGAGCCAAGCTGGCCAAAGCGGCAGCTGACGATCGAGTCGCAGATGCGGCTGAGAGAGCCGCACTCAAGAACGGCAGCCTGACCAAGGATGCCAAGAAGAAGCTGGACGTCGCGGAGAGGGCGGCAATGAAGACCCTCCGGGACGCGGCTCGAGCCGCATGCGCGGGCCAGGGTAAGACGCCGCCGACGGCCGCTTGTCTGGCGGCCAAGCAGGCGCTCAAAGACGCGCTGAGAGCGCACAAGGACTCCGCGACGCTGAAGGGCCTCAAGGACAAAAAGAAAGCAGCCTGCACTAAGTAGTTAGAACTTCCCCCCCAACGGAGGCCCGGCTCATCACCGGGCCTCCGCCCATTTATTGGGAGAACGCCGCGATCTCTGGAATCAACGCAGTCGCTTATCGGCGTCTCTAGAACGGCCCCGATAGAATCACTCGAGTCGGGCGCGCAGTTTAGGCAGCTTTGCTTTATCGGCGTCTTCAGTAGGGCCCCGATTAGAATCACTTTCAAGTCGGGGGCTGGCGCAGTTTGGCAGCGCGCACGGTTCGGGACCGTGAGGCCCCGGGTTCAAATCCCGGGCCCCCGACCAAAATCCGAATACGAATCGGGCGTCACGGCTGGTGCTGGAAGAGCGCCGTATCACAGCCGTATCACAATTTCCCGGGCAAGTAAGTAGAGATTGCTGTTTTGGACACTGGGGACCGCGTCCAAGCACAGCGTCCCGCCCTGGACGGAGGATTTAGCCTGACGTGCCCATCGGCGCATGATCGTGTTGTCATGCGGAATTTCTTAGGGATCGGCCTCGCAGCCCTCGTCGCACTAGTCGTCGCCGGCTTCATTTTGGGAGGCTATTTGGACGCTACCGGTGCAACTTCAATTGCGGGACTGCCTTGGCTGATGCACCAGCCGCAACCGCTGCGAATTGTCATCGAATTGGTAGTTGGCG
>Ga0209588_1000288_pt1 | contig 13315 bp, 7 predicted proteins | sample Rivendell_Oct201_10_FD_188351 | JGI IMG/M metagenome (GOLD analysis project Ga0209588, IMG submission 188351) | Vadose zone soil microbial communities from the Eel River Critical Zone Observatory, Northern California, USA -... | ecosystem: Host-associated > Plants > Roots > Rhizosphere > Soil ...
CGACGCGTCGCGGCCGAGCAATTGCTCTGGCGCGCGGCCGAGCAGTGCCGCACCGCTGCGGTTGACGAGCCGGAGCGCGTGCGCGGCATCGAATGCGAAGATGGCGACGTCGATCTCTTCCATCACGCGCCGGAGCAGCGCGGTTGCTTCCAGCGCGCCGAGCCGCTGCGCACGCATGTCGTCACCGAGACTGTTCAGCTCGAGGAGCAGGAGCCCGAGCGCGTCCTCGGGATTCGAGCCTCGGGCGCGGAGCGTGTAATCGCGTTCGCGCAACGCCGCGAGCACGTTTGATACGGTCTGCAGCGGCCGGACGACGTGCTCCCGCACAATGCCCGCGCACGCGAGCCAGACGCCCGCGACCAGCAGCGTGAGCGTCCACTGTGTGCGGGGCGTAAAATCGCCGAACCACAGGAGGCCGAGCGCGAGCGCGACGGCCGGGAAGCCGCCGAGCAAGGCGAGCCAAAAAATGCGGCGCTCGTGCTTGGGCTTAGAGACCATGCCGTTTGAGCCGGCGGTACAGCGCGCTGCGCGAGAGGCCGAGGGCCTTGGCCGCTTCACTCACATTGCCCGCTGCGCGCGTGAGCGCCTTCTGGATCAACACGCGCTCGACCTCTTCGAGACTCATCTGATCGAGCGCTGCGGCGCCATCACCGCCTGCGCCGCCGCCCAACCCAAAGTCGCGCGCCTGCATACGCTCGCCTTCCGCCATGAGAAGGGCCCGCTCGACCGCGTGATCGAGCTCCCGCACGTTGCCGGGCCACGCATGCCGGAGCAGCTGCTCCATGGCGTCGGGCGAAAACTCCTTCGCTGCCTTGCGGTAGCGGGCGGCGTAGCGGCGCAAGAAGTGCGCGGCGAGGAGCGGGACGTCGGCGCGACGCTCGCGCAGTGGAGGGAGCCGGATCTCCACGGTATTCAGACGAAACAGCAGATCTTCCCGGAAGCGCCCGGCCTTCACCTCCGCCTGGATGTCGGCGTTCGTCGCCGCAATGACGCGTACGTCGGCGCGGCGCGCGCGCGAGGCGCCCACGCGCTCGTACTCGCCCGTCTCGAGCACGCGCAGCAGCTTCGCCTGCTGCGGCAGCGGCAGATTCGCGATCTCGTCCAGAAACAGCGTGCCGCCGTCGGCCAGCTCGAAGCGCCCGATGCGGTCGGTCTTCGCGTCCGTGAACGCGCCACGCACGTGGCCGAACAGCTCGCTCTCGAACAGCCCGTCGGGGATGCCGCCCAGGTTCACTGCGATGAGCGGCCGGTCCGCCCGTGCCGACGCCGCGTGGAGCCATCGCGCCACGACCTCTTTCCCCGTGCCGTGCTCACCGAGGATGAGCACGTTCGCGTCCGACGGCCCCACGCGTTCCATCAGTCGCAACACGGGCTGCATCGCGGGCGATTCGGCGATGAGCTCGGGGAGCCCTTCTCTGCGGAGCGTGCGGTTCTCGATCTCGAGACGCTGGCTCTTGCGCAGCGCGCGACCCAGCTCGACCTGCGTTCGCATGGTCGCGAGCAGACGCCGGTTGTCCCAAGGCTTCTCGACGTAGTCGCGCGCGCCGCGGCGCATCGCCTCGACCGCGCCGTCGATGCTGCCCCAAGCCGTCATCACTACCACCGGCGGCGCGCTCTCCAGTCCCTGGATGCGCGACAGCAGGTCGAGCCCCTCGGCGCCCGACGTCGTGTCGCGCGCGTAGTTCATGTCCACGAGCAGCGCGTCGAAGTCGCGCGCTTCGACGGCGGCCAAGACGCTGCGCGGAGATGCCGCCGTCTCAACTTCGAAACCCTCGCCCTTGAGCAGCAACTTGAGGGCTTCGAGGACGTCAGGTTGATCGTCCGCAATCAGGAGGCGAGGTGCAGACATGGAGTAAAGGTGTCGGGTGTCAGGTGCCTGGTGCCAGGGGCGTGCAAACGCACCGTTTGGCGATTATTGGATTCGTCCTCAGCATCGGTGACCACAGATACTGTCACATCATCTCTCAGGGCGGCCTGATGTTGCGGGGGTATCGCGAACTCAAAGTCTGGCAGAAGTCTATGGATCTCGTGGAAGAGGGTTATAAGCTGACAGCTGCGTTTCCCAAGCACGAACTGTACGGGCTCACTTCGCAACTGCGGCGCGCTGTCGTATCCGTTGCAGCGAACATCGCGGAGGGCCATGGCCGGGAGCACCTGGGCGACTATCTGCACTCTCTTTCGATTGCGAATGGCTCGTTGATGGAGCTCGAAACACATCTGCTTATCGGACGTCGCATGAATTACATCTCGGCGGAAAACGAACAAGGATTTCTCCTGCACGCTGCTGAGGTCGGTCGAATGCTGGCAGGACTTGTACGGGCTCTCAAGAGACATTCACACACTGGCACCAGGCACCTGGCACCAGACACCTATTCCGTCCGCAACGCCACTATCGGATCCACCCGGGTGGCGCGACGGGCCGGCAAATAGCTCGCGATAAGCGCCACGACGACCAGACCCAGCGCGGCGCTCACGAAGGTCACAGGATCAGTCGCCGTGATTTCGAACAGGAAGCTCTTGAGCACGCGCGTGGTGGCGATTGCACCACCCGCACCCAGCACGATTCCAAGGAGGGCGAGCACCGCGCCGCGACCCACGACGAGTCGCAGCACCTGGCCGGCGCCCGCGCCCAAAGCGATGCGCACACCCAACTCGTGGGTGCGCCGGACGACGCCGTAGCTGATGAGGGCGTAGAGGCCCGCGGCTACCATGACGAGTGCGAGCCCCGCAAAGATTGCCACCAGCGTGGCGTAGAAGCGCTCGGTCGCAACCGACTCGGCCATCATCTGGCGCATCGACTGGACCTCGTCTACGGGGAGATCGGGATCGAGCGCGCGCAGCGCGGCACGGAGCGGAGCCGCGAGCGCCGCAGGATCACCCGCAGTGCGGACGATGATCTTGAGAAAGCTCTGCGCATCGTCGGCCAACGGCTCGTAGATCACGGGCGGAGGTGTGGCCGACAGCGACATCTCACGCGTGTTACCCACGACGCCGATGATCGTGCCGATGCGCCCGCCGAAAAAGGCAACGTGCCTGCCGATCGGATCCTGCCCTGGGAAGAATGTGTTGACGAGAGCCTCGTTGACGACGACGGGCCGCGATGCGCCGCCGTCGCCGGGGACAAAGAGGCGGCCGCGTCGCAGGGGGATGGCGAGCGCGCGGAAGAAGTCCGGCGTCGTGGCGGTGATGCTGCCCCAGGGAGCCTCAGACTGCTCGGGCTGGTCGGGCACGAGGATCGTTCCGATGGCGCCGACGGCGAGGGGTGTTCCGGTGCTCAGCGCGGCAGCAGTAACCCCGGGGAGGGCACGGGCGCGCTCGATCACAACCTGCGCAAAAGCGAGTTTCTGTGCCGCGGTCGCATAGCGCGCCGCAGGCAGATTGACCTGCGCCACGAGCGCGTGTTCTGGGTCGAATCCGGGCTCGAGCGTCATCAGCTTGACGAAGCTTCGCCCGAGCAAGCCGGCCCCGACGAGCAGCATGAGCGTCAAGGCCATCTGCGCGATCACGAACGCTCCGCCGGCGCGGGCGTGCACGGCACCCGTCCCCACCCCGGCACCGCCCTCCTTGAGAGCGACCGCCGAGATGCCGCGCACGGATTGCAGCGCCGGGACCACGCCGAACAGCAGCCCGGTGAGCAACGCCGCCCCAACGGTGGTGGCGAGCACCTGCACATTGATGCCCACGTTGTGCAGGCGGGGTAGCGACGTGCTCGCGAGTGATACGAGCAGCGGGACACTCCACGCCGCAAGCAGCACCCCCACGGCCGCGCCGGCGAGCGCGAGCAGCATCGCTTCGGTGACCACGTACCGGATAATGCGGATCCGAGTGGCTCCAAGCGCCGTCCGGATCGCGGTCTCGCGTCCACGCGCGACCGCGCGCGCGAGGAGCAGGTTCGCGACGTTGGCGCAGGCGATGAGCAGCACGAGCCCCACAGCCGCAAGCGCGAGGAGCAGCGGCCTTCGCACCTCACCCACGGCCATATCGCGAACCGTGGTCGGAACCGTTACCCTCGGTCGGCGCTCTCCGATGCTCTTAGACCAGGCGCGCTCCACAGCGTCAAGATCCGCTTTGGCGCGCGCGAGAGTCACGCCTGGACGAAGCCGTCCGACCAGCTCGGCGGCTCCAGCGGGATCGAACGCGGCGGGAACCGCCCCCATGGAGCGCCAGAGGTCCGTGCCCTCCGAGCGGAACCCTGGCGGCAGCACCGGGAACAGAAAGGTCGCGGGCATTACGCCCACGATTTGCACGGCCGTACCATCCAGAGTGATGGAGCGACCCAGTACCTGGGGATCTCCCCCGAAGCGTGCGACCCAGAAGCGGTAACTGAGCACGGCCGCGGGCGTGCTGCCCGGGCGATCCTCCTCGTCGGTAAAGCCGCGGCCGAGTATCGCTTGCACGCCGAGCATGGGGAAGAGATTCGACTTGACGGTATAGGCACTGAGCCGAGTCGCGTCTCCAAGCCCGGTGAGCACGGGACTATCGCCCCAGTACGGTGAAACGTCCTCGAAGGAGTGGTTCTGCTCGATCCACGCTCGGACCTCCGCCCCACTCGGCGACGCGCCGAATTGGCCGGATTCATAGTATTGCTCGAAGGTCCACCCGACGCGCACCACTCGCCCCGCGTCTCTGTACGGCAGGGGTCGCAGCAGCACGCCTTCCACCACGCTGTAGACCGCCGTCGTGGGGCCGATGCCGAGGGCGAGCGTCAGGATCGCGAGGCCGGCGAATCCCGGTCGGTTCGCGAACGTGCGAAGCGCGTAGCGGAAGTCTTGGAGCACAGTGTCCATGATTAGCTCACGATCCAGCCGTCGCGCAGTTGCACGACGCGCTTGCCGTACTTCGCATTGTCTTCCGAGTGGGTGACCTGCACGATCGTCGTACCGGCGGCGTTGAGCTCGCGGAACAGGGTCATGATGTCTTTCCCCTGACTCGAATGAAGATTTCCGGTCGGCTCGTCCGCGAGCAGCAGCGCCGGCTTGTGAATCACCGCGCGCGCGACCGCCACGAGCTGCTGCTGGCCGCCGGAGAGCTGACGGGGATAGAGATTCTTTTTGGCGACCATGCCGAAGCGATCGAGCGTGTCGGCGACGGCTGCCTCGCGATCATCGGGCTTCACGTCGCGGTACGACAGCGGCATCGCGAGGTTCTCGGCGACAGTGAGGTCGTCGATGAGGTGATACTGCTGGAACACGAACCCGACGTACTGTTTGCCGAGCGCGATGCGGTCCTTGTGCTTGAGCTTGTGGACCGCGTGGTCGAGCAGCTGGTACTCGCCCGTCCAATCGCCGTCGAGCATCCCCAGCACCGCGAGCAAGGTGGACTTCCCGGCCCCCGACGGTCCCATGATGGTTACGAAATCGCCCTTCGCGACGTCGAGCGAGATCCGACGGAGCACGAACAGCCGGCCGTCGGCCTGGGGGAATGATTTCTCGATATCGTGGAGCTGAATCATAGGTGTCGGGTTCCGGGTGTCGGGTGACAGGGACCTGGCATCAGGCGCCATACCGGGGCCGTCACCCGTCGCCGCTGACACCTGAGAACAGACACCAGACACCTATTCATTCCTCAAGGCCATCATGGGGTCGATGCGGGTTGCGCGGCGCGCCGGGACGTAGCACGCGAGTAGCGCGACAAATCCGACGAACAGTGTGAGGCTGGCAAAGGTCGCTGCGTCCGTCGGCGGAACATTGTACAAGAGTCCCGCCATCAGACGAGTCAACGCGAGCGCGGCGGCGAAGCCGAGCACGAGCCCCGTGGTCACAATCCACGCTGTCTGACGGATCACGAGCCGCACGATCTGGCGTGGCGTAGCACCTAAAGCCGCACGCACTCCAAACTCGCGTGTCCGCAGTGTCACGACGTACGCGATCACACCGAAGATGCCAAGCGCCGCCAGCAGCAATGCCCCGCTGGCAAACCCCGAGAGCACGGTGACGGTCAGGCGCTGGCGCGCGAGCTGTCCGGACACAACGTCAGTGAGAGCGCCAGGCCGTTGAGCACCTGTGACCGGAATGTCCGGGTCGATGGCGCTGATCACGCGTGGAAGGACAGGCAGCAGAGCGCTCGGATCGCCCGCCGTGCGGACCACGACGTTCATGTGTCCCCAAGGATTCAGTGTGTACGGGATGTAGACCTCGGGGGAGGGCTCGTCCTGCAAGCCGGTGTGTCGCACATCGCTCACAACGCCGATGATCTCGACCGAGAAGCGCTGTCCGAAATCCGCTCGAGCCTGCGCTGATTTGAACAGCGTGATGTACGTGCCGACGGGATTCTGCTTCGGCCAATATCGCCGGGCGAGCGCATCATTGATGATGGCCACATGCGAGGCCAATGCGACGTCAGTCGCCGTAAAGGCTCTGCCGCTGCGCATGGAAATGCGCATCGTTTCGAAATACTCGGCTGAGATCGTTCGGAACAACACGGGCTGATCGTTCTGCGCGTCGGGGGGGCGCCCCGGAATCTCGATGGGCCGGGGGAGGTATGCGCCGCTCAGCGGCAAATGGTTCGACAGCGCGACTTCTTTGACGCCCGGAAGCGCCGCGATCGCGCCGGCTACACGTTGATACAGGGCGACCGCACGCTCAGGAGCGTCATACCGCGGCGGCGGAAACACTGCGAATGTCACGACCCCCTGCGGGTCGAATCCAGGATTGACATGGCTCAGTGTCCACAGGCTGCGCACCAGGAGACCCGTCGCGATCAGCAGCACCAACGCCAGCGCAACTTCTAACGCAACCAGTGATGACCGCAGCCGCGGCCAGAGTCCCGAACCCGCGGTGCCCGGTGACCCCGCCTTTAGCGGCTGGGAAAGATCCGGCATTGGAGGACGCACGGCTGGCGCGATGCCGATCGCCACTGTGACCAGAAGAGAAATCAGCGCCGTGAAACCCAGCATCCGCGCATCGAGCGCGATCTCACTGACTCGCGGCAACCCGGCCGGGGCCGTCGCTCGCACTACGCCAGTCGCCCACCACGCCAACAGCAAACCAAGCCCAGCTCCCGCGAGCACCACGAGGATGGCTTCGGTCAACAGCAGGCGTGCGACGCGTCCTCGTCCGGCGCCCAGCGCGGCACGGATCGCGAGCTCCCGAGATCGCCGCGCTGCCCGCACGAGTGTCATGTTCGCGACGTTGGCGCACGCAAGAAGCAAAACGGCAGCGACCGCCGCCGCGAGCAAAACCAACACGGGCCGCACCGCACCGAACCGCAGCTCCTCCTCGAATAGTGACACGAACTCGACTCGGGTCCAACCACGATTGTCGGCGGGATAGGCGGTCGCGAGCCGAGACTGGATGGCGGCCATCGCGGCCTGCGCCTGCTTGATCGATACAGCGGGTTTGAGCTTTGCGACGATTCGGCTGTCAGCATGAAATCCGCGCTGTGCAAGGATTCGGTCCGTGGGAAGGATTGTGCTGAGCGGCAGGTACACTCCGGCCCAACTGGGGAACTGGAACCAGTCGGGAAGGACGCCAACAACGGTGTAGGTCGCCTCATTCAGCCGGATTGTGGATCCTATGGCACTCCGGTCACCGCCGAACGCTTCACGCCACAATGCATGCGTGAGGACGGCCACTGGTGCGCCGCCGGGTCGCTGCTCATCGGGCGAGAATAGGCGGCCGATCAGTGGCTGGCCTCGCAGTACTTCGAAGAACTCGTCAGACACAAACGCGGCGCCCACCCGACGAGCGCCGTCATGTCCCGGCATGAGGGCGGACGATCCCCGGATGTACGCCAAAGCTTCAAAGACGTCGCTCTGGGCGCGCCAATCGCGGAACGCCGGGTAGGACCCCAGCCGGTAGTCCCCCCGCTCGTTCTGCTCCCAGACACCGAACAACCGGTCGGACGCTTCGTACTGCAGAGGACGCAGCACGACGCCGTTCAGGATGGTGAAAACGACCGTGGTAGCGCCGATGCCCAACCCGAGAGTCAGTACCGCAACGAACGTGAAGAGCGGCGCCCGCTGCAGCGTCCGCAGCGCATAACGGAGGTCCTGGAGGACGGAGTCCATCATTCGCTCCGCAGCGCGACCATCGGATCGACGCGTGCCGCGCGGCGGGCAGGGAGGTAGGTAGCCGCCAGCGCCACGACCGCGAGCAGCGCTGTGACGGCGACGAAGGTGAGCGGATCGGTTGGTCGCACGCCGTACAGCTGGCCGGCCAGGAAACGCGTCAACGCCAGCGCGCCCGCCAACCCGAGGACCACACCGATCCCGACCAGCCGCAGCCCGTGGCCCAACACCATGCGCAGCACATCGTGAGAGCGCGCGCCGAGGGCCATGCGCACGCCGATCTCGTGCGTCCGCTGCGTCACGAGATACGCGATCACGCCGTACAGTCCGACAGACGCGAGGACGATCGCGAGTCCCGCGAAGGCGGTGAGCAGCGCCATGATGAATCGTTGGAATGCGAGCGAGCCCACCAAGACTTCTTCCATTGCCCGCACCCGTCCAACAGGCACGAACGGGTCCGTTTCGCGGATCACCCGGCCGAGCGATGCCTGGACGGCGGCGGGATCGCCGTTGGTGCGGACGACGACGTGCGTTGCGAACCAACTGCCGAAAAGCCGCGTGAGCGCGGCGGGCGTTTGCGCGCATGGAATGAAGACGGTCGCCGGCGGGGGGAGGCCAACGAATGAGCGGACATCGCGCACAATACCGACGACTTGGCGCGGCTGACCCTCGACGGACACGGTCCGGCCGAGGGGCACCGGATCGGCCAGAACCCGGCGTGCAAACGACTCGTTCACGATAACGACCGGAGGAGCACCGGCCGCGTCAGCAGCGGTGAAGTCGCGCCCGTCGATCAGCGGCGTTCCGAGTGTTCGGAAGAACCCCGGCGTGATGCTGCGGTAATCGATCGACCAGCGATTCTCCCCAGACACCGTGACTGTGGCGTTGCCTCCCTGTTGCAGCGGCAAGCCCGCCTCGACCACCGCAGCGGATGTGACACCGGGAAGCGCTTCGAGCCGCGCGGTCAGGTCGCGATAGAACCCTGCGATCGCCGGCGTGGAGTCGTAGCGTGTGCCCGTGAGCCAGATCTCCGCGGCCACGAGGCGCTGGGGATCGAAGCCGGGATCGGTCCCGATCAGGCGTGCGAAGGTCTGAATCAGAAGTCCGGCACCCACGAGCAGAACCAGTGACAGCGCGATCTCTCCCACCACCAGCGCTCGGCGCAGACGACCCTGTCGCGCCGAGCCCGTGACTCGCGCCGCCGCGTGCTTCAGCGCCTCGTGGGGTCCGCCCCGCGCGGCTTGCCACGCCGGAATGGCTCCGAACACGATGCCGGTCACGAGGGACAGTCCGAATGTGAACGCCAGCACCCAGCGGTCCAGGCGGATATCCGCCACGCTCGGCAGCGCATTCGGCGCGAGCGACACGAGCGCACTCAGTCCCCAACTCGCCACAATGAGACCGACGGCGCCGCCAATCAAACTGAGGAGCATGCTCTCAGTGAGCAGCTGGCGAAGCAGACGGCCGCGGCTCGCCCCGATCGCCGCGCGCACCGCCAGCTCATGTTCGCGCGCCGCGGCCCGGCCGAGTGTCAGACTCGCGACGTTGGCGCACGCGATGAGCAACACGAACGCGATCGCGCCCAGCAGCACGGCGACGGGTGTGCGAAGTTCACTCGTGATTTGAGCACGGTACGGATCGAGCGCGAGCGTGATCTCCGGCGAGACGTTGCGACTGAACTCGTTGCGGAAGGGCGCCGTGAGCAACGCCATGGTGGCGCTAGCCTGAGCGATGCTCAGCCCCGGACGAAGCCGTCCTATCAGCGTCACGTTCGATCCGCCCCCGATCGTCCGCCCCACCTGGGCGAGCGTGGACCACGCTTCCGCTCCGTTGGGTGCGCGGAAGTCTGCTGGCATCACGCCTGCCACGGTCGTTGGCGTCCCGTCGAGCAGGATCGTCCGACCGATCACGCCCGAGTCGCCACCGAAGCGCCGCTGCCACAGGCCGTAACTCAAGATCACGGCGCTCGGGCCGTTCGGCTGGTCCTCCTCGGCGAAGAACGTACGGCCGAGTGACGGCGCGACGCCGAGAACGCGGAAATAGTCCTTGGAGACGCGCAGGGCGTAGACGCGGTCGGTTTGCGTGCCGGTAGAGAAATTGAAGCCGACTGAAGCCGATCCCGCCAGAGATTCGAAGACCTGGTTGTTCCGTTCCAGGAACTGGAACTCCACGTACGTAACGTTGCGCGCGCCACGGCCGCCGGCGTAGGTCTGCGCCAGTCCCACAATCCGGTCGGGTTCGGCATACGGGAGTGGCCGGAGCAGCACGCCGTAGAAGACGCTGAAGATGGCGGTGTTCGCGCCGATGCCGAGCGCGAGTGTGAGTACGGCAACGAGCGTGAAACCGGGACTCTTCGCGAGCGTGCGCACCGCGTAGCGCAGATCCTGGAACAGGCTGTCCATTATTCGGCCCTCAAAGCAATCACAGGATCGACGCGCGACGCGCGGCGGGCGGGGAGATAGCTCGCAACGGCCGCGACTACGACTGGCACGACGACGGCGGCGAACAGAACGAGGGGATCGCGCGGCGAGACCCCGTACAGCAGCGAGCTTAGTACCCGTCCCGCCACGAGACCCCCGAGCGCCCCGAGCACCGCGCCAACCGCCGCCACCCGCACGCCGTGTGAGACCATCAGCCGCTGCACGTCCCACCGTTGCGCACCCATGGCGACGCGCACGCCCATCTCGTGCGTCCGCTGTGTCACGACATAGGCGAGCACCCCGTACAGCCCAACCGCCGACAGCACGAGGGCGAGCAGCGCGAACCCGCCAAACATCGCGCTGCCGAGACGCCACGGGCGGATCGACGGAGCGAGCAGGTCGGCGAGCGGGGTTATCGATGCGAACGGGAGATTCGGCGCCGTCTCTTGAATCGCGGAGCGGATCGTGCCGATCCAGTCTTCCGGCCTGCCGCGCGGCCGGACGACGAGCGCGGTGATGAATCCATTCCCAGCGCCGGAAAATGGGACGTAGAAGGTCATCGTTGCGTCTTCGACGGCTTGGAAGCGTCGTGCGTCCGGCACGACGCCGATCACTTCAGCGCAGGTCTTCTCGCCGTAGGCAACGAAGCACTTACCAATCGCGTTTTCGCCGGGCCAGAGGAGCCGGGCCATCGTCTCGTTCACGATCGCGACCGAGCCCGCGCGGTCGGCGGACGTGAACGCACGTCCGCGCACCGGCGTCCCCATCGCCGCGAAGTAACCGGGCGTGACCTGCTGGTAGTAGGGCCCTCCGCTCGAGAGGCGCGGGATCGAGTCGCGGCCCGGGACGGACACGCCGCTGGCAAAGGCCCAGCCGAGTGGGTGGGCGGCGGTGGCCGCGGCGGCCTCCACACCCGGCAGTGCCTCGAGACGGGTCAGCGCTTGGAGATGCAGTGCGTTGATCTGTGCCGGTGAATATCCGGCGGCCCGCAAATCGATCGTCGCGAGCAGCGTGTGTGCCGGATCGAAGCCGAAGTTCTGCCCCTCGACGTTCCGCAAGCTGCGCGTGAACAGGCCGGCCCCGATGATCAGCACCACGGTCAAAGCGACTTGCGCGACGAGCAACGCGGACCGCAGGCGTGAGCGCTGGTAGCGACCCTCCCCGGCCCCAGCTTTGAGCGCCGGCGTCAGGTCACGCCGCGTGAGCTGCCACGCCGGAACAACGCCCGTCAAGATCCCGGTCAACAGCGCCACCGCGGCGGTAAACGCGATCACGCGCGCGTCGAGGGGTTCCGTGAAGGCGGGGATGTCCGGCAGGAGAAACGCGCGGATCAGCGGTCCGGTCCACAACGTGACGAACAGCGCCGCGATTCCTCCGGCGATCGCCAGCACGACACTTTCGGTCAGAACCTGCCGTGTCAGCCGCCACCGCCCGGCGCCGAGCGCGAGCCGGATGGCCACCTCGCGCTGGCGTTGCAGCGATCTGGCGAGCAGCAGGTTCGCCACATTCGCACACGCCACAAGGAGCACGATGACAGCAACAACGGCGAGCCAGATGGACACCTTGGCGTTCTGCGACATCTCGGGTCCGCGCGCATGTTGCACCGGTCCGAGCACGACCACCGCATTGGAGTCCTGACCCGAGTACACATCGTCCCCGCGCAACACCAGCGTCGCCTGCCGCGCGGCAGTCGCCGCACCACCGCTGCCGAGCCGGCCGATGATCTGGAGATAGGAGGAGCCACGGTTCATGTAGGTGGGACCCATGAGCTCGGGCGTCGCGGGTGCGATCGGCACCCACGCGTCCGCATTCTGCAGCTCCACGCCGGTAAATCGCTCCGGTGCCACACCGATGACGGTGTAGCTGCCGCGTCCCAGCTGGAGCTGTCTCCCAATGACCGCGGAATCACCGCCGAACGCGGACCCCCAAAATCCGAAACTCAGCACGACGATTGCCGGGCCGCCAGGACGGTCCTCGTCCGCGGTGAAGAAGCGCCCCAGAGCGGGACGGACACCGAGCAGCGGGAAGAAGCTCGCGGAGGCCAGCACCAGATCCACGCGCCTCGCATCGGCCCCTCGGCCCAGACTCGCGCGCTGCGCGTAGGTGAACGCGGCGAGTCCGTCGAACGCGCGGGCGCCGTCCCGCAGCGATGTGTACAGCGGATAGCCGGTAATGCTCGATGTCGTCGCGCCGAACGGAGGGAGATCCCTGCGGACATACAGCCGCACAACGTGCCCGGGATCCTCTATTTGGGGGGGTGCTCGGAACAGCAGCGTATCCACAACGCCGAAAATCGTCGCGTTCGCTCCGATCCCCAGCGCCAAACACACGACCGCCGCGGCAACGAGCCCGGGACTGCGAGCGAAAGTCCGCAGCGCGTACCGGAGGTCCTGTGCGAGCGCGTCGATCACTCGTACCTCAACGCCACCATCGGATCGATCCGCGCCGCTCGGCGGGCCGGGACATAGGTGGCGAGCATCGCGACCCCGCCGAGTACTAACGCCGCACCGACGAACGTCACGGCGTCCAGCGTCGAGACGCCGAACAGCATCGTGCGCAGGGCGCGCGTCGCCAGCGCGGCCCCGGCCATCCCGAGCACCAGGCCGCCGATCACGAGCAATAGATTCTCCCGCAGCAGCATGCCCACGACCTCGGCCGGCCTGGCGCCGATGGCAATGCGCAGGCCCAGCTCCCTCGTGCGCTGGGTCACCGTGTACGCCGTGATGCCGTAGATCCCAATCAACGCGAGCAGCACCGCCAGCGCCGCGAACAACGTGAGCAGCGTCATGCTCAGCCGCCGCGCCGCCGTCGAGCGCGACAACGCCTGATCCAGGCTCATGAGATCGCCGATCGGCTGCTGGGGATCGACTTGCCGCACGGCGTCGCG
>Ga0209588_1000289_pt1 | contig 13305 bp, 10 predicted proteins | sample Rivendell_Oct201_10_FD_188351 | JGI IMG/M metagenome (GOLD analysis project Ga0209588, IMG submission 188351) | Vadose zone soil microbial communities from the Eel River Critical Zone Observatory, Northern California, USA -... | ecosystem: Host-associated > Plants > Roots > Rhizosphere > Soil ...
CGCGCCAAGATGTGGCGCCGCGGCATCGTTGCCGAAGGCATCGGCGACCTGCTGCTCGCGCCGTATTCCTATCACGTCCCCACCGGCTCGTCGCTCGATTCGTTGCGCCGGCGCGGGTTGCCGGCGGTGCGCTGGTCCAATGGCAACATCCTGCTCGGTGCATTCGAGGCACCCGAACAAGCGGCATTCACCCAGGCCGCTCTCACACGCGCGCACGTGCGTGCGAACCTTCTCCCCCGTATGGGGCGGGGGACCCCATGAGACTGAGCCGGCTCGAGCTATCGGGCTTCAAATCGTTCGCGAGCTCCGTCGAGTTGCCCTTCGACGAGGGCGTGACGGCGATCGTGGGCCCGAATGGCTGCGGAAAATCCAACATCTCCGATGCGGTGCGCTGGGTGCTCGGCGAGCAGTCGCCGCGACTGCTCCGCGGCGGCAAGATGGAAGACGTGATTTTCCAGGGATCGACCGGCCGCCGGCCGGTGAACGTCGCTGAAGTCTCACTTGTCTTCGACAACTCCGACGGCAGCCTGCCGGTCGCCTATCAGGAAGTCGTGGTCACGCGCCGGTTGTCTCGGTCCGGCCAAAGCGACTATCTGCTGAATCGCTCGCCCGTGCGACTGCGCGACATCCAGGATATGCTGCGCGGCACCGGCCTCGGTGCCGATGCCGCCGTCGTGATGGAAGCAAAGATGATCGAAGCGCTGCTTTCGGAGAAAGCCGAAGAGCGGCGCGCGCTCTTTGAGGAAGCCGCCGGCATCGGGCTGTATCGCGATCGCAAGAAAAGCACCGAGCGTCGTCTCGAGGAGACGGCTGCCGACCTCGCGCGGCTCGAGGATCTGATCGCCGAGGTGCAAACGCAGGTGCGCAGCCTGGCACGGCAGCGCGGCCGCGCCGAGCGCTACGGCAAAATGGTGGAGGAGCGTTTCGGCATCGCGATGACGATCGTGCGGCGCGAGCTCGAAGACTTCGATCTCGCGCTCGGCTCTCTCGGGGTCCGCGCCCGTGAGCTGGGCGAGGCGTTGCCCGCCGCCCGCGCCCGGTTGAGCGATGCCGAGCACCAGCGCGAAGCGCGCGTCCAGGCCCGGCATACCGCCGAAGCGCGCCGGACCGAAGTGGAGCGGCGGCTCGGTGATGCCAAGCTCGAGGTCGGCAGGCTTGAGAGTGATCTCGCCCTCGCGGCAGAACGGCTCGGAAACGCGGCGCAGCGCCGGCAGACCGCCGCGGAAGAACGCTCGCAAGCCGAACAGCGGACGGCGCGTGCGCTGCGAGAGCATGACGCCGCCGAAGTTGAGCGCGCGGCTGCGCAGCGCGACCTCGCGGCCGTGCAAGGGGAGCTGACCGCGCGCACGGGCGACGAAAACGACGTGCGCGGCCGGCTCACCGCCGAGCGCGCGGCCGTACGCGAGCTGGAAGAGGCGATGCAACGGCGGGCGGACAGCTCCCGTGCCCTTGAGCTCGAGGGAGCCGCGCTCGATCGCGAGCGGAGTGAGCTCCGCGAGCAGCTGGCACTGGCGACCGCAGAGCGGCAGGACCGCGAAGCCGCCGCACATGAATCGGCACGGCAGGCTGAAGCAGCCACGCAACACGTCGCGCGGGACGCGCGTGCCGCCGTTCGGGCGGTCGAAGCATTGCAGCACGCGCGCCGGCACGTCGCGGCGTTGCAGGAGCAAGAGATGAGTGCCCGGTCCGCCCGCCGGCAGGCGGAGGCCGCGCTGGCGCAGCTCGAGGCACGTCGCGACGCGCTGACCGAGCTCGATCGCGAACACGTCGGTCTCGCGCCCGGCGCACAGGCGCTGCTCAAGGCTCGCCTGGACGGGGAGGGGGGGGGGGTCCTCGGCCCGCTCGCCGACTTCGTCCGGACAAGTCGTCGTGACGCCGAGTTGGCCGAGCGGCTGCTCGGGGAATGGCTCCATGCCGTGCTGGTGCGCGATGCGTCAGTCATCGAAGCGATTCGCGCCTGGCACGCAGAAACCCAGCCTGGTCCGCTTGTCCTGCTCCCCTGCGTCCCTGGCCCGCGGCTTGCCGCCGACGGTCATCCGCTGAAGGACGAGCTGCGCGTCGATGGACCCGCGGCCGCGTGGGTGCGCGCGCTCCTCGCCGGACACGAAGTGCTTGGCGCGGGCGCGCTGCGTCGCGCGAATGGCGCCGTCTTCCTCGACAGCGGGGCCACGGCAACGGGCGGACCGTTGCAGCGGCGTGCCGAGCTCGAAGCGCTCGAGAAGGAGGTACGCGACGCTGAGGCGAATCGCGATCGGGCCCGCGCGACGGAAGAATCGACGATCACAGAGCTAGCCGCGGCCGAAGCGACGTTAGCAAACGCAGGCCATGCGGCAGAACAGGCGCGCCGCACCGAGCTCGAAGCGGGAGCCGAAAAGGGCGAAGCGGATCGCGGGCTGATTCACGCGCGCCGCCAAGCCGAGGAGGCGGTCGCTCACGTCGATCGTCTCACGCGCCGGCTCAGCGAAGTCGAGACCAGACTGAGAGCGCTCCAGGCGGAGCTACAGGAACGAGAAATCGAACGCGTCCGATCTGCCGAGCAGCTCGGCGCGGAGCGCGCGGGGCTCGCAGACCTCGAGGCGCAGCAGGAGGCGGCTCGGGAGCAGCGGGTGCGCTGGCAAGTAGAAGCGGCACAGGTGGAGGCGAGACTCGCCGCGGCGTCTGAACGGGCAAGCCGGGCCAATGCGGATGCGACGGCCTCGCACGAGCAAGCCACGGCGCGGGCCGAGGAAATCGCGCGCATCGACGGGGAGAGCACGTCGCTCACGACGCAGCGCGCCCAATGGGAAGACACGTTACAGGAGCGCCGCCTTTCCGTGACGGAGCTCGAAACAGCGGCAAAAGACGCCGAAGCCAACGTCGGCATGACCGAGGACGATCTCGGCCAGGCGGAAGGAGCGCTCGATCAGGCGCGAAAGGCGCTGGCCGCGCTGGGCGAAGAAGAACATCGCCTCCAGCTCGAGCGGACCGAGGTCGAGGGGCGCAAGCGCGGGCTCGTCGAGCGCGTTGAAACCGAATGGCGCAAGCCGCTCGACAAGCTCCTCGCCCACGCGCCCGAGGTGCCGGGCGATCTCGAATGGCTGCGCGAGGAGAACGAGCGGTTGCGCGGCGCCATCGACGCCGTCGGCCCCGTGAACGCGCTGGCCGTCGAGGAACACGCCGAGGAGACCAAGCGCCTCGACTTTCTCATGACGCAGCGCGACGACCTCGTTGCCGCCCGCAATTCGCTGCAGCAAGCGGCCCGGGAGATCGACCAAACGGCCAAGACGATGTTCCTCGAGTCCTTCGGCAAGGTCCGCGACCACTTCCGCTCCGTCTTCCAGACGCTGTTCGGCGGCGGCGAATGCGACGTCCGGCTGGCCAACGAGGACGAGCCGCTCGAGAGCGAAATCGAGATCCACGCCGCACCGCGCGGCAAACGGACGCAGCGGATTCATCTGCTTTCGTCCGGCGAGCGGACGCTCGTGGCGGTGTCGCTTCTCTTTGCCATCTTCCTCGCCAAGCCAAGCCCGTTCTGCCTGCTCGACGAGGTGGACGCGCCGCTCGACGACGCGAACGTCGGCCGCTATGTGCGCCTGCTGGCGGAATTCAAAGAACAGACGCAATTCATCGTCATCACACACAACCCGCGAACCATGCAAGCGGCCGACGCCGTATACGGCGTCACGATGCAAGAGCCGGGCGTATCGACCATCGTCGGGGTGCGCCTCGGCCAGATGGAACCCGTCTAGCGTTCGTTCCCCTTTCCATGCGGCGGCTGCTATGGCTCGCGTTCCTGCCCGCTGGACTCGCGGCGCAGGGGCCCCCCCCATCTGTCGCGCCGGTGTTCGCGCGCGTCTGGCAACGCGCACAGGACACAACCGTCTCCGTCTGGCTGTTCGCGCGACCGGGCGTGTCGCTTGAGACAGTCAGTGACCGAGCGAGCGCACTCGGCGCGCGCGTCCGTGTAAAGAGTCGGTGGCTCCACGCCATCAGCGCGGATGCCCCGACGTCGGCGCTGCGCGTGCTCGCACAAGATCGCGACCTGCGCCGCATACAGCCGCTCGGCCGGTTTCGACTCCGCGCACCAACGCCAGGACGCCCAAGCCCTCCCATCGAGCTGGCGCCACCCATCGTCTTGGCGGCGGCCGCGCCGGGCGACACGTGCGGTGTCTCGCCGGGCGACGATCCGGTCCTTGGCCCTTCCGAGATGCCGTATCGTCAACTGCATCTCCGGCCACTCACCGATCGCGGCGTCGATGCGACCGGCGTGCGGATCCTGATCCTCGACACCGGCTTCAACACATTGAATCCCGCGTTCACCGGCGTCACCATCACGGCGCAACACGATTTCGTGTTCGGCGATTCCATCGTACGGGACGAACCCGGCAAGGACGTGGCCGGTGCCCACTTCCACGGCACCGCCACGTGGTCGTTGTTCGCTGGCAACGTCCCCGGCCGGCTTCGTGGCATTGCGCGTGGCGCGCGGTTCCTGCTCGCGAAGACGGAGGATGTCCGCAGCGAAACACGGGTCGAGGAGGACAATTACGTCGCGGCGCTGCAATGGGCGGACTCGATCGGCGTCGACATCGCATCGTCGAGCCTCGCGTACCTCGTCTTCGACAATGGGTTCAGCTACACCCCGTCGCAGCTGAACGGCGACGTGGCGGTGACGAGCGTCGCCGCGGAACAGGCGGCGCAGCGTGGCATCCTCCTGGTCACGGCCGTGGGCAACGAGGGCCCTGGCTTCCGATCGGAGTGGACTCCCGCTGATGCCGATTCTGTCCTTTCGATTGGCGCGGAAGACTCACTCGGCACGATCGCGTTCTTCTCGTCGCGCGGCCCGACCGCCGACGGGCGTCTCAAACCCGATTTCACTGCGCCCGGCGTCGCGGTGTGTGTCGTGACCGACACGGGTCAGGTCCGCCGGCTCAACGGCACATCGTTCTCGACCCCGCTCATCGCCGCCAGCGCCGCGCTGATGAAGCAGCTGAATCCTACGCTCGCACCGATGCAGATCCGCGATGCGTTCCGCAGCGTGGGGAACCATCGCGCAAAACCGGATTCCACGTATGGCTGGGGACGCCCTGACATCACCGCGGCAGCAGCCTTCCCCAATGGCGTGACGCCGACGGCGCCGCTGCCGAACGCTGGTCCGCTCACATCGATCACGCCGACGTTTTCCTGGGATGTGGGAACGGTTGACCCTACCGTCGGACCGATCACGTATCACTTGCGCGTCGCGCGCGACAGCGGGTTCGCGACGTCGCTCGTCGATACATCGCTGACAATCGAGAGCTATCTCCTGCGCAAACCGGTCAAGCCCGGTGCGCCGCTTCTCTGGCGGGTCGATGCGCACGCCGCCATCGGCGAGTCGGCGTCCAGCGGCAATGTCGGGCCGATCATCGTGCCCCCGTGGGCGACGCTGACCTCCCTCAGCAGCCCGGCCGGCTCGGTCACCGATTCCGCGCAGCCTACGTTCACGTGGCACTCGCCACAGCTGGTATCGCCACCAGGACCGTTGACGTTCGATCTCTCCGTGCAACGGGTTTCTGCGGGCACGTTCGACTATGCAGCCGCGGGCCTGACTGATACGGTTTTCAGGATACCCGCGCTGCTCGAACGGAACACGGCCTACCGGTGGCAAGTCGTCGTTCATGCCGGAAGCGATACCAGCCTGGTCCGCAGCCAGGGGTCTTTTCTCATCGTGGACGGCGGAATGCCGACGTCGACGTTACTCTACCAGAACTTCCCGAACCCCTTCCCTACGGCGGGCCGTGATTCGACCTGCCTCTGGTTCGACGTCGCGACGACCAGCGTCGTGACGTTGGACATCCTGGATCTGCGCGGCAATCCGGTGCGCCGTTTCATTCCAGGTCCCGATTTTCCGGCTATTCTTCCCGCCGGGCGCTACGGCCGCGGCCCCGCGGGCGGGACCGGCATTTGTGACCCGCACCTGATGTGGGATGGTCGTGGGAACGATGGGCACCTGTTGCCGCCGGGCGTGTATCTCGCCAAGCTCAAGGCGCCTGGGTTGCTGGAATTCAAGCGAATCGTCTTTCGGGGAAAATGAGCATGGAACTCGTTACGGTCGGCACAGGAACGGTCGCACCATCCGCCCGCCGTACGGCGGCCTGTCACTGGGTGAGCCGCGGGGATCTGCGCGTGCTGCTCGACTGTGGCGCCGGGTCGCTCCACCGGCTCGCCGAGTTCGGACTACCCTGGTATCAAGTGAGCCACGTCATCGTTTCGCACTTCCATCCGGACCACTGGGGTGAGTTACCGATGCTCGTGTATGCGCTGAAGTACACGACGCAGCCGGCGCGCCACGAGCCGCTCGTGATTCTCGGACCGCCAGGAGTGGTGCAGCTCCTCCGTACGCTGGCCGAGGGGTACGGCGAGTGGTTGCTCGATCCTGGCTTCCCAATCGGGATTCTCGACGTGCGGGACGGCGAGCCGTTCCCGCTCAACGCCGACGTGAACCTCGAGACGTTCCCCGTCCCGCACACGACCGAGAGTGTGGCGATCTCGCTGACCGCGCCGGAGGGGCGTCTCGTCTATACCGGTGATACCGGTCCCAGCTCGGAGCTGGGGCGCTGGGCGTCACGCTGCGACATCCTGCTCGCGGAGTGCTCGCTGCCGGAGTCGATGGCGATGGACATCCATCTGACCCCAGAGCGTGCCGGCGACCTCGCCAAAGAGGCCGAGGCAAAGCGTCTAGTCTTGACGCACTTCTATCCCCCGGTAGAAGATTCGAACCCGGCTCAACTTGCCGGAAAGCGCTTCAAGGGACCGGTCACGGCCGCGAAGGACGGCGACCGGTTCACCATTGGAGACGGGAGACCTTGGGTGTGCTGATCGTGATGCGGCACGGCGCAACGCGCGACGAAGTCGACAAAGTCGTCTCCGTCATACAGGAGATGGGCTATCAGGCGCGCCCCATGCCCGGCGTTCAGCGCATGGCGGTGGGCCTCGTCGGGAACGATGGCCGCGTCGATGCCTCGCGCCTCGAAGGATTGCCCGGCGTCCAGGAAGTCATTCATGTCACCAAACCGTACAAGCAGGTGAGCCGGGAATGGAAAAACGAACCGACCATCGTGCGGTTGGCGGGCGGTGTTGCGGTGGGCGGCGCGGAGGTCGTCGCGATCGCCGGTCCTTGCTCGGTCGAGAGCGAGCGCCAGATCGTCGAGGCGGCGCGACAGGTCAAGGAAGCCGGCGCGGTCATTCTCAGAGGCGGCGCGTGGAAGCCCCGCAGCTCTCCCTATTCGTTCCAGGGACTCGGCAAACCAGGACTCCGTCTCCTCGCCAAGGCGCGTGAGGAAACCGGCCTGCTGGTTTGCACCGAGGCGATGGACGAGAACGGACTCGGCTGGGTCGCCGAGATGGCCGACATCGTGCAGATCGGCGCGCGGAACATGCAGAATTTCTCGCTGCTCAAACTCGCGGGTCGCTGCGGGAAGCCCGTGCTGCTCAAGCGCGGCATCAGCGCGACCGTTACGGAATTATTGCTCTCCGCCGAATACCTGCTTGCCGAGGGGAATCACGAAGTCATCCTGTGCGAGCGCGGCGTGCGGAGCTTCGATACCGCGACACGCAATCTCTTCGATCTCACGGTCATTCCGGTGGTGCACAAGCTCTCGCATCTGCCGATCATCGCCGATCCGTCCCATGGCACCGGCTTGCGCGATAAGGTGATCCCGATGGCCCGCGCGGCGGTCGCCGCGGGCGCGGACGGCATCATCGTGGAAGTGCACCCGAATCCCGAGGAAGCGCTCTCCGACGGCGCGCAGTCGCTGTACCCCGACCAGTTCATGCAGCTGATGCGTGAGGTCCGAATTATCGCTGAGGCGATTGGGCGTCGGGTGGCGGAACCGGCGGCGGTGAGCGCGTGAAAGCTGGAACGATGGAACGTTGGAATGTTGGAATGATCACAGTGATGGCACTCATTCCATCATTCCATCATTCCCTTCCGCAAGATCCCACACCGATCCTGGACCGCGCATCGGCAACATTCGATACCGTCCGCACGCTCCAAGCCGATTTCGTTCAGGTCGTCGACAATCCCATGATCGGAGATCCGGATACGACGCGCGGCCGGCTGTATCAGCGGCGCCCCGGCTACTTCGCCATGCGATTCACCGAGCCGAAGGACGACCGGATCGTGGCCGACGGCCGGCATCTCTGGCTGTACACGCCGAGCACGACGCCTGGTCAGGTGATTCGTTCAGCGATTCCGGGAACGGGAACGACGGGGCCCAATCTCATCGGACAATTCGTCGAGCATCCGCGCGAACGCTACGACTCCCGCTACGTCCGCGCCGACTCGATCTTCGACGGCTTCGTCGATGTCATCACGCTGACACCGCGTTCTAAAGACTTGGGGTATTCGGAAGCCACGGTGTGGATTGCCAGGAAGGACGGACTGGTGCGGCGCATCGATATCGTGGAGACGTCGGGTCAACGCCGCGCGATCATCCTGCGCAATCTCGCGATCAACCAGGACGTGCCCGCCCGCGAGTTCCGGTTTTCACCGCCGGCCGGATCACGGGTGGTAGATCAGTAGCCAGCGCCGCAGCGACTTTTTCCGCCAGCTGCTCACTCATTCCCTGTTTCTGCGCCAGCTCGAGCGCCGCACGTCCGAGCGCACGGTAGAGCTTGGCGTCATCGACGGCCAGGGATTCGATGTGCCGAACGATCGTGGCCGTGTCGCCGCGCACCACGGGTCCTGTCAACGCCTCGCGCGGCTCGTGCCGGCTGAGATTCTCGAGTGTCCCTTCGACCAGCGGACGGAGCGCGGCCCACGCGTCGGCGTCGGACAGCCCGGCGTGCCGCAGCAGCCGCTGGGCCACCGCCTCCACGACGACCAAATAGTTTGACGCGAACACCGCGCCGGCGTGGTAAATCGCTTTTGCTTTGGTGGCGATCCGGAACGGCCGCATGCCGAGGTCGCGCGCGATCTGCTCGCCGGCTTCCACCGCGCGCGGCATTCCCTCGACGGCCGCCCACGCGCCTTTGAGGCGATCGGGCGCGAGCTCCGGCTCTACGATCGTTTGCAGCGGATGCAGGGAACCGAGACCTGCGCGGCTCGAGACGAGCGGGCCGAGTGCTTCCTGACCCTGGACGCCCGAGAGATGAAGGACGACCTGGCGCTCGGTGATGACGTGCGCTTTGGCGAGTGACGTCGCAAGCGGAGTGATCGCGTCATCGCGGACAGCGAGAATGATGACGTCGGTTTCCGCGATCCATGGCGGCGTCTCGCCGTCCGCACCCCCAACGGTCAACGTCAGTGCCGCGGGTAGGTTTTTCTTCTTTCGCCCATGGAGGCTGACGGCGTAGCCGGCTTGGGCAAGCGCCAGCGCCAGTCCGACGCCCGCGCGACCGGGCCCGATGAGCCCGATCGCGCGGGAGGACTGTGCGGTTACCGATTGTGAACGGTCGATGGAGTCGCCGGGCTTACGAGGGCCAGCAAATCCTGCGGCGATTTCGCCCGGTCGGCAAGCGACAGGGCGCGCTTCACCTGCTCGTCGTCGGCTATGCGACGCCGGAATTCGACGGACCGACCGAATACGTACCGTGCCGCCTCGTAGCCGAGCTCCTGACTGATCAGCGTGCGGGCACCGGCGATAAGGGAATCGGGTAACGCCGCACCTTTCGCCCGCACCCGCCTGACGACTTCGTCCACCATCCCGGTCGTCACCGCGAAATTCGGCGAGGGCAGCCGGTTGCCTTCTTTCAGCTCGAGCGCGTAAGCGGCGAGCGCGTCGCGATACAACGGAATCTTGTCTCCGAGCGCTTTGACAAATGCGCGCTCGGCCGTCGTGAAGGTATCGGCGAGCACATAGACGTCCGGCCGAATGCCGCCGCCGCCGTAGACCGGGCGGCCCGCGTCGGTGTGGAACAGCAGGGTTGAATCAGGCTTCGCGTCCTGACCACGCTGCGCCGCAATGACCTGCGCCTCCTGCTCGGCCTCGCTCTTGGTCACCCGCTGAATCGTGCGGCCGCTGGGCGTGTACCAGCGCGCGGTCGTCAGCTTGAGCCCGGTCTCGGGCGTCAGCCGCCAAAACGATTGCACGAGACCCTTGCCGAACGTCGGTGTCCCGACGACCAGCGCGCGGTCGTGATCCTGCAGTGCGCCGGAGATGATTTCGGCGGCGCTCGCCGTTCCGCCGTTCACGATGACGACGATGGGCAGATGGGGCCACTGCTGCGGATTCTTGTCACGGAACTCGTGCGACGAACCGGGCGCCCGCCCGCGCGTCTCGACGATTTCCTTGTCAGGATCGAGAAAGAGATCAGAGACGGCGACACCCTGATCGAGCAGGCCGCCGGGATTGCCACGCAAATCGAAGATCAGCGACTTCATGCCCTGCTTCAGCAACGTATCGATCGCTTGGCTCACTTCGCGCGCGGAGCTCTCGCTCACGGGCGATAGCGCGATGTAACCGACGCGGTTGTCCAGCATCATCGTGATGCGGGGATCGACCGACCGGATATGAATCGTGGCTCGCGTCACCTTGAATTTGATCGGCTGATCGACGCCCGCACGGCGGATCGTCAGCTCCGCCGTCGTCGACACCGGCCCGCGCAGCTCCTTGACCGCTTGATCCTGTTTCCACCCTTCCGTCGAACGCCCGTCCAGCATGATGATGCGATCGCCCGTGTGAATGCCGGCGCGCTCGGCCGGCGTATCGGGCAGCGGCGCGACGACGGTGATCCATCCGTCCCGCACGTCGATCTGGATGCCCAGCCCGGAGTAGTTGCCGGTCGTGGCCTCCGAGAGCTGCCGGAAATCATCCGGCTTGAGGAAGACGGAATAGGGATCGCCCAACTTGTCCAGCATGCCGTCGATCGCCATCTGATAGAGCTGCTTCTCGTCGAGTGAATCGACGTAGTAGTCCGCGACGTGTGCCAGCACGTCGTCGAACAAGCGTGCCTGCTGGTAGACCGATCCCACCGGTTCCGTTTCGTGCTGCAAGAACCAGCCACCGCTGACTAACGCAGCAAGAAAGACGGCGGCAACCACGAACCCTTTATGACGAATCATCATACGCCTCTCATTGATAGAGCCCCGCCCGTCGTCGCGGCGACCGCGCGCCAGGCGGTGTCCTGGACGGCCTTCTTTGACCGACTTGCATCAATATGGATAATCCCGGGTCCAGATGCGCTACGATACGCCTCACGGACCCGTGTGTGGAACGCGTCATCCTCACGCTCGATGCGGTCCTTGACCTTGCCCGCCGCCTGCTGGCGCTCGCGACCTACGGCTACAGGGATGTCGAGCACGATCGTCAGGTCGGGCTTCAGGCCACCCGTCGCGATTCGTAGGGCCGCTTCCACATCCGCCTGCGGCAACCCGCGTCCGGCGACCTGATAGGCAATCGTGGAGAGCCCGAAGCGGTCCGCGATGACGATCTCACCGCCGGCCAGGGCCGGTCTGATCACGCGTTCCACGAGATCGGCGCGCGCCGCGAGGAAGAGAAACAGCTCGGCGGCGAACGCCCGATCATGCCGCGATTTCAATGCCAGTTTGCGGGCCGCTTCTGCAATCGGGGTACCGCCGGGCTCCCGGACCGTCAAGACGTCGCGCCCTTCGGCTCGCAACGTCGTACCGAGCCACCGCACCAGCGTCGATTTGCCGGCGCCTTCCGGCCCCTCCACCACGACAAACGTCATCCGAGCGTGATGATCGGGCTCGCGGCGCCCTTCTTGATGCCCTCGTAGATGCGGGCATTGATCTTGGCCATCAGCTTCTCGAAGTTCGCTTGCGCCGCGACCATCTGCTGATACACCGGATTTATCTGCACACTTTGGAGCGCGGTGTCGTACTGCTCCACCTGTTCCTTCGTCGGTTCCTTGCCCTGCTGAGCGACCCGTTCGATCTCCTGCGCCAGTTGTTCGGCCTCGGCGAGCACCTTTTGGACCGCCTGATCCTCTCGCAACGCTTCCGTCGCGCGGCGCAACGCCTTGTACTCGTCCGTCTGGCCGAGCACCCGACCGAGGTCTTCCGCCTTCTCTTCGAGCACTAACCCTCCTTGGCCAGCGCGTAGCGCGGGCGACCGAACAGGTCGGCGTGGATTTCCACCAGCCATCGATACTCACGAGCGAGGGTGCGTATGGCGTCGGCACGCCCTTCGTCGATTTCGAGCGCCAATAGTCCACCTGGCTCGAGCAGAGATTTCGCCCCAGCGAACAGCGCCCGCGTTGCGTCGAGCCCATCCGCCCCACTCACCAGCGCGTCCCGCGGCTCGAAGTCGCGCACCGACGGGTCGAGCGCCTCGTGCTCGGCTGCCGTGAGATACGGTGGATTCGAGACGATGACACGATAACGCTGACCTTCGTCCACCAAGGGGTCCAGCAGGTTCCCGATGCGGATTTCAACGGGCGTCGCCGGCGCAACTCGCAGCACGTTCTCGCGCGCGAGTGCCGCGGCCGCCGGCGATTGTTCGACGGCGACGACCTTGCCAAAGCGTCCCTCCACCGCCAGAGACAGCGCAATACAGCCGGAGCCGGTTCCAATGTCGGCAACGCGTCCACCAGTGCTGCACTTCGCCAACACGAGCTCAACGAGCCCCTCAGTCTCGGGACGAGGGATCAACGCTCGCGCATCGATCGCGAGATCGAGCGTGCGGAATGGGACGCGTCCGACGGCATAGGCGAACGGAGCACCCTTCGCCAGTCGCTCTGCGGCAGCGTGGAATCTTGCGACCGCCTCCGGCGACTTGGCCTCATGGCGCCGCAGCCACGCGTCTCCAACCGTCGTGCCGAGGGTCGCCGCCCAGAGCGCCGTCTCGTTAGGCACTCATCCGCTCCTTCTCCTGCGCTTGCTTCAATGCCGAGATCAAGTCGTCGAGCTTGCCGTCCATCACTTCGTCGATGTTGTGGGTCGTGAAGTGAATGCGGTGATCGGTGACGCGATTTTGCGGGAAGTTGTACGTGCGCACCTTCTGCGAGCGGTCACCGGTCCCGACCTGCGCCCGTCGTTCCCGCGCGCGCGCGGCCTCCTGCTCGGCGACCATGCGGTCGAGCAGCCGCGAACGCAGGATCTCGAGTGCCTTGACCTTGTTCTGCAGCTGCGACTTTTGATCCTGACACTTCACCTCGAGTCCGGTCGGAAGATGCGTCACCCGCACCGCGCTGTCCGTGGTGTTGACGCTCTGACCGCCTGGACCGCCCGACCGGAAGACGTCGATGCGCAGATCTTTGTCTTCGATCTTCACGTCGACTTCTTCCGCCTCAGGAAGGACGGCGACCGTCGCCGCCGAGGTGTGGATGCGGCCCTGCTGCTCGGTGACGGGTACGCGTTGCACGCGATGCACGCCGGATTCGTAG
>Ga0209588_1000292_pt1 | contig 13222 bp, 11 predicted proteins | sample Rivendell_Oct201_10_FD_188351 | JGI IMG/M metagenome (GOLD analysis project Ga0209588, IMG submission 188351) | Vadose zone soil microbial communities from the Eel River Critical Zone Observatory, Northern California, USA -... | ecosystem: Host-associated > Plants > Roots > Rhizosphere > Soil ...
CGCGGCGATCCGTCTTTCCAGCAACACTGGTTTTTCGTTTCTGAATCTGGACGACCGCATGGCCCAGATCCGCCTTACCGAAGGCACCCTTGATGTGCGCGTGCGGCGTCTCGAACAGGACGAAACTTTCGAAATCGATACCCCCAACCTTGCTCTCTCCATCCTTCGTCCGGGCAACTACAAGATCAACGTCAATGAAGCCGGCGATTCCACCTTCGTGACCGTTCGCGATGGCGAAGGCGAAGTCACCGGTGGCGGCTCTGCTTATACCATTCATTCTCGGGAAACCGGCACGTTTGCTGGTACCGACCAACTCGACGTCGACATTCAGAGATTCGGCAATGACGATGACGACTTCGACCGCTGGTCTCGTGACCGCGACCGCCGCGAAGACCACTCGCAATCCTCGCGCTATGTCTCTTCCGATGTGATTGGCTATGAAGACCTCGACGACAACGGCGGCTGGCGCCCGGTGCCCGAGTACGGCACCGTTTGGTTCCCCCACACCACCATCGTCGGTTGGGCGCCTTATCGCTATGGCCACTGGGTGTGGATTTCGCCCTGGGGCTGGACCTGGGTTGATGATGCTCCCTGGGGCTTTGCGCCGTTCCATTACGGCCGCTGGGTAACTGTGGGTGGCGTGTGGGGTTGGGTGCCGTGCCCGCCCCGGCGAGAGATGGATGTCGAGTACGTGCGCCCGGTTTACGCTCCCGCTCTTGTCGCCTGGGTTGGCGGACCCCATTTCAGCATTGGCATTGGAATCGGAGGAGGCGGAGGAGGCGGCGTGGCCTGGTTCCCGCTTGGGCCGCGTGAAGTCTACGAGCCTTCTTATCACGTCAGTCGCACTTACGTAACAAACGTGAACGTCTCCAACACTACGGTGAACAACACGGTTGTAAATAATTACTACAACAACGTCATCGTCAACAAAAACGTCACCAACATCACCTACGTGAATCAGGCCGCGCCTAACGGCGTGACCGCCACATCGCAGCAGAATTTCACCTCGGCGCAGCCTGTCGGACGAAACATGATGAGGGTCGATCGCCGGGAAGTTGAGACTGCGCATGTCAACCCGACCACTCCAATGGTTGCGCCGCAACAAAGAAGCGTTCTCGGCGCCGGCGCTACTGGCGCGGCAAGGCCTCCAGAGAGACTTCAGGAACGCTCCGTCGTGGCCAAGACGCCTCCGCCCCCTGCTCCCGTATCCTTCGTAAAGCAGCAGCAGGAGATTCGAGCCAATGGCGGCAGGCCGCCGGCCGTCTCTCAGATGCGTCGAGTGCCAACGGAGAACGCGCAACAGGATCGTCCGAACATCAAGATCGCACCGCCCGCTCAGACCGATGCTCCGCGAAACGTCCGTGCCAACGGCCCCGGTCAGCCACGGTACGACAACGGCAATCGTCCGGGACGGCCACAGACGGATGTTCCGAATGATTCGAACAAGCCGCTGGCTCCCGCCAACGAGGGCCAGCGACAGTCCAATGTGCAAAACAATTCAAACAGGCCTCCGGCCCCCAACAACGCCGGGCAGCAGCCACAAGGCAATCAACCGGGGAATTCGCCCGCAAACAACGGGCGGGAAAAGCCCTATAACGATCGTCCGGCTAGCGCTCGGCCCAGCGGCGGAAACCCGAACCCGAATCCCCCTGTGAACTCGCAGCTCGATCAGAAGCATCAGCAGCAGTCGGATCAGCTCCGCCAGAAACAAGACCAGGAGCGCCAGAAGGTCGAGCAGAAGCAAATCCAGGAACAGCAAAGGGTTCAGCAGAGATATCCTGGAGACACTCGAGGGCAGCAGGTCGACCAGAGACAACAGCAGCAGCCCCAGCAGATCGACCAGAGACAGGTTCAGGAGCAGCAAAGGACTCAGCAGAGAAATGCTGATGATGCTAGAAGGCAGCAAGTCGACCAGAGACAACAGCAGCAGCTCCAGCAGCTCGAGCAAAAACACGCGCAGGAGCAGCAGAAGCTCGAGCAAAGGCAGCAGCAGGAACGCCAGAAGCAGCAGGAGCGCCCGAAAGACAATCCCTCCAGCAAGCCGTCGAAGGAGAAGGACGAAAAGCCTCCCCATCGCGGCTAGGCATCACTTTCGGTCGAGTACCGTCTCAGACGGGCGTTCGCTGAGAAGCGAACGCCCGTTTCGCTTTTCGGGCGTCTCGTTTTTCGCAGGTGAAACGTCTTCGCGGCTCGCGTAAGATTTCTATCCTGCGCTCATGGCCAAGCGTTCCATAGTCCGCTCTTCCTCGAAGAAGTCTCCTGCGGCGAATTCTGATGTGCGCCTGTTTCGCCTCCCCGGATTGCCCGAGATTCACCGCGGCGACGATCTGTCCGCGCACATAACAAATGCCGCCCGCAAAGCGCGCATGCATTTCGAAAACGGCGACATCCTCGTCGTCGCGCAAAAGATTGTTTCGAAGGCCGAAGGCGCGGTGGTCCGGCTGGCCACTATTGAGCCTTCGCCCCAAGCACAAGCCATAGCGGAGCGGCAAAAGAGAGACCCCCGGCTCGTGGAAGTAATCCTGAAAGAATCGCGGCGCCTCGTCCGTAGCGATCCCGTGCTGATTGCCGAAACGCACCACGGCTACGTTTGCGCCAACGCAGGCGTTGATCATTCGAATGTTCCGGGCGACGATGCCGTAACCCTGCTCCCGCGAAATCCTGATCGCTCCGCAAAAAAAATTGCCGCCGCGCTCCGCAAACGCACCCGCAAACGCATCGCCGTCATCATCAGCGACACCTTCGGCCGCCCCTGGCGCCTTGGACTGACAAACGTCGCCATCGGCGCGTCCGGCGTGCCCGTTCTCCTCGATTTGCGCGGTACGCGGGACCGTCATGGAAAGCCTCTAATCGCGACGATTCTCGCCCTCGCCGACGAGCTCGCCGCGGTTGCCGGTCTCCTGATGGACAAGTCCGGAGGCTTTCCCGTCGTCCTGATTCGCGGCTATCGCTACAAGCCCTCCTCGGCACCCGCCGCCCGCATCATCCGCCCCGCCGCCGAAGACCTCTTCCGCTAATCTCCTCTTCTCTGCGTCCTCTGTGTACTCTGTGCGCTCTGTGTTAAATTCCCTTCGTACCTCCAGCGAGCTCGCCAATGCAGACGACACTCCATCCCGTATCCCGCGAAGACGCTCTGGAACTGGCCGCGCAATCTCCCCTCTCGGATCTCTTGACCGCTGCCACCGAAATCCGCTCCCAAGGCAAAGGGAATGTCATCACCTTCTCAAAAAAAGTCTTTATCCCCCTGACCACGCTCTGCCGCGACTATTGCAGCTACTGCACCTTCCGCAAGGACCCTGGCCAGCCCGGCGCTCATTTCATGACCCCGGACGAAGTCCTGGAGCTTGCCGAACGCGCCCGCCAGGCTGGTTGCAAGGAAGCTCTCTTCAGCCTCGGCGATCAACCCGAAAAGATTTTCCCCGAAGCCCGCGAATTCCTCCGCACCCAGGGCTTCTCGCGCACGCTCGACTACGTCGCCGCAATGTCCGAACTCGTTCTGGAAAAAACCGGCCTCCTCCCGCACGCCAATCCTGGCGTCATGGACCGCGCCGCTCTCGTGCGTCTCAAAGATTCGAACGCCAGCGTTGGCCTGATGCTGGAAAACGTCAGCCCGCGTCTGATGCGCGACGGCTTGCCGCACGCCAAAGCTCCCGATAAGGTACCCGCCCTTCGCCTCCGCACCATCGAAGAAGCCGGCAAACTCCCCATCGCGTTCACCACCGGCATCCTGATCGGCATCGGCGAAACCATGGAAGAACGTATCGATTCTCTCTTCGCGATTCGAACGCTCCACGAAAAATACGGCCACATCCAGGAAGTCATCATTCAGAATTTCCGCGCCAAACCCGAAATCCCCATGGCCGCGCACCCCGAGCCATCACTCGAGGACATGCTGCGCACCATCGCCCTGGCCCGCCTGATCCTCGGCCCGCGCATGAACGTCCAAGCCCCGCCGAACCTGAGCTACGACGATTTCCCTCGTTTGCTGGAAGCGGGCATCAACGATTGGGGCGGCATTTCTCCCGTCACCAAAGATTTCATCAATCCCGAAGCCGCCTGGCCGCAGATCGCTCGGCTGAAAGCCGAAACCGAATCCCGCGGCTTCGTTTTGCGCGAACGCCTGGCCCTCTACCCCGAATTCCTCCCCCAAGAAAAATTTCTTTCCCCAAGCGTTCGCGCTAAAGTCCGTCTCTTAGCCCTAGCAGGAGGCTACGCAATGTAGGGGCCGGGCTTCAGCCCGGCCACGTGGAGTGCGGCGGCTTGCCGCCGCTTTTCTTCCTTGCAACCACGCAACAACGCCGACCATGAAACCATCCAAAAAAATCACCGCCCTAGCCGGAGGCGTTGGCGCCTCAAAACTCCTGCTAGGTCTGTACGAGACAATGGACCCGACGCTGTTGACGATCATCGTCAACACCGGCGACGACATCGTCCTCCACGGCCTTAGAATTTCCCCCGACTTGGACATCGTGACGTACACGCTGGCAGGAGTAGTCGATCCAAAAAAAGGCTGGGGCCTGCGCGCCGAAACCTTCCACGCCCTGAAGCACCTAGCCGCCTACGGCCGCCCCAATTGGTTCAATCTAGGAGATCGTGACCTGGCCACCCACATCCACCGCACCGCCATGCTCGCCGAAAGTAGGACGTTGTCCCAGGCCGCCGAGTCCATTCGAATCGCGTTAGGCGTGAAATCCCGCATCCTCCCGATGTCCGACGACCCCGTTCCGACAATGATCGATTCGAACGAAGGCCCGCTGCATTTCCAGGAATACTTGGTGAAGCGCCGCACCGAGCCGGTCGTACACGGCATCCGCTTTGCCAATTTGGAATCAGCGCAGCCCGCCCCAGGCGTCCTCGAAGCCATTCGCGACGCCGATCGCATCCTCATCTGCCCCAGCAATCCCCTGATCAGCATCGGCCCGATTCTTGCCGTCCCCCAGATCCGCGACCAACTCCGGGCCCACAAAGATAAAGTTTTCGCCGTCTGTCCCATCGTCGGCGGCAAATCCCTGAAAGGCCCCTCCGACAAAATGCTCGCCCAGCTCGGCCACAAGCCCACCGCCCTCGGCGTTGCCAAACTGTACGCCGACTTCACCGGCACCTTCGTGATCGATCCCGCCGACAAATCGCAATCCGCTGCGATCTCTGCCCTCGGCATGAAAGTTGCGATCCTCCCGACAGTCATGAAAACGCGCGCTCAGAAACGCAAACTCGCCAGCGCCCTCTTGTCTCTATCTCCCTCTTTGTTTGTGTAGGGGCTTGACACTCCGACCACAGATTTGTATTACATTTCTGTATGTCAAAGATCAATTGCCCGTACTGCGCATGTCCTGGTACGAGAGTAAGTTTGATTGACGGCTATAAGTTCTACTGTTCCCGCTGCGGTTGGAATCACGAAATCGTTCGGGGAGAGTTGTCTTCCACTATTAAGGTCAGTCTCTTCCTTGTGGCTCTCGGCGCGATTTTCGCGGTGGTGGTGCGTGTGAGAAATCCAAGCGAGGGTTCGATATGGATAGGGATTCTCCTAGCATTTTCGGCATTGCCCCTCTTTTACGCGCTTTCTGCATTACACCAAGTACGCAGGTTAAGAAATTTGTCGTTTCAACCCGCTACCCCCAAGACAGGCACGTTTACGATTTCTGAGACGGAGTCCCTGTCCGATACCGCATCAAAGACGATTAGGTTTGAGGAGAGGGACTTTCCTGAGTTGGTCGTGCTGCCGCGTCCGCGGAGACTAAAAATGACATGGAAGGGACGAGTATACTTCGTTTTTGTTTTGATTGTGGTTGGCCTCTACACGTTTTACGGACTTCCCGCCACATGGAGCGAGTTCAGCAATCCACGCCCAACGCTGGGAAGGGATTGGACTCTGCTTGCGCTGCCGGCCGTGATCTACGCGTACTCTTTCGCATTTTTTCGCAACCGATTCCGAGAAAGACAACTCCTGGCGAACGGAGAGCTGGCCTCGGGTTACGTCATCGCTCAGAATAACGGACGATACACCCAATCCGTTCAGTACTGCTTTAGGCTTGCTGCTGGGAAGCTTATTACAAGCCGATGCAACGACGCATCACGCTCCCTCTATGAGGGTATGACCGTGCCCGTGTTTTACGATCCAGACGACCCCAAACGTAGCATCCCGCTCGATTGCTCGCTCACCAAAATCGTTGCTCCTTAGCCCGCGATTTCAGAAAGGGCGCAGCATCCCTGCACCCATTCGCCCACGCCGATATGGTCAGGGCTGGATTTGCACGAGATCGGCCGGGGGCTTCGGCTTCGTCGCGCCGCTAGGCCACCGCGAAGGTCGGATCGCGTGCGATCGGAGCCGGTTCACCAACAGGCCGGTGCCGATCGAACCCCTGACGACGTGATCGATCTTCACGGGACCCGCCAGCTTGATCGTTCTTATCCCGTGTAAGCCGCTGCTGATCGCACAACCGCACTGCGAACAGTCGGGCGTGCCTCCAAAAACGCAAGGCTCTACGCGACTTTGCAGATCGGCCGAATAATTGGCGGACATCTTGGAGAAAAGGCAGTCATCCGGATTGCTTGGAGGATGAAGGAAGGCCCGTGCCATGCTCTCGGTGATCACGAGTTTCGGATATGGCCGCGCCAAGGAAAGCAAGCGCCGCGCCATGACCTCTCGATCTTCCGACGTCAGAATTTCCGGGCTTAGTTCGCCAATCTGAGGAGTGTAAACGCTCACCCAGATGCGGTTCACCTCGGCCCGCGCGCTCCAGAAGGACACATACTCTTCCAGGTAGTCGGGCCGCGCCAGCATCGGCCGCGTAATGACCCAGTGGACGTTGACCTCGCGGCCTTCTAAGTTCTTGAGGATGCGCTCGTAGGTCGCTGGCTTGCGCCGGATATCGTGATGCTCCGGAAGCCCATCCACCGACACTGCCACCCGCAAACGAGGGATCTTCATCCACTCCACCGGGATGGGGATCACGGCGCTCGTCACGACGAGTGTGAACACCCCCAACTCACTGAGCGCGGGCAGAATCCGGCTCAGTTCCCGATGCCGAATTAAGGGCTCTCCGCCCACCAACGAAACATGGATGGGCTTGTGCTTTCGCACAAGTCCCAACACGCCTTCGACCAGCGCGTCTCCCCGTAAGTCATTCAGGTCGCGCAGGGTGACTTCGCCCCCCAAGTGCGTCTCACCGTAGGCATAGCACCCGGGGCAGCTGAGCGGGCACTCACGCGTGATCTCAATGGACAGCATGGGCACACTGCCGCTCAAGATCCTCCACCATGCGGCGAGCAACTGGCGCGGGGTCAGACTTGGATTGGGGGCAGCCGAGACCATCTCAATGTCTGATGCAAATCTTCGGGCAACCGGTGCCTTTTCTTAAACGCTCCAACTCATACTGAAAGCATGCTCTCTCGAGCCGCTTCGCAATCATCTGGTTTCCCCACAAGCAGCTACTATTCGCTTAGTACATAATCCAGAAATCTACTATCTTCTCAAACGGAGATGAAGCTTTGCGGCTTTCCGGATACGCCCAATATCTCCTGATTCCAGCGTGGGATAGAGAGATGGCAAGCTCGACTCGACCGAATCGTGTTTGGTCAAGTCTTGCGTGTGTTAGCGCACGCGGCACCTCAAGCGCGCATCGAAGCGGCACGAAGTTGTGAGGTACTCAGTGGCAGTGCGCTTCCAGAGTCTCACGCTGAGCGCCTCCAACTGGACGCGTAGTCGGGAGATCGGAGACTGGCCCGCGAGGCTCAGCGAAATAAGAAGTGTCACTTCAAGGGAAGCCCGGTGAATCGAATCCCGGCGCCGTGAACTTTGTAGCGCATATTCAATCCAATCAAAAGCGCGGTCAGCGATTCCACAATGCGCGCGTTCTCCAGCTTTCCTCCATTCAACGGCCGCGCTCCCGGAATCTTCCCAACCAATTCGAACGCCACCTGCTTCGCGTTCTCATCATCGCTGCAAACCAGCACGTCGCAGTCGACAGGTTCATCCCCGGCAAGCAGTTCCGCTCCAAGATTCTGCAACGCTGCGGCCAGGCTCACGCTGTCTGGCAACAGTTCCCTCGTCTGCTCGGCTGCCGAGCCTTGCCAAACACCGAGCAAGCGCGTCGCCGCGCCGCCAATCGTCGCCGCAAGGGGCACTGTGGTATCGATCACAATCGTTCCCGGCTTCCACACGCTCTTCAATTGCTTGAGCAGCGCCACCACGCCGGAGAAGGGAACGGTCAACACCGCGACATCGCACGCGGCCGCGGCAGAGGAATTGTCCAAGCCTTCAATTTGTGCGTCGCCGCCGATGCGCTCGCGCAAAAATTTCGCCGTCTCTTGCGCCCGAGACGCCTCGCGCGATCCGATCAGGATGTGTTCCCCAGCCTTCGCCATTCGATACGCAAGCCCGGAGCCTTCCGCTCCCGTTCCGCCCAGAATCGCGATCTTTCGCGCCATGATGGTTCGCTCCGTTTCGTATTGCGCCGGTCATGCGAATCGCCGCCGCAATTCTCTTCTTCATCAGCTGCTTCGCTTTTCGCGCACCCAGTATGGTATCTTCAAAAACTTCCAAGATGCCAACGCCACAACTCACCGCGTTCGAATTTCGCAAAGCCCTCGGCCATTTCACCACCGGCGTGACCGTGGTTACCGTCGAGCGCGAGCCCGGCAAAATTCACGGCATGACCGCCAACTCCTTCACCTCCGTCTCGCTCGATCCCATGCTGATTCTCGTTTGTGTCGACCAGCGCGCGAAGATGCTTCCACTGCTGAAGAAGAAAAAAAGTTTTGGCGTCAGCGTCCTCAAAGCAGGGCAGGAGGCCATTTCCGAATATTTCGCCAAAGGCGAGCAAAGCGCGGAAGCCGAAGAGCGATTGTCCATCCGCTATCGCCGGACTTGCAGCGGGATTTTCGTTCTCGAGAATGCGCTGCTGGAGTTGAGCTGCAACGCCATGGCGTCGCATGTTGCCGGGGACCACACCATCTTTGTCGGGGAAGTGGAGGAGGCGGAAGTACACGAGGGCGAACCGCTGCTTTATTTTCGCGGAGAATATCGGCGCATGGCGCGCCACTCCTAAAGAAATATTTCTTGCGGAAAATTCGTTATCGCAGGGAATCGGTTTTGTTTTTGCGCGGAATGCGTTACCGTTCGGAATTTCCGGAAGGCCGCGGCGACTCGGCCGAATCGCCCAGCTCTTTGCGATGGCTCTTTACTTCGCGCAACGCGTAGATCGGCTTGTTCTGCGATTCATAGTAGGTGCGCGCGATGATTTCGCCGAGCAACCCCATGGAAAAGAACTGCACGCCGCTGATGAACAGTGCCACCGCCAGCATCATCAGCGGCCCGTGTTCCGCCATGATCGCTTTATGCAGATAAAATTTTTCGTAGGCCAGGAAGCAGGCGAGCAGGGAACCCATCCCCGCCCCGGCCACGCCCAGCAACCCGAAAAACTGGAGCGGCCGCGTCGAATAATCCAGCAAAAACTTCACGATGATCAAATCCAGGAATACGCGGATGGTGCGGCCGATCCCGTAATTGGACCTTCCGCTTTTCCGCTCGAGATTTTCGATGGGCACTTCCGCGATTCTCGCGCCCGTCGAACTTGCCAGCGCCGGAATAAACCGGTGCAGCTCGCCGTAGAGCTGAATTTCCTGAATGATTTCCCGCCGGTAGGCCTTGAACGTAGTTCCAAAATCGTGCAGATCGATTCCCGATAGTTTTGCCATCATCCAGTTGGCAGTGCGGCTTGGAAGCTGCCGCATTAGCCAGTGATCCCGCCGCTGGTGGCGCCAGCCACTCACCAGGTCGTAGCCTTCTTCTATTTTTTCCAGGAAGCGCGGAATCTCTTCGGGATTGTGCTGCAGGTCGCCGTCCATGGAAATGATGACTTCGCCCCGGGCAAAATCAAAACCTGCCTTCAACGCCGGAGTCTGCCCGAAATTCCGCCGCAGCCGCACCAGGTTCACGCGCCGGTCGTGCTCATAAATTTCAGAGAGCACTTTGAACGAATCGTCCTTGCTGCCGTCATCCACGAACACCAATTCGTAAGGCTCGCCGATCCCGTCCATCACTTCCGTAAGCTTCATGTAGAGAGGTGGGATGTTTTCCTGTTCGTTGTAGAACGGAACGACGATGGAGTACCGGATGAGCGAATCGCTTTTCATACTTTTCTACAAATGTCTTCTTTAAGCTTCCTGGGCTACGAAACCATAGTCTATCAGGCGAATCCCCCGTGAGGCGACAAGATTTCGGATCCCGGTATCCGTCAATATTTGGAGCTCCGTCTGCCGCGAATCTTGCAACCGGGTAGGTGTTTTCCGCAGCGCCGCATCCGCGTAGCCCGGGTGGCACATCAGCTCCGTCGTTCCGTCCGGCAGGCTCTTCACGAATTGCTCCACGCCCTCGCGGGTCAGCTCGCCGGTCTGCGCAATTCCGCAAAAATAATCGGCCGTGGGAATACCCGCGCGCTGGGCTCGTTCACGCGCATTGCGCGCCAGCAGTTTCAATCCGCGCGCCTGCACGCCTTGCTTCATGACCACCCCGGCGTTTTGTTTTGAGCCCGAAGCAAGAGCCGCGCGCAGGCTTGAGGCCTCCAGCGAAACCCGAATCGCGCCGATGTCATGCCGCTTTGCGAGTTTCAGCGCAATCTCAAACAGTCCCGGCAGCATGTGCACATGTTTATGCCCGTCCACGTGCGTCGGCGCGATTCCCGCATCGCGCACTTTCTGAATTTGCGCGTCCCACTCGTTCTCCACTTCCTCCAGCAGAAGCCCACGCCGCGCGCGGCGCAGAAGCAAGCTCTCGGGTCCGCCCGCGAATTCGCCGTCGTCGTTCAGAAGGCTGGTTACGGTTTCCCGGTCGGCCACCGGCGGGCCGTCGCTCAAGTTCAAATGGACCCCCACCCCCAACCCGGGGGTCGAACGCGCGGCCTCCACGCCCTCGGCAAACGCGGCGCCGTTGGCCAGCAGCGAAGTGCTGGTCACGATCCCGTGATGGAAGGCCTCGAGGATTCCACGGTTTACGCCGTCCGTCCACCCAAGGTCGTCGGCATTGACGATCAGGTTCTTCACGGCCTGTCCCGCTCCCTCGTTTGCACCTGTCCATTGGGACAGCTACTCTTTTGCGCGCTCGCCTGAATTCGTACCATTGACCGTTTTCGCCCTCAACTCTAGCATGGCGTGGTAGAGGCGAAAATGCCGGTCAAGCTGCGTGAATCCAAGCGTCTTGGTTCGCGGCACCACGAGAATCGCCGTGGGCGCCGTATGAACTCCCGCGTACCGGTGCGTCTCGGGTGGGACGACGAGTCCGGTAAGCGCATCAGTGTCGAAGCGCATACCCGGGTCGTCAATCCTTACGGGTGCATGGTCGTACTGCCGCAATCGCTCAACCTGGAGCAGCGGCTGTCCCTCACCAATCTGATCTCCGATACCAGCAACGCCGCGATCGTCGTGTGGAAGGGCAACCAGCGTCCCGACGGCTGGGAATACGGCATCGAGCTCATCGCGCCGGAAATGGATTTCTGGGGCCTGGAGCTTTGAAACCCCCTTCAAACGTGAAACCTTCGCCATACGCGAAACCCGGTTCGATAGGCGCCGTGGGTCCCGCGGTGCCGCGGCAGCCTACCGCTGAAGAGCGCCGCCGCGCGCAGCGTGTTCTCCTGCGTATGCCCGTGATCGTCCACATTGCCAAGAACCCCAAGCCCATCGACGGATTTACCCACACGGTGAGCGCCACCGGCGCCATGATCATACTTCCCGAGGGCATTGCCCAGGGCACCAAGTTCATCCTCGAAAATCCAAAGACACAGCAGCGCGTCGAGGTGAACGTTGTCCGTCCGCCGCAGATGAATCAGGAAGGCTCACTCCTTCCTGTCGAGTTCCTGTCCCCCGCGCCCCTGTTCTGGAATATCGTTTTCCCTCCCATCGTTAACTGACGATCCGAGAGGCCCCTTGGCCGCGATGCTCGCTCAGGCTAGATTCCCTTGATGGGAACGAAGAGAGATCCCCAGACTCCCGATGGTCGTTCAGGCCAGACAGCCCTCATCGGCTGCCTGGTTAACCATAACTGCCACCCCTCCCCCCTGTTTTTCATAAGTGTTGCATCTAAAGGACTTAATGTTTCCGTAAGTCGTTTAGAATCAACACTTGCGAGCATTCCTATAAGTGTTGATTCTAAAGGTGCTTACGCTGCACTGAAACTGTGCAAAATGGGTTGCTTCGCATCGCTCTCTCATACGTGTTCATTCTAAAGGGCTTTAAGTAATTTAGAATCAACACTTCCATGGCATCTGTAAGTGTTGATTCTAAAGGTACTTACGCTGCACTAAAATTGTGCAACTCTCTCATCTGTTTGTAGTGGCGGGGGGATGAACGCTGGACCGAGGTCACGGGATTAACGACGGATGTACCTAGCATTGAGACTATCAGAGAAGCGGCAGTCTGTCAAAAGAAAAGAAATTACGACCAAAAAAAGGAGCGGCCCCGGAACATCGGGGCCGCTCGGTCTTGTTAAGCCGTATTGTGCTAATTGATGGTGATGTTGATCGGCTGATTGCCATTGGACGCCGCCGGCGTTGCCATGATCATGAACGTGGTGGTGCCCTGGAACGTGATGTTCAGCGCTCCGCTTTGTGACGCCTGCGTGTACGTATCACCCAGGTAATGCGCGCTTATCGAATGGGTCCCCGCCGTCAACCCTGATCCGTTGATCGTAGCGGTCCCGGTGACGACACTGACGGGTGCGCCCATCGTGCTCGTTCCATCATAGAGCTGCACTTGGCCGTTCGCCGCGGTTCCCGTTGACGTGACAGTAATTGTGAAGGCAACTGATTGCCCTGCCGTCACCTTCCCTGTGGAAGCCGTGAGCTTGGTCGTCGTGGTTGCCAGCCCCCCGCCTCCGCCGCCTCCGTAGCCGCTGCCGCAACCTAGCGTGAAGCTCAGCAGGCATACAAGGCCAAGCCCTAGCGCGGCGCGATAGCGCTTCCGTCCGGGCAGGAAGAGCAGGAACAGCGCCGCCAGGCCGGTGCTTGCGCTCAGCGTCCACCAACCCTTGCCTCCGCTCAGAGGAATGGTCCCGGCCGCATAGAGCGTGCGCTGTGCCTGGGTCGGTGCCGCCGAAGCGGTCAGCGTCGCCGACGGCGCGGCAACGGCAAGAGTTAGTTGGCCTGTCACTGCCGTTGTACCCGTCACGTTGATTGTCAGGGGATTTGGGGAACAGGTTACGCCCGCAGGCAACCCTGTCGCGGGACACGTC
>Ga0209588_1000293_pt1 | contig 13178 bp, 14 predicted proteins | sample Rivendell_Oct201_10_FD_188351 | JGI IMG/M metagenome (GOLD analysis project Ga0209588, IMG submission 188351) | Vadose zone soil microbial communities from the Eel River Critical Zone Observatory, Northern California, USA -... | ecosystem: Host-associated > Plants > Roots > Rhizosphere > Soil ...
TGCTCGGGCGGCAACGACATAAGGCCCCATTGGCTTTCTCCATCGGTCCGCTGATGCATTCGCTCACCGCGGCTGTGAAATACGACGTCGCCGAACTGCAATCCAAGTCCGCCATATGTTAAGGGCGGATCCACGCTCGCTGGAAACGAAACATACGCCCGCGCCGGTGACAACGAGACAAAGGCAATGCGCGGCAGATTTTCGGAAGCACGAAGCACACGCAGATGGCGCAAGTTCAACCATGTCAGGCGCGCATCGAAACTTCCGCCGCCGGTGACGATGAGATTGACACTCGCGTCTCCAATACCGGCCTGGTAGTCGTCCGGATTGTCAAACGTGGCTGTGCCGTTCTCCGCCATCCGCTCCATCTCATTCGACACGCGGCGCCATTGCGAGCTGCAATCGCTAAACGCGCAGGATGGGCGACCGGCTCCGGCTTCGCTATGCGACTTCGGAAGCTGGGAAAATTATTTAGGTTCAATATATTACGCAGCGTTTGAATACCTCTGGGAATTTGACGAGCCCCCGTCGTCAGGGCAACCGTGCCGTGCCGAGTGCTGCGCGAAAATAAAAGACCGCCCGAGGGCGGCCTCTGTAATCGCAATCGCGGTTTGGCTCGGCGTCAGCTGCGAAGTTACGAGCGGCTCACGCTGATCCCGCACAGCGCCCTCCATTATGCTTTAAAGGAGGGATAGACTGCTCAGAGCGCTAGGGTCTAATGCCTGCTTTGAAGCAGCATTGGCGATAGGCATCCTGCCCGACGGCGTTCTTATCGGTGTTTTGGGCGCTAAAGCCCACGGCAGCCACAGCTTCATTGGCTTGCCTGAAACATTCAGCACGTGCCGCAGTGGAGTTGGACTTCGCCGCCTTCGCCGCCTCTGCTGGGATTGCAGCGCCTACCAGTGGAACAAGAACAGCAAAGGCGATTAGAGATTTTAAATCTCAACATGTTGGCCTCCTTGTTCAAGGGATAAAAGATGACCAAGCCAGGTTGTTTCCGCATTACGTCGATGCCGGTCACCTAATGCCCACGCAATCCGAGCTTAGGATCCGCCCAACTTCCGTCTATGCGAAAACGGCACATTGATCGGTTGCATAACTAAGCAAATCGGGATTCCGCGACCGACGACGGGCGATTGAGAAATATTTGCTTGTCGTCTGACGGTCGGCGTAATGTCGCCGAAGGTGCCTCCCCGAACAGTGCTCGATAAGCGACTGCGAAGCGCCCTAACTCCCAGAAGCCATGATCGGTGGCGACTTGCGTTACGGTTTTCGAAGGGTCGGCTCGTAAGAGCGCACGGCCGCATCTCCTTCACCAACCGGTCTTGCAGCGTTCCATTGGCGCGCTCCACACGACCCTTGGCTTGCGAGGAGTTGGCGCAAATAAGACCCAGAAAAGCAACGGCCAGGCCAGTTCGCGTCGTCTTCGAGGTATCCGGCGAACCGACGTTGCCTATTTCGTCGGAACCCGATCCACGCCTCGTCACTCTGGTCCTGATACTCGCGCTGCAAGCCGCGCGGGAATTCGTCCAAACCGCAAGGGATGGCCAGAAACCGGACGGCCTCCCGGATTAAGGAACGACCCTCGTTGGGGTCAACGTGCGCGGCTTGCGTCATCCCGCATGCGTCTTCGCCAATGGAATCGTGAAGCTAAACACCGCGCCGCGATGGCGATTCTCGCCCCAGATGGTACCTCCGTAACTTTCGACGATTGTACGCGCGATAGGCAATCCCAAGCCCGTCCCTTGCGGCTTCGTTGTGACGAATGCATCGAAGATATTCGTCAACTTGTCCTCGGGAATGCCTTTTCCGGAGTCTGAGACTCTTACTTCGGCGACTTCGTACTCCGCATTTCGGCGGGTCCGAATCGTCAAGTTGCGAGGCCCACGCTCGTCCTCCATGGCATCCATGCCGTTCATGACGAGGTTCATTATCACTTGTTGCATATGGATCGGGTCGGCTCGGACTGGCAATGCGTCTGGCGTAAGCGCGGTGCGCAGTATGACACCCCGCTTGGTTATCTCAGGAGTAACAATTTTAACCAACTCCGGAACTATGTCATTCAGATCGAGCGCCCGCAGATCGGCCTCTTTTCCGTCGTTCAGCAGATTCCGCAACCCAAAGATGATCTCGCTCGCACGCTGTTCGTCTCGAACAATATCTGAGAGGATTTCGCCAATCTGACCGAGGTCAGGCGGATTGGCCCTGAGCAATATTTGTGCCGCTTCGGTATTGCTCAGGATGGCGCCTAGGGGTTGATTGAGTTCATGGGCGATGGATGAAGACAGTACGTTTGCGGTCGTAACCCGATTCAAGCGGACAACCTCCCGGCGACGACTGCTTGCTTCAGCCTGGGCGAGATAGCGCCTGCGCCGCTCGACCAGTAGCCAGGAAATTATCACGGCCTGGAGCAGCAAAGCGGCCACGCCGGCAGTCATCTGCAGCCGATACTGTTCCCAGATGCCCGGGGCTCGAAAATAAACTTCGCTTCCCGCCGGTAACCGGCTTTCGCTGATGTTCCAGCGCTGCAGTTCTCTCCAGTCGAATTTTGGCGTTGCGAATCCAATTGGGGCTATCTTGATACTGCCCGGCGCTTCTCCGCCTAGAATACGGACGGCGACACCAGCGGCCTGTCGGCCTACATTTTCAATACTGCCGAGCGGACCGCCGACGATTCCGTCGCCGAAAAAGGCATCGCCGTAGCTAAAGATCGGCGCATTGGCCGCGGCGTGAAGCTCGCGGAACGCTTTCGCCTCTTCGTGCGGGACCCCCGCCGCATCCACCGACAGTATCCCAAAGAAGATCGCGGATTTTGGCGGGAGCGCTGCAACGCGCTCGATCATTTGGCCGAGCGACAAGTCGTTGAGCCAGGTAAACACGATACGGTTGTTGAATGGTTTCAGCTCGTCGCGTATTTGCTCCACCCAATATCTTTCAATCGGAGAATCTCCCATCACAACCGCAATGTTGGCCGTTTCCGGAAGAACGCGAAGTATGTTCTCGACAGCGCCGGCAAAATCGATCGTGGTCCCGATCACGGTGTCATTCGCGGTTAGCGCGGTCGGCGCAACGCGCCGTTGTTCAAGCGCCGTGATCAACATGGGCGTTGAGGGAAAGAGCTGCTGCCGATGACGCTGGAAGAAACTTGCCGCTGGAGCTGCGATGGTTACGATCAGATCGAGTTTGCGTTTGGCAAAAAGTGCGCGCAAATAATCGACAAACGGCGCCTCATCGTCGTCGGCGAAACGCGCGGTTGCAAGCGAAGCCTCAAAAATATCGACGGGCTCTGTCGATTGGCGATCCAATTCCTCCCGGATGGTTCGGGCGTACTCATTCCACGGAGCGAAATCGCGGCCGAAGGAGTGCAGGAGCAGGACTCGCCTCGGCTCGGAGAGCGCTGCGCCGGTCATGGCGAAAAACAACACAACCGTACTCAGAACTACCGAGAATACCATGGTTAAGCGAAGCCGATAAAGAGTATGCGTTGTTCGCGGGAATCCGGAAATGTTCTTTAGCGACGTTTGGCTGGGTCGCCCTATTCTATTCGCATTGCTGGCAACGGGGGAAGGGACTCCGCTTAGGATGCGCGCCGTAGTTGCACTGCGATACTCGTAGGATTACCGTCAATGATACTGACGCTTCGGAAACATGTCACTTGGGCGCCGAGAGCAAACAATACTCGGTACAGATTCAGGGATGTGGACTGGTTGTTTTCATAATGATCCGCCTCAGTTGGTTTCTGGGAGTCGTCGGGCTACAAAAAGATTTCGTCACGCGGCAGCTTTGATTGCATTAATGAGCAATCTTGCCAAAAAAGGCTTCTTCAGATACGCAACAGCCAACGTCAAAGGCCTCCTGGCGAGTGGCCTCGTCATCGATCGCGGTCATAAAAATGACGGGCAAATTCCTGCCTGATGAAGTCAATCGCCGCTTCAAGTCAATGCCCGAGATTCCGCCGAGATGAATGTCCAGGAGAAGGCACTCCGCTTCGCATTTGGCGATGTCGTCAAGAAACAATTCCGCCGATGTAAATGTCTGCACGCGGAATCCGTGCGCTGACAAAAGGCGATTGAGGCCTTGCAGCATGCTCGGATTGTCTTCAACGACAGCGATGGTCCGCATGGCACTCAATCATTAGCGTTTTGCGTGGATCTGCAAGAAAGGTGCTCCTGATTTTATCTGCATATTGAAACTATCATGACCAGAACTAGCGAGCGGTTTTACCGCCCTCGCAAATCCGATCCTGCACAACGCGACACCACGATGCTAAGCAAAAATTGAACGCAAAGAGATATTCGCGGCTGACTGGCGATGTTCTGTTTCAGATTGACCCGGCGCCCTTTCAATACAAGGTCGCGCAACTGCAGGCGTCGCTGGCCGCGGCGCGCCAACAGGCCCAGATACTTAAATCAAACTACGAACAGGCGACGGCGAATGTTGCCGGGCTGACCGCCCAGCTTAAGTACAACACGAAGCGCCTCGCCGATATTCAGACGCTTGCGACGGAGGGCGCTAACACCGAGTTCAGGAACAGGATACCCAGGTTCAGTTCGAGACAGTGACGGCGCAACTCAGCGCGGCCAAAGCAACGCAGCAGAGTGCCAAGCTCGCTATGAATTCCGAGATCGGCGACGTCAATACCACCGTACCGCAAATCCAGGCGCAACTGGAGAATGCCAGCTGGGAATTGTCGCAGACCACGATCCGCGCGCCCGCCGACGGTTACGTGACGGCCGTGGCACGGACTGTCGGCGATCGTGCATTGCAACTCCACTCGGCAATGTCATTTATTGTCGAGAAAGAGATTACACTTGTCGGAATGTTTTCGCAGAATAGCTTCCAGACGATCAAGGTCGACACTCCCGTCGATATCGTTTTCGACAACGCCCCTGGCCGAATCTACCATGCAAAAATTACGGCAATTCCGAAGGGCGTCGGACAGGGACAAGTAGCGGTGTCGGGAACGCTCGCGCGCACCAACGCGCTTGGCGGTGCAACAGCCTTTCCGGCGGAGATTTCCGTTTCGGATGAAATGAGCCGAGACTCGCTGCAGCTGGGCATGTCCGGAAGTGCCCCGGCATTTTCCGAAAAAGCGGGAGTTATCGGCCTCCTCGCCTCGATTCTGGTCTGGATCAGCGCCTATCCGAACCCGCGGCAAAGGTGCTATCGCACGGTCGCTTTGGCACAAACTGCATATTGGTGACCGCGGTATCGAGCAACCAGTCGCGTTGACGGTCCCCGCCCGCCCAAGTTATGCTCCAGCTACCGAATTTTCCCGATGCCTGCGCTCCGCCTGAAAGGCGTCCTCTCCGAGAATATTCGGATCCGGCCGGCGGCCCTTGACGAAGGCGAGAGACGGAATGACCGGCGCCCCAGTAATTCACATTGTGGACGACGACGAATCTTTTCGCAGGGCAATTTCCCGCCTGTTGAAAGTCTCAGGCTATGAGGTGGCGGATTATGAATCCGCAACTTCGTTCTTGCGAGCCATCGCAGATGCCAAACCGGGCTGCCTGCTGCTCGACGTCCTAATGCCGTCTTTTGGCGGGCTGCAGTTGCAGGAAGAGCTTGCAAAATTATCCCATGACTGGCCGATTATCTTCATGACCGGCCATGGTGATATTTCCACCAGCGTGCGTGCCATCAAAGCCGGCGCGGAAGACTTTCTCTCCAAATCTGTGTCCAAGGAAACGTTGCTCGAAGCGATCAAGCGGGCGCTGATTCGTTATGCGGGGATACGCGAGAGCCAGGATCAGCTTAATTCCTTTAGATCGCTGATCGCAACGCTGACCCCTCGGGAAGGCGAGGTTTTTTCGCTGATGGCCCGCGGCAAGCTGAACAAGCAGATCGCCCATCTGCTTGGTACGTCGGAACGCACGGTCAAAGCTCACCGGCACATGGTGATGCAGAAGCTGCAGGTTCAATCATTTGCGGAAGCAGTTTCCATTGCCGAGCGCGTGGGATTGTTGACAACGACGCCCTCGACCGGCGCTACGCCGTAAAGGCGGATATCGACATCGCGCGCTGCCCTCGACTGTGCAACTCCAGGTCTGCCCCGAAGGACAATATCACCCGGTCTCCCCCTGTGCTGTGTTGCTCCTAGATGAGCCTGTTTACCGGCTCGCGACGTGGGGGGCTTTCGATGACCGTCCATGGCTGGGTCACAACTGCGCCGGAAATGCCCCCTGCGCGGGCCAACACGTCTTGCTACGTTCTCGTCAAGCGCACAGAGAAGCTTGCTCTCGCCGATCTGGATAAGCCGCTTCATATTTCGGCCCTCTGCCGTGCCCTTGCGGTCAGCGAACGAACACTTCGCAAGGCATTTCACAAAATCCATGGCGTTCCGCCATGCCGGCATCTTCGGATATTGCGGCTGTCCCAAGCGAGACGTGCCCTTTTGTCCGCAGATGGCGACCTCGTCACTGTAACGGAAATTGCAACATGTTTTGGCTTCGTGGAGTTGGGGCGCTTTTCAGTCGAATACCGCAAGATATTTGGCGAAAGTCCGTCGCAAACGCTGCATCACCCACCCCTGGGCAGAACTTTCCCGGTCAGCAGTGCTGTCCAAGACAGTCTCCCTTTCGGAGTTTAAGGATGCGGAGTTTCTACCGTACCGTCGCTTGCACAATTGCATCACAGCAACCTGAGAGTGATTTTGGATCAACAGCAGGAATGGAAATGACGGCACGGCCGTTTCTGCATAAGGGTATAGCGAATTCGACGCGGCTAATCGGCCGGTGGGATGGAATACGTGGTTGACGTTCTCGATCTCGCCCATGGCGCCAACCAGCACAGTGGCGCCGACGCGGCGAATGGTGACGAAGTAAGAAAATTCATCTGCGCTAGCTAGTGCCCAAAATGGTTGGGTCCAGTGAATATCAGCCTGAAGGGACACGGACGTCAATTTCTTGTGTTTCTTGCAACAGTGATCGTTTGCTACGTCACTGTTAGCTACCTGATTTTGCCCGCGACATGGTCGCGCATCGAGCACGAACCCGGGCTTTCAAAGCGGGCAATGCTCACGGCAACAGCGCAGGGAATCCCGGGAGGTCCGATTAATGTTGGTCTCATTGGAACTCACGAAGACTTAATTCGCGCATTTCATGCCGCCAATTGGTACCCGGCAGATCCCATTACATTGCGGACCAGCGTCGATATCATAGGCAGCGTGTTGTTGGATCGGCCTTACAAGAGTGCGCCGGTGAGTCCGTTGTTCTTCGAAGGGCGCCATCAAGATCTGGCATTTGAAAAGGCCGATGGGATCAGCGCCGATCGCCGACAGCATGTTCGGCTATGGTTAGTCCTCGCAAGTGGCGCCGATGCAGACCCCGTTTGGCTTGGAGCCGTAACTTTCGACAGCGGGGTTACTTTGAGCCGCGATACCGGCCAGGTCACGCATCGCATCGCTCCAGACATTGACAAAGAGCGAGGCCGGCTAATTGGCGAGCTCAATAACGCTCACATGGTCACCACCCTTTATCAGATGAAGGGGATTGGCCCTACCCTCAATGGCCGGAACGGCGAAGGTGACCCCTACTATACCGACGGAGAGATATGGGTGGCGAGACTCGTTAGTGCCGGGAAAGAGACAGACAAGCTTGCCGAAATGCAGCCGGCACCCGCGTTGATTCAAATGAAAGATGCGGTGTTTTCCTGGCGGTCGAGCGGTCAGTGACTGTCCTCAATCTCCGGCGACCTGCGTCTTCTGAAGCAAAGCTCGCCGGTGGCTCATCAGATATTGAAGCCGGTGAGCCGCAAGGCTCAGGGCTGTTATATCGGTGCTGTCGGCGCCCTCACCGCTCGAATTACCAGCAAGTTTTGCCTTTAGAATATCGTCAATCTTTTTTTCAATTTCTTCCAGCTCCGCCTCGCTCCTGGCGCTCTTGATCTCGTTGCCAAGCGCGTAGAGCGGTTCGAGCACATTTTGAGATGCAATCCCCGAGCCTGCGAAGCGCCACGCTGCAACGATGATCGAGATCAGCGACCCGAGCAGCAACGACGCATAATAAATCTTGTCATCGTACTTATCGAGGAAGCTTTGCTGATTTCCGTTGTAGTAGGTAGCCGCGCCTGGATGGATGGGAATCAGCGCGTCGGCGTCGGTGCTCGGAGCGGCGGCTTGAGCCAGTATGGGGTACTGCGACAACAAATCCCTTCGAACGTCGACCAGCGATTGCGTCAAGTCGGTGATGCTGTCGGCGTTCACAGACTTGTTGGCGACAAGGAAGAATGAAACGCGCAGCGATGTCAGATCGTCAGCAGGAACGGGCGGCGCTCCTCGCAAGGTGCCCTTTGGAATGTCATAGCTTTCGTAATACTGGGCGACGTTTGCGACGGCGCCGGCCGACTCGATTTCGATTAGCTTTGGAGCCGACCCCTTTGCACCGGCCTGCTGAAAGAATTGCCTGACCTTTGCCAGGTATTTCTCGGTAAGCGGAACAACGGCAAGAAGCGCATGAGCCCGTCCCGACGACAATGCGGCCGCGCCGTCCGCTATGGCAATGTCCTGGAATCGGACTTTGGCGCGGTCGAATTGATAAACCTGCTTCAGAGCCTCAACCGTCGGCCGGTTGATAGCTCCTCCAATGACACCGATCGTCGTATCGCGCAGATCGCCAACACTATCAGGGCTCGCGGCTGAGGGCGCGACTATCAGAACCACGCCGTGGGTCAGAAGAAGCACGCTCCTCGCATCCGATAGATTGCCGGTATCGGCGCGGACGATAGCAAGTTCCGCCTTGCCCGTGGCCAGCATTTCGGATGCCTTCAGGGACGTGCCGGTATCGACGACTTTCAATCGGATGTGAGAGTTCGATGCCGTCAGCCGCGCGGATATCGCCGAGATGAGCAAGAGGGCCTCGCCGTCGGCAGACCCCGCGGCCACCGTCAGAAAGACTGGCTTTGCGAAGTACCGATAGGTAAATAGCCCGCCGCCGAGGACCACGGCGGTTATGATGCCAACGAGCAATATCCTGAGCCATCGAGGCCATCGATCGATTGCGAGGCTCGTCATGATGTCAGGGCGCCAGCGCCAGCGTAAGTCCCGAAACGCCCAGGGAAACGCCCACGCCCACGTCGCCCTCGACTGACAGCGGCTGCAAAGCAATCGTTCGGTTTGAGCCGCCGAACAGCACGTTGGCACCAACTCCGACGCCTGCCGAGATATCTCCGCTCGCTCCTATATATTCTCCGGCAAGAGCTCCGATCGGGGTTCCTCCAGTTGGAGCAAATACGCCCCAAGCCATCACTCCGCCGGCAGTGACCCCGAGTTCGAGCCCGACCGTGTTCATAACCCCACTATAGTTCTGAGGCGGATACGGGCCGTTCGGGACAAAACGGCAGCTCATCCGCTGACTCTCCGCGACGATTAGGCCGATACTCGGTGCGAGGTTGCACCTCAGCGTGCCGACCTGCACGCCGGGCGGGGGCTGCTGAGCTATGGCAAGCGTGGGGCTGACGAGCACGAGCATTATCGCGGTCGTTAATTTCCCAAGACGATCCCTGGTCATGATCGATCACTCTCTGCGAACGCTGTCCGGCTAGCCAATCAAGGTGAGGCTCAATTGGGCTAATACGATCTGCATCTATACAGACTCGAATGATTATCTGCCTATGCAAAATCGGACAGCCAACCGAGGTGATCCAGGCCATCCCACCGACGCTGAGTCTGGTTTGTAGCAAGTGCGCTCGCGCGCATCGCGCTTATTTGCGTCTCGTGTCCGTTTTGCATAGGCGCATTATTGCCGATGTAGTTCCATGCGTACTCATGTTTTCCTCTTCCCGACCATCGGCTCAGATGATCGAAGCGGAAAAACCTGCAGCTCTCAGGCGGCTGGTGGCGGGTGTCGCGCATGAGATCAACAATCCCGTGGGCACCAGTCTGACGGTGGCCTCTGCGCTGGAGCGCAAGACTGCCTCGTTCGCGGCGGAATTCGCGCAGGGCAATCTCAAGCGATCTACTTTGCACGACTTCCTCGAGATTAGTCGCGAGGCGTCATCCCAATTGGTAGCGAATCTCAATCGCGCGGCCGAACTGATCCAGTCATTCAAGCAGGTGGCGACCGGTCTCGGTCTGCATATCGTCTACAGCATCGTCACGAATTGCTTGGGTGGCCGGCTCAATCTCGATAGCGAATCCGGCCAGGGAACGAAAATCCAGCTGATCCTTCCCCGCATGGCGCCAACACAGGCCAGTGTTAAGTAGCCGCTTGGCCCGGAAACACTCCAACCGCCAGTTGGGTTAAGGAAAGTGATCTTGCCGATTTCGCAATAGACGAACCCACCCACCCGGGCTCCTATAAATGCGGTCCAACTTCACGACGAGATTTCAAAAGGAAAAACCAAATGAAATCGAAAGTAGTTTTTTTCGGGCTCGCCGCTGCTGCCCTGCTTGCGTTGACGCAGCGCGCCACAGCCCAGGGCACGTCCGGCGGAACCGGGGCCATCGCATCCATTCCCGGCAGCATAGTAAGGGGCCATGAACAAGGGCCTGGTCTCATCAGCATTATCGCCGGCTCAACCTTGCCAAACTCCAACTTGAATCAGAAACGAAGGACGGCCCGCCCGGGCGAAGCTGAGGAGCTACCCAAGCAGAAGACCGGCAAATGATCCGCTATTTATTTTTGGTATTGCTGACGGCTGGCGAAGCGTGCCAAGCCGCGACGTCCAGTGCGGAAGCCGAGTGCCTCTCCAATGCCTGGTACCAGGCCGACGCCAACGCAGCGGCACCAGTTTCTGACGGAAACCAAATCGGCGCGAATGCTCGGTCGCCCGATCCCTGATTCCCCAGAAAAGCTAAATCCGTCCCGGCGGTTAGACCGGGACGGTGAGTGAGTTATAATGAAAGTGGTTGCGGGGACACGCAACCATCTCAAATTGCTCTTTCAATCGATGGCGTGAACGCCAGTTTCAGGAATTCGAAGGCACGGGTATTACAGTTGCTAGCGCTGACCTTTGCAGGCGATACGAAAGCGATACGTCGAGCGACCGAACGCTTCGCGGTTGAATGATCTGTCACTTCAGCGCAACTCTGCATGCCAAGAGTTGATTAGAGAGGCATCGAAAGTTTCCCCCAATTGACGGCCCACCCTCCAGATTCCGAGGGAACCGATCCTCACGACCCCAATCATCGATCGAATGCAATGACGACAGGAATACGCCGGATATACGGGTTCATGACATTGCCGTTGACCGCGATGACGGCGAGCATGGTGTACTGGCCGGCCGGCAGCCGGCCGCCCAGATCGATCCGGAATGTCGCGTCGTCGCCGAGCAGCGCGACGTCGGCGAGCACGACTCGATCCTTGTCGTCGATCACCACATAGCGACACTCCGGTGCGGCGCGATCGCGCACGACGGGTGCGATCAACGGCAACGGCGTCCGCACCAGGCGATAGTTTCGCTGGAATCTGTCGATGATCTCGATCTCGCCCGAGAGCGTGACGCGGTCGCCGTTCCATTCCACCTTGGTGACATAGCCGTGCCGCGGGATCGCGTAGGCGTCGTATGATCCCACGCCCAGCGGGTAGGTTAGATCCCGGAAAGCCTCGAGCGTGACATTGTCGGCCGACCATTTCTTCAGCCGATACGGTCCGTTGGTGATCAGGAAGTGGCCGTGCTCGCGGTAGAAGGCCGCGAGCGACGCCCATCGCTTGCGCGCCTCGTCGGTGGTCACCAAGGATCGCAACGAGGCGGGGCGGTATGCGTCGCGCTCGAATGCCTCGACCAACGGCACGAGCTTACGTTTGAGTTCGTCAGAGCGGACAAGATCGAGCCACTCGGTATTGCGGCGCACGGCCTCTCCTAGCGAGAACGCCGCCCAGCCGCGGCTGACCGCCTCCTCCATGAGCGCGACCAGATGCCATGGCAACGTGCTCCACGGCGGCGCCGCCAGAGCGTCCCGGTCCAAATTCTCAGACGGGATCGTCACATAGACGTCGACGAGCAACAGCTCGCGAACGAAGCTGACGTCGCCGACGCGGAACGTCTTTGAGGCGGTGTCCGTGCCCGCGACCCGCAATCCAGCGAGTGACCGGCGCAGGGGTGCGGTTGCGGCGTCGACGACAGGGTCGTAATGCACCTCATCGCCCTCGCGGCGAACGCCCCACCGATACGCGAACATATAGGCATAGAGCAGATCGGCGAAGGTCGTGCGCGAGCCGTCGTGAAAAGCCGAGCCGAGCACACGGTAGGTCAATTTCGCTGCAGCGGACGTTTCCGGCCCGACCGGCTGCAGCCGGCCGTCTCCCGGCTCAGGCAACACCGCATCGGCGGGGACATGGATCACGTCCGTCACGGCGGACGGTGGGGCGGATTCGCGCTGCTCGACGATGGGCTCCGCGGTGATGGACAGACCAACAAACGTGTAGACGACCATGAGCGCGGTCAGCGGAACCTGCGAGCGCAGCGCGGCACCGCGCGCCCCTATCACTCGCATCGCCTTAGTGTGGGCGAGATAGACCGCCGTGACATGACCCGTCACAATAGCGGCGACCGCCGCGTACCAGGCAAAACGCGCGCCGATGATCGCGATATCCACGCGGTAGCCGGCCGTGCCGAAGAGATTCCAGCCCTTGCCGAACGGATCGGACAGGAGCGGCACGATGTATTGGCCCTGGATCAGCAGGAACACCAGGTAATGCGCCACATGATAGCCGATGGCGATCGGTACGAGCGTTAGTGCGAAGCTGCGGGCGAGCTCCAGCGGTGAGCGGGCTACGAGCGCCGCCATGATCGCGCAGATCGCCAGATAGGCACCGAGGAACAAAAGCCAGAACCCGACGAGGCCGGCGGTCTTGATCGCGACCGAGTCGTGCGCGCGCAAGCCGGGGAGCGTGGCGCGAAGCCAGCTTTCGAGGTTCGACCATGTCGAGGTGCCGATGAGCCCGTCATAAAGCACGGTCGAGAGCAGGAGCAACACGAATGCCATCATGGACGTCGAGACGGGTTCGTCGTCGAGCAGCCCCGCCCCGAATGGCCGAAGCAACAACTGCCGCACTTGTGGCTGAACCTTCGCCTGAGTCGGCGCGAAACGGGCGAAGGTGCCGAACACGATGGTGAAAACCTCGCCGTGCTGCAGCCAGATGTCACGACCGAACACGAGCATTCCGATCAAGGTGAGGATCGAATACGCGGCGGCGAAACCAGCGATGTGGGCCGGCACGGCGGGGCTTGGGTAG
>Ga0209588_1000295_pt1 | contig 13128 bp, 8 predicted proteins | sample Rivendell_Oct201_10_FD_188351 | JGI IMG/M metagenome (GOLD analysis project Ga0209588, IMG submission 188351) | Vadose zone soil microbial communities from the Eel River Critical Zone Observatory, Northern California, USA -... | ecosystem: Host-associated > Plants > Roots > Rhizosphere > Soil ...
AACGAAATCGACGTGGCCATCGTGATGGCCCGCTGCGTCGAAAGTGAATTGCTGTGTGTCCAGAATCCGACGTCCAATCCAATCGGTCCGAGTCTGACGCCCCCGCCAAAGCCGAATTGCATCTTTTTGCGCTGGTCGCGTGACACACCGCCTCGAATGGCGAACGGGCCGGTGCGCTGCTCCGCGCCGACGTGGATCACCGTTCCACGGCCCGAATTGATGACGTCCCCCCCGACCGTGGTTCCGGTGCCCATTTGCAGCGCCGCGTTTGCGATGTAGGTGATCGGAAGCTTCGTCTTGCTCGTCGTGTCAGTGACAAGGACGGTGTCGACGATCTGCTTCGTCGTCGTGTTGTAGAAGAAGTGTTGGATCTTGGTATGATCCCACGTCAACTCCGCCCCGATATCGTTTACACCGGCGCCCACCTCGAACGGCCCGGAGATCCACACAACACCGACGTCACCGCCCACACCTTTGCCGAAGGGCTTGCGGGACGTGTAGAAATTGCCGTTGAGCAGCGGGGTTGGGGCGCTGCCAAGCACCGGATTTCCCGTCGTGAAGCCCGCCGGACCGACACCGCGGGCGTACGTCGCGCCGAAGTAGTAATGAAGGGCACCACCGACATAGAACCCGTCATCCGTGTCGTCTCCACCGGCGCCACGCAGCAACCGCCCGGCATAACTGACCGTTGGCGCAAACCCAGCCTGAGCCGTCCCATCGACGTTCACGAAGTACGCGGTGTTAGGCAGGGCCGTCGAATCCTTCGTCAGAAAATTGCGCAGCGTGCTATCCAGGTTGAACGTGACGTCATATTGGATAAAGCCCATGACGCCGACATTGAAGCCCGCAGCGCCGAATCCCGCGTCGAGGAGCCGGCTCGTGGTGCCCAATCCGAAGTCCTGTTCGGGGATCAACACCTTCGACGCACCCAGATCGATTACCAACTGGTTTCTGCCGAGTGTGAAGTTGACGTCGTTGGTAGGCGTCGGGGCCTTCTTGACCTCCAAAAAAATCGGCGGATTCAGGACGAGATTCATCATCGCGATCGGGTTGAACGCCGCCGAGTCGGGACTAAACATCGGATCATGGCTCATCTTGTTGATCGGATGATCCTTGAAGAACTGGATCAGCCCGAGTGGCACCGGAATCGAGAATCGGGGAGCTCCAGCGACGTGGCTCTTGTTCTTGACGGCCCGGTAAGCCGGGTTATAGCGACGGGCGTTGCCGTCGCGGCTGAGCGAGACCCCTCCCATGCCGTAGCGGCGGGCGTCGAACGAAAACTGCGCGCTCGCCGGCCGGGGGAGCAGGGGAGCGAGTACGAGCAGGGCGAGAGCAACAGCGACGACTCCAGTTCGCACAAAGCACCTCGGACGTGGGAAAGGCCGCCACAACTTTGCACATTGTGTCCGATTTTTCCATTGTTTGGTGTGAGGAAGGTCACCCAAACCCGCTTCAGGGTGCCGTCTGGAGCGTCAGAGTGACCCGTGTCCCTTTGCCGGGGTCGCTTTCCAGCGTGATCGCGCCGCCCCAGCTCTCGACCAGGCGGCGGGCGATCGCCAGCCCCAGACCGGCGCCACTCGATGTCGTCGAGAAGGTCGGCTCGAACACGCGCGGCAGGACCTCCGCCGGGATGCCGCGACCGTCGTCGGAGACGACCAGCTGCCGGCCGCTCGCCGCCACCTGGACCGTCACCCGCTTCGCGTCGGCATTGCGGGCGTTCTCCAGCAGGTTCACCAGCACTTCTTTCACTTCATCTTTGCGCGCCAGCGCCGGAGGGGGAGTGCCATTGCTCGCGCGCACCTCGAACCGCGCCGCCGAGCCGAGATCGTAGAGCTGCACGACTTCGCGTGCGGTCGCCACGAGGTCGACGGGCTCGAGCGGCAGCTGCTCGGCGCCCGATGGCGCTCCGAAACGCGAAAACGCCCGCGCGATGCCGTCCAGCCGGTCGATTTCCGCCAGAATGCGCTCTGAGGTTTCCTTGAGCGTTGCCTCGAAGGTGGTGGATTGACCTTTCCCGCGAACCCGTTGCAAATGCTGAATGCCGAGTCGAATCGGCGTGAGCGGATTCTTGATTTCGTGCGCCACCTGGCGCGCCATCTCACCCCAGGCGAGTACGCGGGCAGCGCGCGTCAGTGCCGTGGCATCATCGAGGGCGATCACGCACCCGTCGGGCGCCGCGCCGAGCAGCGCGAGCTGCACGCGAATCTGCCGCCCGTCAACTTCGAACTCGCGTTCCTGAATCAGGTCGCGGTTCTCGGCAATGAATCCAGCGACCGCTTGCCAGACGGGCGCCCATCCGGCGGTCGTCGCCTGGGGCAGCACGTTGCCGGGGGCCAGGGTCTCGGTCCCTCCCAGGACGAGCTCGGACGCGCGCGGGTTCGCCATAGTGACGCGGAGCCCCTCGTCTACCGCGATTACACCGGTGGCGACGTTGGCCAGCACGCGCGCCGTACGCTGCCGCGCCTCCTCGAGTGCCGCCTGGCTGCGGCGCACATCGGTGGCCATCCGGTCGAAGGCACTGAGGACTGGCTCGAACTCCCGCGGCGTGCCCGGCGGGAAGGCCGGCGGCTCACTGCCCCGCCCTACCGCGATGGCTGCCTCGCGCAACGCGGCGACCGGTTTTCCGAGCCGCCGCGCCGCGAGACCGGCGAGATAGATCGCGGCGACGAGTCCGACGACGGTTCCGAGGACAAGCGCGAGCGCCAAATCCTCCTGCTGCTGGTGCACACGCTCATCATCGAGCAGCTGTGGTACCGCGAGCACGGCTTGCTCCCCCGGCGACCCCGGTGCGACGACGAGGTATCCGATCCGCGTGGGGCGACCCGCCGTCCGCGCGTCCATGGTCAGCTCGAGCTCGTCCTCGAGCGTCGCGCGGAAGGCGGCGGGGGCGAGAAAGGGGTCCACCAGACCGAGCTCCGCCATCACGGGCGAGCTGGTCGCGACCAGCACACCCCGGCGGTACAGCCACAGCTCCGCGTCGAGCCGGCGCCCCAGCTCGACAAGCGAACGCCCGATCGTGTCCGGCCGTTCTCCGGCGACGGTTTCGGCGCCGCCCGCGGCGTCGCGGAGGGTCTGGCGAATGAGTAGATCACCCGAGCGACGCGCCTCGTCGGCGAGCCGCGCAAAACTCCACGCCGCGAACCCGAGCACCGGAAGGACAAAGAAGGCGACCAACACCGACGTGAGCTGGGCGCGATAGCTCGTGCGCAGCGTCGTGACCAGCGCCGGCAGGCGGGCGCGCCAGCCCTCAGCGACGACGAGTCCGAACAGCCACACGCCGGCCAGGAGCGCCACATCGAGTGCCACGACGAGAATGGCGCGAACCAGCAGCCACCATGGGCCGCCGAGCGCAACGCGCAGGTGCACGTGCCGGGCTCCTCGGGGCAAATCGACTTGCCGTTCGCCGCGCACCGTCCATCCTTCGCGTCGCCATTCCACCCCCTCGCCGATGGCGGATGCTTGGCTCGGCAGCGACAGCGTGATCGTGTACGGCGGTTCCACGCCGGGATCGCCGCGGAGGAATCGCGCCACGCGGTTGGGTGGCAGCAGCCGCGTACGCGGGCCGACCCCCACGGTGAGGACCGTGCCGTTGTCGAGCGGGACAACCAGGACATAGTGGATGCCGGGCACTCCAGGCAATCGTTCGATGCAGGGACCATCTGGTGCTGTGCGTGCGAGCGCCGACAGCCGCTCAGGCTTGAGATCGAGCTGCGCGAGCTTCAGCTCCGCGAGCGGCCGTCCCTCCGGCCCCGCACCCCAGAGCTCCAGCATCGCGGGATAGTCTTCCGTAACGAGCGGCGAGCCCACCCACAACGCATACAGATCGCCCGCGGTCCGGGGCGGCGGGTGTGCGGGGTCGGTGACCTGCTGGCTGAGCCGCTCGAGCAAGGCGACGGCGACGGGGTCGCCTTCGTGACCGAGCCGGAGCGCGTCGCGGCTGGCGAGCGACAGCCGTCCCTCGACCGCCGCACCCCAGGCGATCAGCGCGGCCGCCGTGCCCGCGACGACCGCCATCCCGACGAGCGCCCAGCGCCGCGGCGCCGGCAGGATCGCCCAGACAAGCGCGGGGAGCCACAGAAATGTGTACCACTCCGGCCAGGCGCCGTGCGGACTCCACAGCCACAGGCCGCCGATCGCCGCCAGCGCACCCCAGCCGCACGCGGCGGGGAGCGCCCAGGAGACGCGTTCCGGTTCCCTCGTGCCGCGCACCAACGCGGCCGCCATCAGAATGAACGCCATCGCCGTGACGGCGAGCGCGGCTTGCCACGACAGCCACAGCTCGAGGCTGACGCCGTTCGCGGGAGGAGCGATGCCGCGGCCGAAGTAGCGCACGACGTAGGGCGCGGCGAGGATCAACAGCGCAGCGCCAAGCATGCCCCACCAGGTTCGCTTCAGACCACGTCGCCAGAGCGACCCAGCGCCTACCAGCAAGAGCACGCCAAAAACGAGCAGCGATCCCGCCGACGTGCCGACGACTCCGGCGATCGGCCGATAAAACGTCGCGGGAGAAAACAGCGCCGCCGGCCCGACGGGCGCGCGCAACAGCGTCCATGCCGCGACGGCGAGCACACCCCAGCGCCAGCGGCCAGGCGGCGCGGCCGCGAGCAATACCGCGAGCAAGAGGACCAGACCGAGCCGCGCCAGCCACGCCGTATCCGTCAGCGCGGCGAGCTTCGCGTCACCTTGCGAGGGCGGGATCGTCTGCACGGAGAACATGGTGTCTCCGGCTGCGCACGCCTGCGACGGTGGCGTACGCGGCGTACAGATCTCGAACACGCTCGAGTCGCGCGGCCCCTGCCCCGCGGGGAACAGGCGCAGCGACACGCCGTGCGCGCGCGCGAACGCCGCGGCGAGGCTGTGATCGCCGTCCGCGATGGCCGGTGTGGCCGACAACAGCACGCTGCCGACCGACGTTGCTGTCACTGTCTGGCGCCGCGCCTCGAGCACGGCGTAGAATGGAGTCATGACCGCTTGCAGCTCGGTCGTGTCTTGCGCCGCTGGGAGGGTGCGGTGGCGTCCCGCCCAGGCGACGACGGTGGGCTCGTCGCTCCCACCCTGGATCACCGCGGCACCGCGCTCGATCGCCGGGCCTGACTCTATAGCGCCGTCGAGTCGATCGAACACGGCCTCGCGAGGCAGCGGCGCCGCCGTCGCCCCACGTTCGGCGAGCCGACGCGCTTCAGCGATCGCCTGGCCGAGCGAGACCTGCAACGATCGCGAGGCAGCGGTCACGCGCTGCTCGCGCAACGCGGGCCAGCAACATTCGATGCGCCAGATGCGGAACGCGCCGACGCCCAGCACGACGCCAAGCAACAAGCTCGCCACCGCTGCCGCGACACTCATCCTGTGCCGCGGACCGGGCGGCCTGACGGCCAGCGCGACGGCCACGAGCCCCGCGGCGCCGGCGAGCGCGGCCCACGCCACCGCGTCGCCGCGCAGCCACTCGGCCGTCGCGAGACTCGCGAAACAACCGGCGATTACGACGTGAGCTTGCCGCTGCACCTGAGCGTTCTCACCCCCGACACGGTGCGCGCCGCCCTCGCGCGCGACTCACGATTGTTGGTGCCCGTGGGCACCTGCGAACAGCACGGACCTCATCTCCCCCTGGGCTGTGATACGTTAATCGTCGAGCGGCTCGCCGATGATCTTTCCGCGAGCTTTGGCATCCTGCGCGCGCCCACGATCCCGTACGGCGTCAACACCGCCACGAAACGACCCTACCCCGGCAACGCCGCGGTGCGCCGCAAGACGCTGCACCGCTGGATGAACGATCTGCTCGGCTCCTGGGAGGAGTGCGGCGTCGACACTTTCATTATTCTTACCGCGCACGGACACGACCCCCACCAGGAAGCCCTTTCGACCCTGCGCACGCGGCGGGCTCGCGTGTTCACCGTGGACATCTTTGCGCTCGACTTCACCGACTATCTCGAGGACCCCGGTGGCCCCACGCACGGCGGAGAGCTCGACACCTCGCTTATGCTGCACCTGGCGCCCGAGCTGGTCCGCATGGAGCTCGCTCAGGACTACCCCCTGACCGAGCGTCAGGTCGAGAGTTACCGGCGGCGCGCTGCCGGACCCGTCCCCGCCCTTTCCCCCGGTTCCGTGGGGCGGCCAAGCCTCGCGTCAGCCGAAAAGGGCGCGCGCCTGTATAAGATGATTCATGACCGTATCGCGACGCGAGTTTTGGGAGCGGTAGCAGCCTGACCGCGTGCCTTTTTGCCCTTGCGCTGCTCCAAGGTGGCGCGGGGACGACAATGGACGAGGGAGTCCTCGTCGTGCGTGTGGACACGCTCGAAGTCGCGCGCGAGTCGTTTCGTCTGAGCCACGGACGGTTGTCGCGCGGCAACCACGGCTGGACGCTGGCCACGACGATTCGCTACGATCGCGCGCGGCCCGTCATCGTGCTCGCCCCCATTCTCGAAGTGAACAGCGACACGATGCCCGCGACGTTGCAGTACGACGTCGCCGATCCGCGGCAGCCATCGCGCATACTCGGCGAGCTGGGCCGGGGACGGTTCACCGTCCGGCTGGTGGCCCGCGCAACGGAGCGCGCGCGGGAATTCCCCACCGGGCCGCGAGCGGTGGTGCTCGACGACTCGGTCTTTGCGCCATACGTCTTCGCGGCGTGGCGCGCCTCCTCTGACCCCGCGTCGCTTACGGCCATCTTTCCCCGGGGGCTCCGTCGCCAAGCTGTCCAGATCCGTGACCTCGGAGTTGCTTCGACCACTCTGAACAGAGACCCTGCCCGCCTGCGGCACATCACCGTTGGTGGGGAGGGTCAGGACGCGGTCAGTCTCTGGCTCGATGAATCCGGCCGCCTCATGAAAGTCGAAATCCCCTCCCGACACCTCAGCGCCGAGCGTCTGGCCGGCAGTTGACCTTGCTGCTCTAGTCGTCCCGACTAGGTTCCTGTCGCAGGCCGAAACCGCTGTAGGTACTCGCGCGTAGGGCGCTTCGACCTCACGACATACTTTTCAAGGACGACCATGAAACAGGTGTTGCTCGTGGCAGGCCTTCTGCTAGGCCCCGCCGCCGTTGCGGTTGCTCAGCAGCCCACAACTCCCACGAAGCCGGTCACGACGGCGGGTCTGTCGCTCAGCGACGCCATCGCCGTCGCGCGTGAAAGCAACCCCGCGTACCGGCAGGCCCAGAACAATCGCGGACCGGCGGCTTGGGGCGTCCGCGGCGCCTATTCCAGCCTGTTGATCCCGTCGATCACCGCTTCGGGCGGAATGAGCTACACGGGCCCCGGGTCTCAGACATTCCTGGCGCAGAGCTTTTCGCAATCGGTCTCGACGGTCTCTTCATTCTATGATGTTGGACTGTCATGGCAGTTGTCGGGCTCCACGCTGTCCCAACCGGGACTCGCGAAAGCCCAGCAGCGCGCCGTCGATGCCGACGTCGCCGGAGCGGAGAACGCGCTCATCACCGGCATCAAGCAGCAGTACCTGACGGTGCTCCAGGCGCGCGCGCAGGCTGACCTCGCGCAGAAGACGCTGCAGCGCAACGAAGAGTTCTTGAAGCTCGCGCAGGCACGCTACGGCGTCGGGCAAGCGACGCTGATCGACGTGCGCCAGGCTCAAGTCGCCCGTGGGCAGGCGGAAGTGGGTCTGCTTCGCGCCCAGACGCTCGTCAACGTCGAGAAGCTGCGGCTGTTCGAGCAGATGGGCGTAATGCCGCCGATCGACGTCGCGGCGGTGCAGCTCACCGACTCGTTCAGTGTGCAGGCGCCGCTCTGGCAGCTCGCCGATCTGCTCACGATGGCCGAGCAGCAGAACCCCGCGCTCAAGGCCTTGCGGGCGCGCGAGGGCGCGGCTGCGTGGAACGTGCGCGCGGCGACGTCCAGCTACGGACCAGGACTGTCGCTCTCCGCGGGATGGTCGGGCTTCACGCAGCAGTTCACCAACGTCGACCCGATCATCTTCAGTCAGCAGGCCGCGTTCGCAACCGAGTACTCGCAATGCCAGGACAACAACAAGATCCGCGCCAACGCGGGACTGCCGCCCAACGATTGCAGCGGCTTCATCTGGGGTGCGTCCAACGAGCAGGCGCTGCGGAGTCGGAATTCCGTCTTCCCGTTCCAGTTCACCCGGCAGCCGTTCCAGGCGCGTCTGACGGTGACGCTCCCGATCTTCAACAATTTTGCGCGCGAGCTCAGTGTCTCGAACGCGCGCGCGCAGCACGGTAACCTCGAAGAATCGGTGCGGGCGCGCGGCCTGGCCGTGCAGACCGAGGTGAGCCAGGCCTTCTTGTCGTTGCAGACCGCGTTCCGGACCGTCGGCTTGCAGGACACGAATCGTACCGCGGCCCGCGAGCAGCTCCAGCTTGCCACCGAGCGCTACCGCGTCGGGTCGGGAACGTTCTTCGAGCTGCTGGACGCGCAGGTCGCCGCGCTCCGTGCCGAGAGCGACGCAGTGAACGCGACGTACGACTATCACAAGGCCCTGGCGGCGTTGGAAGCAGCCGTCGGCCGCAGCTTGCGTTAACCGAGAGGATCGAGCCGCCATGTCTAAGCGGAATAAGGTGCTGTTGGGAGGCGGCGGGGCCGTTCTCCTGATCATCCTGGTGATGGTGAGTGCCAGCGCCAAGAGGGAGAAGGGTATCGAGGTGCGGTTCGAGCAGGTCGGACGCCGCGACCTCGTCGCCGCCGTCACCGCTAGCGGGAAGATTCAGCCCAAGAAGAAAGTGGACATCAGCGCCGACATCACGGGCCGCATTACGCGGATCGCCGTGCGCGAAGGCGATTTCGTCCAGAAAGGGCAGTTCCTGCTGCAGATCGATCCCACGATCTATCAGGCGAACATGCAGCGCGCCAACGCGGCGATGTCGTCGGCTGAAGCCGGCGCCGTGCAGGCGCGCGCCACGCGCGACCAATCCCAACGGGCGCTGAAGCGCACGAAGGAGCTGCGCGAGCAGAACCCGAACCTCATCTCTCAGGAGCAGCTCGAGCAGGCACAAACGGCGTTCGATATCGCCGAGGCAAACCTGACGGCGTCGCAACACCTCGTGGAGCAGTCGCGCGCCGGGCTGCAGGAGGCCCGGGACCAGCTCGCGAAGACCCATCTCGTCGCCCCCATGCCGGGGCGCGTCACCCGGCTCGCCGTCGAGGAGGGCGAGGTCGCGGTGCCCGGAACGTTCTCGCGCGAGACCGGTTTGTTGCTCACGATCTCGGATCTCTCGGTCATCCAGACCAAGGTGCAAGTCGATGAGACCGACGTCGTGCGGCTGCATATGGGCGATTCGGTCGAGGTCACGATCGACGCCTTCCCCGACACGACGTTCGTCGGCCGCGTCACCAAGATCTCCAACAGCGCGATCCTGACGGCGGCGTCCGCCGCCGCGGGCCAGAACGACCGCGCGGTGGACTACCAGGTCGAGATCACGCTGGCCAATCCGCCCTCCGAGGTGCGTCCCGATCTCTCGGCCACCGCGCGGATCGTGACGGACACCCGCAAGCAGGCGCTGGCTATTCCGATCATTGCGCTGACCGTGCGCGAGAACACGCCGATTTCGACGGAGCAGCGGCCGTCCCGCGGGACTGCCGAGGCCGCGACACCGGCACGGGCAGACACGAACCGTCGTGGCGCGCGTGCGGGCAATAAGAAGGAAGCGGAGGGCGTGTTCCTCATCCACAACGGCGTGGCGACGTTCCATCCCGTAAAAGTGGGCATTGCGGGTGAGGAGCACTTCGAGGTCGTCGAGGGCGTGCATCAGGGCGACACGATCGTCGCGGGACCGTATCAAGCGATCCGCGATCTGAAGGAAGGCGCGCGGGTGCGTCCGAGCCGGGAGTCCGGCGATACAACCAGCCGGCGCCGCTCGTGAGTACCATCCAGCTGTTTCGCACGGGTGATACGCCGCGCCCCGACGTCATCATCCTGGCGCACAAGCTAACGCGCGAGTACGACATGGGCTCCGAGCTCGTGCGGGCGCTGCGCGGGGTGAGTGTGCAGATCCAGAAGAACGAGTACGTGGCGGTCATGGGGCCATCGGGATCGGGGAAGTCCACCCTGATGAATCTCATCGGCTGCCTCGACACGCCGACGAGCGGAGAATACTGGCTCAACGGACAGAAGGTGAGCGATCTGGCCGACGATGAGCTGGCCCGCATTCGCAACAAGGAAATCGGGTTTGTCTTCCAGACGTTCAACCTGCTGCCGCGCGCCGACGCGCTGCACAACGTCGAGCTGCCGCTGATCTACGCCGGCCTCTCGACGCGCAACCGCCGGAACCGTGCGGCGCAGGCCCTCGAGCGCGTTGGCCTGGGCGACCGCATGGACCACCGGCCCAACGAGCTGTCGGGCGGCCAGCGCCAGCGCGTCGCCATCGCGCGTGCGCTCGTGAACGAGCCCAGCATTCTGCTCGCCGACGAGCCCACGGGGAACCTCGACTCCACGACCAGCTCCGAGATCATGGACGTCTTCGCGGAGCTGCACCGCCAGGGCCAGACCGTGGTGATGGTCACACACGAGCACGATATCGCGGCACATGCCGCGCGGGTGATCACACTGCGCGACGGCGTGGTGGCCACCGACCAGGCCCGGGCGGCCTGAAGTGCCGTTTTTCGAGGCGTTCCTGCTCGCGATTCAGACAATCCGCGCGCAGAAGCTGAAGAGCGGCTTCTCGCTGCTCGGCGTCTTCATCGGCGTCGCTTCATTGATCGGCGCGTGGTCCATCGTCAACGGCGTGAACCGCTACATGACCGAGAAATTCGCGCAGACGATCTTCGGAGTAAACACCTTCCAGCTGCGGCGCCGGCCGGTGTTCACGCCCAACGTCCCGGATTCCGTGTGGCGGGCGTGGCAGCGGCGTCCTCGCATCCGCTTCAGCGATGCGGAGGCGATCAATGAGGGGCTCACGGTCCCGGTGGTCACGGCGTGGCAGTCGAGCGAACACGTCACGGTGTCCTACAACAACAAGGAAGCGCGGGACATCGAACTGACGGCGGCGAGCGAGCGCTATTTCGACATCAAGAACCTCAAGATCGCCGCGGGCCGCCCGTTCACGGCCGAGGAGAACCGCTCCGGCGCGCCGATCGTCGTCCTGGGCGACGCGGTCGCCAAACGCCTGTTCGTCGACCGCTCACCGCTGGGGCGGAACGTGAGGATCGGCGGCGTACCCTATCGCGTCGTCGGCGTGGTGGAGCGGCAAGGCAGCATCCTGGGATTCCCTCTCGACCGGTTCGTCGTCGTGCCGGCGCTGTCACCGGCGCAGAATCTCGTGAATCCGCCCGGCATCCTCGACGCGTTTCTGGTCAAAGCGCGCTCCGATCCCGAGATGCGCGAAGCGATGTCGCAGGCCGAGGGCATCATGCGCAGCCGCCGTCACCTGCGGCCCAAGCAGGACAACAATTTTGTGCTCGACACGTCGGAGGGCGTGCAACAGTTCTGGGCGGGCATCAGCCGCATTCTCGTCATCGTCCTGCCCGGCGTGGTTCTCGTGTCGCTCGTCATCGGCGGCATCGTGATCATGAACATCATGCTGATGGCGGTCGCCGAACGCACGCGCGAAATCGGGCTGCGCAAGTCGCTGGGCGCGCGGCGCCGCGACGTGCTGAGCCAGTTCCTCGCGGAGTCCACGGCGATCGCCACAGTCGGCGCCAGCTTCGGCATCCTCGCGGGGATCGCGCTCACACTGGCGATCGATAAGCTGTCCCCGCTCCCCGCGAGCGTATCGCCCATGTCGGTCGTGCTGGGCGTCATCATGGGCGCCGGTGTTGGAGTCGTCGCCGGCGTGTACCCGGCCAGCCGCGCGGCGCGGCTCGACCCGATTACCGCGCTGCGGCAGGAATAGCGCATGACCGCACTGTTCGAGGGCGTCGGCATTGCCCTCACGTCGCTCCGCGCTCACAAGATGCGCGCGGCGCTCACGATCCTGGGCGTAGCCATCGGCGTCACCGTGGTCATGGTCATTGGCGCCATGATCAGCGGCTTCAACAAGGGCATTTCCGATATGCTCGCCTCGCTGGGGCCGAAAACGTTCTGGGTGGGGCGGTACTGGGGTGGACAGAACGACCGGGATCCCGAAGACCCGAATCCGTGGCGGCGGCGGCCGCCGATCACCGTCGAGGAAGCGAACCGGCTGGCGGAATTGCCCACGATCGCGTTCGTCGTAGTGGACGAGTACACGTCGGCGGATATCGAGTTCGAAGGCCACCGCTTCGCCGCCACCGCCATTCGGGGCCGCAACGCCGACTGGCCCAAGATCGAGGGCGGCCACATCAATCCGGGCCGGCCGTTCACGCACCTCGAGGATGCCGCGAACGCCCACGTCGCCGTCATCAACACCAAACTGGCGGAGAACCTGTTCGCCCAGCGCGACCCGATGAACCGGCGGATCAAGATCGGCGGCCTGCCCTACGACGTCGTGGGCATCTACGAGCCGCCGCCCCGTCTGTTTGGCGACGCTGACCGTCCGGAAGTGATGATCCCGCACGGGACATTTCGGAAGGACCTTCAGTATTGGCCCGGGTGGATGGACCTGTTCGTCGTGCCGCAGGATTCCGTATCGCTGGAGCGCGCGATCGACGACGTGACGATGGCGATGCGAACGATGCGCGGGCTCAGGCCCGGCCAGAAGAACAACTTCGACGCGATCACGCAGGAAGTGTACGTCCAGGCTATCAACAGCTTCACGCTGGTCGCGCGCGTGCTGATGGTCGCGCTGTCGATGGTCGGCTTGATGGTGGGCGGCATCGGCGTCGTCGCGATCATGATGATTTCCGTGACCGAGCGCACGCGCGAGATCGGGGTGCGGAAGGCGCTGGGCGCGACGCGTCGCGAAGTCATGTGGCAGTTTCTGGTCGAGGCGGCGACGCTCACACTCGTCGGCGGCGTCGTCGGGATGGTGTTGGGCTGGGTCATCGCGATCATGCTGCACAGCTTTACGCCCGTACCGGCCTATGTGCCGCTTGGCTCGATCATCCTGGCGCTCACTGCCGCGGCGGTCACAGGATTGCTGTTTGGGATCTACCCTGCGAGTAAAGCCGCGCGCCTCGATCCAGTAGAGGCGTTGCGATACGAGTAATGCGGTAGTTTCCAGCCGTGCCCCTCTTCGAAGCCGTGCGCCTCGCCCTCCAGACCGTCTGGAGTCACAAGCTCCGGTCCTTCTTCACCCTGCTCGGCATCA